>Ga0182090_1277327_pt1 | contig 15219 bp, 7 predicted proteins | sample 041ome_24_FD_127767 | JGI IMG/M metagenome (GOLD analysis project Ga0182090, IMG submission 127767) | Metatranscriptome of coastal salt marsh microbial communities from the Groves Creek Marsh, Georgia, USA - 041408BS metaT (Metagenome... | ecosystem: Environmental > Aquatic > Marine > Intertidal... | reverse complement strand
GGCGCCCGGACGCGACCAGACGCGCGCGACCGCGAGTCTCGTCGTAGTCGCGCGAGAGAGAGAGCTCGAGCGCGCGCGCGCGTTCGCGTGCGCGGTCGTTCGTTCGTTTGATTGATATTTGGATTAGATTCGACGTCGGTCGTTTCGTCGAGGCGCGCGCGCGACGACGACGGCGACGAACAACGTCGAGCGGTGACGATTGATCGCTCGAGCGGACGCGGGACGAGCAGCGGGAGTGCGGAAACGCGGCGAACGAGCGCGATGGCGTCGGCGAGCGCGAACGCAGGCGCGGCCGCTGCGCCCGAGCGCACGCTCGGCACGGTATTTCGCAAGGTATTGAAGACGCTTTGGGTGCTTTTGTGCGCGCTGATCGTTATAGCTCTGCCATTCGTGTCTTACGACATGAAGAAGCATGATTATCAGACGCATTACATCGCGTGGTTCATCGCGTTTGTCTTCGTCGCGTTGTCGTTGCCAATCACGCTGTACGAAGTGACGCAGCACCTGGAGAATTATCGTGCGCCGAGATTACAGCGACACGTGATCAGAATATTGTTCATGGTACCAATTTACGCCGTGAACGCGTGGTTGGCGTTGAGATTCAGGTCGAACACGATTATTTTCGATACGGTTCGCGAGTTTTACGAAGCTTACGTCATCTACAACTTTTACACATATTGCATCGTGTATCTTCAAGAGTTTTGTTCACCTGGGCTGTCGTACATCGTCGCGCGTAAGGCGACACAGCCGCACATTTGGCCGCTGAACTTGTTCCTGCGCGCACCCAGAATGGGTGAGCCTTTTCTGCGACTTTGTCGGCACGGGGTGATCAACTACGTCGTCGTGCGACCGGTGACGAGCGCGGCGGCGTTCATAGCCGACGGCAATGGCGTGTACGGTGAAGGGCAAATCTTGAATCCATGGGTGGCGTATCCTTACTTGGTTTTCATTAACAACTTGAGTCAGGCGTGGGCGATGTATTGCTTGATTTTACTGTACAAGGTGATGTACCGAGAATTGGCCCCGATAAACCCGTTTTGGAAATTCGTCAGCGTCAAAGCCGTGGTCTTCTTTTCCTTTTGGCAATCCATGGCGTTCGCGGTGCTCGTGAAGACGGGGATTATTTCCGCCGACGATCAAGCGTGGGCATCCGATTACGACGCCGCGGAGTTGGCGAACGGTATTCAGGCGTTTTTCATCTGCATAGAGATGTTCTTCGCCGCCATCGCGCACTCGTACGCGTTCCCACCAGAAGAGTACAACATGGGCCAAGCCGCGGCTCCACAGAGGAAGTTTAGCGAAAACATCATCGAACTTTTCGATGTGCGTGATGTGTACCAAGACATCAAGAACTTTTGGCAGCAACATCGAGATAGACTGACGGGAAACTACAATCCTGGTGTCGCTTCGCCCGTACCGTTGCATCGATCGAATATCGCTCGAGATCGTAGGCACGAGGATCAAGGTGATCGAGCGATGATGGACATGAGCGCTGGACATGGTAAGTCACTAGAAGAAATCGAAACCGAAACACTGCTCTCGCACGCCGTCGGCGACGATCAGTTTGAACTCGTTGTGAGTAGCGGCGCCGATGGTGACGAAGCCATCGTCATCGACAGCGTTTCCTCCGACGGAGGATTACTTCCACTCCACGCCGAGCGCGCTCGTTCGCACGATGCCTAGGATGAATCGTAGTTCACGCACCATTAGCACAATTAATGTAACTTCTAGGCTCAGCATTCTGTTCCATCTGACAACCGGAGAAGCCAACCTCTAACCGCCGAGGCGCCGCACTCCATGACTGGTCACACCGACGCGGTCGTGGAGCGCAATTTCAACCGATGGCTCGAGCGCGTCCAAGATAACCCCGTGCGCTTTCTCTCGCGTGCCGAGAACGACGAAGGTTCGGGCGTCTCGCGCGCGTTTTTCCTCGACGTCCGCGATGCTCAGCACTTTGCCTCGACTCGACTTCGATGGTCCTCCAACGTCCCTCTGCGCGCGCTAGACGAAGGTGCGGCGTATTTAATACCTCCTCGTACCGCGCGCTTCGCGCTTATTTGCGACGCCGACGCCAACGTGGACGAAGCTGCGAAGAAATTCGAGAGCGACTTCAAAGGCGTCGCGTGGTCGCTCGAAGCTGCGTTCGCGGGGACACCGGCGTTCTTCGACGCGTGTGCTGCGATCGACGAAAGCGACGCCACAGAGTCAAAATATAATGGGTTGTTTGAAGTAGTTCGCGGCGGTGGTACGCCCGCACCTCGCGATCGACTTCGACTTTGGCAGCCGTCGCCGGAACTCGCGAGGTGGTTGCCGAGCGTCGAGCGCAAGATGGATGCTTTCAAAGACGGCAGGCGACCGACGTGCTTGGACGTGGGATCAGGCGCGGGACGAGATGCAGTGTGGGTGGCGAGTCGCGGATGGAACGTCGTGGCGATCGATAACGATAAAAGGGGATTGGATCGGTGCCGCTCTTTGGCAGAACGACACGGCGTCGAGGCGAGCGTTCGAACGCTCGATTTAGATTTGAACAAGCGTGCGTCCGAAGAGACGCTCGCTACAATCGACAAAATACTCGCACTTGAGTCATGGTCGCCCGTTTTAGCCGTATACGCGGTGAGATATCTTCATAAACCGTTCGTACGAGACCTGCCACGGATGTTGCCGAACCGAAGCGCGGTGTTGTGGTTTCATTTCATGCGGGGATGCGAGCGCACATCCGTCGGACGACCGACGAAAGACCGCGATTTGCTCGAGCCAAACGAGCTGCGTGACGTATTCGCACTCTGGGATGTCATCATCGACGAAGTAGTGGAGCTACCAGATGGGCGGCCGGTGAGCTCGTTTGCGGTGGTACGCGGTGAAAAGGAGGTGTAAATTTACAAGGTGTAATGAACGGAAAAGTAGCTAGCTTGATAAAACCTTAAGTGAACCCGAAGCGTTCTCCTCGCCCGGCAATCGCTTCTCGTTGTCGTGCATGATGAGCACGAAGAGATTACCCTTGTCGCCTCGCGAAACGCGCACTTCGTCGTCGACGTAAGTAATGTCCAACGCCCCTCGCGCTCGCTCGGGTGCGGTGACTTTAATCAAACCACCAAACACAAAAAACTTCTTAAACTGTACCTTGACCGCGGAATCGCTCGTGGGCGTCAACTCTGCGGCTACGGCGTTGTAAAACGGCCACGTCTCGCGATTTCGAGCGCGCAACGACTCGGCGTCGATTGTTTGGTAAATCTTCCCGCTCGGGCGTAAAAAAGCCGGCTTTTTCGTACCTAAAATGCTCTCAGACGTCGTGTAAACCAATTCCCACTCGCCGTTGATGCACGGTGCGGCGAGTGATTTCGGGTTTGGATTGAGCGCTTCGAGCGCTGTTGCCAGAGCGTCCACGTGAGCTTTTTCCTCATCGCTCGCCTTCACCCCGCGCTCGAGCGGTTCGATCGCGCTCAGCAGCGCTCTCTTCGCATCCTCTCGCGCTTGCGCGTCGGGCGCCGATGCAGTCGCTCTCGTCAACGTCTTTCGCGCCGTCGATGTTGTCGAAGTCGTCAACTTCTGCGTCAACTTCGGCGTGTTGGCCGACGACGAAGACGCCGTGCCGCCACGCGTGCGCGCACCGATGGAGCGTGGAGCGACGTTCATCGTCGTTACCGTCATGGCGCGCATCGTGCTCGAGCGTCGCGTTCGACAGTGAGGAACGGCGTGCGGAGCGGTGCGGTGCGGTGAGGATAATCTTCTACTTCGTGGTATCACACAAGAATTGGTTAAATTGATTTTACGTCACGAGCGGCGAGCGAAAAGCGAACATCTGTCTAGCAACAATTAAGCTTCATCGACGCTCATCACAACGCCTTCGGCGGCTTGCATCTTCTCTCTGAACTGGCGACCCATGTCCTCAGCGGTCTCGAACACCGCGGCGGGGTTGCGAAGCATGTCGCCGTGGTTTTGCTCAAGCTTCTTCGTGCTGAGCGACAAACGGCCTTTCTCGGCATCCTTGGACATGACCAACACCTTGATGCGGTCACCCGGAGAAAGCACGTTTTCGACGGCGACGATGCGCTCGTGCGAAATTTGAGAAATGTGCAACAATCCACTCTGACCGCCGACGTCCACAAACGCGCCGTACGGCTTCACCGCTTGCACCATGCCCTCCACGACGTCGCCAACCTCTAAGCCTTCCGCGGACACCATGTCCGTCGCCAACCGATGCGAAAGCACGAGTCGGTTCTTCTCCTCATCAACCTCGATAAACTTGAACGGCAATTGTTGACCGATCAACTCCTCGCGGTTGAGCGTCCGCACGCCGATGTGGCTTTGCGGCACGAAACCGCGAAGCTTTTCAACTTCAACGAGCAAACCGCCACGGTTAACGCTCAAGACCTCACCAGTGAGTGCGGCATCATCCGCCTGCGCCTCGCGGCAGCGATCCCAAGCCTTCGCGAGCTCCATGCGGCGCACCGAGAGCGTCATGCAGCCCTCGCCGTTGTCGTCCTGAATGATTTCGAAGTCGTAGTCGCAATCGATGTCGAACACCGCCGCAGCCTGCGTTTGCACAAAAAACATCGCGCGCGTGATTCGTCAGTCTCGGCGTCCCTGGTATCGTCGCAATTTCTCCCTCGTTCGCGCTGGATCGCCGTCGTCTCTCTCTCGCGCGGCGACCTAAAAGCCCTAGGTTTTATCCCGTGCCGTCGCGTCGCCGTCGTTCGTTGCGATACGATGCGATCGCGCCCGCGCGCGCGCGTGGCGACGAATAAAACGAATATATACTCACGTTGCGCACGTTTCCGAGCGATGCCTCGGACGTCGGGCACAAAGCCTCGCTCTTCGCCCCGATTTCAACCCACGCCCCTTTCGCGTCGCACGCCTTGATTTTCCCGCTGATGACGTCCCCGACCTTGTAGTTGTACTGGTACTTGTCCAACAACGACGCGAACTCGGTGTACGCCGCGCCGGTCTTCCCGACGTCCACGTCCTCGCTCACGATCGCCTTGCGAACGATCGCGCGCGCGGGCGCTCTTTGCGCGCCGTGCGTCGAGCGCGACGAGACGAGGCTCGCGCGTCGCGCGCTCATCATGGAGGTGTGCGTCGTCGTCGTGGCGAGCATGGCTGATACGAACGAACGAAAACTTGTTTCGATGTGCGTCACCGCGCGCGGCGAGGCGTCGACGTGTGCCGACCGCGCGGGCGCCGAATCGCGTCCTCGCGGCGGCGAGACGTCGAAGCCCCCATCGCGGGCGGCGGGGATGGTGGGGGAGTGTGATGGCTTTATTTTGTGTCATTATGCGTACACGGAGGCGATCTGTGAGATAAGTACGTCATAAATCACGTCACGACTGAATACACACATACGCGTACAGACGTCGTTATCGGACATTCGGCGCGACGGTGGATTCTCGCCTCGACGCAATCGCGCGCTGCACAGGACGAAGTGCGTCGCACGTGAAACGCGCGAGATGTCCACGGCGGCGGCGCGCGCGCTCGCGGCAGTCGTCGATGCAGAACGGAGCGGTACGTCGAGGGCGCGGCGCGACGCACACGCGCGATGTGCGCGCGCGATGAGATGAAGGAATCGCGTTTGGATGCTGATGCCGATGATTGACGCGACGAACGATGGATGGCGGACGCGTCGACGCATTCGACGACGACGCACCGCGAACGAATCGATCGCGATCGATGCGCTCGTAGACTGACGCGGGTGATGACGCACACGCAGTGACAAACGTGGCGAAAGGGCGGGTGTTGAACCGAATGGAGGAATACGTCGACGTCGAGCGTCGCGAAGACGGCGAAGACGCGAGCGCGTTGGAGGTGCGATGATGACGACGCGCGCGAAGTGACACGAACCCTCGCGCGTGAAATGACGTCTGATGCGTCGCAAACGGTCCGAGACTGACGATTCTACGGTGCGGATGCCGACGACGTACCCAATCTAGGTGGCGCCGATTACCGTGTACGAGACAAAATACGTCGAGGCGCAGTTGCGAATGATCGCCGTGAACGATGCTTTCATATGTTACGGTATTCGAAACGGGTTGATTCGAGTGTTTTCTAGAAAGTCTGGCAATGTGCGATCGTTGCTTCGCGGACACTCCGATTCAATCTCGACGCTCAAGTTTTTGGCGAACACCGACGTGTTGCTCTCGGTGGACGTGCGAGGACGGGTGATGGTTCGCAAGTTGAGTTTACAAGGCGCCGACGATGGGGCCTCGATCGATGTGAGCGACGATAACGATGCGGGATGGACGATCGGTTCGCAGAATTTGGTAGACTTCGACTTCGCAGTGGACACCCCGGACGGGCACCTGCCGCCGTCGGCGTGCTGGCTCCCGCTAGATTCGCGAAAACCCGGCAAGTGTGAATTCGCCCTGAGCGCGGGGACGTGCGTGGTGTGCTACGAGTGCTCGCTGATGAAGAAAGGGGATGCAATTGCGGCTGAGATCGATCTCAACGCCCCGCCAGCCATGGATGGTTTACAGGTGATCGAGTTTGATGCCCCGGTGTCTTGCGTGGACAGCGCCCCCGCGGGTCGCAAGCTCGTCGCCGCGAGCGAGGGCCGTGCGTACGTTTTGGTGAAGGAGGACGGTGAAACGGAGTTTGAGTGCACGGATACACTTCCATGGACGGTGGAAACCGCCGTCTTCGCCTCGGCTGAACGCGTAATTCTGGGTAACGATAATAACTCAGAGTTGATCGTCGTCGACGTGACGCAAGAAACTCCTTTCGCGGTGCAGCGCGTCGTCTTTAAGTCAGACAGTGACAAACTTTTCAACGTATGCTTGCAGCATAACCCCGAAACAGGAATCGTATTGCTTTCGAACACGCGTATGAACACGGTGTACGCTTTACACTTCGAGAAGAGCTTTGATTACATTGCGCGCTTTGAGGCGTCGCAACCGATTTTGAGCTTTGACTCCCACGTGAAGTACGATGGCGACGGCAGTGCGACGATGCAATTGTTTTGCTTACAGACGCAAGCGATTCAAACCTTGTCCATGCCGGTTGAAGCATGCATTCCACCAGACGGAGCTCTCGAGGCGCTCGGCTCGTTGGGTACGCCCAAGACGAAAGGTTCGCTCGAGCACTCATCTTCAGCCACTCTGCTCACTCCGGATATGTTTGGCGGCGCTGAGCTCGCCGGCGACGAGGAGGACGAAGAGGAAGAGCGTGCAGCGGTAGTTCCATCGAAAAAGGCTGCTGCGGCCCAACCAGCGTCGTCCGAAGAAAGCATGGGCGAGTCTGGTGCAGAGGAAGAAGAGGGAGAAGATGAAGAGTTTGAGTCTGCCAACATGAGTGAGAGCGGCGCTGGTGCGATTCCCGTCGCCGCCGCGTTCGATATGAAGCAGTTGAGAGCGACTATTCGTAACGAAATGCGCGAACTTCTGAACGAAGTTCGCGATGAGCGTCGTCTGGCTGCAGAAGAGCGCAAGGCAGACATGGAACGCGCTCGTAAGGCGAACGAAACCGCGGCAGCCAACTTGAAGCGAGACGTCACGAATGCTATCGCGGCTCTGTTGCAACAACATTCCGTGGACAATGCGAAGACTTTGGAAGCTGGCATCGGACGCGCTCAATCTGTTGCTGCAACAAGCGCGCAAACTGCGATGAAGTCCATCGTCGGTCCATCCATTGACGCCGCTGTTCGAGCGCAGATGGAAACCTCCGTCGTGCCAAAAATGGAAATCGCGTGCTCGACGATGTTTACGCAAGTCAAGCACACGTTTGAACGAGGTATGGCTGACTTGAACACCGAGCTTCTCGCTGCGAGAGAATCTGCGGCAATTTCTCAAGCGACGCCGTTCGTCTCCGGTTTGCGCCAGGCGACGACCGAGGTTCGCCAAGCCGCAACAGCTTTGATGACCGATATCCCAAATCAAGTCGCGCAAGCCATGGCGAAGGTCACGGCGCGCGCACCTTCGGGCATGGGCGCACCTCCCGGGATGGCCCCAAAGAGCGTGACGCAAGGTAAGACGCTCGCTCAAATCGAACAGCGCTTGGACCCAACTGTGGAGATCAGCAAGTTGCTACAGGCAAACCAAATCGACCGCGCGTTCAATCTGGCGCTCAGCATGAGCAAGGTTGAAGTCGTCATGTGGCTCGTCAACCAAGTTGCGAGTGATCGAATCTTTGGCCAAACACCGTGTCCGTTGTCGCAAGGTGTGCTCTTGTCGCTTGTTCAGCAGCTTTCGAGCGATTTGACGACGCCAGACGCGCCCAAGAAGCTCGATTGGATTCGAGATTCTTGCCTCGCCGTCGATCCGGCGGATCCCGTGTTGCGGCAACACATGCGGCCGGTGCTCAGCACGGTGCACCAGTCGCTCATGGCTGCGGCCAATTCACCGACGAGTGCGCCAGAAGTACGCGCGGGGACACGATTGTGTATCCACGTCGTGAATTCCATGTTATCTTCTTTGTAAGCCAAGGATTGTTATTTTCATCTATCGCTTCCACGTGACCACGCGAGAGCATCTCGAATTATTCACACGCTCGCGCGTACTTCGCCGTAACGCTCAAAACTTCGACGTCTTCCAACGCGCGTGCGTACAATCCATCTTAGTTTGCTTGTTCATGTCGTCGTCGTCGTCATCATCGTGGTCTAGAGATCCCTTCCTTGGAATGCTTCCTCGCTCGACGAAACTCATCCCCAAGGTGTCCATTCCCACGGCGATCGTTGAAGACGTCATTTCGCCATGGCGCGCGCTCGACGATCGATGCAAAACGTCGCCGGAATCACGGGCATCTATTGCGGTCGTAGACTCTTCGTCGCGTGGCGTCGATGCTGCACATTCCGTCGTCGAGTTCTCCTACCGCGCACTCCGTCTCGAGGCGAGGACGCTCGCTTCGCAGTTGGAGCAAAATCACGGTATTCGAAAAGGCGATTCTGTGTGCTGCTTTCTAGATAACACAGCTGCATCTATCATCGCGTCCTATGCTATCGCGGGACTCGGAGCGCGACGAGTCGACATCAATACTCGTTTGTCAGCTCGCGAGACGGCTTCACGCTTGAAGGTGGCAAACGTCAGAGTAATAATTGCTGGCGACGCTTACGCGAATAAGATCGCTTCGGCGGTCTATTCGTTGATGATCGACTACTCCGATCTCAACGGTACTGACGAGCCGATGTCGATTTTGTACGCCGCAGCGCCCGGGGCGTCTTCTATGGCGGAACTGGCGCTGCCGAACTACGACACAGAGCAACTCGCAGAATTCATGGACATGATGGTCGAATCGACGCGCCTGTGCTTCGACGTCTATTCTGCACATCGAGGTGGTGTCGACGTCGTATCAGGGGGTGGTACCGACACATACGATGCTTTCTTATCCGAGTCTGACGAGCCGTGTCTGGGTCTACTCTCTCAGCTTGAGCGAGGCGACGCGCTGTGCTGGACGCCGCGTCTGGCGGAAGAAGCGCTGCTTGATTGCGATTTTCAGGTCATGTTTACGAGTGGAACGACGGGTGCACCAAAAGTCGTCACGCACACTCAAAGGCAAGTGATGTTACACGCGAAATCAGTCGCTCAGTGCTGCGCGTTTGCAAGCCACGACGTGTGGCTCCACGTGGCTCCGCTCTTTCACGCGATGGACGCCTTTGCGATGTACGCTTGCGTACTCGTCGGCGCCAAGCAAGTATGTACAGCCAGCGAAATCTTCGATGTTAAAACGACGCTGCAAACGATGAAAGATGCAGGTGTTACGTTGACCGCGCTCACTTCAACGCATTTGCGAATGCTCGTTTCCGATCCAGCCTTTGCTGTCTCCGCAAAGCACTTGCGGATGTTATCTGTCGGCGGTTCGGCGGTTCCAGTAGACTTGGTGGCGTCATTAAAGTATCAGTGTCCCCAGTGCACGTACTTTACCGACTACGGAGCCACTGAGGCTTGTGGTAAGATTTGTACGACGCTCGGCGCGCCCTCGTCGTCCATTGAATCGCTCGCGCGGGCTGGCCACGCTATGCCCCTTTTCGACGTCTGCGTGGTCAAAGACTCGACAAGTATGGAATCGGTCGAATGGAACGACGTGACGAGAGGAGAAGTGCTTGTTCGAGGACCTACAGTGATAGGAACTTTTGATGGAAAATGGCACACCGTCGGCGACGTCGCCACGGTTGACGCGAGCGGCTCGGTCAAAATCGTAGATCGCTTGTCTGATATCATCATCGTCGGGGGAGAAAACGTGTACTCGAGTGAAGTTGAAGCTGTGCTACTTGAACGTCCTGAAATCGAGGAATGTGCTGTGTTCGGTATGCCTGATAAAGTTTTGGGAGAAGTCGTGTGCGCTGCGATAGTGCTCAATTCGCGGCAGGCTTCACTGAATTCCAGTGAAGTCACAAAGCACTGCTCGTCGCGATTGGCCGATTTTAAGCGTCCACAGCGATTGACGATTGTTGAGTCTTTACCGAAATCGCCCACTGGGAAAGTGCTGAAGCTGAAATTGCAGGCACAGCTTGCGACTCGCAGCCATGAGGACGGGACCCGTCCTCATGCGGAACTCAGCGATGTTGTTCGCCAAGAGTTTATTCATGCGATGGATTGGAACGATGACCGTGAGATTGATACGAAACAGACATTTTCGTCACTTGGCGTGCGATCAACGCAAGCCGTGTCTTTTGCGAGTTTATTGTCTGATAGACTTGGACTTGATTTACCGTCGACGCTGATGTTTGATCATCCCAATCTCAATAGTGTCATCAACTTTGTCGCCGGACGTACGATGATTCGGAGGAGCGCCTCGAGCATCACTCAGAAGCACGCGCCGCTATCGTTTTCAAGCGTCTTCGTCACCGAAATCAGCGATGAATTTCCACACGGGGAGATCGACGCTCAGACTGTCATACCGCTTCGCCGCTTTGACGTCGAGCACCACTTTTCTTGCGGCGATGATTTCGCAACAGCGCCTCTTGGTAGCATCGACGTTCGATTTGCGGCGCTGCTTGCAAACTTTGACGAAGAAGACTTGCTTGCTTGTGAATTGTCGCCCGTCGAAGCCTCGTACGTGGATCCGCAGCATCGCATTTTGCTCCGTCAAACGCTGCCTGTGCTTCATTTTTCAAATCAGAGTGCCGACGTCGTCACTGGCGTATTCGTCGGTTGTATGTGGGCTGACGATTACTCGAACGTTTTGTCGTCGTTTCAGTGTGTTTTCGTCTCGCCCAACGCCACTCTTGGAATTGGATCCGGATTGGCTTTCCTCAGTGGTCGCATTTCGTTCTCCGCGAATTTGTCTGGGCCGGCGATCGGTTGTGACACGGCGTGCTCATCTTCTCTTGTTGCGTGCTCTCTTGGTCTGAGCTCGATGATGAAATTTGAATGCGACTCATCGCTGTGCGCGGGCACGAATCTTCTGCTTTTCGTAAACACGCATTCAAAAATATGCCGATTAAACGCACTTGCCATGGATGGTCGCTGCAAGACGCTGGACTACGCTGCGGATGGTTACGGACGAAGTGAGGGCGTCGGTAGTTGTCTACTATCGGTTGAAAATGGAAATCCGTGCCATGGGACGTTGGTTTACGTCGGAGTGAACCAAGACGCTCGTAGTGCTGCGCTCGTCGCGCCCCGCGGCGCCGCTCAATCAGCAGTCATAGCAGAGACGTGCTCGAGGTGCGTTGGGCAACTTACCGTTTACGAACTGCACGGTACTGGTACACAACTCGGAGATCCAATCGAAATCAGTGCTCTTCGCGAGGCGCTCGAGTGTACGGAGATAGATCTCGTGGCCATTTCCATCACGAGCGTGAAAGCTTCGTTTGGACATAGCGAAGGCTCGGCTGGGATCGCTGGGCTTCTCTCCGCCATCATCTCCGACAAAAATCGTCAACGAATGCCGATTCATCATCTGATACATCTTAATCCTCACGTAGCAGAGATCTCGAATGGGTTGTCGACGCCATTTTCCTTTGGTCGAGTTTTGAGCGCCGGCGTGCGGATAAATCAGAGGAACGGTCGCGGTGAGCACTCTGGCGTGAGCGCGTTCGGGATGTCAGGCACGAACGCGAGCGCACTACTTCGGTCAGCTGTACGTAGTGAACAGATAAAGCGCACGAATCGAAGAATTCTTCTCGATCTCGCGACTTGGTGCTCCATTGATCCGCCCACATTCCCGGCGCTGTTCAGCTTTTGCGTCGCTAGCGACAATGTACTCTTCCAAATCCGTATCGATGCTCGCATTTACTCAGGAGCATTCGATATGAGCATTCAACACATGAAGTTCTTCCCTAGTGGACATTGCGTTGAAACCGCGCGTCAGTGCGCGTCAACGCTAGGGCAAAGATCAGCCGTTGTCAACAGCTTCACGATTCATTCGCCGTTGCGCTTGGCTGAAAATCGCGGCACAGACGTCGTCGTAACCGTTGACAAAAGGTCTGGCTTCGTAACGACGGGATCAGCGGACGCATTGGTGAAGTATGCAACGTGTCGGTTTACAATACCCGTGCATTCAATTCCTCCCAAAGGCGCGCGATGGAACGCTGTCAGAGCAACACCGCCAACCACGATCACCGCTTCGATTCAGCGCACGCAAAAGGTGCGCACCGATTGCATCGACCCGATCTATCTGGAATCTTTGTTTCAGATAAATTCAGCTTTGCGGCTCGGTGCGACACTGCTAGGATCTCTCAACGCGTATTGCACGCTGACGCGATTTCCTCCGCACGGGCATCTCAGCGTTACCATGGCTGGTGAATGCGGTAACCTTGCGAGTGCGACGCGTATGACGGGACTCACGCTACATAGAGTGCGAGCAAATGCATTTACAAGCGCGCGACGAATATCTGACATGCTCTATCACGTATCTTGGTGCGCGGCTGGTGTCGCGACAGCGAGCGGTCGAACTCATCAATCTTTGCGATTAATCAACCTCACGGCGAAAGCTTGCGATGCCGTCTGCGCCGGGTTGTCGGCGATTCAGTCTTTCGATGACGCGTCTATCTCAGCTGTTTCGGCGCAAGTTATGCCACTCGCGTGTCGCGGCGACGCGTTGCTGGCGCTTGTGCGCACCGCCGCACAAGAGCTTCCTACGATTCGATTCGCTGGCATTCGTTGTGCCGAGAACGCTTCTTCCTATGACGCACGCGCAAAGTCGTACGCCCCAGGTGCAGCATGTGATATTAAAATCGACGCCCAAGTGGTGTACGAGCAACGCCTTTCTCGCGTCAACATGGAATCGTCAACAAGTGAGAACCAAACGTCGTACGCCGTACTCATCACCGGAGGTCTCGGTGGCGTTGGTTTTCACATGGCTAAATGGCTACTTTCTCACGAGAGTTCTTCATTCACCAACTTACTGAGCCGGATCGGCCGTCAAAATGTGTCATTCGGCGATATCGATGGCAAGAGCGCGCTCATTATTCGTAGATGTGATCTCTCTGATCACGAAGACGTTGTCGAAGTTCTCAAGTCGACGAAGATGCGGGCTCCTTTACGAAAGATTTTACACGCGAGTGGGATAATTCTCGATAACACACTCGCGAAACAAAATCACGACGGCGTAAAACAAGTTTTTGCTGCAAAAGTAAGCGCGTTTGAAAACATCGAAATGTGTGTCGGGTGTCTGGAGGCGGTTCACACGAGCGTCGTTTGTAGTTCGATCGCTTCAACTTTTGGCTCACCTGGTCAAAGTAATTATTCTGCCGCAAACGCCGTCCTCGACTTTTACGCGATTTCCAGTCAGTATCACGGGCGACCACTTTCTAGCGTACAATGGGGTGCTTGGTGCTCCGTGGGCATGGCTTCGCGAGGAGGTTCATACATCGCTCGGGCTGAGCGTGTCGGTTTCGGCACAATCACGCCAGACGAGGGTGTTGACGTCCTACGTCGAATTTTCACTGGATGGACGACTTCGATCGTCGCAAGCCCATTTGACTGGAACAAAATGGTAAAGAACGCTCCGATGTTCACGATGCTCGAATCTTTTTTGGGAACAAGTGGGCACAAAATCGCCCAGCCAAAAGTCATCGAAGACAAAGAGCGCATCCGCTTCCGAGTCCGAAGTATTGTCGAGAGCATTTTGGGCGGCAGCCCAGATGCAGACGCTCCACTTGCATCATCCGGTTTAGATTCACTCTCTGCGAACGAGCTGAAGATGGAAATTGACGCGGAATTTGGCGTACAAACTCCGGCAACTTTGGTGTACGATTATCCATCAATCAATACGCTCAGCGCGTGCGTTGTTTCAGTGCTTCAGCCATCGATAAAGCTCGTGGAAGAATATCACTCGCCACAAATGAATATGACTGCGCAGACCGACATATGTGGTGTGATTTTGGGCGGTGATATTCGCACCGCTGCAACCATGCGCTTCCCTGTAGATGCGATTTCAATCGCGCCATATGGGCGTTGGGACAACAACTTTTGGATGGATACCAGAAACATGACGTTTCCTTTTTCTAGCGCATTCATGGTGCACTTCACAGAGTTTGACAATGATCTATTTGGCATTCCAGGCGTCGAAACACTTCTCTTGGATCCTCAGCAAAGAACGTTACTAGAAGGTGCCTTCGCGGTCGTCGACATCTCATCCCAGCAAGACGATACAACCGTATGGGTTGGCATCACCGTGTCGCAGTATAAGACCGACGTAATCAATGTGTACTGGGCACCTGCATTTCATTCATCCATGGGCACCGGAAGCTTACCAAGTGTGGCTGCGGGAAGATTGAGCTACGTGTTTTCGATGTCTGGAGCATCGATGAGCGTCGATACCGCGTGTAGCTCATCGCTGGTCGCGTGTTCTCTTGCGTTTGACTCGCTGCGTAAGCAGTGTTTGGGATCATCTGCTTTGGTGTGCGGTACGGTGGCTATGATGTCTGTTTCGGGCACAATTGATCGCCATTACGCAAACATGCTCTCCGTGGAGTGTCGTTGCAAGACTTTGGATGCAAGCGCGGACGGTTTCATTGAAGGTGAGGCGACTGGAATTATGAGTATGACGAGTGCCCTGAGAGCTTCTGGTGAAGGCGTTTCAATCAGTGGCACTGCGGTAAATCAAGATGGGCATAGCGCGTCTTTGACCGCTCCAAACGGTCCAGCGCAGACGCGCGTCATACGAGAAGCGCTTTGTTCGGCAAACATGCAAGGCGAAGAAATGGAAAGTATTTCACTGCACGGCACGGGAACGCCTCTCGGTGATCCAATCGAGCTTGGTGCCGCACTCGGCGCTCTTCAAGATTGCAAAAAACTGATGTTAGACGCGGTCAAGTCGCACGTTGGTCACTGCGAAACCGCGGCTGGCATC
>Ga0182090_1509469_pt1 | contig 15258 bp, 18 predicted proteins | sample 041ome_24_FD_127767 | JGI IMG/M metagenome (GOLD analysis project Ga0182090, IMG submission 127767) | Metatranscriptome of coastal salt marsh microbial communities from the Groves Creek Marsh, Georgia, USA - 041408BS metaT (Metagenome... | ecosystem: Environmental > Aquatic > Marine > Intertidal... | reverse complement strand
CTCAGATTCAATAACGTCAACAACAAGTAGCGGCACTTCAACGATCGATGGATTTCTAATGACCGGTGCGGATCAGCTCGCCACATCTGCGGCCGATGTTCAAAGGCTCTTTGGAGTCCAGACTTTTGGTACACCGGTATCCGTGACAGATACAACAACAGGTATAGATATTAGCTTCCGGGTGACAACAGGCATGACGCTTATTGGAAATGCTGGCCCAACCCTCTCCATCGACAGTGGCCCCTTCATCATCGATATAACTGCGACACCTTAACCCAAGGGCGTCATGTTTGGCTTTAAGGTTGATTGTTAGCTCCCCAGAATAGTCCAATTCTAATCACTTCGTTGCCATATTAACCCTCCAAATTACCCTCGTCGCAGTAGAGATAAGCTTCTTCCCTGACCTGCTGAGACGCATGTGCCTGTAAGGCCTCAGGAGCGTCACAGAGGACTCCTACACCAGCTCTGGTCTTGATCCTCCCCCCATGAATTGGTCCATCCTGATAGTAAGGAATATGGAGGAGGACCCTTATGGCGAAGAAGACTTACAAGCCGGAAGAGATCGTGGCGAAGCTGCGTCAGGTTGACGTTCTGCACAGCCAGGGCATGTCGATGGCTGATGCGATCCGACAGATTAGTGTAAGCGAGGTGACCTTTTATCGATGGCGCAAGGAATATGGCGGGTTGAAGGCCGACCAGCTGAAACGCCTAAAGGAGCTGGAGAAGGAGAACGCGCGACTGAGGAGAGCGGTGTCTGACCTGACGCTGGACAAGATGATCCTGAGCGAGGCTGCCAGGGGAAACTTCTAAGCCCTTCTCGCCGACGCCACTGCATAGATCTGGTACGCGACAGGCTTGGTGTTTCTGAACGCCGTGCCTGTCGTGTACTTGGTCAGCACCGTTCGACACAACGCCATCTTGCCAGAAGCCGGGAAGACGAGGAGCGTCTCGTGGCCGACATGATCGAACTGGCAAGGCAATATGGTCGCTATGGCTATCGGCGGATAGCCGCGTTGCTTCGTCAGGCGGGCTGGCAGGTCAACGACAAGCGTATCGAACGGCTGTGGAAGCGAGAGGGGCTGAAGATCCCGGCAAAACAACCGAAGAAGGCCCGATTGTGGTTCAACGACGGCTCGTGCGTACGTCTGCGGCCCGAGTATCCCAACCACGTCTGGTCATACGACTTCGTCCATGACCGAACCCATGATGGCCGGGTCTTCAGAACGTTGAACCTTATCGATGAATACACCAAGGAGTGCCTGATGATCCGGGTGAAGCGGAAACTCAACTCCATCGACGTGATCGACGTGCTGACGGATCTGTTCATCCTGCGAGGGCCCCCGGCCTTCATCCGTTCCGACAACGGACCCGAGTTCGTTGCGGAGGCTGTGCGCGACTGGATTGCCGCTGTCGGTTCGCAGACCGCCTATATCGTCCCTGGGTCGCCGTGGGAAAACGGCTATTGCGAGAGCTTCAATGCACGGTTCAGGGACGAACTTCTCAACGGCGAGATTTTTTACACCCTCAAAGAGGCCCAGATCGTCATCGAGGAATGGCGCAAGCACTACAACACGGTGCGTCCGCATAGCGCTCTCGGATACCGGCCACCAGCGCCCGAAACCGTCATCCCGTTGCGCCAAAGGCCATCAATGCACTAACAATGAACCCGGACCGATCGATGGGGGCTGATCAGTGCAACATCTTGAGGGTGGAATCGTCAAAGAGATACTTGTCCGTGATGGTGACGCGGTAAAAGCCGGACAGTCCCTGATCCGACTTGTCGGCATTCAGCCACGTGCGCAGCTCCAACTCATCCGCGGCCAGCGAAATGCTCTTCTGGCCCGTGCGGCCCGCCTGCGTGCAGAACGTGATGGAAACGCCGGTCTTTCGTTTCCCGAGGAATTGACAGCACAAGGTGATGATCCGCGTGTTCAGGAATCCATGCTGGGGCAGCTCAATATCTTTGAAGCCCGCCGCGATGCGATTGAGGGCCAGCGTCAGATTCTGGGCCAGCGGGTTGCTCAGTTTCGTGAGGAAATCGTCGGTGTGCAGGCTCAGATACGGTCTGCTGATGAACAGCTTGTTCTCATTGAGGATGAACTGACGGGGCTCCAGACACTTTTTGCCAAGGGGCTCACGCCCAAATCCCGGCTGCTTGCGCTGCAACGGCGCAAAGCCGAAATCCAGGGTGAGCGCGGTCAAAACCTCTCAGCCATCGCGCGGGCCAAACAGAACATCACGGAAGCCGAGATCCGTATCTTTGAGCTGCGCACAGAACAAGTCAGTGAAGTCGTGTCAGAGCTGCGCGAGGTTGAGACAGAATTGCTTGATCTGCAGGAACGTCTGGGTGCGGCAGAGGACATTCAGCGACGTACCGATGTGATCAGCCCGGCGGATGGTGTTGTCGTCGATATGCAAATCACCAATGTCGGTGCGGTGATCCAGCCCGGTGAGCGGCTTCTGGATGTTGTGCCTGGCAATGAGAAACTCGTGATTGATGCCCGCGTGACCCCGACCGATATCGACGTGGTTCATCCCGGATTGCCGGCACAGGTGCGTCTGGTGGCGTTCAATCAGCGGATTACACCGACGGTTGAGGGGACAGTGGCTTCGGTTTCTGCGGACCGTCTGATCGATGAAGCGACGGGCGAGTCGTATTTCACGGCCCGGATCGAGATATCCAATCCCGATGATCCCACCCTTGACGGGCTGGTCCTGCTTCCCGGTATGCCGGCAGAAGTCCTGATCCGCACCGGAGAGCGCACTTTGCTGCAGTATCTGGTCAGTCCGGTCCAACAATCCTTCACCAGATCACTTACAGAGCAGTAGACGTATTGCACCGGCGCGGCTGCGCGCCTATCTTCCGCTTACAAAAGTCGGGGCGTAGCTCAGCCTGGTAGAGCACCTGCTTTGGGAGCAGGGGGTCGCATGTTCGAATCTTGTCGCCCCGACCATTCATTTAAGGGATTGTGTGCAATGAAGGCTCGCATTTATCAGCCCACCAAGACTGCCATGCAGTCCGGGCGCGGGAAGACCCACAAATGGCTGCTGGAGTTCGAACCCACGCGCCGCCAGCAGCTCGATCCGCTGATGGGGTGGCCGGGGGCTGGCGATACCATGTCTCAGGTCCGCCTGAACTTCGATACGCGTGAAGACGCGATCGCTCATGCTGACCGTCTGGGCATCGACTATGTTGTGCAGGAACCCAAGGAACGGCAGATCAGACCGAAGGCTTATGCCGACAATTTCGCCGTCGACCGCAAGATCCCCTGGAGCCACTAGGCTCCGGTTTTATGTGCCCGACCAAGCCTTCCGGGGCGCCCGTAGCTCAGCTGGATAGAGCATCGGCCTTCTAAGCCGAATGTCGCAGGTTCGAATCCTGCCGGGCGCGCCATACGGGCCAGCGAAAAATACCTACTCCCAATTGTTCATGTCGCTCCTCTCTGGTTCTTGTCGGAGGTGAAGCTTACGATAGGCTCGAATTGTGGTTTCGGTGCTTGGGAGGGCGCGATGCCTGAAATGAAGCTGGGTTTGTTTTTCTGGCCTGCGGGTCATCATCTGACGGCGTGGCGGCATCCCGATGCCACGGCAGATGCCGGGCAAAACATGGCGCATATGGTTGAGATGGCGAAACTGGCCGAAGAGGGCCTGTTCGACATGTTTTTTATGGCCGATTCCGTGTCATTCTGGCGCGGTGATCTTGAAGCCATGGTGCGCGACAATTATGGCGCCAAGATTGAACCGTTCAGCCTGATGGTGGCCCTGTCTCAGCACACCAAACATCTGGGCCTCGTGTGCACAGCGACGACGAGTTTTGATCAGCCCTATCTTCTGGCACGCCGGTTTGCCTCACTGGATCTCGCTTCGGGGGGACGGGCCGGCTGGAATTTGGTGACATCCACCCATCGCGCCGAAGCTGAGAGTTTTGGCACCCAGCCGCACATGGCCAAGTCGGAGCGTTATCGACGCGCCCGTGAGTTCGCGCATGTTACGCGAGGATTGTGGAACTCCTTTGACGATGATGCGTTCCCACGAGACAAGGAAAGCGGGGTGTTTCTGGACCAAGACAAGTTGCACATCCTTGAGCACGAGGGTGAGCATTTCCAGGTGCGCGGCCCACTGAATGTGCCGCCATCCCCGCAGGGGGAACCTGTGATGGTTCAGGCCGGTTCCTCCGAAGATGGGCGTGAACTTGCGGCAGAGACGGCCGAGGTTGTCTTTGGCATTCATCAGACACTTGAGGGTGCGCAGGGCTTTTACGCTGACGTGAAGGCCCGAATGGCTGCCTATGGACGTCATCCCGGTGCCCTGAAGATCATGCCGGGCCTGATGGTCTATGTCGGTCATGACAAGGAAGCAGCCGCTGAGAAGTTCGAGATGATGCAGGATCTCATCGATGACAGAACCGGTATCGAGTTCCTGAGCAACAGGATGGATTTTGATTTTTCAGGGCACGATCCCGACGGGCCGGTGCCGGATATCGAATTCGACAATATCTCGTCCAGCCGGGGGCAGCTCTATCTGGATGTTGCGCGGCGCGAGGACCTCACGATACGCGGTCTCTGGCGTCGGGTGGCTGGTGCGCGTGGCCACATGCAAATTGTTGGCTCTCCCGTGGAAGTTGTTGATTTCATGGAGGAATGGTTTACCGGGCAGGCGTGTGATGGTTTCAACATCATGCCGCCGCTCTTTCCCCATGACTTGCGTGATTTCAACGAGCTGGTTGTTCCGGAATTGCAACGCCGCGGCCTTTTCCGCACTGCCTATGAAGGCACGACATTGCGGGAAAACCTTGGGTTGACGCGGCCTGCCTGGCCAAGCGGGAAGACCGGGGCTGCGAAAGCAGCTGAATAGGAACATCGACACGCAGATGGTCGCGATGAAACATCAGGAGCAAACCGTCATGTATTCAGGTCCGATTATCGACAGCCACCATCATCTCTGGCACTGGGAGAAATACCCGTGGCTGGCGGCGCCCATGACCCCGAAGATGTATGGCGATGACTACAGCGGCCTGCGTCAGGACTATCTGGTCGAAGACATGCTGGCGGATTTTGGTGACAACAATGTCGTCAAATCCGTGCATGTGCAGGCCAATTACGATCCCGCGAAACCGGTCGAGGAGACCGCATGGCTACAGTCAGAAGCTGATCGTACAGGTTTCCCCCACGCCATTGTGGGGCAGGCGATCATGACGGCCCCGGATATCGCGGCCGTTCTGGAAGGTCACGCCCAATACGCCAATACGCGCGGCGTGCGCCACCAGCTTCATTATTGGGAAGGCGAGCCATTGCGCTGTCGTACGGATCGGCCGGATTTGTGCCTGACGGACGACTTCCAGCGTTCAGTTGAAATGCTCAAAACCTATGGCATGAGCTTTGAACTGCAGGGGTTTTCGCATCAATTCGTCCATTTTGCCGATTTGTTACGTAATCATCCCGATACGAATTTCTGCCTTGTGCATGGCGGTATGCTGACATCCGACGATGCGGCCACAGTAGAGGCCTGGAAAGAGGGGCTGTCGCATCTGGAGCCGTTCCCCAATCTCTTTATCAAATGCTCGGGGCTGAATTTCTTCACGGCGAAATGCGATATCGATCATATGCGGATCGTTCTGGATCACGTTCTCGATCGTTTCGGTGCTGAACGCTGTTTCTATGGCAGTAATTTCCCGCTGGAAAAGCTGTGGGCCCGTTATGATGATCTTGTCGGGGCCTGCAAGGACATCCTCTCGACCCGGTCCGAAGATGAGCAGCGTGCCTTTTTCCATGACACAGCCGCCGGTTTCTACCGTATCTGAATGGACGAAATGATGGGTGACAGCATGTCAAAGGTGGCCATGAAATCCGGAAAAATGGTCCGGAAACAGAAGCTCATGCCGCCGCAGATGACGGAGCGGTTTACCCAAACCTCTGATCTGTTTGTGCTGGCCCATATGGGCATCCCGGCGGTTTCTGCAGATGACTGGTCGCTGCAGATTGATGGCTTGGTTGAAACCCCTTTGAATTTGACCTTCGAAGACCTTCAGAAGTTGCCCAAACGAGAGATTGTGACAATTCATCAGTGCGCGGGGAGCCCGCTCAATCCCACCGCGCCAACCCGTCGGATTGCCAATGTACGCTGGGCAGGTGTGGACCTGCGCGAGCTCCTGTCTGAAGTCGGCATCAAGCCCGGCGCCACCCATTTATGGGCCTATGGCCTTGATCACGGTGAGTTCGCAGGGGAGGCGCAGGAAGCCTATCTCAAGGACAGCCCACTATCCCGGCTCGATGGCGGTGATGTCCTGATTGCCTATGAGCTCAACGGAGAGCCTTTGCCGGTGGAGCACGGATTCCCGGCGCGCCTGTTGGTGCCCGGATATTTCGGCACAAACAGCGTGAAATGGCTCAGCCGGCTGCATCTCGCGGATCACCGGGCGACAAGCCTGTTTACGTCCCGGTTCTACAATGACGATGTCCCGGGATCGGATGACACCCGACCGGTCTGGGAAATAGCACCGGAGAGCGTGTTTGTTTCGCCAGCCCCCGATGCGCAACTCACCCGTGGCCCTCAGGAAATATGGGGATGGGCGTGGTCGGCCAGTGCGGTGCAGTCTGTGGAAGTTAGCACCGATGGCGGCGTCACCTGGAACGAGGCTGAGTTGGAACCGCGGGTGCAGCGGACCTGGCAGAAGTTTTCCTTCAGTTGGACTGACGGAAAGCCCGGCACCCATGAATTGCTCTGCCGCGCGACGGACAGCGCCGGCAATACCCAGCCGCTCACGGGCGCGCGTAATGCGGTCTATGGCGTAACCGTCACCGTAAACTAGGATACACAGTCAGGCAGACAGCATCGCCTTGAGTTTGGCCACAGCTGCGCCGGGGGAGTTGAGCACCGGGATATCGGTGACAGCTTCGACATGCGGCACGGCCCGTGAAAGGGTGAATTGCGCGAGCACAATCACATCGGCATCTGAGATCTTCGCGGCGGCTTCGGCCACCATCGCGTCGTGGGTGTCTCCATCTCCCGACGCCATCGCAGCAAAAGCATGGTCGACGAAGTGCTGAGACAGCGTAATTGCCTGTCCACGATCTCTAGCCATGGCTTCGATTTCTGCTGAAACAGAAGGGATGGTACCCGCGACTGTTGCGAGAACGGCAATGCGGCTGCCGCTGTCGAGCGCCTGTTCAATCATGGCGTCGTTGGGCTTGAGCATCGGGATTGGATGTTTCGGTATCACCGCATCGATACAGGGCTGGAAGGCCGAGCAGGTGAACAGGATGGCGTCCGCACCACGATCAACCATGTATTGCGTATGGGTTTCGAAAGGTTCGTACATGCCCTGCACAACACCTTTGGTTTCGCCGACCCAGCGGAACAGTCCGTCATCCATCAGGTTCCAGATGCGCGCTTCGGGCCAATCGCGTGCAAAGGCATCAATTGCGGCCGCCATGGCGTCCTTGTGAACGCTGAACAAGGTGATATCGGGCTGGCTCAAAACATTCTCCTCGCCATGATGGTTTGTCGCGGTGGAACCGGAGCTAGCCCGTCCACGCGCCGCCATTGATATCGAGCACTGAGCCCGTTGTGAACGCGGCACCCGGGGTGCACAGGTACCAGATGCCGTGGGCCAGCTCTTCGGGTTTGCCGAGACGGCCCACCGGGATTGCCTTGGCGCGGGTTTCCAGTACTTCGGGTGGATGACGCAGCACCCGCGGGGTGAGCACCAGCCCGGGGGCGATCGCGTTGACGGTGATCCCGAAAGGAGCCAGTTCACGGGCCAGACGCCGGGTCATGCCGATGATGGCGGCTTCGTTCGTGGAATATTCAATAGATCCCGCGCTGGCCGTGCGGCCGGCGACGGATGAGATATTCACGATCCGGCCGTATTTGTTGGCTTTCATGGTCGGGACCAGCTCGCGGGTGATCAGGAATTTCGCGATCACGTTCCAGTCGTAGTTTTCCCGCATTCCGTCTGCGGTGACATCCTCAAGGGCAGGGGCGTCGAAGAATCCGCCTGCGGTGTTCACCAGGATATCGGCGCGTCCCCAGGTGTCGAGAATGGTCTTCGTGGCGGCTTTGACTTCGGTCTCGTCGGCGCACTCGGCCTTTACGAACATGGCTTCGCCACCCGCATCCGTGATCCGCTTGACGACAGCATCACCTTTTTCAGGAGTGCGTCCGATGACGGCGACTTTTGCGCCTGCTGCGCCGAAGCGAATACAAGCCGCTTCGCCCATGCCTGCTGTGCCGCCGGTGACGACTGCGACTTGTCCTTCAATTGAGGTGAGTTCGTCCATACGACGTCTCCTGTTTTGATAAAGTGTTTAGCGTCGGTGTGGGGGCGGCCCGCCCGGTGGGAAGCCTTCGCCACGGCGGCCTTCGGGTCCGCGTCCGCCAGCTGGTGGTCTGGGTTTGAAATCATCGCTGATCTCGCCCCACAGGCATCGTGGGAGGAAGGGGTAGGTTTCCGTCGCGTAATAGACAAAGCGGCCATAGAGATTCCTGCCACCATTGCATTCATCCAGATCGCCGGAGCCAGCCACGTATATCCAATCTTCGTTATAGGTGCCGTCATAAGGGCCGAAAGGGGGCGTTGGTCGCGTGCCGCTTTTGAGTTGGTAACTCGACTTTTTCCGGCCGTCGACAAAGTGGATGTCGTAACCGTCAGCAGCGTAGCCAATCAGGGTCGCACGCGTGGAATCGATCAATGGATCCGCCACGCCGTGATAGTGGTAAAGCCCGTGCTCATCCACATGGGCGTTGTTTTCATCCAAGCCAAGCTCATCGCGCGCACCGACCCCGTCCAGATTCCAGCCCGAACTGGGGTCCCGCGAAACGCCGCGCCGGCTGGCGGCATCATAGTATTCAGCGGTTCCGGGGCGAAACTTAATGCCATTGATCGCAATTCCGATGGAGCCGCGATGGTATTGCGGTGTTGCGCCGGGCGTCCATGGCGGTTTTCCGGGGACGCAGACGTTGATGTCCTGCTTGGCAATCCGGTTGGGGTTGCCGCGGTTGGGGAAGGTTCCCGTGTCGTGATCGGGAATCCCGTTTGTGACAAAGCAGCGCTTGTCGAATTTGACGATCATCTCGACCTCGTTGTCGAGGGCCTGTGCGGCGGGGGACAATGCAAGGGCCGAAGCGATTGAAACGGCGGCAATGCTGAGAACTCGTACCAAAACCATATCGTTCTAAACCACGTCGTTGGGGGTGATGATCGAGTTTTTGTTCATCCGCTGCGATCCTTGCCGATTTCATACCAACCCGTCACATAGTAAGTATCGACGAATACACCCGGTGTCACGATGATCTCCGGATCGAGCGCGTCCATTGCGACGTCTTCCTGGACTTCGGCGATGGTGTAATCCGCTGCCATCGCCATGACCGGATTGAAGTTCCGAGCCGTTTTGCGATAAATCAGGTTCCCGCGCGGGTCTGTCTTGAAGGCTTTGATCAGGGCGAAATCACCCTTCAATGGTTTTTCCAGAACGTATTCCCGCCCATCGACGGTCATGGTCGGTTTGCCTTCTGCCAGATCGGTGCCGACGGCTGTCGGGGTCAGAAATCCCCCCAATCCGGCGCCGGCAGCACGCATGCGCTCCGCAAGGGTGCCCTGGGGCACAATTTCGACATTTCCCGCGTCATAGAGCTGCCGAAACCCGTCCAGTTCCTTTTCGAGGCCCCATTGGAAGCTGCAGACCAGTCTTGCCACGCAGCCTTCTTCAATCAGGCGCACGATACCGCCATGGCGGAACCCTGGATTGTTGGTGATGATGGTCAAATCCCGCCGTTTCAGGTCACAGACCCCGTCGATCAGGAATTCAGGCACCCCGGGGTCAGAGAATCCGCCAATGAGAAGGGATGCCCCATCGCCGATCCGGCCCACGGCATCTTCAAGAGTCGCGGATTTCTTGCCCTTCATGAACTGTCTGGCTGACGTGGTTTGCCGTTCATGGGGTTTGGCAGCTGGTTCCTAGGCGGCGACGTTGATCGTACCGACGTCGTCCATGTTCAACGGCGCGTCGGTAACGGCCTGTACTTCGTCTGCGGTTAGCCCTGGTGCAACTTCATTGAGGATCAATCCGTCCGGTGTCACCGAAATCACAGCCATATCGGTATAGATCTTTGTCACAACCTGCATGGCGGTGAGGGGGTAGGTCCGCTCTGCAACGATCTTGGCCGCGCCGTCCCGTGCGGTGTGGCTCATCATCGCAAAGACGCGCTTGGAGCCCGCCGCGATGTCCATCGCACCACCGACACTGCCGGATGTCTGGTTGGGCAGGCGCCAGTTACAAAGGTCACCATTCACAGCCACCTGAAAGGCGCCAAGAACCGCGCAATCAAGGCGTCCACCGCGTGCAATCGCGAATGAGTCCGTATGATGCACGTAGGAACCGCCAGAAATCATAGTCACCAGTTCTTTGCCGGCGCTGATCAAATCCTGATCGGCCTCGCCCTCGGCGGGTGGTGGGCCCATGCCGATCAGCCCATTTTCGCTGTGAAACATCACATCGCGGTCTTTCGGGATGAATGCCGGGATCATTGTGGGCATGCCGATGCCCAGATTGACGAGCCAGCCGTCTTCCATGTCCTGCGCTGCGCGTGCCGCAATCTGCTGGCGGGTCAGAAGGTTTGTTTGCTCGCTCATGCGTTGCGCTCCTTGCCGATTTCATACCAACCGGTCACGTAATAAGTATCGACGAAAACGCCCGGTGTGACGATGATTTCCGGGTCGAGAGCGTCGATCGGGACATCTTCCTGGACTTCCACGATGGTGAAGTCGGACGCCATTGCCATGATGGGGTTGAAGTTCCGGGCCGTCTTTCGATAAATCAGATTGCCACGCGGGTCGGTCTGGTAGGCCTTGATCAATGCAAAATCACCGCGCAGGGGTTTTTCCAGCACGTAATCTTTGCCGTCGACGGTCATGGTTTTCTTGCCGTCTGCCAGATCGGTTCCCACGCCGGTCGGTGTCAGGAACCCGCCCAGCCCAGCACCTGCGGTGCGCATCCGTTCGGCCAAAGTACCTTGCGGCACGATTTCGAGCTCGATCTTACCGGCGTCATATAGTTCCTTGAAAACAAATGATTCTTTGGCCCAGGGAAAGCTGCAGATCAGCCTGGAAACACAGCCTTCTTCGATGAGGCGTGCGATGCCGCTATGCCCGGTACCTGCATTGTTTGTCACGATGGTCAGATCACGGCGTCGAAGGTCGCAAACCCCGTCGATCAGGATCTCGGGTACTCCGGGTTGGCCAAAACCTCCGACAAGAAGGGTTGCACCGTCTTGAATCCGGCCGACCGCTTGCTCGAGCGTTGCTGATTTCTTGTTTTTCATACCAACGTTCTCAGGCAGGGGTGAAATAGGGTGTGGGCCGTCCGTCAGGACCGTCCTGGAATATAACCCGGACACGGTCCCCAATCGAAACGCTATCGGGTTCTACATCAATGATGCGGCTCATCATGCGAAAGCCTTCATCCAGATCGACCAGTAAGACAGCGTAAGGCGATTGTCCCTTGAATGCCGGTGGTGCGCGATGGACAACGGAGACCGCATAAACCGTGCCCTGACCCTTTGATACGGCCCAATCGGGGTTTGGCGCGCCACAATGGGTGCAAAGCGAGCGGGGATAAAAGATAACGGTCTCGCAGCTGGCACAATGGCGGTACCGCAGTTCGCCTGCGGCTGCACCGTCCCAATAGGGCTCTGAATCGGGATCAGGCAGTGTGTCGTCGGACATGGCTTACTCCACCCCCAGAATGCAGGTTGAATTCGAAGACAGAACGCCGCCGGTCCCGCTGATCAGGGCAAGGGTCGCATCGGCGACCTGTCGCGCATCGCATTCGCCCCGAAGCTGCCGCACGGCCTCGATAATCAGGAATATCCCATACTGTCCCGGGTGACAGTAGGAGAGGCCGCCACCATTGGTGTTCAGCGGAAATTCTCCCGATGGACCGGTGCGTCCGTTGGATATGAACTCACCGCCAGCACCCGGCGAACAGAACCCCAGGGATTCCAGAGTCAGGAGCACCGTGATTGTGAAAGAATCATAGATTTGGACCAAATCGAGATCGGTGTGGGTCACACCGGCCATCTCGAAAGCCCGCGCGCCGGATTTTGCAGCCGGCGTGACCGTCAGGTCAGGCATTTCCGAAATCTGTGCGTGGGAGACACTTTCGCCCTGGCCAAGTAACCAGACCGGGGCTTTGTCGAGAGTTTTGGCGATTTCAGGACTGACCACGACGACAGCACCGCCGCCGTCGGTGAACAGACAGCAATCCAGTTTGTTGAGCGGAGTCGCGATGGGACCGGAGTTCAGGACATCTTCGCGGGTCAGCGGTTCACGACGATAGGCTTTCGGATTCAGTGCCGCCCATTCGCGGGTCGACACGGCGAGATCGGCCAGTTGCTCGGATGTGGTGCCGTATTGCGCGAAATGACGCGAAGCGGCCATGGCGTAGGATCCCACCGGCGTGGGCAGGCCATAGGGCGCCTCATACTGGTAGCCGAGATCGTTCCGGATCTGAAAGATGTACTTGTCGGCACGGGAGCGCTGGGTGCTGCCATACAGGATCACAGCAACCTTGCAGAGGCCCGCCTGGATCGCGGCAGCGGCATGGCCGAGATGGAACTCGAACGAAGCGCCACCGACCATCGTACTATCGGCATAGCTTGGCTGTATTCCGAGGTATTCGGCGATCTGCAGTCCGGGCAGACGCCCCCAGGCACCCGAGACCAGAAGGCCATCCACATCGGATTTTTCAAGTCCGGCATCTGCGAGGGCCGCCACAAGAGCTTCGGCCTGCAAGGTCAGAACGGTTGAATCCGGTACAACCCCGAGACGGGATTCTGCCACTCCGGCAATGGCACAGGCGCGCTTCAGGCTCACAATGTTCCCCTTGATCGTTATTGCTTCACGATATCTTCCGTGATTGCCCTTTTCGATTACTGCGATGCTCCCGAAAAGTCCATGTGGAAGGGGCGCATGGCGGACGGAAAGTCTTTGCCAAGTTGTGCAGGACGCCTAGTTTACGAGGACGATTAACGGGAGATGATGATGGGCATGTTGGTGGACGGTCAGTGGACCGACGAAAATGAAGCCAAGAGTAAGACGGATGCGAGCGGCGCCTTCAAACGCGTGGATTCCAGTTTCCGAAATTGGGTGACAACCGATGGCGCGCCGGGACCGTCCGGTGATGGCGGATTTGTGCCCGAGCGCGGACGCTACCACCTGTATGTCGCGATGAACTGCCCCTGGGCTCATCGGACGTTGTTGATGCGCAATTTCAAGGGCCTGCAGGACACGATCTCTCTCGACAAAACGCTCCCGCGACGTTCGGATCAGGGATGGTTCTTTGATGATGCGCATGTCGATACGGTGTTGGGAAAATCAGCCCTGCATGAGGTCTACACAAAGGCCGATAACAATTGCACCAGTCGTGTGACGGTGCCGGTTCTTTGGGACCGTGAACGCGAAACCATCGTCAGCAATGAATCCGCCGAAATCATCCGGATGATGAACGATGCCTTTGACGCTTTTTCCAACGGGGATCGTGATCTCTATCCCAAAGATCTGCGCGGCGAGGTCGATAGCTGGAATGATCTGATCTATCGCACGGTGAACAACGGCGTGTATCGGGCCGGGTTCTCCAATTCACAGGACGCCTACGATGCGGCTGTCCGCGATGTGTTCAATACCTTGGACAAGCTTGACGCCCATCTGGCCGACAATCGCTATCTCTGCGGTGATCGTTTTACCGAAGCCGATGTGCGGTTGTTCCCGACCATGATTCGCTTTGATGTGGCGTATTTCGGGGCCTTCAAGTGCAATCTCCGTCGTCTGATGGATTACGAAAATCTTTGGGCCTACACGCGTGAGATTTATCAGATGCCCGGCGTCGCCGACACGGTTGATCTGGAAATCTACAAGCGGGGCTATTACTCGAAGAGCCCCCAGAGAAATCCAATGGGTATCGTGCCTTTGGGGCCGGATATCGATCCCAGCGTTCCCCATGGACGGGGGTAGAGGGCTACTGACGCGGTGCGCTGCCAAGCTGTTTGATCAATCGCTCGGCCAGCCAGTCTGTATAAATATGGGCCCCCGACAAAAGAACATGTCCGTCGTCATACCAATGCTCGAAGGAAAGTTCTTTCATCAGATCGGCGCTGGTGGAATCAATGCAGTCCAGTACCGGTGCACGGTCACAGATCGCTTTCTGGAAGGCGCGCCGCCGGATATTTAGAATTGGCGGCGTGAAATAGATCGAATGCCTGACGCCCTTGCGGGGAAGATTGCTTTTCTGATCTTCGCGCCACTTCAGGGTTTCGTTGGGAATCTTGGCGATCTTTGACTGAGCAATGACATCTCCGGCCGAAATTCGATCGGCAAATTCGCGCGTGAACCGCGGGTGGGGACGAACGATTTCGTGGAAACCCTTTTCGGGCAAGGCTTCACCCCACGCCACAGCCTGGCTGGCAAAACCGGTATGCACTGTCTTGAATATGACATGCCGGATAATGCTCCAGATACTCTCTATCTTGGTGGCGAGGGGCCAGTCGGCGTTCAGCAGATGCACAATCCCAAGACCCGCGCGTTTCATGTCGATGAAACGCACACCGGCCGCCTTGTTCTGTTTGTTGGGGTCAATCGCAATTTTATATTCGGTTCCCACTTCGATCATGACGGCAATCGGAATGCGGTCTGTCTTGCTTAGGTACTCGTCGAGCATCACGTCCTGGTCAAAGGCAAAGAACCCTCCGGCTGTTAAAGCCCGAACTGCGTATGGAAAACCTGCCTTTGCCAGCGCGGTTTCCAGTCGTTTGTCGTCGATTGATTCAGCCGAGTGGCTGGAGCCGACAATCAGGACCTCAAGACGTCTGTCGGAGGGGTCTATCTCAAAACGTGCAATGTCCGAATCCAGTTCTGTGCCGCGAACGAGATCAAAACTCCAGATCACGAGACTGGTCACCAGCACGACGATCAGAAAGCCGATCGCTGCACCTCCGAGGATCACGAATGTATGCTCTCGATTCACATGTCTTGGACGGAACACATGAATCGCAATCAACGCGAGTGCGCCCAATATCAGAATAAACCCGTGATTAATCATTCAGATGGTCTCGGCGCACGTATCCGTTCATGTTGGCGTTCTGCGATTGTGCCATAGGTTCAGGATTTGCGACGTTCGTTACGATGTTGTTTACAGAAATAAGATTCGCGGTCTTTTTTGTCATTTGTTTGTCCGTCTACTGGACCCTCAAACGCACGTCCCATCG
>Ga0182090_1394415_pt1 | contig 15293 bp, 5 predicted proteins | sample 041ome_24_FD_127767 | JGI IMG/M metagenome (GOLD analysis project Ga0182090, IMG submission 127767) | Metatranscriptome of coastal salt marsh microbial communities from the Groves Creek Marsh, Georgia, USA - 041408BS metaT (Metagenome... | ecosystem: Environmental > Aquatic > Marine > Intertidal... | reverse complement strand
TGTTGTTGTTGTTGCTGTTGCTGTTGTTGTTGCTGTTGTTGTTGCTGTTGTTGTTGTTGTTGCTTTTGTTTTTCCGCTGCTGCGGCCGCTGCCGCCGCAGCCGCAGCGGCTATGGCAGCCGCGTTGTTTCCGCCGCCGCTCCCGTCGTCTCTGGGGACGATATCAACCAAGAAATCAAAAATATCCGTCTTTGTGATTGCACTCGCGATGTCGTTTCTCTGCAACGTCCGCCTTTTGTTCTCCTCGGAATGAATCCAAGACCTCAAAGTCAACTCTAAGATGAACATCTCGCACGCTTTGGCGAACAACACCGGCGCCTCCGAGGAAATCATCCGCACGTCCTCGTCCGTTTTCATAATTTTCTTAATCCTAGCCAGCGGTAACTGATGATTCTTAAAATCTGTCGCCGTTTCAACCTCGGTCATCTGTTGCTGCCAAAACAACCGCAACTGTTGTTGGTGTTGATCGTTCAAGTGTTGCTGCTGCGGCGCTTGATGCATTTGAGGCGGAACTTGCGGCTGCACGTGCAGCGGCATCATTCCGTGTTGCATTTGATGTTGCGGCGGCATTTGATGATGATACGCCGCCGCCGCCGCCGCTGCCGCCGCCGCCATTTGTTGTTGCTGCCCGGAATGATGATGATGATGATGGTGGTGGTATTGCTGCGGAGGATACCCCATTCCTCCGACGCCTCCTCCCCCGGGCGGCGCGGGCTGTTGTTGGCTACTGTTGTTATAGTTGTGCGTATTCGACGCGTTATTCGTTCCTCCGGTGTGTGTCGTATTGTTGCTAGTGTTCGTGTTCATGTATATGTTACCAGGAGCGGCGGCAAAGTTCGAATCACCCTGAACGCCTTGCCCCCCGTATTGATGGTGTTGGTGTCCGCCGCCGCCGCCGCCGTACGGAATCGGAGGAAACGTTGAATTATTATTAGTATTTTGCTGTTGTTGCAGATTTCCCACACCGACTGGATGATGATGATGATTCAACGACGGAATACTCCCCTGCGTGTAATCTCCTCTCTGAGCGTTCGCATCGTAACCGGTACCGGTACCTCCACTGGTCGCCGCCACGCCTTCTCCTTTCGCCATGTTGTTTTGTATTTACTCCGTGTGAAACTCTCTCTCTGTTTTTAAACTCCAATCCAAAATCACACGAACAATGCGCAGATAAAATCGAGGTTAAAAATGGTCTCTCTCTCTCCTCTTCAAATTATTTTTAAACCAAATTATTATCGCTTCTTCTTCTTCTTCTTCTTCCGTTTTTCAGTTCTCCTTCTCTCTCTTCTCTGTTTCACCACGAACGAGGCTCTCTCTGTGTTTTTACGTGTTATCGTTTTTTATTCGGTGGGGAAAGAGTAAAAGAAGAAGAAGAAAGAGGGCGTGTGCGTTGTTTGTTGTGGAGATCTTCTCTCTCTCTCTTGTGAGTTCAACTTTTTTTTCCCGAGAGAAGTAGAGAGAGAAGTATTTTTTAGAGAGAAAAAAATCAGAAAAAAAATTATTGTGTTCCTCTGTAACGAAAATAAGCAAAAGAAAAAAACAGGAAAAAACGGCCGCAATTTTTATCAGACAAAAGACATGCGCTGATCTCTCTATATACTACTAATCATCAAAACGAGGACGAGTCGTCCTTTTTCTCTCTCTCATCTTTCTTCTTTTTCTGTCGGTTCGTTTGTTTATCACGCGACGACGCGTGTGATAGAATGGAGAGGAAGAGGAAGAGACGGCGTGGTTTGGTGTCGCTGTTGTTGTCGTCGTCGTTCTCATTAAAAGGAGCGCTCGTGGTGGTGTCTTTTTTTTTGGTTTTGTTTTTCGTGTTTCTGTTGTTTTTCTTCGGAGTATTTCGCGACGCGACGACGATTCAGACGACGATTGAACGAAAGAACGAGAGGCGAGACGGATTGCTACCGCCGAGGAGAGCGCTGACGACGAGAAATAACAGCATAAATAGCTTTCATTTGAACACGTTCAACGTGAACGAGACGTTCCCGAGACGATTTTTTTTCGACTCTGATGGTTCTTCTTCTTCTTCTTCTTCTTCTTCTTCTTCTTCGCCTCCATCGTCGAACGAAACTGAAACGCCAGACGAAGTAAAAGACGAAGAAGAAGAAGAAGAAGAAGAGTTTCTCGCGAAACTGTTGGATGCGTTCGTGAAGCAAAACTCAGCTTTGTACGATGCAAAAATGAAAGGTTTATTGGGTGCGCGTTCTTCTGACGACGCCTTCGTCTCCGCTTCTTTTCCTTTGCAACGCTTGCGCCGGGTGGAGGCGTGCGAGCCAAGGTGCGAGGGCGAATTTCGACGCACGGGCGGGTTCGGTTTACTACCTCAATTCATCGCGAAAGCGGAGCCAAATTGGGATAATTTGGAAAACAGATGGAATGCGAGTATGGAGAACGTGAGAGAATTTTTCGCGCACTTTGCAAAATTTTACGTCGAAGATGAAGACGAAGAAGACGATGTGATGAAAACAGCTTTGAAGCTTTTTAACGGGTTAGTTACCGCGAAAGACGATAGATTGATGTACAACGGCATGAACAATAATATTAACAGAAGGCAAGGAGTATTAGCAGTTGAAGAAAAGGATATGATTAGGAAATCTATGATAATGGGAAAAGAGATGCAATAAAGTGTGTTTCAATCTTTCAACTCTTTCTCTCTCCTAAAATCTCTCTTGAATAATAACAATACATCGTTTTCGGCGCTCTCGCGAATTGTTCTGCGCAATGCCAAGCAAACGATAGTGATGATGTCTTCTGATTTTAATTTCGTAAATTATTCCAGTTGTTCTGGATTCTTTTGTTACGCGACCCCGGGCGATGAGGATGATTTTTTCCCGCCTCTTCTTCCACCGCGCGATCCTCTCGATCCTCTTTTGGGAGGCGCTGTTCCCGCAGCAGCGAGTATTTGCGGTGCATCGACACTACTTTTCGCCGAAAGAGCAGTGGCATCTTCTGTGGAAGGGTGAGTTGCATTCGTCGTCGCCGCCACCGCCGCCGACGTCGCCGACGTCGTGCTTGGATACACCGCGTTCGGATCGGCAACTTTGCTGATGCCCGTCAACAGACGTTGTAAACGCCTTCGCTCGCGGGATGTAATTTGACCTCCGGTTTTATTCCTCGGATGCGGCGCGCCACGTCCACCCGTTGCTTTATTGTATTTATTAGCACTGCCACCTCCTTCCCCTCCGCTTTGCGCGTATAAACTGCCTCTTCCTCCTCTCGACGACTGACGTTGGCCGTGACGGTGCTGCTGCTGTTGCGCTTGTTGCATACCACCAGCCTGCGTCACGGAAGCCAACGCCGCTTGCTCTTGCATCGCGTGGTACAAAAAATCCATATCGCTCATGCCAAACTGTTCTTCATAGTCTCTTTGCACCTCAATGTACTGATCCATGTCGTAATAGGTTTGACTTCCGCTTTGCGCGACGGATTGCATGTACATCTGGTATTGCTGTTCAATCGACAACGGGGAGGTTTGATGAGAATAACCGCTTCCATACGCAGCGTTAGAGTAGCCTCCTCCCGGAACAAAACTTGGCGCATCGAGAACTTGATTGAATCGCGACGACTTTGCTGCTGCACCTCCTGCTTGTTGTTGCTGCGCGTAGAGATAATTGTTGTAATCGTCCCACTCTTCGCCATTGTTCGTGTTGTATGCGTCGTAAAGCGAATCCGAGGACCCGAATTCATCGTCTAAATCGTCCGGCAATGCCGAGGCGACGTCGTGATGAGCCATCGACGTTGCTGGCACAGACCGCGGACGATGTCCATACATGGAATGCTGCTGATGTTGACCTCCGAGCCATCCGGTGTGACTTCCAACGTTCGCCGTGGCATCGCTCCATCCGATTCCTCCCCCGATTGTGGTCGTAGTAGCCGTGGCTTCATCGAGCGAGTCTAATCCAAACAGCGGATCGTCGTTGATGCTTTGGGCAGCAACAGCAACACCGCTTTCACTGTTATCGTTTGCTGTTGTATTCTTGGACGAACTCCAGACGCTCCCGAACGCGTTATCCACGGATAAAACCGGAGAGGCGATGCGGAGCGGCTCAATCTTGCCGGAGAGGTACGCGCCGGACGCACTTCGATGCATAACACCATCGTCGTTATCGTCACTTTCACTTCTCTTGTTGTTATTGACTGTTTCTTCTTCGTTGTCAATCGATGCCTCTAAGATATCCTTCTCTAGCTTCTCCGTCAACTTTTGCTGTTGCTCAAACTGCTGCTGCCGTCTCAACAATCGATGAGAGGTGGATAAACTCGAGCTCGGCTTTTGCCTCAAAACGTTCTCCGAGTTTACTACCGAAGACGGATCCTTCGAAAGTACTTTCACTGCCACACCTGGCGCCATCCCTTGCGTCGTCGTTGTCGTCGTCGCGCCTAAAGTTTGCTTCAACAATCTTCTCTCTTCCGCCTCTCGCACCCGTCTCCCACCGCGCTTCTTCCTCGTTTTCAACATCTCCCCTCCTATTCCTCCTTGTTGGAGCTGATGTTGCTTCACATGCGCGCGTTGCTGATGTTGCATGTGCTCCAGTCGTTTCTGCTGCTCTTGCTGCTGGTGCAATTGAATTTCGATGAGCTGTTGCGTCGTTAAGTGTTCTCTTCGCACTGGCGGTGCCACGATGCCTGTGGACGTAGGCGCCGCTGCTATTTCAGCCGCGGCGGCTACCATTACTGCTTGCTGTTGTTGTTGTTGTTGTTGCTGCTGCTGCTTCGAGTTTCCAACGAGCATTCGTAACGGGTTCGCAATATTCGATGTCGCAGTCATCGGCGTCGACTTGCCGGCCCACGTGGATGATTTTGAGGACAGTTTCTTCGCCTCCAACTCTCTCGCGACGCGATCAATTTCATCTTCAAATTTCAATCGCGCCTCATCCACATAACCTCCTCCTCTGTCGTTGTTTTCGCTCTTATTATTATTATCATTGTTGTTGTTATTATTATCACGATCCTTTGTCGTCGCGTCGTTGTCATTCCGTTTCATAATCGTCACGTTCCCGATGGAACTGTTTTGTTTCAAAAACGCGCTCGTGTCTTCGGCGTGTCGTCTTCCGTTGTTGTGATCTCGATTATGCGATCTCCCATTCGAAGTGTCCCTCTTCGGGCTTCTCGGCATCGTCGTGTTTCCATCTTCGTATCGTCCTCGATCGTCGCTGGACATTTCAAACTTCCAGTGATGATCGGCATCATCGGCGATGTTATTACTCGTCTCGCTCCTATAGGTTGTGTTATTATTCGGATCTAACGAATCTCTCAAGCTCGGAAACTCTCTTCGCGTCACTTTCTCTTCCCTTCTGGATACGACGTTGGTCTTCCCAAGCAAACTCGGATCGTGTTCGTGCACTCGAACGACAGACTCGCCGCCGTCTCTGTTCTTATCCCCACCTACGCTCCCACCCACGATGACGTTCGTCCCCCACTGCGACGTCGACTGAATCGGTTTCACCTCTACGATTTTCACGAAATTACCATGACCCGCGGCGTCGTTCCCGTCGTTCCCTCCGCTCGAAGAAGCGCCGTTGTTCGCGACGGAAGCGGCAGCAGCAGCGGAGGAAGAAGAAGAAGACGCCGCTTGTTGCCCCCACCCTCCGCCGTTTTGCCTCAGCTTCGACACGATATCCTCGCCGTCTTTATCCTCTTTAGTACTCGTACCGCCGCTCTTGTTGTTTCCTTTATTAATCAAGCTCAACTTTGGGTCGTACCCGTTGTGTTCTTTCCTCATCGACGGCAACACGATTGGTTTCGGCACTTTCACTTTATTCGTCGACGAATGGGCGCTTCCAGAGCCGCTTCCACCGCCGCCGGATGCATTCTTTCCAAATCCGCCGCCTCCTCCGGCCCCGAACAGCAAGCCTCCTCCCAATATTCCTTTTTCATCTTTCTTCTTCCCGCCAGTGCCACTTCCACTTCCTCCTCCGCTCGAAGAAGATATGAATCCTCCCTTTTAGATTTTAACAATGAAAAACGAAGAGAGTGTCAGATGATGATACACACATCGCACCACGACCGCGCACAAACTTTGCGCTCTCTCTTTCTCTCTCTCTTTTTAGCGACGATCATCTCGTCGCCAGAGACTAGAGAGAGAGTTTACGAGAGTTTACGAAAAAAGAAGCGGGAGAGAGAGAAAGAAAACAAAGACACGCGTCTGACTAAGCTTAATTGCGGATTAGAAAAATGAGAAAAGAGGTCTACACGCGTGTGCATTGAATCGCGCTGTGTTTGCGTACCTTTTTACCTCCTCCTAAAGAACCGGACATCTTCAAAGGAGAAGAACGAACGCGTGAGAGGAGGAGTGGGAGGAGGAGAAGGCAGAGAGAGACCTCTCTCTCTCTCTCTCTTTCCTTCTCGCGTTGTTCGAATATATTATATGTGGTGTGTATACACATTTTTACGAAAAGAGGATTTTTGGTCTCTTCTTCTAAACCCTAAACCCTAAACTGCTTTTGGTCGTTTTTACAGAAGAGAGAGAGAGAGAAAAAAACAGTACGCGTAGTAGACAAAAGAGATACGATATAATATAACATGAATACGTATAGAATATAACATGAACAACGCCGCCGTTTTCGTCGTCCGTCGTTGTTACTCGTGCCGATGCGAGCGTCATAGTTATCATCATAATCGTTCTTCGGTGGTGCCGCGAAAGAAGAGTAACGATGACAACAACATCAACAACGGCATCTTTATTAGAAACTTTGATGATAAAAGAGCGATGCATATAAAATCCGCCGGCGATGGCATAGACGGCGTCTCCGGCGAAGAGGACAAAGTCGTCGTCAGGTTCTGGCACCATTTCGGAAGCAGTAAAAAATGCGCGGAAAAAAGAGCGTCGTCGTCGTCCTCTTCGTCGTCCTCTTCTCTGTTTAGAAACCCGAGCGAGTTGGAAGCGCGCGTGCGAAGGTTACACCGGTACCTCGGGCATAACGTCGACGTGCCAATGACGGTGGCGAACGTGCCGGAGATTTTAGAGTTGGACGCGGAGGTGGTTTGTAAACGGTTGATGTTTTTGTTCAAAGTGATACCGTCGTTCAACGGATCGAAGGTGAGCAAAAACGCAACCTTGTTGACGCTCGAGCGAGAGGAAGTGGAACGCAGAGTAAACGCGGTGGTGGAGTTAGAGAAGAAGAAGTGGGTAGGGGGCGGCGTGGACGCGGAGTACGCGAAGGAGTGCGCCAAGGAGAGGATGATGAGGAATCCGTCGGTGTTGCTGCTCGATTCGGTGACCGCGCAGTGCAACGCGGAGGAGAAGCTCGTTCAGCATCGATGAAGATGACGACGACGACGAAGCGCGCGTGTATTATGAAAATTCAAAAAATAGTTTATAGAGTGCGTATTTCCAAATTTATTAGCATATAACGTTACGAATCGAACAGACGTAATTTTCCAGTGAGGCGATCTAACACCTCGTTCTCGCACGGTCCAATCGCCATGACCGTCTCCGTTCCGTACGCTACCTCCGTCCTTCCCGCATCTTCGACGACGAAATGCGGGATTCGCTTCATGCTACAACTCGCTCTTAAATCCTCCAATGTTTCCATATTCGCGATGGACAAGCACACCTTCTTTTGCCCTTCCTCGATCCACGCTTTGAGATTCTTCTGAACCGTTGGGTTCGATCGATACTCTTCGCTTATTAACCTTTGGAATAAACCGACCGCGGCGTGCGAACACTGCGCGGCGACTTTCCCCGAACTCATGTTCAAATCTTCGCGCACGAGCAAGACCATTTTTTGCTCCTTCGCGTTCGCCTTCGGCTTCGGTTCAATTTTGTTCCCTTTCGAGTCAAACGTAAAATCTGGGTCCGCGTCGTCGTCCGGAAGTTCCGTTATTTTAGCTCTCGTCTGCAACAGCGGTTTCTTCTTCTTCTTCTTCTTCTTCTCTTCCTCCTTTTCTTTCCTCTTCGACTCTTCCTCGTCGACGTTTTGCCAAAACCTCAAGCCGTACCCTAACGCGAAGCCTAAAAAAATAAAGCGCATTCGTCGTCCAAAGAACAAACCAACGACGCCGTTGTTGTATCGAATCTTGTTCAGCAACGTCATCTTCGTTCGATATTTCGGTTTCACTCTTCTGGTGGTGGTTTTTCGCTGAGGCGAGCTCACGACCGCTTCGTTCGGTTTCTCTTTTCTCGTCCCGGTAGGGGATGCGGCTCGTTCCATCCGCTCTCGCGTGGCTTGATCGACGTTCGATTGAGAGACCATTTTTCTCCGCTATTTATATATATATTCAAAGATGAATACTATCAGCGTCAACGTTCTTCGTTGGTTTTATTGTTGTTGCTCTGGATGCGCGCAGAGAAGGTGCTTTTGTGTGATGTTGGCACGACGAGAGAGAGAGGAGGGGTTTTGTAGAGGAGGTGTCTTGTGAGGTACGAGTACTGTTTCTAGATTAGGGGTTGATTGTGCCGCACTTTTATATGAAATGAGAACCAAATACGAGTGTACAATACACACACACACACACACGATAATGATGATGATGATGATGATGCGCTAAAAGATGTACTACATTTATTACTAAAATTACAAGAACCTTCCGCTACTAAAAGAGAGGTACGTGTATTATTATTCAAAGACATTCTCGCGATCGATTTCGGTGACGTTGACCGCTCCCGTTCCAGAAGTTTTCAAATCTTGGTCGTCCGCCGAGGCGAAATCGAGAAAGTGCGTGGGGCGATGACTCTCGTGGTAATATTCCTTAGGATTGGCCAACTTCAACGCGTATTTCATGTTCGCCGAGTGCTTGACGCCCATGAAGTTGTAATTCCACGGTTGTCCGTCCGGAACCATGTAATAGCCGTAAAAACGATCGGATAAAAGCATTTGGACTTTCTCGTAGTGAGAAGGTTGGTAGCCTTGCGGGTTGCCGACGTTTTGGTCTTTTTGTTGTCTTCCCCACTCGTAGCCTTTCGGCGTGAGTTTGTACGCGGTTAACGAGCACGAACCGGGAGTAAAGGAACACGTGACCACGATGGCTTTCTCGCCGTCCCACGAGGAATTCTTTTCCAAAATTTGCGCGTGTTTGGCGCAATCCTGCGGCGGTAAATGTGGCGTTTCGTTCGGCTGCGTGTGTATCCACCCCAACGGTTCCAAATCTCTCAAATATTCGTGATCGGGTAACTGCGTAGGTAAGTGCGTAGTCGCGTGGTTGCCCCATTGCGGCGGTATAACCACGCAACGAATTTCTTTCACGTTCGGGTTGTCCGGAGGAGAGACGCCGAATAAGTAGCCGCTGATTTGCGTGCGTAAATCGGCGATGGTGATGAATTTCTTCAACACATTCTTCGGGACGACGTACGTGTACCCAGTCTCCTTGATGTCTTCCGAGTTGACGTAAATATGGTTCACTCGCAAGTGTAAATTCGAAGCTGAAATCGCACGCACTCTCCAATCAGTTTTCGATCCAAAAGTCGTCTGTTCGTACGGAGAAGTCGTCGTAACAATCAACTCGTCCCCGTGCACGTTGGTCGTTTTTGTCGTCACCGCTTGCAACTGCGCAGCGTCCTCGTTCGCGGCTTGCTTTTCAATCTCCGCAATTTGTTGGCGTTGCAACGAAGGCGGCGTGATTTCCGCACCCAAGATGATGTCACGAATTTCCGATTGCGTCAAAGCGGAGACATTGACGTTGTTCTTCTTGGCGTAATCGCCCAAGATTAAGTCTTTCAGAGCGATTTCCACTTTAATCCACTGTTCGTCCGTCAAGTCTGGCCACACGTGGTGCGGCTGCGTGATGATCGTTTTGTCTGGCTTCAACAACATTTTCGTCTTGTCGCTATTCACGTGCAACGCTCTCAAGATTAATATCAATCGAGAAAACGCCGTGTACGAGCTGATCGACTTCAACCAATCGTCGTAAATGTTGAATAACACCATCTGCGGCTCGGTCGCTTTCAAAATCAAATCGCCAAATTTTTCAATCTTCATGCACGCTTGAAACGGCATTTGCAACTCGCTTCCTTTGATGACAATGTTCGGAAAATCTAACAAGTGCACTTCCAAAGGATCCAACATGCCTTTTCTAGTCACGATGATTTGTTTCGGTTGCTCTTCGATCGGTAGAGATCGGACTAACGCCGCGACTTCCTCCGCGGTTTTCCATTTCGCCAACTGCCCTAAACGTTTTTGACCGGCCCACACGGAAGTGTGAATGACTTTCAAAAAGAGTTGACCAGTTCTCGGATTGAAGATGAAGATGGCACCGTTTATTGGTTTTGTCGTCAAGTTTCCTTCGAACGTCTTGTGGATCGTGACCCGGTAGACGTTCGTGTCGTCGATGAACCAGATGCATTGGTTTGAGAACAACTCACCGTAATTCTGAGAGTTCAAATACGGCTCCGTCGGTTCCGAAGAGTACAACTGCAACCCTTTCCTTATGCGCTCGCGGAGGACATACAGCGCCGGATTCGCCTTCATGATCTTTGCCATTGCTTGCTGAATCAACGGTTTACATCCCGGGAACCAGTTGCCATACGCCGCGTGTAAGTTGTACGCCAAATCGATGCCAATCATCGCGCCCGTCGGCGACGGGTAAATGGACATGTTATCCGTCGTGTAATCCAGAAACTTTGCGCGCGTGTATCGTTCGATATCGTGCGAATCAAAGTCACCCCACCTCAACTGCACATCCAACCAATACTTATTCGACGATTTTTGATCAAACTGGTCGTTCACGTCGCCCATCAACGATGGTTTGGAAATTTGCCACTTGTACGACGCAAAGAGTAAAATGTCCGCGCACGACGAGTTCATCTTGTACGACTTTCTCGGGTGAATCGTCTCTTTCTGCACAGTTTCAATCTCTAACGCGTCCAATTCTTGATCGCATACCTGACATATATCCATAACCACGCTCTCATGGATCTTCTGCCACAAGTGCGCGCGGAAAATCTGCACCAAAGAAATCTTCAAAGTTGGAATTTTGCCGTGCATGAAAATTCCCGTCAAATCTAACTGCACCTGGAAACCGACGTAGACGTTTGCTCGATTAATTGTAGGCGACCACCACAAGGTGAAACGCCTGTTTGGAATCTGGTTCAAACCAGACCTTTGCGCGTTGGTCAACTTCTTAAATTTCATCGAGTCTTCAAATCCTGAAGCCTTCTCCCAAAATAAGCCTTCCCATGTCGGGAAATACGTGCCTTTGAACAGCGTGTGTTCCAAGATACCTTCAACGCCACCCAAGGCTTGAATGACGTCCGTGCGGTAATTGTTCAAGTTCCACAACTTGCCGTCGTGTCTTTGATGCGTCCACCAAAACTGGTTAATCTTCATCAAGTGGTTCTCTTTAAAGTGCGCGCGAACTCGCCACCCTTTATCGTACGCTAACGTGTGCCGATCTTTCTGAAACAATGTGTTGATTCTTGGAATGCCGCGATCCCAGGAGTCTTCTAAATCTTCCAGCGTCAATCTTCGATTCTGCGCTTGAGCCTCTTGCCTCTTCATGGCATACTCAGCCCACACGCGTTGGGAATCGGTGAACTCCGCTTCCCAAGGTTGCAGATATCTGTAGAGGTTCGGAATCAACTGATCTTCCTCGTGCGACATGCCCGATCGGAAGTGAGTGACGCCTGAATCGGTTTGAACGGAATATCGCAAATCCGATTGCGGGATCAAAATGTGGCCCATAGAGAGCATACCAAGTCCACCAATCTCCTTTGGAGAATAGAAGACGACCGGAGGAAACCTCGACGGCATCTTCGAGTTCAAGCCAATCTTGATACGAGTTTGAATTTTGTTCTCGCATTTGACCAACAAGTCCAAAAGTTCTTGCGTGTGCACCACGGCTTCTCGATAATACGTCATCAACGAAATCAACGCCGTGTTCCATTTATTCGCAATCTTGGAAAACGTCGTCGCCCCGGAGGACATCAAGACTTGTCGAATTCTGTTCTCGAACGCTTTCAAACCTTCATCGTCGACCCGCAAAAACGCTTGCGCGGTTCTTTCCTTTGTCTCTTCGTTTTGCAAGTTCCACACGCCATCTTTTTGCGCAAAGTACTCTGTTTGCATGCGAATCTTTGGCATTAACCTCACTTCGAATCCGCACATGTTGAACAGTAAGTTTGGATTGTCTTTTGAAAACACGGAGCAGAACCCGTTGTCCCACTCCAACGTCGTCAACGATCGCGGCAAACGATTCTTCATGTCCCAGAATACCGCTCGTCCCAAGTTTACGTCGTGTTTCATCAAACGCATCCTCGAATCTCTCGGCCAACACTTTTTGTTGTTGTAACCAACCATGTTTTCGTTGTTCGGATCGGGGTGTTCGGTGAGATATCTTTGAATGAGGTCCTTCGCCTCTTCCGCGGTGAAGCGGAACAAGATGTGAAGCTTATCGATGTATCGAGAGTATAAACGAATCGGATGTCTCGTCTCTGTTCGAACGTCGCGGTAACTGATAAACTCGTTCGGCATTTGCGGCGGACCGGCAATTTCCGACGCTCGAGTCAAACCCAACACCAACAAATCTAAAACCAAACCGTAATATTGCGTCAAAAACGACGCAAATTGTAAACCTCGAATCATACCGTACGAATTCGTGTGCGACATGTCTTTATACGCAATGGTCACGTTGTTCTTCGCGGTGCAGTAATCAGCAATGTTGTGATCGACAATCAATCGTAACAATCTGTTCAACATGGTCAGATCGACTTTTTCGAACATTCGCTCAAATTTCGTTTGCAACATCACGACGCATTCGCCTTCGCTCGTGTCCCAGATATCGGTCAAGTTGTTGATGCCTTGACACCACTTATACACTAACAAAGGAGGCGGTTCCGTATCAGACGGTTTAATCCAGTTCGGGAACAAGTGCCTTTTATCGGACTCGTACCAAATGTACTGATCAAGATACGCATCCGTGATCTTCTCCAGAGGCTCAATAGCGTATACCGGAATCAAGTGCGAATACATGTCCATGAACTCCATGTTGCACTCTTTAAACGCTCTTTGGGTTAGCAAATGACGTTTAATTCTCGATAAAGCCTCGTGCGGATTATCGAACGCTTGCTCGATTAAACCCAACTCCTCTCTCTCTTGTTGGTTCAACCGAACGGCTAATGAATAATTTTCCTTCAATCGTTCGAGCGCTAAAATCAACAGCTTGCGATCGTGTTTATACGACAGCGGAGGGAACGGGATCGGCGAGAACTTTCGAGATTCCAACCAGTGCACGGTTGTGGTGTAAATCGCCACGGCCTCTTCCGGAGTCACGTACGGCCCATCTTTCAAGTAATTGTGTTGACGTTCGTGCTCTGCTTTTAACCACAAGCGGGTCAATCGGCCTAAATTTTTCCTGCAGACGGTTTTATCCACCGTCGCTCCTCGGCGAATCCGTTCGCGGTTGTAATGCGCGACGTTCGTCCACCAATCGGCTTTAGACTTAACATATCGCAAAATCATATTTTCAATTGGAACTGGCATACCCGGGACTTTCCAGGGAATGTTCGCTTTGAAACTTCGCCATGCTTCGGAAAGATGCGCTAAAATCGTTCTTGCTTTGTTCTGCTTCACGCCTTCCGGCATGCTGTCGAGAATGTCGTGCATGACTGCCGCTCGTAATTCTAAATCGAAATGAGACTCAATTCTTTGTTTTGTGACTGTTTTCGCGATGCCTTTGGCGTTTCTTCCTTCAAACTGCCTGGCTAACAAGTTGCCCAACCACCTTTCGAGAAGTGGGACAATGCCGCGTAAAAAGAAAATCCAGACGCGCCACATGGGCGCCCAGAAACCGACGCCTGGGCCTTTGCCGACCGGTCCTGTGTTGAAACGATAGTAGATCAAGTGCTTCAAATCTTTGCACGTTCTTATTTGGCGCATCAGACGATATTTGTATCGATACATCCCAGTCAACTGTCCAACGTGCGAGAAAATGTATTGCAAACCATCCGCCAATTGGAACGCGTCCACGTTACCTAATCGATACTGAACGTTCGCGTCTACGGTAAGCTTGGTTAAACGTAAAATCTCACGCATTAAGTGGAACGCGTTCCCAAATCGAGACTTTTTGCGTTCTTTCGTCGTCAACGTCTTCACCGGTTTCAAGTTGAAGTTATAATCCAAGTGCAAATAGTTCAAGTTCTTGCGATGGATCAACAAGTTCAACATGTTGTAGCCCTGTCTGCAGACTTGCAAGCCGGCTTCGACCCAATCTAATTCGGTGCACTGGAAAAATTTCGTCTTTTTCAAGGCTTTGAACAGAGATTTACGTTTCACTTGCCTCGGCGGTTTCTTATGCAATTGGTTCAAGACGTACGACTTGAGCAACTTTTGATAGGAAACACGCACCTTGACCGGATATCCACTCGGGCAGTGCTCGTGAAACCACGTGTTGACGAGCGGAACGTCGATGCACGATCGCGTGTGGCCCGAGCGCAAATTGAATGGTCGAGGTGCGAACAGGAGCGCGATACCATTCGTCGTGTTTTCCGTGTACAAATCGTAATCTTTCAGCAACGGTTCGACTTCCTCCGGTAGGGCAAAATCGTCGTCTTCGCTCCAATCTTCTTCGTCTTCTTCTTCTTTCTTCTTTTCGCTGCTACTGCTTTTATAAAACGCGATTGGATGAATCAACGGATCGAAGTAATACGCCGGTAAATCCGGATCTTCGGTTTTGATGTACATCACCATCGGCGAATGGTACGTCGCCAAATCTACCCTACGCGGCCGGTTGTTGTACAAGTACGGAAACGCAACTTTATATTCCGTTCGAATCGCCGATCTGATGATTAATTTATTGATATCGTTGAACTCGTTCCAATCTTCGTCCGCCGCGTCGCCGTCTTTAAATAACGGTTCAAACTTTGGACCTCCAGGGATGGCCATCCCCAACGCTTTCGCCGTGAAGAAGGATTTGTGATCGAACAAGTAAAAGTAATTTTTATCCGTCAAATCGCTCAATAACTGACCAGCTAAACGATACAACGTCGACATTTCCGGTAGCGGCAAACGCCATCTCTTGTAAGAACTCCCATTGACGAAATCCAAGTCCCAACGCAGCGGTTTTTGGTCGTAAAACCATTCAGCCACGTGTCGATCTTCGTCGTCTTCGTCCAACTCTAAATTGATAGCCTCCAACGGGTCCACGTCTAACAAGTTATCCTGATAATCCAAAGGCGGTTCTTCGTCATCAAACGGCGGAAAACGCATGCGTTTGAAATGTCGTCTGTCTCTTTTTTCTCTTCTCATGGCAATCCACATGGTCCCCCACTGCGCGATGTAAATAGGTTCAATCACCCTCGGCGTTTCGTTGACGAAAGTAATCGCGCCGGTGATGTGGTAAATCACCTCGCAATGTCTCACT
>Ga0182090_1592367_pt1 | contig 15377 bp, 8 predicted proteins | sample 041ome_24_FD_127767 | JGI IMG/M metagenome (GOLD analysis project Ga0182090, IMG submission 127767) | Metatranscriptome of coastal salt marsh microbial communities from the Groves Creek Marsh, Georgia, USA - 041408BS metaT (Metagenome... | ecosystem: Environmental > Aquatic > Marine > Intertidal... | reverse complement strand
GATGATGATGCTTTACTACCATCACCACCACCGCGCGCGGTGAGAAGCGCCGAGAGACGAAAGAGAGAAGAGGCGCACAGACTCGACAGAGAGAAGCGAAAGGAAGGAGATTCCGTGCCGAGATACTACCTGGACGCGCAAACCGCGTCGGATATCGACGTCGCGCTGATGGATCGCGAGAAACACGGGTGGTCCATCGATCAGTTGATGGAGCTCGCCGGTTTGTCCGTCGCGGACGTAATATGCGACGAGAAGACGACGCAAGAGTGGTCGAGAGCGATTATTTTGTGCGGTCCGGGAAATAACGGCGGCGATGGGCTGGTCGCGGCGAAACATTTAGCGCAAAGAACGTGGTCAATTGACGTGTGGCATCCAAAGTTGACCGATAAGGCGATTCAGTCAAGAAAGAATGGCAGCGAGGGAGAGAAACCGTGGAAAAACGAGGAGCTCTTCATGGGACTCTACTACTCCTGTAAAGCTGCGGGTGTGCGCTTTTTGCAAGAGGATCAATTAGATCTGGTAGGTACGCACGCGACAGAGAACTTCGAAAGGCCAAATCTACTCGATTACGAACTCATCGTCGACGCCATGTTTGGTTTCTCGTTCCAAGGCGCGCCGCGAGAGCCGTATAAACAACTCCTCAAAGCCGTGACGAAGACCCAAGAAATAGTAAGCGAAATGTCCAGGGACGGACCAGAGGCACCCGTGTCGCCAAAGGTCCTAAGCGTAGACATTCCGAGCGGCGACGACGTAAACGAAGGACCAACGAAGTATTCCATCCACCCAGACTTCCTCGTTTCGCTCACGGCACCGAAACTGTGCGTTCTCCGACGCGCGGAAGGCGATCGTCGTAAACACCCGTGCCGCCACTTTCTAGGCGGCCGCTTCATATCGAAAAAGTTAATCGATGAGTTCGCAGATCGCATCGATTTAGAACACTGGTATTACGCATACTTGTCGGACGAGGACAAAAACGTCAAGCAATACGCCGATCTCGGTTTCATCGACGACGACGTAGAGTCGTCGTAATAGTTTTACAGTAATATTTTTGAAATCCACTAACAGACAACAGACGGATATTTTTGAAAACATCCACACACCTAAACTATATAACATGGTCGAAGAAGAAGTCTCCGCGCTCGCCGCGCGCATACGAAGACAACAAATGTTACTATCCTCTTCTTCCTCAAAACGAGCGTTTGCTGGAGCAGTCCTCGCCGACGCCGCCGCCGACGACGAGAGCAACGTCGCCGCGCGGGAACGACATCGACATCAAAAGCAACTGGTGATGAATTGGAAATTGGAAAAGCAGGAGGAATTGAAAAAGAAAAGCGAGATGGAGTTAAAGAGGAGGATGGAAATCGAAAGGACGAACGCTGAGAACGAGAGAAAGGACCGGAAGGCGAGGCAGATGCGGATTTTAGAGCGCGAGAGGAAGAAGCGGGAAAAAAGTTTGGAAGCGTTGCGCGAGAAGGAAAATGTTTCGATTTTGAAAGAGCATCACTCGCCTTTGGAAGCGCTGGCGAGGAGAAAACGAGACATGGATTTCGCCAGACACAGGTACGAGATGAAAACGAAAGAAACGAAGGAGAAAGAAGAACGAGACGCGCGAATAGCTCGCGCCGCGGAAAAGTTTCGGCCGAAAGTGTTCGGATGTTCCGTGTTGAGAGCGGAGACTATTTGCACTCGAGAGAGGATGAAGGCGAAAGCGGATCGGAACGAAGCGGCGAAAGCCAAGGCGGAGAGTTGGTTCTTGCCGACGAATAGCGTCATAAAGTGATTTAATCACGTATTTTCTTTTCTAGTATTTTGTATGTTTTGCGCGAGTGTATTTCTATTTCTATATGTAAATCAATCAAACTCTCTCCAACTCGGCGTGGCGCGTTTCTGACTCTCTTTGTATCGACGGAGCATCTCCACTTTCCAATCAATCTCTGGAAGAGCGCGAACGGCACTCATCGTCTTTACCGGATTCGACCACGGTCGTTGACCGGGAAGTAACGCGTTGTTGGCTTCCAACATGGCGTTAAATAGTTTATACTCTTTGACGAAGACGTCGAATAAGATGGTCTCGTCTAACTCGTTCGGAACCGGTGGATGATACATCTCCAATCGGGCCGAATGCGCGAGCGTGTCCGCGGAACATCGCGAAATGCAACTGAGAAAATTTAAAAATCTCGCAAAGTCGTCTCGCGACAAGTTTGGTATGACAGCTAAAGCGTCTGGAGCGTATTGTGGCGACATCGCGGCGCGTTCCATATCCAATAATATCTTCGCAATCGCGCGACGTTTCTTTCCAAGAAATTTCTTTTCAGCCGATGCGGCAGCGCTGGGACTGATTACTTCCATCACAGAAACGCTCGCCGGTCGTTTGCGTCGTATCTCGTGTTCCTCTAGTTCAGACGCTTCTAACGTTCCGCCGTTTTCTTCTTTTTCTTTTTCTTTTCCTCCCTCTTCGCTATCGCTATCTTCCGAAATGTGCTCTACTTCTTCCATCAACTCTTGCTCTACATCAACGCCGGCTTCGCTGATTATGGTCTCCACCTCTCTCTTCTCTTCTTCATCGCTGCGCTCGACAGACGATGGGCGTTGGCGCTGTGAGAATGCGAAACTCCCCAACGGGCTTTGAAAGAAATGTTTTCTCGGCGACACCGGTGGCGTAGACGCAGTAGATTTCGTCTCTGCTGAAGATATAGACATCCTGGAATCCTCGTCCATGCACAACAAGGACACGTATGGCTGCCCAAATGTGCCTCGTTGCTCGAACTGTTTCCTACCTTTCGCCACTTTACTGTACCGTTCTGCGTATTTTCCGATACCTAGCGTGAATCTGGTTGGCATGACAGCCTCGGCGATCCAAATGGCCAAGAGGGTCCACAGCCGAGCGGTTCCTAGTGTCGAATCCGTATTCGTGCGGTAAAAAACGTAATACCCAAACAGTATGTTGGCTAAAGTTGTGAGTTTGATCACGCTGGAAACCATATACGTGGACGACATCATCAATCTAGGTGGTTTTCGCGAGACTCGTAGCGTCGTGTACTTGTTCGCCCAATATTGAGTAAACAAAGCGGCGACAGCAAGCAGATAGCCAACAGGTAACGCTTGACCGTATAAGTTTGCCATCGCAAACGTTTTACAACACTGCGCGTACATCTCCGCCAGCGGAAAATCTGGTGGCGAGTACAGATAATCCATCGTCGCTTGCGTCTTGGCAAACGGCGCCAGAAATTTTCTCACAAAGTATCCAGGCGAGAAGATGAAATGCCCTAAAACCATTATATGTGGCGTGAAAATGTTGAACAGTTGCAAATAAAAGGCTTGGTCGACTAATCCACCGGACGTGTACCACTCGCAATCGCCATCTGACTTACCGCACGGTGTCACCAAAATCGGAATCGCGCAGACGTTCAATGCGTGGACTAAAACTAGTTTGCCCAACAACATCGTGTTCGCCATCGAGTGCGATTTGTAGCGCTCGTAGTGGTTGATTCCTTTCGCAATTTGCGTCAAAATGACGTTGATGAGCGAAATGGTCAGCGCGGATGTGATTTTAAGCACTTGCAAGACGTTCTGATCGGCATCAGAGATTGAAACTTCACCGCCATTCAAGGCGGTTTTCTTGAGAATGTCCAATCTTATTTTCGTTCTCCACCGTTCGGCGTACCACTGGGCAACGCAAAATGCGACGAGACTCCCACTCATGATGAAGAATGCGTGCACGTGTCTATTCCTAAATAATCTATTGTGGTTGTTATCTTCATCACCACTTCTGGAGTTAAAACCCATGTTCCCCCAGATAATATCGGAAGGTTCCGGCGCTCTCTCGACTACGATTGCGGTAGTTCCTCGAAACTTTGGGGCATCCGGTTCCTTACGAAGCTTCCGTACAAACCACTCTTCGGCATCTGAAATATGATCAGCTACGCACGCCGACGCGCTCACCTCGTAATTAAAGGTAACGATCGCTTGGCCGGTGTTTTCCTCTAAAACCTTTGTTTTCTCAATCTCGCGTATTTTCTCTTTCATCCGTTCTATTCGTTCATCCAATGCCGCTAAATTTTTCTCCGTCGCTAGTTTTCCTTGCAAAATAAACATTCCGTAGAGAAATTTCCCGAAAACAGATTTCTTCTTCGCTCTTCTTTTCTGCGGATCGTTTCCAGCATTTATTTGCGCCGCCATCTCCGCACGTCTCAAACGCAGACGACATAACTCTCTTTCACATTCCACGAGCTTGAAGACGTTTTTCATCAAGACTGTGTTCGCAACCTCACCGTAGTGAGTAAAAAAATTGCCAACTTCCTCTCGCGTGGCGTCCTTATCCAGGAACCTTACCAACACGGAGTAATCTCCAACCGTCATTGTTTCCGCGTCGTACTTTAAAAACTTTTCCGATTGCAGTTTTTGGTACACGGCGTCAAAGATAGTACACGCCAAGACGACTAAAATTTCAATTATGAAAATGCCCACGTTTAAGGACGGTTTCGTGTCGAGCTCTGGCGAAGCGCTTTCCTCGCAACACATCATAGAGCTACTACCATCCGTAACGTTTTCGTCCACAAATCTGCAAGGTAAAATCATATCGCACACCGCACTCTCCGTCGTCGTTCCCGTAACTACGCTCTCGTACTCCGCCTCGTCTTTAGCCGTGAATTTACACGTCGTCGGACAGTTATAAAAGCTCCTCGCTTTCGCATCTTCGCACTTGGATCCAGGCGTCGTGCGCAACACGAAATTTGCCACGTTCGAGTAATAGCTCTTCAAACACTTAAATGTTGAAAACGACGATGTCGTCGTCGTCGTCGTCGTCGTCGTCGTCGTCAAGGCTACTTGTAAATCGTACGCGCCGGAAAGTTTCGATTTTTCCACGTTGACTATCGTCTCGTGCAACGTCAAACAGCTCAGAATCAGGCACAAAACGCCCACTAAAACCAACGTATCGAAGAACAAACCCAAATCCGCGGAAAATTTCCCGATCGACTCGTTCGACGCGGATAAACGAAACGGTCTCGCCGAGTGAATATCTCGCAATCCTCTGAAATCGGTGGAAAACTCTCTCAGTTTCTGCAAATCGGCTCTTTTTTCCGAAAGAAATGTGGAGAGAATGGACTCGCGCTTTTGTTCCGCCAGAACGTCGTCTTCGATGCGTTGCGGTGGCTGCTGGTCTTCGACATCGTTCTTTTGTTCTTCTTCTTTCTTGGACATGGCTGCGATTTGATGATGCGCTGCGCTGAAGCGCGCAGCCGCGAGGAACAAAGAATGACGAAATATATTCAGAGCGGTGGTGGTAACTGTATCGGTATCGAGTTATGCGTGCGTTGAATTCAATTATGTGCATGTTGTGTATGATGCTGACCTTTAAAAACAAACAATAAATAGTTTAAGCTAAGTGATGCGGCTATATATATATATAATGTGCCATTTATTCTTTATTTACCGGACATTCGCATGGCGATGTCACTGGATAAATCCCGCGATGGTCGGTCATCATTCTTCTCCACGACTTGTTCTTGCTTCTGTTCCGGCTTCGAGGCAGAATCGACGCTGTTACTATTCAACAACATCGTCGTTGTCGTAGAACTTGGATTCCACATGCGCCTCGGGTAGAAATTTTGAATCAAACTTCTGAATCCGCTACCCAAGGAGCTTGTTTCCTCCAACTTCTCCTTCTTGGCCGTGAGCTTTTCCGTTCTCGCCTCGATGTTCTCCATCCATCTGGACGCCCAGTTTTTCTTGTACTCTTCTTCTTCCAGTCGCTTCTTTTCCTCCTCTTCCAACCTTGCTTTTTCCTCCGCCGCGGCTTTTTCTTCCGCCTCTTTCTTCGCTTTCTCTTCGGCTTCTTTCTTCGCCTTGCGCGCGGCCTTTTTCGCCTCTAATTCCGCCTTCGCTTTCGCCTCTGCTTCCTCCCGCGCTTTCTTCTCCGCGAGCTCAGCTTTGACTTTCTTCTCGTGTTCGAACAACTTCTTCGCGTACGCTAACGCTTCGTTTTTCTTCTTTTCTTGTTTTGCGATTTCACCGAAGTTAGTCAGCTTGGATTGCGCCAGTCGCGCGGATTTACTTTTCGATTTGGTGGACGAAGAAATCTTACTTTGTTCTCCCTCTTGTCCGTTTTTGTTCTTCTTTTTGCTGCTCGAACCCGATTTGATTTTCAGTTCGTGTTCTTCCATATTTTCTTCTTCGTCGTCGTCTTCATCGACGACCTTCACCCACATCGGTTTCTTCGAGTGTCCTCCTTTCGTGGATGAAGTCGAAGCGGGCGCCTTTGTTTGTTCCTCCTTTGCTTTCGCCGCCGCGATGGCTTCCTTGATCGCGTTGGTGTCTTTCTTGTGCTGCAAAAACTTCGCGATTGCTTCTTCTTTCATCGCCGCGAGTCGCGCGTCTTCGTCTTCTTCTTCATCTCCGCACTCCTCGCATTCCTCTTCCTCTTCTTCATCTCCCTCCTCCTCCTCTTCTTCGTCTTCTTCCGATTTCTCTTCAAACTCTTCCAAAACTTCCTTCCCGACTGGCTGCCCGGGCACGCACGTCTTCTTCGAGTACAAATCCTTAGCCGGCGTGTCCGAAATGGATTGAACGTAATCCTTCGTCTTAAACCTACAATACGGCTTATTTGCGTCCTTATAATCCACGTACGCGTCGCACGTCTCCGACTCCGTGCAAATCTCCTCGCACTCCTCCGCGGATTCTTGATAAACGAACTTTTCGTACTCAGCCCCCTCGTCGGTTGCTTCTTGCGCCGGAACCCACTTGTTAAAATGCGGCACGTAATACGACGTCGCCTCCAGCTTCTTATACGAATCTCTCCCGATGTAGTCTTCCATGTCGTCTCCATCCACGGCGGTTTTAAACTGGCAATACTTCGGGTACTGGTCGCCGTAATCCACGAAGCCGACGCACTCGGCGTCTTCGTTACATTTTTGCTCGCACTCCACGGTAGAGTCTTCGTACTCGAGCTTGTACGCTAAATCACCCTCCTCGAAGTCGCGCTCTTTCACGTTCGTGTCCGTGATCCGTATGTACGTTTGCGGGCAGATTGGATTTTCGTCCTCTTTTTTCTTCTTTTCTTTCTTCCCGAGGTCCAGGAGGTGACTTTTTTTCTTGTTCTTCGAAGAAGAAGAAGAAGAAGAAGAAGAAGCCGCGCGATGCTTTTGCTCGTGGTGCTGTTCACGCCTCGCGGCACTCGCGCTCGAAGAAGACGAAGAAGAAGAAGCGCGCTCACTACCACCACCGAGCATCAAAACCGCGCTTTTCCCTCCGCCTTCCGTCGTCTTGGTCGCCGCCGCCGCGAGCGTCGTCAGCAGCGCCACCGCGCCGACCGCGACTTTCGCGTAGTACGACTTTCCAATTCGCACATTCTTTTCTCCAAAATCATCATCATCCGACGAAGACGACGACAACAACAACGGCGCCTGTTCCGCGTTTATCGACGTCATCTTCTCAGATTGTCGTTACACTTCTTTGCCTCTTCTCTCGTCGGTTCTCTCGCGAAAAGATCTTTATTACCGCCGCGCGCGAAGATGATATAAAACACCCTTTAACAACAACGAGAGAGTCCAAAGGTGCGGGAAAACGCGGCCCCTTTTTGCGTTTACGAGCGAAAAAAAAAGTGCGTTTTTAGGGTTTCAAGCAAAAAAAGAAGAAAAAACGCTCACGCGAGAGAAAAAGAAGAAGGCAAAAAAATGTCGCGCAAACGCGCCGTCGCGACGCTGACGGAGTCGTTGTTGGCTTCTTTACCGCCCCGGCGACAAAGACTAACGCTCTCCTCCTCGACGGGTGGGGGGGGACTGGCGGCGACGACAACATCAACGACGAGTATCATCGGGAGTAGTAGCGTCGGTAGTAGCGACGACGACAGCAGCGCGAAGAATGGTCCAAACGGCGCTTTGTTTCCCCGTCTTCTCGTCGTTCAAAGGAGAGGCGTTAGCTTTCATTCCTCCGCGGGAGAAGAGGATGACGTGCGACGAGAGAAGTGGAAGCGCGAACGACGAGGACGACGACGGACGATGATGGACCAGGCGACGACGGCGCGGTGTTATTATTCGACCGAAAAGAAGACGACGACGACTTTAGAAGAGGATAAAAAAGAGGAAAAAGAATCAACGACCGCGAATCCGTTAGCCGGGATGATGTTCCCTTGGGAGCGCGCGGTGCTTTCTTCCGAGCGAAACGAAGGTCCGACGCCGTGGTGGCACAAACTGTATTGGTTCGTGTTTGCGTTTTGCGTTTTGTTGATCGCGTCGAATCGAATTCGAGAACAGTTCGAACAGACGAACGAGACGGAGAGAAGAGAGTTAGAGTTGAAGAGAAATAGGCGCGCGATGGCGCGAGCGCTCGAAGGGCGCTCGTTCGTCGGGACTCGAGAGTACGATCCGAGGACGGATAGTTTAGGCCCACCAGGCGAAGACGAAGAGGAAGAGTCGGATCCGTTCGAAGGGTTGGAACCGCACGAGATTGCCGCGTTAGTCGCGAAAGAGGCGCCAGATGGTGACGTGTACGCGGGATGGTCGCCGGAGGAGATTCAAGAGTACGAAGAGAAGAGCAGAAGAGAGAGAGAGAAGGAGAAGAAAGGAGTGTTTGAGATGCCGCCAAACGTCGTTTCGAAAAAATGAAATCTAATAAAATATAGGATAACGAGTGTAACAACACAGCTCGCGTGAGAAAGTCTCCGCGTGTATACTATTTCATGTGCTTTTATTACCATTCTCCAATTTTCTATTCTCTTCCGCGCCGCCGTTTTCTATTTTTGCATCGTCATCCTTTTGGTCGTCATCCTCTATCCCGTTCAGCTTGTTCGCGAATTTATTCAGCGCCCTCTCGCTCGGATGCCCGAACCAACATCCGCCTTCGCACTCGCAGTCGCCGCCAAACTCTTTCGGCACGTGCTTCAAATCAATCTCTTCGCTTATCTTGGCTCGCATTTCTTCCACGCTATCTCATATGAATACGTTGTCTAACGTCTTCGTCGAGGCTAACGGGGCAACTAAAGCGTAGACGAATCTAAACGTCGAGCTCGGTTTACACAAGTACACTTTTCCGTGTCGTTCGCATAAAAACGCGCTTCCAAACTTTGCCATATGCCTCAAGAATCCTAATACCTCAAAGTTCAACTCCCCGGCGCTAAATTGAGAAACGTCGACGATCCGTGTGATCTTCCCGTCCGGCCACGGTCTCGAGTCTACCTTATCGAACGCGTACGTCGTCACAAACGCGATGTGTTCTTTCACCGGCGTCGTCGGGTCGCTCTCGAATCCTCTCGCTTTCATCGCGTCGATCAGTTTCTGCCACCCAGAAGGCCGCTCCAGCTGCAACACGTGTCCATTCTTCGTGATCCCGTGGAACGCGTGGCCGTAGTTTTCTTTCACGCTCGCGTAGTTCGGGCACGGGCGGCACAATAGCGTCTCGTAATGCACCTCTTCCTTAAATTTGACGTGCCGTTCGTATTTTTGCAACTGTAAGTCCACGTCTCCGTTGCACGTGTGTTTGAACCGAGTCGGTAAGACGGACGGGTCGGTAAACATCCTCGTTCCTTTCGATGCATCGCCATTTTCGTCGCCAACGTTTTCAGTCTTCGAGGCGAGGGTAAAACCTCTCCTTTTCGCATTCCTGCGTCCAGAAGCCCTCGTCGTCGTCGTCGTCGGGTTTACGATGCGTTCGATCGCGTCCAACACCATCGATCGGAACGAATCCAACCCGTCGATGCCGCGAAGGGAAAGCGCGAAGAGAGACGCGAAAAGGTTGGCGATTTTCGAGAGCATCGCGAGTGGGAAGATGGCAAAGACCTGGAACCACAAGCCGGAGAGCTCGAAGAGCGAAGAACCGACCGAAACCATGATTTTAAATGTTGTATGTGAAAGGTAAAGGCGCGCGCGAGGTGGATTTTTTAAAATGGAGAAAAGGTCATGCAAACAAAAAAATGTCTCTCTCTCTCTCGCGGACGCGCGCGCATGTAACGATGATACAAAGACTCTCTCTCTCTCTCTCTCTCTCTTTCGAGATGTTGTTGTTGCTTTTCACGGCGTCGCACATCGAAATCGTCGGTTGCTCTCGTCGTCTTCGTCGTCTGAGTTTATGAAAACGTCCTCTTTGGCGTCTCGCAATCTCGCTCGGTGCTTTTCGTTTTCGCGGTGGAACGCGGAGAGCAAGACGACGGCGGCGACGGGGAAATGGTCGCTCGCCCAAACTGTGCGTTGGGTATTCTTTTTCTTCTTCGTGCGCTCGTCGAATTCGATGGTGTCGTCGTGGTATAGCGGCGTGGTTTCGTTGATGTCCAAAATGACTTTGCATTTTTGCACGCGTATTTTGGGCTCTAAAAGGAGTCGCGGTCGTCGTTTACTCGAAGAAGGTTGGTCGTTTTGCAGCGACATCGTCTGCTTCCTCTTCTTGAGCGTTCTGATATTCCCGGTGATTTTCGGTCGGAGCGTTTCGCCTCGAACGAAATAGATGTGATCGATGTGTCGTTCGTGTCCCACGGCTTGCGCTCGAACGTAGCCATTCCCGTTATTGACGGCGAAAAGACCTTGCGCGTGTTTCGCTTGCTTCGCCATTTCGTCAGAAACGTGTTCGCTATTCGCCGGTCCGTTCCAGTTGTGCCAGGTAGTTCCGTTTAATCCGCCCGTGCGGATGCGCGGAGTTTCGTCGTATTTAATGATCCCCGTGTAATCCGAAGAGTATGCGTTGAGAGGTGTCACGGTTGGTTCGGACGCGGCAATGATTGGATTATCCTCGCTCAACGCTTCGAAGCAATCGACAAAGTCGGCGTGCGTTTGCTTGTGAAGCGCAGAAGATTGCAAACCATTAGCTCGCGGTCGAGAAGAGGCGGAGAAACTCGTCGTCGCCACTCCTGCTCCCATTCTTCTCGCCGCCGCTGCCTTTGCTTCGTACTTTTCAACGATGCTCATCGCCTTTCCGTTATTGATGCTATTATTATTGTTACTATCTTCCAGAGATACTTTTCTAATCTCGCCGTTTAAAACTTTTACAACCTCGGCAATTTTTTGCGAGTTGAAATCGCCCATTGCAAATATCGGCACGTCCACGCCGAACGTCACCTGTAACTCCGCGACCGCGCATCTCACGCACTTCGCTATCGATACTTTATACGGAATCCAATCCCAATCGTGTCCAGCTGGTAAATGCACGCTACACGCGATGAAAGAATCGGTCTCCACCTGTTGATCCGCCTCGTTTTTTTTACTCGCTTTATTCCTCAACATCACCCACGTCATGGGAGGCAATCCAAACGGACAGTCTGAGTTCATCGGGACTTTAAACCGAAACATTCCGCCATCGACAAACTCGAAACGATCTTCTCGCCACCACACGTTGTTCAAATACCCGCTCTCGGGGTAAAACGTTTCCTCCTTCTCTCGCTCCGCCGACTCCGTTTCGCCGCCTTCTCCATCTCCCTCGCCGCTACGCAAATATCTCCGCTCGTACGCATCTACCTGTTCATTTTCCCCAGGCAACAGCGTCACAAACGCTTCCTCGTTCGGCTTTAACTCTCTGTACATTTGCTTCACCCGTTGGACTACCTTCCCGTTGCAAAAGTGCGCGTATCGCGCGCGCTCTCCACCTCCTCCTCTGTAACTGTCATCAACGCTCTCCATCACTCTCAACAGCTCATCGCACATCACTTTCGTATCTTCTTGCGTACAAAACACGTCCGGTTTTTCCGCCCGTATCGTCTTCGCGACGAGCTTCACTCGTTCCGACCACTGCGGCCCGCCGTGTCCTTTCCCTTTCCCCATAGCTTCGTCGAACTTCAAATTCCACGTCAACAGTTTCACTCGGAACGCGTGCGGCGTCTTTTGAAAACATTTCCGGAGGAGCGTTTTCGACGTCGCGGCAAAGTTCACGAGGGCGGTTAAATCGAGCTTTTGGAGGATGGTGTGCAAGATGTCCTCGCTCAAAACGGAGAGTCGGTCGGTTTGAGCGTCGTTCTCATCCTCGCGCGGCAGCGCGCTTGGAGTTGGTATCATTTATTTTTGTGAAGAGGAGCGGAGGAGAATTTCGAGATAAAAAGAGAAGAAAAGGTGCTCACATTGATACACAGGCTTACATAAATAGGCTATTCTTTCTAAACGCAAAACAACTTTGTTTGCGCGCTCTTGCGAAATGTCTGAACCTCTCTCTTTGTCACACGAAGGGCGTCTTCTCGCACCTCTGGTGTAACGACGTCAGCAGATTCTTCTTCAACTTCCCGTCGTGTAAGATGGAAAGTATGGACGGGTGCCCTTCGCCTTCTCTCTCGTATTTCAACGCCTCGACTAAGACGACGCCGCAGAATTGGAAACAGTTTTTCTGGAACGTTTTTTGGACCTCGGCGCGTTTAGAGGCGGAGAACGAGGCGTATTCGTCCACGGTGCATTCCGTGAACGGGTCGAGGTGGTCGTTTTTGATCCAGACGGTGAGGTAATGGGTGGAATCTTGAAGCATGATTTTCGCGCGCCATTTATAGCCGCCGTTACCGTTGGGCTTCAGCGCGATGGATTCGACGCGAGTTATCCACGCGAGTAAATTAAACACGATCGTGCGTTTATCGTCAGGTTTGCCAACTTTAGCTCGACGGAGACGTTTGATGCAAGAGATGTACGACCACAGACCGTTGGTGGCGTTCTTTTGAACCTCGACGGCGATGCGGAACTCCTCGGATTGGGTCAACGCGGATAAGCTTCGATTGGTGGAGTTGGTGTTTGTAGTCGTCCCCGTAGTGGGCGCATCGACGGATGTTCTATTGCCATCGTTGTTGTTTTGCGTCGTTTGCGTTGGGTCCTCAGAAGAAGAGAGGATGACGTGTTTGCGACGAGTAGGTCGCTCCACCCGTGCAATTTGTACGTAGTCATCATCAATCTCCATTTCTTCTTCTTCTTCTTCTTCTTCTTCTTCTTCTCCCGCGACTTCTATTTCTTCCACATCTCGCCCCATGCCACCGTCTTCGAGTTGTGTGTTTGGAATAACCTCCACTTCGTCCGGTGCACCGTCTTCATCTTCGTCGTCCAAGTCTAGTTCTATGATTGCGTTTCTATTTTGTTGATGTTGTTCTTCTTGATGATGCTGTGCTGGCTGCTGATGCTGTTGATTTCGAGGTGTATTTGGCGGTGCTTGTTGTTGTTGTTGTTGTTGTTGTTGTTGTTGTTGCTGTTGCCGCTGTTGCTGTTGCTGTTGCGCACCACCGCTTCTCCCCCACGCCGCTTTCTCGCACGCCTCTCTCCTATTCGCGCTTTCGCCGGTCAACTCCTCCGGTCTGTTCGGCTCTCTCCACTTTTTCAACATCCTCTGCCTCGCCGCTTCCAATCGCATCACTTGCCCGCCCAACACTACTAACCTATCCTTATCGACGTACAAACACCCATTCACAACCTTCGGATCTATCAAGGCGACTTTACATCCCGCCTTCGTCTCCACCGCGTCCAACGCCGGTATCGCCGAGTACTCGTACAACACGTATCTGTGCTTCCCATCCGTCGCGTTCATTTTCAAACACCTCGATTGTAAATTCCTAAACCCGCCGTTATTGCTACTGCTAGTATTCGCGCTCTCGTACCGACTGCTAAACGGTTTCCCGACATCCGCCACCTCGTCGATTTGCAACGCGAACCGTCCCCGCACAATCGTCTCGTGTCTCTCTTTTCGTTTCAAATCCTCCGGCGACGGGAGCACCGTGGAACCGTCGCACGCGACGTTCACGTCCGCGTACATGAATTGGTCGTACACGAGCGCGAGTTTCTCATCGACTGCATCTCCATTATTATTATTACCACCACCACCGCGCGCTTCTTTCAACGCGTGGAAACACTTCTCCACCCACTGGAAGCGCACGCGCAAACGGAGCAAAGATTCGAGCGCGGCGTGAAGCCGTTCGATGAGGAGCACCTCTTGTTGGTCTTCTCCTCCTTCTTCTCGTTCGCGCATGGCGTGAAAATATTTATGCGCCAAAATCCTGCTTCCGTCCGCGACAGCGCCGCCGCGCGTTTCTTTTCGATGGACAAAGGTTCGCGCGCACGAGGATGTTGCGTGTTATGACGCGTGAAGTCGAATTTTGAAAATTTTCGAGCACGTCACACTTTAAAGTTAACTTGTTGTGACTCTCGACGATAAACGCGCCGCGAAGAAGAAAGGCGCGCTTCAAACGCAATTTTCTGGCGATACTTTCTAAACTCATTACATTAGTATTACATCACATAAACGTTACGCGTGCAAAGTCTACTTTCTTTCTTTCTTTTTCTCTCTCTTTCTTTTTTCCCATGCGCTACGCGCTCGTCGTCTTCGCGAGCGCGCTCTGTTATCAGAACAGACCGAACAAACCGCCTTTCACTTTGAACTTCACTTTCGCGCAAAACATATCCCCGGCGGTGGATTCTTTCGATCGCTTCCCGATCAGTTTCGCTTCAAAATCACCGCTCGGCGCAAAGAATGGAAAAGCTGCTCCGTACTCAAACGTCATCGTCGTTCCGTCCGCTCCTCGTTCGATCGGACACTTGGTCGACTGCGTCGGGCCCTCTTCGTCTCCGCCGAGCAAATAATCGCAGAGCGACATATTCTGAGTGTACAACGGTTTCGATTCGCGTAAAATTTGAACGTCAATCACCGACGTTTCCGGGATGGTTTTTGCCAACACGTTTCCTTGCAACTTGAACGTCGCAGTCTTACCCGCTCGTACCGGGTTCGGTCGTAAAGAAAGGTGCGAGAGTTCCACGTCTTTCGTCGCATCATCATCATCGCACGGTTCCCATTCAAGCGGATGATGATGATGATGATGATGATGATCATGCTCGTGTCCCAACGACGGTAGTACACCTGAACCATCTCCGAACACTATTCCCACGTGGCTCGCAACGGCGAGCGACGACAGCAGCAACAGCGCGACCAACACACCGAAAATCGCGTTTTTGCGCGTCTTTCCAAACGCACTCCGCGTCCTCTCCGATGCGTCGGATTCGGAAGAAGAAGAAGTCGACGGCAACAAAGGCGCGTTTTCCGCGTTCATCCTACCACTTTCCATTTCGCACGTATATATCGCGCGCTCTCTCTTTGTTTCTGTTGCAAATGTCGCTTTGGATTGCGCTCGTCCTTCCTTTCGCGCGCGTGCAGTCGTTGTCGTGTTGGGGAATGAAGAAATTTGGACGAAAAAGAGAGACACGCGCGTCCCGTTAAAAACGAGGATGCGAGCGTCCGAAACGCCACGAAACGCTTCTTCAAAACATCATATTCTACAAATTCAATGCGTTACGCGCGTACAAATATCTTTTCTACTTCGTCGTGAAGACTCAAAATCTAAATCATCTTTCCTTCTTTCGCTCTCTATTTTCACAGAAATGGACCTTTCACGCGCAGCGTCGCCTTGACGCAAAACACGTCCCCGCGCTCGGATTTCTCCGTCCGCT
>Ga0182090_1126682_pt1 | contig 15423 bp, 9 predicted proteins | sample 041ome_24_FD_127767 | JGI IMG/M metagenome (GOLD analysis project Ga0182090, IMG submission 127767) | Metatranscriptome of coastal salt marsh microbial communities from the Groves Creek Marsh, Georgia, USA - 041408BS metaT (Metagenome... | ecosystem: Environmental > Aquatic > Marine > Intertidal... | reverse complement strand
GCCACCATAGGTCCAGCATCGTTCTTGACGCCCGACCTTGGAACTGCTTATTTGCTGCCAATTGCGACTTTGATTTTGGTCCCGCACGAGCTGCTGCAGCCGCTTCTTCTTTCGCCGGTAGTCTTCCAGCCCTTCTTCACCAAGCAGCGTTTTCCCATCGCTCTCGAGAACCTTGGCCAGATCGAACGACTCGCCAGCGACCGCCTGATCTGCAGCCTCCGCTGAGAGTGACCGCGACTCCAGACCTGGGCCTGACCAGAGCAGCGAAAGCCCCTGCCCATACTTCCATTGAAAGTAGTCGAGACGAATCGGCAGCCGGCCCGCTGTGAGCGAAACGGTCGCCGTCTTGGCCTGCCCCTCGCCATGGATCCCGTCATGGTCGATCACCACTCGGCCATCGATCGCAAGCCGCGTGCCGTCGTCTGAATCGAGCACGAAGGTGTAGTCACCATCTGCAGGCACCTTCAGGATGCCCTCAAAGACATACCCAAAGGCCTCTGGCCTCAGCGACGGAGCGACCGTGAGATCGAACAGATTGCCCTCCACCTGACCTACGTCTTCCGCCTTGAGCTCATCAAAATCTGGCAGGCTCTCCCAGGTATCGCGATAGAAGCGGAACTGCAGTTCTTCAAGATCGCCTCCTGCCGCCATACCTGCCTTGCCACGCTGCCAGGCACGACGCACCCGAGCCTCGATCTTCGACACCTCCTGCTGGGCATCATTCCGCCGCGTTTCAAGGTCGGCCAGCTTCGTTTCGTAGTCGGCCCGTGCGGCCTCGTCGGCAAAGATCGCTCGCTCGATGTTGGGGTTGGGATTCCCCATCGGGGTCAGGTTGTGGAAGAAGGAGAGCAGACTGTAGTAGTCCTTCTGTGAGATCGGATCGATCTTGTGGTCATGGCATCGGGCGCAGTTGACCGTCAGCCCGAGGAATGTCTGCCCGGTGGTGGCCAGGATGTCATCAAAGCCGTCATAGGTGGCCTGCAGTCGATCGGCAGGCTCGTCGTCCCAGAGGCCGAGACGGTAATAGCCTGTGGCGATGTAATCGTCGGTGGTCGCCTCAGGCAGTTCATCGCCAGCAAGCTGCTCGGTCACAAAGCGGTCGTACGGCTTGTCATCGTTGAGTGATCGGATCACATAGTCGCGATACCGCCAGACATGTGGCTTCGGGTTGTCGCGTTCAAAACTGTTGGTCTCTGCATACCGCACGAGATCGAGCCAGTGACGGGCCCAGTGCTCACCGTAGTGCGGTGACGCAAGCAGACGGTCGACGACCTTCTCCCAGGCATCAGGCGACGTGTCGGAGAGAAAGTCTTCCACCTCTGCTGCACTCGGAGGCAGGCCGGTGACCGAATAGGTCGCTCGACGCAGGAGTGTCAGCCGATCGGCCTGCTCAGGAACAGGCAGTCCCCGCTGGGCGAGGCCCTGCTGCACAAAGGCGTCTACCGGGCCTGCCGCCCCATCGACCTCTGGCACCTCCGGCTGTTCGAGTGGCCGAAAGGCCCAGTGCTTCTCCCAGGTCGCCCCATCGTTGATCCAGCTGCGGAGTACCTCCACTTCCGCAGCCGTCAGACGGGAGCCCTCTGGCGGCATCTGGAGAAACTCATCGTCGCTGGTGATGCGAGCCATCAGCTCACTCCCCGCGGCATCGCCAGGCACGATCGCTGCCACACCACTGTCGAGCTCCGCCGTGGCCGCCTCCGCCTCGTCGAGCCGCAGCCCTGCCTCCTGCGTGTCAGGCCCGTGGCAGGCAAAGCACCGTCGCGCCAGCAACGGCTGCACCTCACGAGCGAAGTCCACTTCGGCCGCAGCCGCAGGTTCGAGAGCGGCAGATGACATGCACAGCACCACCGCTGCCAGCAGCGACGCCGAGGTGCGAAGACGGTGAGAACAGGCTCTCTGGAAAGCAGCGGTGAAAATCATTGCGATGAGCGTGTGAACTGAAGGAGGCCAGCGGTCGCGCAGGCTCCCAGCAGTTCGAAACGAGGACAGGGCACTGGACACGCTTTCATTCTACCCTGCAGGTGGTATCGTCTCGACCATCAGTTCACGCCCGAGAAACCAGCTTTTTTACTCGTCACGGAGCCTCCTATGTCAGCCTCCCCCTTTTCGCTCGCCGGACGCACAGCACTGGTCACCGGCTCCTCAACGGGGCTCGGCAAGGCGGTGGCGTCTTGCCTGGGACAGGCTGGCGCCAAGGTCGCCCTCAACTACGCCAACAACCAGACACGCGGTGAGGCAGCCCTCAACGAGCTGCAGGAGGCCGGCATCACTGCTGACCTGTTTCGTGCGGATGTCAGCGATGAGGCCAGCGTCGATCAGCTTTTCACGGCAATCGAAGGATCCCTCGGCCCGGTCGACATCGTGGTCGTCAACGCAACCCCTGATCAGCCTCATAACACAATTGAAGATTACGACTGGGACTTCTATCAGCAGATGCTCGACTTCTTTGTGAAGAGCCCCTATCTGCTGGCCCGTCGGGCGCTGCCTTCCATGAAATCCCGCAAGCATGGCCGTCTGATCAACATCACCAGCGAGGTCTTCCATCTCGGCGTGCATCCATTCTCAGCCTATGTCGCCGCCAAGGGTGGGCAGACGGGCTGGTCGCGGAGCATGGCTGGTGAGCTCGCCCCATTTGGGATCACTGTCAACATGATCGCGCCCGGCTGGATCCCGGTCGAGCGGCATGAGAAGGATCCCCAGGAAGACAAGGACGCCTATCTCGCGAGCATTCCCATGGGACGCTGGGGCACACCGGCCGATGTCGGCTGGGCGGCGACCTACTTTGCAAGCGACGAGGCCTCCTTCGTGACCGGACAGACCATCGCCGTCAACGGCGGCACCACACGCTGGTAAGCGTCCGGGCCGCTGATCCCCACCGATACGAGAGACCCGTATGCCACGCCTGCTCACAGCCGCACGTCTGCTCTCTACTGCTGCCCTGATCGCCGGTGCAGCGATGCCCGCCGTTGCGGCTGCACCAGCCTCGATTGCCCGTCCGGCCTCGATTGCCCGTCCAGCGTTTGAGACAGCTGGAGAAGACGACCTCGCTGCCTGGCACGAGCGTGGCTACACACCACTGTTTAACGGCGTCGACCTGACTGGGTGGCGGAATCCCTACCCACACGGAGAAGCCAGCGTTGTCGATGGCGAGATCCATCTGCGGGCAAACAAGAAGTTCTTCTTGGTCACCGAGCAGCAGTATTCCGACTTTCGCCTGAGCGTCGACATCCATCTCCCGGAAGGGCCCGCGAACTCGGGCGTGATGTTTCGCTGCCATGTTGATGATGCGGCCAAAAAGAAGGTCTTTGGCTATCAGGCCGAGTGTGACGGCTCGGAGCGACGATGGTCGGGCGGGCTCTACGACGAGGCTCGCCGTGGCTGGATCTGGCCAAGCACCGAAGGCCGCTCACTCGATGAGTTCCTCGAACACATGGAGGAGTCAAAGGCCTTCTTCGCCCAGCCCCGGATTCGTGACGTGCTCAACCGCAACGGCTGGAATCGCTACGAGGTGACATGTGTCAAAGACCTGATTCGCATCGAGGTCAATGGCGTGGAAACCGCCCGCTTTCGCGATGCGACCGATGCCCGCGGCTTCATCGGCATCCAGCATCATGGCGAGGCCGGGCAGACCTACCGCTTCCGCAATCTTTTCATCAAAGAGCTTCCTGACGTTCCGGCCGCTGAGCATGCGGCCTTGACCGAGCAGGAGCCCGTGGCCATCACCCGCATCGACGACCGGATCACCCTGCTCGACTTCGGCAAGGTGGCCTACGGCAACATTGTGATGCCCGTGCCCGCCGGCAACGGCACCGCGAGCGTGCACTTCGGCGAAAAGCTCACGGCGGGGAGGATCGATCGCGAGCCACCAGGAACGGTCCGCTACGGGATGACCCCGATTCGCCGCGGCGGGCAACGCGGCAACTGGGTGGTGCCTGCTCCGGTCGATCCCCGTAACATCGAACAGGCCGGGCTTGTTTACGCGAATCCCCCAGCAGCCCTCACGCCTTCTGCATGGGGCTCAGTAATGCCGTTTCGCTGGATCGAGGTGGAAGGCGTCGATGACGATTTTCCATTTGAGCGGATTCGTCGCCGGGCGGCCTTCTCTTCAACCTGGGATGACAACGCCGCTTCCTTTGCCTGTTCGGAGCCGCTCCTCAACGAGATCTGGGAACTCTGTCGCTACAGCATCAAGGCGACCACGTTTGCGGGGGTGTATGTCGACGGCGACCGCGAGCGGATTCCCTACGAGGGCGACGCCTACCTCAACCAGCTGAGCCACTTTGCCACCGATACCGATGTCACGATGGCCCGACGAACCTTCGACTGGCTGATGGAGAATGGCACCTGGCCCACCGAATGGTCCCCACACATGGTGTTCATGGCCTCAGCAGAGTGGATGCACTCCGGCGACACGGCATGGCTCGCCCATCGCTACGAGTCGCTCAAGACCAAGACACTGCTGCACCGGGCGGGCGATGACGGGCTCGTTCGCAGCGACCAGCAGGATCGCAGCCGCCACGACCTGGTGGACTGGCCTCAGAAGGAACGTGATGGCTTCGTGTTCACAGAGGTCAACACGGTCGTCAACGCCTTTCACCTGCAGGCGCTCGCGGAGATGGAGGCCATGGCCCGTGGCCTTGGCAAACAGGATGAGGCCGAGGCGTTTGCGGCACAGCGTGAACTGGCCTTTGCATCCTTTCAAAACACGCTCTTCGATGAGGAGGCTGGCCTCTACCGTGATGGCATCGACACAGACCACAGCAGCGTGCATGCCAACTTCTTCCCACTCGCCTTTGGGCTCGTTCCCGACGCCCACCGTGACCGAGTTGTCCGCTGGCTGCGTGAACAGCCGATGCGGTGCAGCGTGTATGCCGCGCAGTATCTCTTGGAAGGACTCTTCGCGAGCGACGCCGGTGAGACCGCGATGCAGCTGATCCTCGCTGATGGTGACCGCAGCTGGAAGCACATGCTCGAAAGCGGCACGACCATCACCTGGGAAGCCTGGGAGATGAAATACAAGCCCAACCAAGACTGGAACCACGCCTGGGGAGCCGCTCCTGCCAACCTTCTGCCTCGCTTTGTGCTGGGTGCGACGGCGGCGACACCCGGCTGGCAGACCGCCACGATTCGCCCCTGCCCAAGCGGCCTGGCCTTTGCTCGCGGAACGGTCCCAACCCCTCGTGGGCCGATTGCCATCGATTGGAACAACGAGGAAGCCTTTCGCCTTTCACTCACACTCCCAGAAGGCATGACCGGCAATGTGGAGCTGCCGGCCACCGACGGCTCCCGCGGCGTCACGGCCAACGGGGAGCCCATCGCAGCCACCCGGCAGGGCGATCGCTGGATTGTGACCGAGCCGGTCAGTGGCTCCGTGACGCTTCAGGTGCAGTCCCCCGACGGCCAACCGTGATCGCTGACCAGGCATAGATCGCCAGGGCGATCCAGACGATCACAAAGCCGATCAGCTTGCCGGAATCGAAGGGCTCGCCATACACGAAGAGCCCCAGGAGAAACTGCAGCGAGGGGCCGATGTACTGCATCAGCCCGATGGCGGAGAGCGGGATCCGCTGGGCAGCCGCAGAAAAGCAGAGCAACGGCACGGCTGTGATCAGGCCTGAGACCATCATCAATAGGCTCGTCTGCCAGCCCACATGGCCAAACACGCCTCTGCCCACCGAGTGCTCCGTGGCGAGAAACACCACTGCCGGCGTGAGCAACAGGAGTGTCTCGACGGTCAGTGAGGAGAGCGCTGGCAGCGATGTCTTCTTCTTGGCCAGGCCATAGAGACAAAACGAACTGGCGAGAAAAATCGCGATCCAAGGGAAGTGGTGATACTGCCCAGCCAGCCAGGCAACCCCCGTGGCGGCAATCGCCACCGCCAGCCACTGCACCGGCCGCAGCCGCTCACCCAAGAGGAACACGCCGAGCAACACGCTGAGCAACGGGTTGAGAAAATACCCAAGGCTGCTCTCGATCATTCTGCCGTTGGTCACCGCCCAGACGAAGCCCAGCCAGTTGCCTCCGACGAAGATCGCCGCCAGTGCCTGGCGGAAGAGCCGTTGTGGAGACGTGAAGACCGCCCGCAGATCACCGGCATGGCCTCTCATCCAGACCAGCGGCAGCAGCATCATGGTCGACCAGACCACACGATGGGCTACGAGCTGCGTGGCCGGAATCCCTTCGAGCTGCTTCCAAAAAACCGGCAACACGCCCCACAGGATGAAGGCCGCAGCAGCGTAGATGTAGCCGGTGTTCACAGAATGGCAGATCGAAAAAGCGAGTGGATGGAGACAACTCAGCAGTCGTAGTAGAGACAGAACTCAAACGGATGGGGCCGCAGCCGCATCGGATCGATTTCCTTGAGTCGCTTCATCCGCACCCAGGTGCGGATCACGTCTTGGGTAAACACATCCCCTCGCAGTAAAAACTCGTGATCGTTCTCAAGCGCCGTCACCGCCTCGTCGAGTGACGCGGGCGCCTTCGGCACATCAGCGAGCTGCTCTGGTGGCATGTCGTAGATGTCGCGGTCGAGTGGCTCGCCTGGATCGATCTTGTTTTGAATGCCATCAATCGCAGCCATCAGCAGCGCCGCGAACGTGAAGTACGGATTGCAGGAGGGATCCGGACAGCGAAACTCAACCCGCTTGGTCTTTGGGCTCGCCGAATACATCGGGATGCGGCAGGCGGCCGAACGATTTCGCTGCGAGTAGGCGAGGTTTACCGGGGCTTCGTAGCCAGGCACGAGTCGCTTGTAGCTGTTGGTCGTGGGGTTGGAGAACGCCAGGATCGCCGGGGCGTGGGTGAGAATCCCGCCGATCGCGTGCATCCCCATCTCAGAGAGTCCGGCATAGCCCGTGCCGGCAAACAGTGGCTGACCATCCTGCCAGAGGGAGAGGTGGGTGTGCATGCCAGAGCCGTTGTCACCAAAGATCGGCTTGGGCATGAAGGTCGCAGTCCGGCCAGCCCGGGCAGCAACATTCTTGACGATGTACTTGTAGAGGCACATCTGGTCACCCATCTTCACGAGATCGGAGAACCGCATGTCGATCTCACACTGACCGGCGGTTGCCACCTCGTGGTGCTGAGCCTCGACGTCGATCCCGCAGGCGATCATCGTGAGCATCATTTCGGTGCGGAGGTCCATCAGCTGATCTGACGGCGGACAGGGAAAGTAGCCCTCCTTGTGTCGTAGTTTGTGGCCGAGGTTTGGCATCTCGTCGGCCCCGCGGTTCCACTCCCCCTCCACGCTGTCGAGGTGGTAGAAGCCCTCGTGGGCATTTTGCTCAAAACGCACATCGTCAAAGACAAAAAACTCCGCCTCTGGGCCGATCGAGCAGGTGTCGGCAATGCGGGTGCTCTTGAGGTAGTTGACCGCCTTGCGTGCCACATTGCGGGGATCCCGCGAATAATCTTCCCGCGTGATGGGATCCTGCACATTGCCGATCATCGCGAGCGTCGGTGTCGCCGAAAAAGGATCGACGAAGGCGGTCTCCGGCTGCGGCACGATCAGCATGTCGCTCTCGTTGATCGACTGCCAGCCGCGGATGCTTGAGCCATCGAAGCCAAAGCCATCTTCGAAGACGTCTTCTTCCAGCTTGCCCACCGGCACGGTGAAGTGCTGCCAGATGCCGAGGAAGTCGGCGAACCTCAGATCCACAGCCTTGATTTCTTTCTCGCGACACATCGCGAGCACTTCACGGGGCGTCATGACAGTCCTGCTCCAGAAACCAGCGAGCGTTGCCGCTTCCACACAACCGGGGCCGCTTCCACACAGTCGGGCCGCTCTCACACATTCGGCATCCACCCGCCAGCATACGATCCCCCAAGTCCGCCTCACAGAAGATCCGGCTGCAAACGGCTCACACGGCATGTGCCGGTGTCCCTGAGACGCCACATAAACCACTCACATTCGCGTGCAACACTCCCGCGGCGTTCCAACCTCGTATAAAGGCTCGTCCTCGGTTGCAAACCGCGATAGAGTGGTTTCATGGGAAGTATTCCACGACGCTCGTTTCTCGTTGGCTCCGCCGCCTCGCTCGCCCTCACGGGAAGCTTCAGCCCCTGGTCTACTGCCGCCGAGCAGGGCCGTGCCAAAACGATCTCGATCTTCCACACAACCGACCTTCACGGCCATATTCGGCCCACCACGACCTACGAAGGCCTCGCGGACGTCGGTGGTCTGGCCCGCTGTGCCAGCTGCCTCCGGCAGTGGCGAAAGACCTGCCCTGACTCACTAACAGTTGACGTCGGTGATCTCTATCAGGGCACGCCGGTGAGCCACGCGACAGATGGCCTCCTGATGGTCGACCTACTCAATCGGCTCGGCTACGACTCCTGGACACTCGGCAATCACGACTTCGACTGGGGCGCTGAGGTGCTGCAGGAGAATCTTGCCGCCACCAATGCCGCAGTCCTCACCGGCAATCTCTCCCGACGTGGCAGATCGGCGGGCAGCTTTGATGGTGTCTGGAACAAGGTCCGGCCGTGGACCATGCATGAGCTGGGCGGCTTCAAGATTGCCATCATTGGCCTGATCACACCTGGCCTGCCGTACTGGCTCACTCCCGAGACCCTCGACGGCACCGAAGCAACTGACCCCGCCGCAAGCCTCGCCGCCTCGATGAAAGAGGCCCGCGGTGAAGGTGCCCAGGCGGTGATCGTGACAGGCCACATGGGCTGGCGATACAAGGACGACTACGCCAATCCCGTTCGTGAACTCCTGCGGGACAACAGCGGGGTCGATGTCTACCTTGCCGGCCACTCGCATCAGAACCAGCCGGCCTGGATGCTCGACGGGGTGCTCTGCTCGCAGGCGAGCTACTACGGGATTCACTGCGGCCGCGTTGACCTGACCTTTGACACGTCCACTGGCGAACTTGTCGAGCGACGAGTGTTTACGGTGTTGATGGATGATCGCTTTGAGACAGACCCCCTGGTGATGCAGGTGGCCGAGCCGGCAATCGCCACCAGCCAGCAAGAGCTTGCTCGCACCGTCTGCCAGGTCCGCAATCCAATCGCTGGTGGCCGCCGTGGCAGCCCCTTGGTTGAGCTCTTCTGCGAAGCGTTTGCCTCAACCCTCGCCAAACAGAAACGGCCAGTCGACGGAGTCTTTCATGGCAGCTTTAACACCGAAGAGATTCCAGCAGGCAGCCTGACCGTTGCCGACTGCTGGGAGCTGATTCCTTATGAAAACCTGCTGGTCACCGCCGAACTGTCGGGGCGAGAACTCGTCGAGATCGTTCGCGAAGACAAGAGTGATCGCTACTCAGATCGAACGCTCTGGCCGTTTGCGCTGGCAAGCGACTCCGCTGGCACGCCCACTCGCTTTACCTACAAGGGGCAGCCGGTCGATCCTGACCAGCGATTCACGATCGCCTTGAACAGCTACGACGGCCAGTCGGGCGGACGACGACTGATGAAACTCCGCAGCATCCTCGCGAGCCCTCAGGCCAATCGGCAGACCACCAGCATCGGCACTCGCGAAGCCCTGATCGACTACTGCCTCGACGCAGGTGAGATCGGTTAAGGCCGTCTCCACGCCCGATCATGGCCAACCGTCAGTTCGCCAATGAGCAGCGTGCCGCGCACCTGGACGACAACCGGCTCAGTCGTCTCATCGACAGTCATCTCAGCGACAGCATCGCAGGCCGGCTCATACGTCCCGGCGTCGATGCGACGAGCATGGCCGCGGTTGCCCGAGACAGGGCCGTCGTGGTGGTCGAGCCAGGCGAGGCGGTGTGGGGCGATGGGTGTTGCGGCAACCGGCTTTCCGTCAGCCGCCGGCATATCGGAGAGCCGCCACGTACGACAGACCTCCCCCGCCTCCAGCAGCAGGTCGTAATGCCGGCCGCCAGGGTCATCCGGCGCGTCGGTGTGTTCTAGCACGATGAAGCGAGGCATCCGTCACACCAGCGAAGCGGTCTTAATAGTCGTCACCGCCGGCAGCAGGAGCCGTTCCCATCTCCAACGGCTTGGGCCTATGCCGCACAGCGCGACGAGCCACCTCATCGCAGAGCTGTGTGATCGCCTCATCGACGGGCATCGCGCCGATATCACCGTCGAGACGATCCCGCAGGCTAACTGTTCCCGCAGCCTCATCACGCGGACCGCAGATCATCATCATCGGAATCAGTTCCAGCTGGGCTTTGCGGATCTTGGCGCCGAGCTTGTCGGCATCGAGATCGATCGACGCCCGCAGACCTGCGGCCTCCAGCTTGCCTCCGATCGCCTTGGCGTACTCCTCGCTCTTGGCACTCACCGGGATCACCCGCACCTGCTCTGGTGCCAGCCAGAGCGGGAAGGCACCGGCAAAGTGCTCGATCAACACGCCCACAAACCGCTCCATGCTGCCTAAGGGCGCGCGGTGGATCATCACCGGCGTGTGACGACCGTTGTCATCACCGATGTACTCCAGATCGAACCGCTCCTTGCTCGGCAGGTTGTAGTCGAGCTGCACCGTGCCGAGCTGCCATTCCCGCCCGAGGGAGTCGTTGACCACAAAGTCGATCTTCGGACCGTAGAACGCCGCTTCGCCCGGCTCGGGCTCACAGCCTGGCAGGTTCATCCGACGGGCCACCCGCTCAATCGCGGCCTCCGCCTCATCCCACCGTTCTGGCGGGCCGACATACTTATCGCTGTTGGGATCACGGAACCCGAGCCGCACACGGAAATTCTCAAAGGCCAGGCTCTCAAGCACCTTCAGGGTGAAGTCGATGCAGCCCTCTACCTCTGCTTCCACCTGTTCTGGCATGCAGAAGATGTGAGCGTCGTCTTGCGTGAAGCCACGCACACGGGTCATGCCACCGAGCTCACCAGACTGCTCGTACCGGTAGACCGTGCCAAACTCCGCCAGACGCAACGGCAGATCCTTGTAGCTGCGTGGCCGGGCCTTGTAGATCATCGTGTGGTGCGGGCAGTTCATCGGCTTGAGCAGATACTGCTCATCTTCATGCTGCACGATCGGCTTGAACTGGCTGTCGGCGTAGTAGGGATAGTGGCCGGAGATCTTGTAGAGATCGACCTTGCCGATGTGTGGGGTGTAGACCGGCTCGTAGCCGCGGGCTGCCAGCTCATCGCGAACAAACGATTCCAGCGTCGCCCGCAGCCGGGCGCCCTTTGGCATCCAGAGCACGAGGCCTGAGCCCACCAGCGGGCTGGTCGTAAACAGGTTGAGCTGTTTGCCGAGCACCCGATGATCTCGCTTGCGGGCCTCCTCAAGCCGGGCAAGGTAGGCGTCGAGCTCTTCCTGAGTGAACCAGGCGGTACCGTAGAGTCGCTGCAGCTGCTCGCGGTCGGCGTCACCCTTCCAGTAGGCCCCGGCGAGGCTCGTCAACTTGACCGCCCCGATGCAACCAGGGCTGGGAATGTGGGGCCCACGACAGAGGTCGACAAACTCACCCTGACGGTAGAAGGAGAGAGTGGGGTGTTCGGCGAGGCCCGTTTCGATGTGCTCCACCTTGAGCGGCTGATCGAGATCTCGCACGATCTTCACCGCCTTCTCACGGTCGACTTCGACCCGCTCAAAGGCCTCGTCAGCCTCGATGATCTTCCGCATCTCCGCTTCGATCGCTGGTAGGTCTTCGTCGGTGATTGGACGGGCTGCCCGCATGTCGTAGTAGAAGCCTTCACCGACGGTCGGCCCGAAGGCCAGCTCGACGCCGTCAAAGAGCTTCATCACCGCCCGAGCCATCACATGGGCGGCCGAATGCCGCATCACTGGCAGAGCCCGCGGATCGCCGACGGAAAGCAACTCCACCGTCGCCTCACCACTCTCGGGCAGGACCGCATCGAGCCCCACCGTCTTCCCGTTGAGAACCGCCGCGATCGAGCGAGCAGCCGTGTCGTTCTCGGCAGCACCGGCCAGGCAGTCGGCCAGCCGCGTTCCCACGGGGTAGTCGCGAGTCGATCCATCGTGAAAACGGACGGTGGGCATCGGGGGTTCCTGCAAGAGGTGCTGCGGCGAGAGAAAGCGGCCACGCGAGAGCCGAGGTTGCCAGTATCCGAAGCGAGTCGCGGGTGAACAAGGCCGAAGCCGGGCTGCCGAGAGCCAGAAAAAACCGCTTTTCCCCACAACTTTCCCGCGATTCTCCCCGAAGGTACCCTCGAAGAATGGGGATTCGTGATCCCTGCACCATCTCACACCCGGAGTGACGAGCCATGTCTCCACACACCAACGGCCAGCAGAAGCCCTCGCTCACGGCCTATGAGTGGAAGCAGGTGCACGAAATCGCTGACTGGAAGAGCACCGAGCCGAGCCGTCTCACCCAGGCGGTTGATGCGGTCACCTTTCCGATTGCATGGGGCGTGAAGCGGGTGGTGCCTCGCGAGGTGGTGCGGAAAGCGATCGATCTCCTCGACCGGGTGTCGAGTAAACAGCTTGGCTCCTGGCGGAAGACGCACCTTGAGGATGGCAGCTGGAATCTGGAACACCTCCGGGAAGCGCCGCTGGAGGAGTGCGACCAGCTCGCCCTCGAACTCATCCTCGACACGGAGCACACGAGCGCCGGCCGGGGCCTCGTGGTCCGGCAGATTGGCAACGCGATCATCGGCCGTGTGCCGTTTCAGCTGATCGCCGCCTTTGCCCTGATTGCCAAGATCGGCCACTGCTATGGCTACCCTCTCGACCGGCCCATTGATCGGGCGATGCTGCTCGATCTGCTGGAGCTCTCGTTTACCGAACATCCGGCAGGACGCGTGGCTCTCCTTGACAGGCTCAACACCTCGCTCGACCACCCCGACAGCGAGAGCCTCGACGCCGACGCGTTGGCGGTGACCGCTGGCCGAGATGTGGTGGCGGACGAACTTGCAGACGAGCTTGTCGGCCGGATTCCGGTCCTCGGCAGCCTGGTCGGATTCGTGGCCGACCGCACCTTCATCCGCACCGCCGGCGAATCGGCGATGCGGTTCTTCCAGGAGCGGCATCTGCGTGACGCCGGCAAGGTGGTCAGCATTCCCCCATCGGCAGCCCGGCTGCGAAAGTCGAGCCTCTCCGAAGTGGGCAATGCCCTCGGGCAGACGGTTTACGCCGGGGGAGCTATTGTCGGCTTCACCGCGACCTTTCCGGTCGCGTTTGTCGGAAGAATGCTCTCCTGGTGGCAGAGCCCGATCACCCTCGGCGGTATCGATGGGTCTGCCGCGGCCGTTCGCTCTGCAAAGTCGCTAGTGCTCGGCCAAGCAGTCGCAAACCTCGCTCGCGACCAGCAGGCAGACCCAGCTGGCGACATCGCGTCGCTGCCTACGGCGATTGCCGGACGGATCAGCCCAGCAGCCCCTCCTGCCGGGTGAGCACAGCGGCATGGTCGACTCCATGGTCAGCAGACTGCACGGCCCACACACGGTCGCGATTGCCCCTACGCTGCGGGCCACGGCCGCTTCTTGACTCCACAGGAATCGTGCGCGAGACTTCGGGGACGCGCGGCGTTCTCGCCACCGCGTGACACGGGCGATTAGCTCAGTTGGTTAGAGCACTAGCTCGACAAGCTAGGGGTCATAGGTTCGAGTCCTATATCGCCCACTTCACATCTCCAAAGACCCTCAGGTGACGTCAGTCGCCTGGGGGTCTTTGTTTTTCCAACTGCTTGCTGATGACTGTTCGTAAGGCTCAAAAACCGGTCCTGCGACTACCTGAGAAGACCCACTGCGATAAAGAGTCCTTCCATCTGGCACAGCAACCCCGGGCGTCCACTTGAAGCCTCTGGCACGAACGGTCGGACGGTCGTGCTCAATGACGGCCTCACCTGTTCAATCCTTGAGAGCCGGTCGGCGGAAGCTTTTGATCGACGCAACAGGTTCGTCATCGGTCGAGGGGAGATCTACGCCCAGGATGAGATCACCGACCAGAGGAATACTTTGGCATGTCGGTTTCGTGCCTAACGGATGGTGATGGACAATGCCCGAGCCTGCCATGTGCCGCCGGCGAACGCCGCCGCACCGGTTTACTGGTGGCCGACAGGCTTGCCGCTTGGTTCACTGCAAATAGCGGCGAGGCGGGCTTCGAGGAAACCTCCAGCGGTGGTGGGGCCTTCCGGGCTGAGCACCACTTCACTGCGGGGATGAACAAAAAAGGGCATTGAGTATCGGGAGACACTGCGGCCAGCATCGTCGCCTGGATTCACGACGCGATGAGGCGTTGACTTGAGCCGTCCGCCGGTGGCCATCTGAAGCATGTCGCCGACGTTGATGACCAGTTGGCCTGCGAGCGACCGGACGGGCATCCAGGAGCCGTCGGGCCGCTGCACCTCCAGGCCGCCAGCGGTGCCCTCACAGAGCAGCGTGATCAGGTTGATGTCGGCATGAGCAGCTGCACGGACGGCATCTGCTGGAATGTGCTCTGGCAGCGGCGGGTAGTGGATCAGTCGGAGGATGCTGTTGCCTCCATCGATCCATTCCTGCAGCGAGCCGATTTCCCAGCCGAGGGCTTCTTCAACTGCCGCCAGCACCCGGCCTGCAAGCTGCTCAAGGTCGGCAAACAGCTCGAGCATGGTGGCCTGAAAGCCGGGCAACTGCATCTGGTCGGGCCAGGCGTTGCCGAAACTCCCTGCAGCACCGCGGGGATGCGGCTGACCGACGTGGAAAAACTCCTTGAGGTCAGCGGCCCTCGCCCCGACGGCCTTCTCACCACCGAGGCCCACATAGCCCCGGTTGCCGAGCGATTCCGGCACGCTGCACGCCTGCTTGGCACGTGTATCCAGAGCAAAGAACGCTTCACTGACCGCAAACGCAGCGGCGAATCGTTCAGGTGCGATCCCGTGTCCATCCAGGACCAAGAAGCCGAAGGTTTCCAGGGAGGCCGTCAGCCGATCGAGAAAAAGGTTCCGCTGTACCGCATCACTGCTGTCATGGTCCTGGAGATTGAGGATGGGGAGGGTTTGCGGTGCTTCATCTGAGCAAGCGTGAATCGAATGCGGAGTGCTCATGAGACCATCCGTGTGAGAGAAATGGCCGTGCAGCTGTCGTCTGCACGCTGAGTCGGAATCTTAGCGTTTCTGACCACAGACCGAGCGAAAGGTCTTCGAATACGAATCGTTCCTGGGCGATCCGGAGAAGCCCTGTGTGTTCTGCCTGGCCTCTCGTTTTTTGCAGCCTACTTCTCGATCACAAAATGCCCGACGAACAAGGCATCACTCAGCACTATCGAGTGCTGCTCTGAAGAACAGATACAGGATCGAAACAGAAAGGGATGGCCTGTTCTTTAGGTGGGAGTATCGACACCTATTTCGCCAACGTCCCATCTCCAAAGGCCCTTAGGTGACCTCAGTCACCTGGGAGTCTTTGCTTTTTGCCTCTGCGTCCTCGACGAGACGCTGGATCTCAAGGGCGACATGCTCCACGGTGGGGAGCGTGATCCGCTCACGGGCATCCGCCAGGGCGGTGAACCGCGGCGCGAGCTCCGCATCGATGAGGGAACGCATCTGCGTGGCGTCT
>Ga0182090_1279551_pt1 | contig 15424 bp, 5 predicted proteins | sample 041ome_24_FD_127767 | JGI IMG/M metagenome (GOLD analysis project Ga0182090, IMG submission 127767) | Metatranscriptome of coastal salt marsh microbial communities from the Groves Creek Marsh, Georgia, USA - 041408BS metaT (Metagenome... | ecosystem: Environmental > Aquatic > Marine > Intertidal... | reverse complement strand
GCCCTCAATCACGCCGTGGGGGCGGCCTGCGGCGATTGGCTGATGTTCCCCACTGCGACCGCCCGACTTGCCCCCGAGGCATTGATCCTGATCGCCGAGGCCGCGGAGGGGGATTGCGACGTGGTCGTGGCCGACGAGGACCATATGGACGACAACGGTCGCCGCCATGACCCGATCTTCAAGGTGAAGTGGAGCCCCGAGCTGGTGTTGTCCGGCACCTATCCCGGCGAATGTGTCGCGATGCGCCGCGGGGTCTTCGAGGCCACCGGCGGCTTTGAGGCGGAATTCCACCGCATCGCCCTCCACGCACTCACCCTGCGCCTCGCCGAGATCGTCGTCCCGCGCCGGACCCGTCACGTCGGCGTGCCGGTTTACCACCGGGGCCGGGTTGAACCGCGCCACGAATCCGGTTCCGAACCGATTGAGCTCCGCAAGGCCGCCCTCGCCTCCGCCCTTGCGCGCCGCCAGTTGCCAGGACAACCGTTTCAGCCGCCTTTCGCCGCCGAAGCCGGACTGCCGGTGCATCAGATCTACTGGCAGCCGAGTTTCCTCGCGCAGCATCCGGTTACGATCGTCATCCCGACCCGTGACCATTCCGACCTGCTGGAGCGGTGCATCGAGGCCCTGCTGCAGACCGTCAACTGGGAGCACGTGAAACTCATTATCGTGGACGACTTTTCGCGGGAGGAGAAAGCCGTGCGCTTCCTGCGCTGCCTCGCCTCCCGCCGTGATTTCAGCTGCCGCGTGGTGCAGCCCGAGGTGGATCCCCTTAAGCCCTTCAATTACTCGCGACTGGTCAACGCCGCGCTGCCCTACATCGACACCCCCCTGGTGCTGCATCTGAACAACGATGTTGATGCGCTCAAGCCGGGTTGGATCGAGGAAATGGCCGGCTGGTTCTCGATCCCGGACGTGGGTGTCGTCGGCGCGCGGCTGCTCTACGCCAATAATCACATCAACCATGCAGGCGTGGTGGTCGGGCCTCATTTCGGTCTCGCCGACGTGCCGTTCGCCGGCCTCGGTCCCAACGAAAACGCACCTGACGGGCTGCTCCGCCTCGCGCGAAATTGCTCGGCCGTCACCGGGGCCTGCCTGATGACCCGCACCGAGCTCTACCGCGAGTTCAACGGATTCGATGCCAATGAGCTGGGCGTCTGCTACAACGACGTCGACTACTGTCTCCGCCTCGAGGCGGCGGGCCATCGCACCGTCTACACCCCGCAGGCTGAGCTCTGGCACTGGGGCAGCGCATCGCGCGGCACCGCCTACTACCCCGAGGAGCACATCGCCTTCGCCCGCCGCTACCGTGGGTTCAAGGACCCCTACTGGTCACGCCATCTGAAGCTGACCGGGCGCCACGTGGAAATCGACCCTTACCGCTACGCTCACCCCAAGCGGCTGGGGAAACTGCATCTCGTGGTGACAACCCATAACCTTAACTTCGAAGGCGCGCCGCTGTTCTTTTTCGAATACATTAAGTTTTTGGTTCAGATCGAGGGCTTCCGGGTTGACGTCGTGTCGGCGGAAGACGGCCCGCTGCGGGATGCGTATGAGGCGATGGGCTCGCGGATCATCCTGATCGACCGGCATCCCCTGCACGGCGCCCGCAACGACACCGAGTTCAGGGAGCAGCTCGAGGTGATGCGCCACCGCCTTGCTCAGGAAATCGATCTCGAACCGGTCGACGCCTTCGTCGCCAACACCGTCGCCTGCTGGTGGGGAGTGCATCTCGCCAACGCCGTGGGCAAGGCCTCGCTGTTCTATATCCACGAGAGTGCGAGTCTGAAGCGTTTCTTCAGCACCATGCTGCCGAAGGATCGTTTCGGGGTGGTGCGCGAAGCCTTTCGCCTGGCCACCCGCGTCTGTTTTCTCTGCAAGTCCACTCGGGCCTACTACGAGGAGCTGAACGACCACGACAATTTTCGCTACGTCTCGTCCTGGATTGATCTGCCCCGCATTGAACAGCTCAAAGCCGCCACGCCGCGCCATGTCGCACGCGCAAAACTCGGCTATGGGGCCGATGAACAGGTCATCGCCAACATCGGGACCGTTTGCGAACGCAAGGGCCAACACGTGTTTCTCCGGGCGGTGCAGTACTTCATGCACCGCTTTGCCGGGACCGGTTCCTTCCGCTTCGTGATCGTTGGAGGCCGGGCCGGTGAATTCCAGGATTCACTCAAGGCCGACATCGACCTGTTGGGACTTACCGAGATAGTCGATATCGTCGAGGAAACGGACCGGGTCTACGAATACTTCCGCGCGGCGAACATGTTTGTGTGCACCTCTTTTGAGGAATCGTTTCCGCGTGTGCTGCTCGAAGCGATGGCTTTCGAGACCCCGATTGTCAGCACCAATGTGCACGGCATTCCGGAAATGGTGACGGACAAGGCGGAAGCCTATCTCGTCCCTCCAGGGGACCCCATCGTGTTCGCCAAGATCATGAAGGCCTGCCTCGACAAACTGCTCCATGGCACCAGCACCACCGGCATGGCCTATTCCAAGGTTTATCGCGGCTACGATCTCGCGCAGATCCTGCCGCAACACGCCGACCTCGCCCGCGAGGCCGTGCTCGACTACGACGGCAACACCCGGCGCAACCAGCCCCACCGCCTCTCGGGTCGCGGCGACCGCTGGGAGTCCAGTTGGTGATCCCCGCATGAGCGAAGCCAAGCCGCGCCCCACCGCTCCGGCCGTCAACCGTGTGCACGCTGCGATCGGCCGCGGATTGCTCTTTCTGGGATTGTGGGGGAGCCTCATGAGCGGACCTTCCGCCGCGGATATCGGGCTCGATCCTTCCTGGAAGCTCATTCTCCAGCTGGCCGCCCACGATGGCTGGCAACTCGGTCCGGATATCATCTTCACCTTCGGCCCACTGGGTTACCTGCTGCACCCTGCGGACCTCGGCCTCAACCACGTCGCGATCCTCATCGGCGAAGTGTTCGGAAATCTGGGCATCGCTCTCGTGGTCTACGTTTTCGGACGCCGGCTGGCCGGCGTCCGCCAAGTTTACTACTTTCTGTTTTTCATCCTGCTGGCTGCCAGCCTGCGGGATACATTGCATCTTTTGATCATCTTGATGCTGGGATGCGACCTGCTCACGGAGAAGCGACTCAAGCGGCCCGGGCTTTTGGCAGTCAGCGCCGGCTTTGCCGGCGTGCTGGCGCTGATAAAATTCCCCAATCTGCTGCTGGCCAGCGGCGCGGTCACCACCGCAGCAGCATGGATGGCCTGGGCCGGCCGATGGCGGGCACTCGCCTGCGCCGTCACCAGTTTCCTGCTCACTTTTCTCGGCGGCTGGGTCCTCGCCGGACAGTCGCCCGACAATCTGCCATCATACGTGGTCCGCTCGTTCGAACTCAGCTCGGGCTATGTGGCCAGTATGTTCCTCGACGCGGCACCGTCTATCTGGTGGTGCGGAATTCTGGCACTGGTCGCTATTGCGGCATTTTACGCCTTTCACGTGATCACTGCGATCGACCGCCCCCGGGCCCTCGCCGCGGTACTGATCGCCGCGGCCTGCTCGTTCATCGGCTGGAAGCACGGCTTTGTGCGTGCTGACGCACACGTGATGACCCATTTTACCGTCTGCCTCTTTCTAGCCGTTAGTTACCCCGCCCTGCTGCCAGGATCCGGTCACCGCCGCCGGTCGACGGCCGCGGTGACCCTGGCCGGCAGCACGGCCTTCCTCGGGATTTGTCTGCAAAATCCCGCGGCTCTGCTCGAAGGCCCGAGCACCGTCAACGCCCGCATCGTGAACAATTTCAGCGCCTGGGTAGATCTGCCAGGCTACCGTGACGGGCTCGTCGCCGAACTCCAGCGGCGCAAGGCAGCGCACCGCTTGGAAATACTGCGGGAAAAAGTCGGTGATTCTACGGTCGACCTCCTAGGCCACGACCAGGCCACCCTCATCCTGAACGACCTCAACTACACGCCGCGACCAACCCTGCAGAGCTACGCGGCCATGACGGCGGGCCTGATGCGGCTCAATCAGCAGCACCTCGCCTCCGCCGCCGGGCCTGACCTGCTCCTCTACAAGGTCGAAACCATCGACAACCGACTCCCCTCCCTCGATGATTCGCTTTCAATACGGGAGATGTTTCGTCACTACCGATTTGAAGCCTTCGAGGACGGTTTTCTGCGGTTCGCCCGAACCGAGTCGCGCGACCCCGCGCTGGAAACGACTGAACTGCTGGAGGAAATTATGGTTGGCTGGAACGAGACGATCACCGCACCGGACGCCGGCGAGAGTGCGGTCTGGTGCGAACTGGAGATCCGGCCGTCCCTTCTCGGCGCAGCACAATCCCTGCTCTACAAACTCCCGTTGGTGACGCTGGATTCACAGACGGATGGGGGGCTCCGGGTGGAATACCGTCTGCCCATCACCATGGCCGGGGCAGGTTTCCCCACCTCTCCCCACTTGACCAGCAATCAACATGTGTTGCGTTACCAGCATGGCGGCGCGGTGCCTCGCCTTGAGTCATTCTCCCTCCGGCTGCCGGAAGGGGGGCAGTCTTGGTTTGATGACCAGATCACCGTGCGGTTTTACCGCATGGCGCCCTACCCCCGTGCCTTTCCAGACGACGCCGCCGCGGGATCGGTCGGCGGCTTTGCGGGTTTCTCCCATGCCCCCGACGCGATCGAGGCGGTTTATGAACCCAGCATCATCGTGGAGGACAATCATAATCGGCTCTTTGCCCATCCCCCCAGCCGCCTGCGGTTTGATCTTGGTGAACAGTCCACGCGCCTACGCGGGCACTACGGGTTCTTTGCCGGAGCCTTCACCGGTGACGGCAAAACCGACGGAGCACAATTCGTCGTCGAGTGGACGGACGCTGACGGCAACACGACCGAACTGCTCAACCGCTCCCTTGATCCGTTGCACACGCCGGCTGAGCGCGCCGACCAGACTTTTGACCTATCCCTGCCACCGGGCCGCGGCCAGGTCACGCTGGTCACGCGCGAGGGTGCCGCGGGCGATATCTCCTTCGACTGGGTGTATTGGGCCGATGTAGTAATCGAATAATGGCACCGCATCGAAATCCCTCCATTTTGACCGATGCTGCGCCCGGGGCACCACGCAGTCGGGCGACCTGGATAACGCTAACCGTCATCGTCTGGGTGGGGCTGATCAACTTTCCCTTGCTGCCCGCGCTGGAGCTCGACCCTTCTTGGAAGCTGGCCCTGAACTACGCCGCGGGCACCGATCTGCAGTTTGGGACCGACCTTGTCTTCACCTATGGGCCGCTCGGCTACCTGTCCGCCGCGATGGGCACCGGGAGCCACTTTCCGGCTCATCTGCTGTGGCAACTTGGGTTGAACCTGCCTATTGCCCTGAGCCTCGTCTATGCCGGTATCGCGCTACGCGGCCTTCGGCTGCTCATGTATCTCTGGTTCCTCCTGGGCCTGGCCGTCGGCTTCAGCGATGTATTCCAAATCATACTGATCCTGATTTGGTCTGTGCTGCTGCTGCGCGGGAAACCGAACCCACGACCGGCTTTCGTGGGGGCTCTTGCGTGCCTGATCGGCATCATGGCGTTGGTGAAGTTCACGAACCTGCTCTATGCGGGGGTGGCGTTGACCTGCGTGGCGGCGGCTCATGTGAGCACCGGGCGTTGGCGAACCGCCGCCTGGGCTGTCGGAAGTTTTGCCATCACCTTTCTTGGCGGGTGGCTGCTCTGTGGACAGAACCCCGCGAACCTGCCCGCCTTCATGGCCAACTCACTCGACATCAGCCGCGGGTATGTCGACGCAATGGGATTGCAGGAAACGCCCGAGCTTTTCCGTTACGGTGTGGCGACGGGAATACTGCTGGTGGCCTACCTCTCCCTGCACCTCTGGCGAAACTTCACCCAACCTGTCGCCTGGGCCGCTTGGGCGATTGCGGGCGCCGGCGGGTTTCTAAACTGGAAACACGGCTTCGTGCGGGCGGACGGCCATGTGCTGGCCCACTTCTTCTACTGTCTGCTGTTCTGCGCGCTGCACGGCGAACTTTTCCCGGCCGGCGCGCGCCTGCGCACAACCAGGGCGGTGCTCGCCACGGCCATCGCGGTGGTAAGTGTAATGGCCATCGCGCGCGTGTCCTCTCCGACCGTGGCCTACTCGGCCGCCGAGATCAACCAGCGCTACGTGAGAAATCTGAGCGATCTGGCCCACCTAGGCGACGTATCCGACACGATGTCCACGCGCTACGAGGCCATGCAAAAAGCCATGAGTCTACGCTCGCTGCAGGTGTTGGGTGAGGATGGCCGGCGCATTGATTTCCTCGGTCACGATATCGGCTTCGCCATCGTCAACCGCATCAACTACCGTCCGCGGCCCACCCTGCAGAGTTATGCGGCGATGACGCCGCGTCTCGCGGAGCTGAATCGGGCCTTCTACGCCGACCCGGCGCGGGCCCCCGCCCTGGTGATGAGCCGCGAGCAAACCATCGACGATCGGCTGCCCACGCTGGATGACGCCCCCACCCGGAGGTATCTGTATCACCACTACGATTATGCATTGGAGGAAAAAGGGTTCGTTTTCTGGACCCGCCGCCCGGATCCCGAACCCCACCTGGACCAGCGTGTCCTCATCACCGAGCAGACCGTCCGTTTCGGTGAAGTGATCAGCACCCCGATGCGCGATGACGCAGTGATTTACTGTGAGGTGCAGATTGACCGCTCCGTGCTCGGCAGGCTGCGGGCGTTTCTCTACAAACCGCCGCCCGTCTACGCCGCCACGGACGACGGCGGGTTTGACCAACGGCGATTTCTCCTGCCCCCAACCATGGCCGCGGCGGGTTTCCTCACCTACCCCTACATTTCAAACGAGGAAAACATCATCAATTACTGGAATGGCCAGCTTGCGCCGCGCTTGATGCGTTTCGCCATCGAGTTGGATCCGGGCATGGAGAAATACTACCGGCCCGTGATCAGGGTAAGATTTTACGCCTACCCACCGATTCCGCGGCCAGACACGCCGCGACCGCCGCCTCCGGAACTCCAGTTTCGTGCGCTGAGCCGCGAGCCGCAACGGATCGAATCGGACATCGGGACCATGCCAGTGATCGGCGATTTTCCCGATCGCTACCTGGTGCACGCACCCAGTGCCCTGCACTTTGACAACGATGGCACGGTCACCCAACTGACCGGTAGCTTTGGCATCTTTGAAGGTGCCTACTCCGGCGAAGGCCAGACGGATGGCGTCCGTTTCACGGTCGAATGGATCGGTCCTACGGGAGAACAAACTGTCCTCTGGGAACGGCTGCTTGAGCCGCTCGCACACACCGCTGATCAGGGAAGCCAGGCTTTGGCCGTCGCGTTGCCCGCGGAAAGCGGTGAGCTCATTCTGCGCACCGACCCAGGACCCGCCGGCAACCCCGCGTTTGACTGGGCCTATTGGTCCGAACTCCAGTTTAAACCGTGATCGCCACCGTCGAAGATCCCTCACCTGTCCCACCTGTGGTCGAGCGCGGCGGCCGCCGGATACCCCGATGGCTCGGTGAAATCTGTCTAGGGCTCATCCTGTTCGTGAGCTTCATTTCCTTTCCTCGTCCATCGAGCACGGATCCGGTGGGATCCTGGCACCAGGCCATGGGCGCGGTCGCCGCGGGCGAGCTGCAGTTGGGCCGGGATATCCTATTGGACCGGGGTCCCCTGGGCATTTGGTTTTCGCCCACCGACACCGGAGACTTCGGCCACCAGCATTGGTGGTGGCAAATCACCCAGTCGGCACTTTTCGCCTTCGGCGTATGGTGGTTCAGCCGGCGCTGGAGCGAGTTCAAACGCGGGGCCTGCATCGCGTTTTTCATCCTCATCGCAGCACCTTATCCGGAATTCTTGACCGTGGTCATGCTGATGCTGGCCGTGGACGCCTATTGTCGGCGAGGTCTGGCCCAATCCCCGGCTTGGTCCGTGGTGACGGGTATCGGGCTCGGCGTGGTCGCGTTGGGGAAATTCACCCACCTCCTCTTCGCCGTAGGTTGGCTGGGGTGGGTACTCCTGCTCGGTTGGCGCAGCCCTCACCGGCGCAATACCGTCATCCTGGCTTCGAGCACCCTCGTAACCTTTCTGGCCGGCTGGATCATCTGCGGCCAAGCACTCGCCGCGCTTCCGGCCTACATCGCCGGGGCGTGGGATCTGCGACAGAATTCCAATCAGGTTGCGGCCGAGCCGATTGCGCCGGCGTTGTTGGGGATCGGCCTGACCCTCGCGCTGCTGATGAGCGCGACGGTCGTGCGGTCGGTCGTGGGCCATCGGGACCGGCTGCAGGCGGCGGCGCTGGGCGGAGCCGCCTGCGGCATGGGATTTCTCATCTGGAAGCAGGGCCTGCTGCAGGCCGACACCCCCTTGCTGGATCACTTCATGTTCCAACTCGGGCTTTGTGTCATCTTGTCCGGGAGCGTGTACACGTGGATGTCCGATGTCCCCGCAAATCAATGGTGGCGCCGCGCCCCCGCGATCGGGGCACTCCTGGCCGCCATCGGCATGTTCATGTCATCTCCGGCCGGATCCTCCCAGTTGCTGCTCCGCTGGAACGCCCGGGTGATACCCACCAAGGACCGCCTGACCACCCGCGGTCGATGGCCGGGAGAGTACGACGGGCTATATGAACACGCCAATGAAGCCTATTCGCTGCCGGAGATCCCGCCGATCGTAGGCCCGGCCGCAATTGACGTGCTCGGCAATGAAACGGCCTACGCACGCTTGAACCGTCTGCACTGGACCCCGCGACCGGTATTCCAGAGCTACCGGGCGACCACCCGTGATCTTGCGATCAGGAATGCGGAATGGTATCAAACCAACCCACCCGAATTCGTGCTGCAAAAACTGCAGACCATCGGCGACCGCCTGCCGGCCTTGAATGATGCTCTCGCCGCCCGGGAAGTCTATCAGCACTATCGATTGATCGGCCAATTCCGTCGCTTTCTCGTTTGGACCCAGGCAGCCGATACCACCACGACGCCGGCTCACCCGGAACTGCTTGAGGAAAAAACCGTGACCTGGGGACAGGAGATCGCGGTGCCGGCGGCATCACCGCTTCAGCCGATATGGTGTGAGATCGATCTGCCGGCGACCTGGTGGGGCCGCCTGCGCTCCACCGTGCTGCCGCCGACCGCACTCTACGTGCAGACCACCGACTCGACCGGCTTCCAGATGCGGTATCGATATCTGCCCGATGCCGGTCGCGCCGGGTTCCTGGTTTCCCCCCACCTGCTGTCCAATTTTGACCTCCTGAATTTCCAGACGGAAGCAGCGCCCCTGCGCCTGACCAAGTTTACCCTCACGGGACCTGATGATGACGCTCCTGCCGGGTTCCCCAGCACGTTCACGGTGCGATTCCATCGCCTGCCCGCGTTCGAGCGTAACCCGGATATCAGTAACCTGGCTTCGGATACATTGTTCCGCAGCTTTTCCCAGGCCCCGTCGCGCTACGAAGCGTTCTACCAGCTCGCGGAACTGATGGAGCACGACCAGCCGGTGGTGGCGGTCCACCCGCCGAGCATGCTGGAATTTCGCGTCACTTCCGGAGCAGGTCGGCTCACGGGCCGCTACGGGTTCTTTGAGTCGGCGCTCAATGCCACCGAAGGATCGGATGGCGTGGCCTTCCGTATACAGTGGATAGGACCCGACGGGCGCTCCGCCACGTTGATGGAGCAATTCCTCGAACCGGTCACCGATGCGGCCCACCGTGCCGCGCAATCTTTCGACATCGCCCTGCCCGCGGGGCCAGGCTTGGTGCGGCTGTTCACCGATCCGGGCCCGACCTTTGACTTGGCCTTTGACTGGGTCTACTGGCAGGAAATCGCCTTCATCGAGCCCGCTGTCCCATGACCCTACCCGTCGTATCACGCCACCCGACCCTGTGGCGCTGGCTCTGGCAATTGGCGGTGGTTGGGGGACTGGCGGTATACCTGTTCACGCCGGCCACTCGCCCACTCGACCCCACGTTGGATGTCTCGAACTACGTTTCCTACGCGTATTTCACCGCTCAAGGCGCGCAGTTTGGGGACGAGGTGCTGCCGATGGTGGGCCCCTTGGGCTTCATCCTGTACGGCGACTATTACGGCGGATACCTTTTCTGGACCCGCATCGTGCTCGAGGCCATCAAGCTGGTGGGGTTTGGCGTACTTGTGGTGTGGTTCACGCAGCAGCTGCCCCACCGCGCGGGACGAATCCTCTGGCTCGCCGGCGTGGTGCTGCCGACCGCGAACATCGATGACGCGGCCTTCGATCTGTCGATCCTTCTGTGTGGATTGTTTCTCGTGCTCGCGCGCAAGGAGCGTCCGACCGAATTGCTTGGTGCCGCCCTGGCCACCGGATTCCTTGCATTTCTCGCCCTGCTGAAGGGAACTCAGTTCTTCTTTGCGGGGCTGACCGTGGTGGTGCTTGCCCTCGAGTCCGCCTGGCGCCGGGACCGGCGAGTGCTGCTGGGGATACCGGCACTGTTTTTCGTCTGTCTCCTCCTGCTCTGGCGGCTGTGCGGGCAGGAATTGAACCACCTGCCGCGTTTCTTCTTCGCGCTGCTGGAGCTTTCACGCGGCTATAATGAAACCATGGGACTCCAGGAGGAGCTTTTCCCATTTCTCGCCGGCGCGCTCAGTCTGGGACTGCTGGGCCTGGGCACGGTTATCGGCCTTGGACTGGCCCTGAAGGATACACGGACCGCAGCCGCGCTAATTCTTCTCGGGGCGTTCGGCTTCGTCAGCTGGAAACACGGTTTCGTCAGGGCGGACGGACACATGCTGATCTTTTTTCGCTATATCAGCATTGCGGCGATCATCCTGTTGGGGCTGCGGTCCCGGATCCCTTTCGGCACAGACGCATGGGGCCGGTGGAGCCGCCACCTGACGTTTGCCTGCCCGATCGGAGTTATCGGAATCAGTGCCATCGGCACGGGCGCCAACACCGTGGCGATCTGGCGCTGGGAATTGTCCACTATGCTCAGCAAGCCGTTCGAACACGTGCGCTATCTGGCTGACATCGGCGCCCAAAAGCACGCGTTGGATGAGTCGCTGACGGCTGCGCGCCAGGAGTTCTCCCTGCCCCGCATATCCGAACACGTCGGCACTGACTCGATCGATTTTTACGGCTCCCACCATGGTTTTCTCCTGCTGAACCGGCTCAATTACCGACCGCGCCCGATGGGCGGCGGCGCCTTCAATGTATTTACACCCTGGTTACAGGAAGCCAACGCCGCCCATCTCGCGGATGCAGTGACGGCACCGCGCCACTATCTCGCGGACATTGGATCGATCGACGAAAGATTCATTCCCCAGGACGACTCACTGACCCTGCTGGCGCTGCTGGAAAAATACCGGCCGGCCGTAGCCGAGCGAGGCATGGTGCTGCTGCAACGCGACGCCCAATCCCCTGCGGCAACCCTGCGCCCCCTGGGCCGTCAGCCCTTGACCCTCGATGCGGAGCTGCCCTGCCTGTCGTCCCGGCTGACGAGATGCTGTTGGCGTCATTTGAGCTGCCGCTCACGGCAACCGGCCGGCTGCGCAGCTTCCTCTACAAACCGCCGCTGCTCTATGTTCATTTCGAAGGGAAATCGCTCGACCGCGACGAATTTCTGCGCCTGCTGCCGTCCATGGCGCAACACCCGGTCCTCCTCAGCCCCTACCTTGAGAACAACACCGATCTGCTGGCTCTCTATGCGGCACAACCGCCCAAGGCCACCCGCTCCATCCGGCTAACCAGTCCGCAACCGCACCTGTGGGCCAGCGACGCGTTTCAAATTCAGTTTTACGCCGCCAAGCGACCGACCGCCGATCCAGATCTTCTGAACCGCCTGCAGAAACGGCTGCAGTACCCCAACGCCTCGGAGCCACCCGTGGAACTGAAGCCCAGCACCGCTCCTCTGCGCACCTTCAACGGTCAACTTGTCCGCATGGTGGATCCGCCGGGCTATTTTGCATTCCGGCTCGATGGCAACGAGACCTCGGTGGATTTTTCCTTCGGACTTGATGACGCGTCATGGCAGGGTGACGCCCGCACAGACGGCGTGACCTTCCAGGTCGAGTTTGCTCCTCCAGGCGGCGCCAACCAGGTGCTTTTTCGGCGCGACCTCAACCCGCGCAATGTCCCGACGGATCGCGGTCGGCACCGTGTCCGGGCTCCCCTGCCCGCCATTATCCCACCCGGGTCTATGCTTTACCTGACCACCGGGTATGGTCCCAACAACGACGGAGCGTGGGATTGGAGTTATCTGGCCGACATTCGCATTAATGACGGCCCTTTTGAGGCCATTCAGTTCCCGGGATTCTCGCTCCTGCCCGTCGCCGCCACCGGTTCCCACTGTGCGCCCCTCGACCTGGGTGATCGCAAAGTGGTGCTGCTCAATGCGCCCGGAGCGCTCGAGTTCGTCATCCCCCCGGCCGGTGGCACACTTCATTTCACGGGCGGATTGGTTGAAGGTGCATATCGCGAAGGTGAGTCCGACGGGGTGGACTACGTGGTCGAGCAGATTACCGCCGACGAATCGGTGCAGGAGCTGTATCGCAGGGCTTTGCGACCTCGCTCGGAACCCGCCGATCAGGGGCTGGTCGCCATGAGTGTCACCCTGCCGACGGTGAGCGACCCACGGCGCGTGCGCCTGCGGATTGATCCGGGGCCGCAAGGAAACATCGGCTGGGATTGGTCGTTTCTGACCGAGGTGCACCTGCAATGAATCGCGCCGTTCCAGAAGCGTCTGCTGCCAGCGGTTTCAACCTGCGCTTCATCATCGCATGCGTCCTCCTCGCCATCGTGTTCGTGGTGACGCCGCGGTCGGTGATGGACCAGGAGCTGGATGCCTCCAATTACGGCACCTATGCAGAGTTCGTGGCCGAGGGCCGGGCCTTTGGTCCGGAGGTGATTCCGATGACCGGCCCGCTGGGTTTCGTGCTCTACGGCCACACCTACGCCGGCTATCTGTATCACGCCCGATGGGCGCTGGAGCTGTTGCTGAAGGCGGGCTTCGCCGCGCTGGTGCTGCACCTGGGCGCCGGCCTGCGACCACGCAGCCTGGGACTGGGTTGGCTTGCCGCGGTGGTGGTGATGACACCGGCGGTCGATGATTTGCTGCACGATTTGGCCTTGTTGCTCGCGGGTCTGATCATGCTGCGAGCCTACCAGGGAGGCAGTAGACCATGGTCTTGGTTTGCCGCCGCGCTGGCCGGGCCGTTCGCCCTGTTGAAGGGCACGCACCTGGTGACCTCGGCCCTCGTCGTGGGGCTGGCCGTTGGCTGGGTGCTGATTCGCGGACAGCGGAAATTAGCGGCTCAACAGGGCGGCATATTTGCGGCCAGCGTGCTGACCGCCTGGCTGGCCACGGGGCAATCCCTGTCAGACCTGCCGTTGTTTCTGCGCAACACGCTCGACCTGGCCTCCGGTTACAATGCGACCATGGGTCTGGACGAGGCCCCGGTGGTGTTTGCGACGGGATTTGCCCTCGCGGTGGGCTGCGGTCTGCTCGGAGCACTTTCGCTATGGGTCGTGCGAAGGGACGCTGGTCGAGTGGTCCCTCTGCTGCTGGTCGCGCTTTTCACCTTCATCAAGTGGAAACATGGCTACCTCCGCGCCGATGGTCATGTGCAGATATTCTTCGCGGCCGTCGCTGTGCTCGCACCCACCGTTTGGTGCATTGCGTGGGGAAGTTGGTGGGGAGTCCCGCCGGGCTGGACACGCGACCAGCGCCTGGTGGGCCTCGCCCTGCTGACCGCGGTCACCACTTGGGCCGTACTAGGTGCCGCGGGTTTTTCCCGGGACCGCGTGTTCCGGCTTGTGACCAACACCCTGAGTGCCATCCCCCGACACGCGCCCTATGTCTTTGCCCCGGGACGCATCAAGGCGGAATTGGAAACGCGTCTGCAGGCCAACCGGCGCGAGTGGGACCTGCCGCAGGTGCGCGACGAAGTGGGATCCGAACCGATTGATTTCTTCGGCTTCGAGCAGGGCGTGCTGCTGCTCAACGGCCTCAACTACCAGCCCCGCCCCATGGGCGGTGGAACCTTCAATGTATTCACTCCCCGGCTCCAGGCCATCAACGCGGCCTACGTGCGGGACCCTTCCTCCGCCCCACCCTGGTATCTGCTGAAGATCGGCTATCTTGATGATCGTCTCGCCAGTGCGGAGGACGGACTCACCTTGCGAACCTTGCTCGAGCTGTACTCGCCGCAACTGATGCAGCGCGATTACCTATTGTTGCATCGCCGGGTCGCCCCACCGCCTCCGCAGGAGCCGGTCGTATTGAGCCGGCGGGTTTTCAGGCCCGGCGAAATTGTACCCGTACCCGAAACAACCGCGGACCAAATGGTGCTGTTCAGCCTGCACAGCTCCCTGGACTGGAACGGGCGGCTTCAATCTCTGCTCTATCGCCCTCCCGACGCCACGCTTCATGTACGACTCGGCACCCGTGACCTTTGGCGCGGGTTCGCACTGAAACCACCGACCGTACGGCAACCGGTAATCCTCTCCCCCTTGGTCAATACCACCGGCGACATTATCGACCTCTTCGGCGAAGCCGGCTTCAGCGGCACTCCCATCACCGCAGTACGGCTGGAGGTTGAACCAGGATTCGCCACCCAGGAATTCGAGATCACGTTCTATGCCAGCCCACGGCCGCCGCCGCCGGAGAACACCGACATCGCCGAAATTCGCACTTACGCCGACCACCCATTGTTCAATCGCGAGCCGCTAGAGGAAATTTACGAGGACACCGGCATACGCGAGCTGAACAAAGAACCCGTCCGGGTGGTTCACGCTCCGGGCAGCATGACCTGGGAGCTGCAACCCGGCGACCAGCAGCTGCTTTTCAGCTACGGTATCATACCGCAGGCCTATCTGGGCGAGACGACCACCGATGGCGTCGAATTTAACGTGGAAATCCTCTGGCCCGACGGCGATGGCCGCATCCTGTGGCAACGCATGATGCGCCCGCAGCGAGTTGCGAACGATCGCGGCATGCAGCGCCTTCGCCTGCCCCTGCCGCCCTACGAACCAGGCATGCGTCTGCGTATCCGGACCCATCCGGGCCAAGATAACGACGGTGCTTATGACCAGAGCTATGTCACCAGGCTTCAAATCAAGTCCGGCCCCCTGATCGGCGCCCAGTTCAGCGGTTTGGGGGCGGTCCCGACCAATGCGTTGCTGCCACGCGATGCCATGGCCGGCATCGATGATCATCCGGTCTACCTCATTCATGCCCCAAACGAAGTGCGCATTCCCATTCCGCCCGGCGCAACCCGGCTGACTTTTGACCACGGATTGCTGCCTGGGGCCTATCAGAGCGGCGGCAATAGCGACGGTGTCGAATTTGGCGTATTCGTGGCCCCCCCCGCAGGAGACCTTCTTTTCGTGGAAGGCTGGCTGGACAACCCGCGGGATAATCCAGAAGACCGGGGCATCCTCTCCCGCACCGTGCGTTTGCCCGAAACGGAGCCGGGCAGCGTGCTCGTACTGGC
>Ga0182090_1467664_pt1 | contig 15462 bp, 9 predicted proteins | sample 041ome_24_FD_127767 | JGI IMG/M metagenome (GOLD analysis project Ga0182090, IMG submission 127767) | Metatranscriptome of coastal salt marsh microbial communities from the Groves Creek Marsh, Georgia, USA - 041408BS metaT (Metagenome... | ecosystem: Environmental > Aquatic > Marine > Intertidal... | reverse complement strand
GAGTTGGCAGACGAAGCCACGCTCACCGCGATCGGAGCTGGCCTGACACCAGAGATGGCCGCTGCCGTCAGCAAGCTGATGCGGAATCAAGACCTGATCAGTGTGGCCCGCAAGTGCCGCGTGGTCACCCGCTTTCGCAACACGATTGGGCTGCCTGACACTCTGGCGATGCGACTGCAGCCCAACCATCCTGCAGACGACCTGGGTGGAATCCTCGCTGGCGTGCTCGATGGACTGATGTATGGCTGTGGAGATGCGGTGATCGGAGTGAATCCTGTCAGCGACGACATGACCACCTTGGCCACACTGCTGCGAGGGCTCGATGAGGTGATCGACCGCTTTGAGATCCCAACACAGTCCTGCGTGCTGGCGCATGTCACCAGTCAGCTGGAGGCAATCGAGGCGGGCTTGCCAGTCGACCTTGTTTTTCAGTCGATCGGGGGCACTGAAGCAACCAATCAGAGCTTCGGCATAACGCTTTCGTTGTTGCGGGAAGCCCGCGAGGCAGCGATGGCTCTCGGCCGCGGCACGATCGGCAGCAACGTCATGTATTTCGAGACAGGACAGGGCTCAGCTCTCTCCGCTGATGCGCATCATGGCGTGGACCAGCAGACACTCGAGGCCCGAGCTTACGGGGTTGCCCGAGCCTTTGATCCGCTGATCTGCAACACCGTTGTGGGCTTTATCGGTCCGGAGTATCTCCACAATGGCAAGCAGATCATCCGGGCTGGCTTAGAGGATCACTTCTGCGGCAAACTGCTCGGCCTGCCGATCGGCTGCGACGCCTGCTACACCAACCATGCCGAGGCCGACGCCGACGACATGGACACCTTGATGACGCTTCTTGCCGCAGCCGGTGTGACCTTCTTGATCGGTGTGCCAGGTGCTGATGATGTGATGCTTGGCTACCAGAGCCTCTCCTTCCACGACGCGCTCTATCTCCGCGAGGTCTTCGGCCTGCGGCGTGCTCCCGAGTTTGAGGCCTGGCTAGCCACCATGGAACTCGCCGACGAGCGAGGCCGATTGCTTCCTGTTTCCCCTCGACATCCTCTGCTCACGCTCCAGGGATAGACCCTGCCTCTTACAGACACCACTCGTGACCAACGACATCGATTCCTCCCTTGAGCCTCCCGCACCGAAGCCACCAACCGTGGTGCACGACCACTGGATAGGCCTGCGGTCGCTCACGCCGTCACGGATCGCCCTTGGCCGTGCCGGGCATGCGGTTCCCACGCGAGAGCTTCTACGGTCAGATGCAGCGCATGCCCGGGCCCGTGCAGCAGTTCATGCCCCTCTCGAGGTCGCGTCGCTGCGAGCAGAGCTGGAGGCAGTTCCCGGGCTGGCCACCCCGTTGGAAGTTCGCTCCGCGGCGTCAACCCGCGACCACTACCTGCTGCGGCCAGACCTAGGCCGTCGACTGTCTGCCGAGAGCCGACAGCAGCTCCGTGACGTCAGCTCAGCCCCAGCCGCCTGCGACCTACTTCTGGTGATCGGGGATGGGCTCTCAACCTCCGCTGTGCAGCGGCATGCAGTGGCCGTTGTCACCGCGATCACTGCCGCTCGTCCAGCCAACTGGTCACTTGGGCCTCCTGTGATCGCCACCGAGGCGCGGGTCGCCCTGGGCGATGAGATCGGCAAGCTGCTTCGCGGCCAGCTGGTGGCCATGCTGATCGGTGAACGCCCAGGCCTTTCCTGCCAAGAGAGTCTCGGCATCTATCTCACCTGGCAGCCACAGCCCGGCCGCACCGATGCCGAGCGAAACTGCCTCTCCAACATTCACCCCGGTGGCCTCTCCCCCAGCGACGCCGCCAGCCGCCTCTGGTGGCTGGCGACGGAGGCTCGTCGACTGGCTACCACCGGCGTGGCCCTCAAGGACCGCAGCAGCTCGTTCGCTCTTGCCAACGCCTCCACAGAACGGATCACTCCGCCAACAGCTCAATGATTCGCTCGGTCATCCACTGATCCCCCGTGGCTCCTTGCCATTTCAGTTCCCCAGGCCAGAAGTAGCGAAGACGTCCTTGCTTGTCGACCAGGTAGACCGAGGGCCACATCGAGTTTCCCCAGGCATTCCAGTTGGTCTTCTTCACGTCGATCAACACGGGAAACGTGAAGCCTGCTTCTTCGGCCCGCTGACGGACATGGGCGAGTTCCTCTTCTGCTGAGGTCTCGGGAGTGTGGATCCCCAGAATCACAACATCACGTGCTGCAAACTTGGTCGACCAGTCGAGGTAGACCGGATAGTTGTGAATGCAGTTGATACATCCACAGGCGTAAAAGTGAACCACCACCACCTTCCCAGCCAGTTCTTTAAGACTCAGTGGAGCTGTGTTTATCCATTCGCCTGAGTCAATCAGCTCGGGGGCTTTATAGGTCGGCTGCCCGAGAGCACTGAGGTCAAAGTCGCGTCCCAATGCCCGCTGCCATGCCGTGATCTGACGTTGCGTGAGCGCCGCCTGCATCGCGAGGCGTTCCTTTTCCTTCGCCGTCGCATACGCCTTCTCAAGCAGGGCCGGTGCCTCACCGGCAGCAAGTCGTTTTTGCAATGCTGCGGTGGTTTCGTTAGCCGTATCCGCAGCCTGCTGCAGCTTGGCTCTCTGGTCTTCGGTGTAGTCGAGCAGTGCTCTCCCATCCGCAGACAGGAGAGCTGCCGAACCTTGACACCTCCGTCGTAGTTCCATCAGCCGTGACAGCTGCCGCTCCGTCAGAACTTTTTTGAGCTCATCAACCAGGCCAGTCAGAAGCGTTTCAACCTCCTGACCAACTCGGTCTGACGGATGGTTGCGAAGCGGGAAGAACTTGCCGTCATAGGTGTCGAGCAGAAGTTCAAGGCTCTGAGCCTGATCACCAGCAATTCTCAGTTCTCGGAGAACTGGAGGCTCGTGCAGCAGTGACCACAAGGGATCTGCACCATAAAACGGATCTGCTGCTGTGGCCGCGGAAAGCCCTCCGGCCATCCACAGCCCTGCAAGCATGACCAGCGCTCTTTGCACCATCGCAGTCACCTCTCGTCGTCGGGTCGCTGTGTTCACTCAGGCACACCTCACTCGACAAGAAATGGTAACGTAGCGCTCCCCCCTTCCGGAGACATCGCATGACCTTACGGACACTCATCGCTCCTGTCCCATCTGCACGGTTTTTTGCTCCTGAGGACCAGGCTGGCGGAAGCGGGGGCTGTCCGGTACTGCATGCCGCGAGCCTCTCCACTCGCATGACCGCCGCAGGAGGCTCCACAAACGCCGCCTGGTGGCCCGAGCAGGTGAACCTCGACATCCTTCACCAGAATGCTCCAGCTGGGAATCCTCTTGGCGAAGATTTTGACTACGCAGCAGCTTTTTCAGAGCTCGATCTCGATTCGGTAAAACGTGATCTGCACGAACTGATGACCACCTCGCAGCCGTGGTGGCCGGCTGATTTTGGAAACTACGGCCCGCTCTTCATCAGGATGGCATGGCACAGCGCGGGCACCTACCGTGTCGCCGACGGCCGTGGTGGAGCTGGCTACGGGACGCAACGCTTCGCTCCGCTGAACAGCTGGCCTGACAACGCCAACCTTGATAAGGCAAGACGGCTCCTCTGGCCGATCAAGCAACGCTATGGCCGCCGGCTTTCCTGGGCAGACCTGATGATTCTCGCCGGCAATGTCGCCTTAGAGTCGATGGGGCTTCCCACCTTCGGTTTTGGTGGTGGCAGGACTGATGTCTGGGAATCTCAAGACGATATCTCGTGGGGCCCAGAAACCGAGTGGCTCACGGCCCAGCGATATCGCGGTGAACGTGAACTCGACAACCCACTCGCCGCTGTGGAAATGGGGTTGATCTACGTCAACCCTGAGGGTCCAGAGGGCACGCCAGATCCACTCGCTGCCGCACACGACATCCGTGAAACGTTTGCTCGCATGGCGATGAATGATGAAGAAACCGTTGCATTGATTGCCGGTGGACACACCTTTGGCAAGAGCCACGGAGCTGGCCCAGCGGAGCATGTTGGCCCAGCGCCGGAGGCAGCCGCGATGGAGGAGCAGGGCCTTGGATGGATCAATCGGTTTGGCACTGGCGTAGGTGGTGACACCATTACCAGCGGTCTTGAAGGAGCATGGACCAGCACACCCACACGCTGGTCACAGGGCTATCTGGAAAACCTCTTTGGCTACGAATGGAAACTGACCAAGAGCCCAGCAGGAGCCTGGCAATGGGAACCGGAAGATGAAGCCTCTGCCCACCCGGTACCAGACGCACATAACGCGGACGAATCACATCCTCCGATGATGTTCACGACAGACATCGCCCTCCGTATGGACCCTCAGTACGGTCCCATCGCCAGGCGTTTCCGTGCGGACCCGCAGTTGTTTGCGGAATCATTTGCAAAGGCCTGGTACAAGCTCACCCATCGGGACATGGGGCCCGTTACACGTCTGCTCGGTCCAGACGTTCCGCCAGCACAGCTGTGGCAAGATCCTCTACCGCCGGTTGACCATCCCACGGTGACGGCAGCCCATGTTGAGGCACTCAAGGTCAGCCTGCAGACGTCTGGGTTGTCGGTTTGCGAACTTGTGGAGACTGCCTGGGCGTCTGCCTCCACCTATCGAGGCAGCGACAAGCGTGGCGGAGGCAATGGGGGGAGGCTTCGACTGGCTCCACAGAAAGACTGGCCGGTCAACAAGCCTCCACAGCTTGCTCGCGTGCTTTCAACTCTGGACAAGATTCGGGCATCCTTCAATGCAGCCCAGACAGATGGCACTCAGGTCTCGCTGGCAGACCTGATCGTACTCGGTGGCTCTGCGGGCATTGAGGAGGCGGCCCGCCGAGGCGGCCATACGGTCACTGTGCCGTTTGCGGCCGGACGCACCGACGCAACCGCAGAGATGACTGATGCTGAGTCGTTCGCCGTATTGGAACCGCGGTCCGATGGTTTCCGTAACCATCACGCCGCCATCGTTGATCGCCCTCCTGAGGAACTCCTTGTTGACCGAGCGCAGCTTCTCACGTTGTCCGCCCCCGAGATGACCGTCTTGATCGGTGGCTTGCGAGTGCTCGGAGTGACTAGTGGCGACGACCCGACGCAAAAAATGGGCGTCTTGACCGACAGGCCCGGGACGCTCAGCAACGACTTCTTTCGGAATCTGCTCGATATGAGCACGACCTGGCACCGCTCGCCCAGTTGCGACCACTTCTTTCATGGCGTTGATCGCACGACCGGCGCATCCCGATGGACCGCGTCCCGTGTGGACCTGGTCTTCGGCTCTCACTCCCAACTGCGAGCCATCGCAGAGGTGTATGCCAGCGACGACGCCGTTGAAAGCTTCCTGAACGATTTCATCGCAGCCTGGGTCAGGGTGATGAACCTCGACCGCTTCGACCTACCGCGACCGTAAGGACTTCGGTGGCTCAGCTGCGAAGCCGAAGTTCTCAGCACCGAGGGGCGTGACCCACACCGACAGCAACGACAACGAGCCAGTCCTCATAGCCGAACCGGCTTCAGCCGCAGGTCCGCCCGGCTTGGCATCAGGTCTTTCGTCAGAATTTTCCAGAGCCCCATTTCTGCCACCTCAAGACACTTGCTACCTGAGCCGGAAAGAGACACGCTGAGCCAACATGAATCCGTGCCGTTTATACCGGCATCCCCATGGAGTATCCCATGCGATTGCTCTCCATACTGATCACCTCAATCGTCTGCACGGCCGCGGTATTCGCCGGCGCACACGCAACGGCTGTCGAGCGACCAAACATCGTCTTCATCCTGGCAGATGACCTTGGCTACGGCGACATCGAGGCATTCGGGGGCGATCTCTGCAATGTCGACACGCCTCACTTCGATGCACTCTGCGCCCAGGGGATGAAGTTCACCAACGCCCACGTGACCAACTCCGTCTGCGTACCCAGCCGCACGTCGATCATGACTGGTCGATATGCCTTGCGGTTTGCCCCACCAGCCCAAGGGGGCCCCTGGGGCTTCCTTGGCCTGCAGTTCCCCACCACGCAGTTCACCCTCGGACGGATGCTGAAGCAGGCTGGCTTCACAACGGGCTACGTTGGCAAGTGGCACCTCGGCACACAGATGGCAACCCGTGATGGCGGCATTCAGAACGCCGCCAACACCGACTTCACCAAGCCCCTTGAGGTTGGCCCACGTGACTATGGATTTGACGAGAGTTTTATTCTGCCCGGCTCTCTCGACATGTTTCCCTACGCGTTCATCCACAATCACCAGTGGGTTGGCGATGTGACAGCGGAGAAAGGCTGGAGCGCCTTCAACCGACGTGGGCCGGCGGCTGAAGACTTCGAAGACGTCAACGTACTCGACACCTTCTGTAGCCAGGCCGAGCACTTCATCACCACGCAGGCCACAGCCGACACGCCCTTTTTCCTCTACGTTGCCCTCACCGCCCCCCACACTCCCACCTCCCCCTCACAAGAGTTCGAAGGCAAAAGCCGCATCGGCCTCTATGGCGACTTTGTGATGAATGCCGACGCCTGCATTGGCCGCGTGGTGGAGGCGTTGAAGAAAAACGGGCTCACTGAAAACACTTTGGTGATTGCCTCTTCTGATCACGGTCCCGGTCACTACTCGGGCCGGCTGCGGAAGGCGACCGCCAACCAGATGCAGGAGATGGAGAAAGACGGTCATCGCCCAAACGGCCCTTGGCGAGGCTACAAGTTCTCCGTCTTTGAAGGTGGAACACGTGTGCCCTTCGCTGCCAAGTGGCCTGGCGTCGTACAGCCAGGGAGTACATCCGACGCCCTGATCGGTCTTCAGGATCTGATGGCCACCACCGCCGAGATTGCCGGCGTTGCTCTGGCAACCGACCAGGCCCCCGACTCGGTCAGTTTCCTGCCACTCATCAAAGACGCGACCGCACCGCCACCTCGCACATCGATGGTGATCCAGGGCACTCGCGGCAGCAGTCTTCGCGATGGTGACTGGAAACTCGTGCTCTGCCCGGGTAGCGGGAGCGCAGGCCCGTTCTTCACTGAGCCGGAAGCTGACGCCGCATGGCGATCAGCAGTCAAAGCCTTCGGCCGCAAGCCAATGTCCGCCGACGAACTTGAGCAGCCTCCGTTTCTGCAGCTGTTCAACCTTCCGAAAGATCCCGGTGAAACCACCAACCTGGCCGCGGCTCATCCAGAACGAATCCGCGAGATGATCGCTACCTACCGAGAGATCCTTGAGAGCGGCCGCAGCACCCCCGGCCCCACGCTTCCAAATGGCCGGAAGCTCAACGTGTTTCAACCCGTTCCATCTTTCGTCTGGGCAGAGACTGATGGGCGTTCGCCCTAGCGTTCACATGCTGAACACGAACAGGGCAGCCGAGAGTGTGACAAGGACACGACTCATCACCCCTCCAGTGTCGTCGTGACCGTCGTTGGGTAGACTCGTGGTTTCGGGGACTAGGCACCGTTTGTGAAGAGAAGGACTTGGGGTATGCACCGCACACGTCGCGCGATTCTGGCCAGTTTTGTTATTGCCACCATCACGGCGGCACCACTGCTCCAGGCAGCAGACACCGGCCCACAGCCACCTGCCTCGCAGCCAAATGTTGTCTGGCTCTCGGTTGAAGACATGAGCCCTTGGCTGGCTGCGTACGGTGATGAGACGGTGGCAACGCCTCATCTCGATCAGCTCGCCGCCGAGGGCGTGGTCTACGACAACGCTTTTGCCACGTCGCCCGTCTGTGCACCGGCTCGCTCATCCCTGATCACCGGCATGTTCTGCACCCGCATCGGCACGATGCAGATGCGGAACAACTCGCCAAGCCCAGCGGCCGTCGAGAAAAACCCCGAGGCCTACCGCGAGATTCCCGGCTATGAAGGCCTGCCGCCAGCCTTCGTTCGCTGCTTCCCCGAGCACCTGCGGGCGGCAGGCTACTACTGCACCAACAACTCCAAGAAGGACTATCAGTTCAAGGAGCCGGTCACGGTCTGGGACGAGAGCAGTCGGAACGCTCACTGGAAAAACCGAGCTGACGGCCAGCCCTTTTTTGCCGTCTTCAACCATACAGGTACCCATGAGAGCCAGACCTTTCCCGATACCAAGCCAGCTCCACGTGTGCTTGCTCCAGAAGACGCTCCCCTCCCTCCCTTTTATCCCGACACGCCTGCCGTCCGTGAGGCCGTCGCTCGCACCTACGACAACATCGTTCGAATGGACACCTGGGTGGGGAAGCAGATGGCCGAACTCAAGGAAGCCGGGCTCCTCGAGACCACGATCGTGATCTTCTTTAGCGACCACGGCGTCGGCCTACCTCGCGGGAAACGTTCCTGCTTCGACACCGGCACACGCGTCCCCCTGATCGTGCGATATCCCGATGGCCGCGATGCGGGAACCCGTGAAGACCGCGTGGTGAGCTTCATCGATTTCGGGCCTTCGGTTCTCTCTCTGGCAGGCATCCAGCCCGACAGCCGTCTTGATGGCACGCCCTTCCTCGGCACCTTTGCCACCGAGCGTGACGACTATCGAAATGGCCACGCCTACGCCAATGCAGACCGCTTCGACGCGGTCTATGACCGGGCTCGTACCGTTTCCAATGGTCGCTACCGCTACACACGCAACTTCATCACCGATCTCCCCTATCTGATTCGCAACGCCTACCGCGAGCGAATCCCCATGACCTTTGATCTCTATGCCCTGGAAGAGACTGGCCCGAAGACTCCGGCGCAGTGGCAGATGGCCGCCAAAAGCCGACCGGCCGAAGAGTTCTATGATGCCGAAGCAGACCCATGGGAAGTGGTCAACCTGATCGATGCTCCGGAGCACCAGGAACAGATCGCCGCCATGCGCAAGCACCTCGATGCGTGGATCGAGGCCACTGGCGACCTTGGCTTTGTCCTTCCGGAGACCACACTCGTCCGCCAGCACATCTGGCCACCGGAAGGCGTGCAGCCCACCACACCAACTGCCGAGATCAGCGACACCGCGGTACAAAAGGATGGCCGCACCGCCTTTGCCGTGAGTCTCACCTGCGAAGATCCAGCCGCGTCGATCGGCTACCGCCTCAGCACCAGCAAGAACTCCAAGGGACCGTGGCAGGTCTATACAGGTCCCTTTGAAACAACTGGTGAGCAGCGGTTTCTGGAAGTGCAGACCCATCGGATCGGACATCTGCCCGCAACGACCGGTGCGTTGCTCGGGGGTGAGTAGCAGGACTTCGAGTTCTGTTGTGAGTTGGCATATTTTGCTCGGCACCGCTCCGGAGTCGCGTCAGCATGGAAGCACCGTCCACGAAACCTGTCCGCCGTGTCCGCGGCATCCTCGCTGTGGGTGCGATCATCATGCTCACGCTTGCGATGGGCATCGTCGCGGCTGTCGCCGCTGCCTGGATCTACTTCCATCCGAAGTACGAGTGGACTCGTGGAGTCGTCTACGGCGAACGCAACGGCACCGAACTCACACTCGACGTCGTCTCGCCAGCCAAGCCCAACGGAGTTGGCGTGGTGTTCGTCGTCAGCGGTGGCTGGAAGTCGGGCACGGGCTCCTTCCGCCCCTGGCTCGCGGCTCCGCTGCTGCGACACGGCTACACGGTGTTTCCCGTTTACCATCTCTCCCAGCCCGATGCCTCCGTTAGTGAGATCTTTGAGGATGTCTCGCGTGGCGTGCGGTTTGTCAGGGCTCATGCGAAGGACTACGGGATCGATCCGAACCGGCTGGGGGTGACTGGTGGCAGCGCCGGCGGCCACCTCTCGCTGATGCTCGCAACTCGCGGGGAACCAGGACCTGCCGATGCCGAGGATGCGGTCGCTCGCGAAAGCAGCGGCGTGCAGTCGGTGGCGATCTTCTATCCCGTCACCGACCTGACCGACCTGACCGGGTCGACCGAATTCGCCGGAGATGGCCAGCCGCCGAAGAGTTTTCTCAAGGCCTTCCGGCAAGAACCGCTTGACCTGCCGCGATGGCAGGAAACCTCGCAAGCCCTCTCCCCGATTCTCCACCTCAGCGAGCGTCTTCCTCCCACGCTGATCCACCACGGCAACGCCGACACACTCGTGCCCTTTAGTCAGTCAAAGAGGTTTATCGAGAAGGCGGAGCAGCTCGGCTGCACCGTGCACCTGAAAGAGGTGCCCGATGCTGGCCACGGCTGGCTGACAATGCCGCTGGATATCATGGCCTTTGCCGACTGGTTCGACCGTACGCTCTAACGGCCTCACGTTTCGACGTTTTCCATCTGACGCTCTCGCACACTCCCCTTTGGCTTTTCTTCTCATGTCTCACCGACCGACTTTTCTGAGGGCCGCCTGCGGTGTGCTTCTTCTGCTGACGGGTGCTGCATTCGCTGACGACAACGTCCCTGACAACAACCAGCACGGTTGCGACTACGCCATCGTGATCTCAAAGGCGACCGCAGGCGATCCTGCCTGGCAGCAGGTCGTCACTGCCCTCCACACAAAGCATGCTGCTCGCGGCGTGCTGGTGTTTGAGTACGACACCGCTGTCGACGAGGTCACCCAAGGCCTTGCCGAGCATATGCCCGCCTACACCTGCATCGTGGCCACGCCAGCAGAAGCAGGCCGCGACTTCGTGGCGAAGGTGCATCAGTTCACCCGCAGTCTCGACGACGATCCCTACACCGACACGCTGTGGGGCATCCTTACCGGCTTCGATGCGGCCAACGCCCTCTCGATCGCCACCCATGCCGAGCCCTTGCGAATCGAACGAGTCACCTCCGGCACGGAACTCGCCATGGATCGCGTCAGGGAGGGCGTCTGGTTCTCTGAACTCGAGCCAAACCTGAAGGTGGTCAAACCTCGCGACACCCCAGCTGAGCGGGCCTTCACGGAAACAGACACGACCGCAGCGATTGCCTCCCGCCTCTCAACAGGGCAGACGGACCTTTTTGTCACCTCCGGCCATGCTACGGAGCGGGGCTGGCAGATCGGCTTTCGCTATCGCAACGGCACGTTTCGCTCCCAGGCTGGCCAGCTCTTTGGTGTTGAGACCTCGGGCAATCGTTTTCCGATTCACTCCGAAAACCCGAAGGTCTGGCTACCGATTGGCAACTGCCTCGCCGGCCACATTGACGGCCCCGATGCACTCGCCCTCGCGTTTCTCAACGCTGCAGGGGTGCACCAAATGCTGGGCTACACCGTCCCCACCTGGTTTGGCTACGCAGGCTGGGGCTGCCTCGACTACTTTGTCGAACAGCCTGGCCGCTACACGCTTACCGAGGCCTTCCACGCCAACGGCCATGCCCTGATCTACAACCTGGAACAGGCCAGGCAGGGCAAGCCGGTCACCGTTCCACTTGAGGGGCTCCGCTTTGATCGCGACGTGCTTGCGTTTTACGGCGACCCTGCCTGGGAAGTCCGGATGGCAGACGGCCCGCTCAACTACAGCCAGTCCATACAGAGCATGCCCCAGCCCGACGGACGTTTACTGCTCACGCTCGACATCACACCGCTGCGTGAGAAAGACTCGTTCTCAACGGTGAATACGAACGGTTCCCAGCGGGGCGGTCGACCGCTGGTGGCCTACCTCCCGCAGCGTCTGCTCGATCTCACGCTCGTCGCAGGCGACGCCTACGAACCTGTCCTCACAGACCGCTTTGTGCTTGTTTCCCACCCAGGCCCTGACTGGAATGGCGAACCGATCCGCATCGTGTTTTCTGGTCGTCCAGCAGCTGCAGCGATCGTCGGAGACACTCCGTGATGCAGGCCACGCCAGCAGCCACCGCTGCCCAGCTGCATACCTGGTGCGGCCGGGAGGTCGAGTTTCTCGCTGCAGCTCCCGGTCGAATCAACCTGATTGGTGAGCATGTTGACTATCAGGGAGGCCTGGTGCTGCCAGCAGCCATCGACCTCAGTGTCTTTGCTGCGGCTGCTCGTCTCGACGAACCGGTCATCCGCCTACACACCTCCTTTCCAGGAGCAGACGAGGTGGTGATTCCGCTTGCGGCTCTGGCCTCTCAGTCTGGACCAGCCGCCTGGGCGAACTATCCAATCGGTGTGCTCGCCTGCTACCAACAGGCCGGCCACGCGACCGGTGGCCTTGCGATCGCCTTTGATGCGAGCCTTCCCGCCGGAGCAGGTCTCAGCAGCAGCGCTGCCTTTGAGGCCGCCACGGCAGTGATCATCGAACAGGCACTCGGCATCAGGCTTCCTGCCCGTGACCGCGCCCTGCTCTGCCAGCAAGCAGAGCATCGGTATGCCGGGGTGCCGTGCGGCATCATGGATCAGCTTGCAGTGAATGCGGGCCAGGCTGGTCACGCCCTGCTGATCGACTGCCAGTCGCTTGAAGTCAGCCCCACGCCTGTGCCCGACAGTGTGGCGATGGTGGTCGTCGACAGTGGCGTCAAGCATGCCCTCGCCGACGGAGAATACGCCAAGCGACGCGCAGACTGTGAAGCTGCGGCCCAAACACTCGGGGTCAGTTGTCTGCGTGAGGCCAGCCCAGAGATGGTGATTTCCGCCCAAACGCAGCTTGGCGAGCGAATCTTCCGCCGGGCGCGGCATGTGGTCACGGAAGTTGAGCGAACGCGAAAGTTTGCAGCCGCGTTGGCTGAGCACCATCTTGAAGAAGCCGCTCGGTTAATGGCCGCCAGCCACGCCTCGTTACGAGACGACTTCGAGGTCAGCTGTGACGAGCTCAACACTCTTGTGGAGATTGCCAACGGCATGGGCATCCGTGGATCGCGGATGATGGGAGGGGGGTTTGGCGGCAGTACGATCCAGCTCGTTCCTGTGGCAGATGCTCCAGCGATTGCTACCGCGATTGAACACGCTGCCGGCGGGCGTGGGCTTCGCGTGTCGGCTTTTCCGGTCACAGCTGCAGCGGCAGCAGCGCCGGTTGCGTTGTGACCTCTCCAAGCAGATCATCCTGACAGGGAGTGACTGCGGTCGAGAAGCCGCCGCGTGCTGCGGCCGACCTGCCGCGTCCCTTGTCGAGTGGTTTCTGGACAGACTGCTCGTGTCGAGAGAAGCCGATGTATCAATGCTCGTGAGGTGCCTGCCGTGACCGTTCGCCACCTGCTCTGTTTTACTGCGCTGCTTGCGGCAGCTTTCGCCGTTGCCTGCGAGACTCGCGCCGAGTTTGCCGACCCTGCCTGGCAGTACACGACAAAAGCTCCCGACGCCGGCTGGGAAAAGCCTGGGTTCGACGCTTCAGGATGGAAAACCGGCTTCGGCGGCTTCGGTGATCCCTCTACACCGGGGTCCCGTGTCAGCACCACCTGGTATACGCCGGAGATCTGGCTGCGACGGACCATCACCCTCGACGCCGTGCCTGCCGAGCCCGCCCTGCTGATCCATCACGACGAAGATGCTGACGTGTTTATCAACGGTGAGAAAGCCGCGACTTTCGCAGGCTTCATCACCGAGTTTCAGCTCCACAAGCTCGATACGGCCGCGGCCAAGCTGCTGAAAGCCGGCGAGAACCTGATCGCGGTCCACTGTCGCCAGACCGGCGGTGGGCAGTCGATCGACGTCCACATCGTTGACGCTGCTGCTGTGCCAAAACTGCCAAAGCCCAAGCGGCCTGAACAGCCGTTCGTCTCGGAGCTGATCACCGCATGGGGCGAGAAGGTCACTCCCGAGAATGCCTGGCGGGAGTATCCCCGGCCGCAGCTTGTGCGGGAGAACTGGACCAATCTCAACGGCACCTGGAACTATGCGATCACCCCGATCACCGCTGATGCTGCGAAGGAATGGGATGGGGACATTCTCGTCCCATTCGCAGTGGAATCGAAGCTCTCTGGGGTGCAACGGCTGCTGCACGACGACCAAGCCCTCTGGTATTCCAAGACATTCACCGCCACCCCGTCCGCTGCTCATCGCACGCTGCTGCATTTCGAAGCCTGCGACTACGCGATGAAGGCATGGCTCAACGGCGTCCACATCGGCAGCCATGTTGGTGGCAATCTGCCGTTTGCTTTCGACATTACCGACGCTCTGGCCGCTGCGGAAAACGGCTTGAGTGAGCTGATCGTTCGCGTGGAAGATGCCACCGGCGATTACCAGCTGCGAGGCAAGCAGAACGTCCGGCCCCACGGCATCTTCTACACCCAAGTCTCTGGGATCTATGGCACCGTCTGGCTTGAGCAGGTGCCCCAGACCTACCTCCGCGACATCGGCATCGACACCCGCTGTGATGGCACGGTGACCCTCACGCTCGATGTGGAAGGTCCGCAGCAGGAAGTCGAGATCGCCGCAGCGCTCAATGGCAAAACGGTTGCTGTCGCTGAGGCAGCGACAGCAGGCGAGTCAATCCAGCTAACAATCCCCGAGCCCAAGCTCTGGAGTCCGGATTCCCCCACACTCTACGACCTCACCATCCGCGTCGGTGACGATCGCGTGACAAGTTACTTCGGCATCCGTGAAGTTGGCCGAGAGCAAGACGCCGAAGGCCACTGGCGGTTGACCCTCAATGGCGAACCGATTTTCCACTTCGGCCCTCTCGACCAAGGCTGGTGGCCCGACGGCCTCCTCACACCTCCGTCTGACGAGGCGATGCGTTGGGATGTCGACTACCTCAAGGCCGCTGGCTTCAACATGATCCGCAAGCACATCAAGGTGGAGCCGAGGCGGTTCTATGCCTACTGCGATCAGATTGGCATGCTTCTCTGGCAGGACCAGGTGGCTGGCTTCCCTAACCCACCATGGACCCGTCTCGATCCGAATCCAACCGACGTCGAGTGGCCCGAGGAAGCCCGTGCTCAGTTCATGGACGAGCTCGACACGATGATCACTCAGCTCGACACGCATCCGAGCATCGCGGTCTGGGTTCCCTTCAACGAAGCATGGGGCCAGCACCGGACCGTTGAGGTGGGCGAGTGGACGGTCGCTCGTGACCCATCACGCATCGTCAACATTGCCAGCGGTGGCAACTTCTGGCCTGCCGGCCATATCGTGGACGAGCATCGTTACCCCCATCCTGGTTTCCCCTTCCACCTCGACACCAACGGTCGCTTCGACGACTTCATCAAGGTGGTCGGTGAGTTTGGCGGCCATGGCCTTCCGGTCCAGGGTCACCTCTGGGACAACTCAACGCGAAACTGGGGCTACGGCGGACTCCCTAAGAACAAGGCTGAGTACCTCGAGCGGTACCGCGAATCGATTCGGCGGCTTGTCGAGCTCAAGGGCCGAGGCATCGCTGCTGGTGTCTACACCCAGACCAGCGATGTGGAAGGCGAGATCAACGGACTGGTCACCTACGACCGGGCTGAGATCAAAATCCCTGCCAAGCAGCTCAAAAAAATGCACGAGCAGCTCTACAAGTAGGGCGTCTCCCTTCAAGGAATCAGCCAGCAAAGGTGGCCACGAGTTTGAGCACCGTTCGGGCGGTCAAAAGCGTGGTCACCACCAGGCCTAGTGACGCCATCACGAGCATCCAGCGGGGAATCTTCCTGGCCCCCGAAAGTTCCGGCCGGGTCGCCAGATAGAGCAGCGTGGCTGCGAGTGCGGGCAGTCCCAGCACGGTCGATGCCTGGGCGACTGTAATCGCAGCAACAGGCTTGATGCCCATCAGCTGGCAGCCAAT
>Ga0182090_1030374_pt1 | contig 15462 bp, 11 predicted proteins | sample 041ome_24_FD_127767 | JGI IMG/M metagenome (GOLD analysis project Ga0182090, IMG submission 127767) | Metatranscriptome of coastal salt marsh microbial communities from the Groves Creek Marsh, Georgia, USA - 041408BS metaT (Metagenome... | ecosystem: Environmental > Aquatic > Marine > Intertidal... | reverse complement strand
ATGATGCGAAGCTTCCGGTGCTTTTCCGGATGATTAAGAAAGGGTTTCGCGGCCCCCCGCGAGCGGGAGAAGGAGAAAAAAGCACTACGAATAATCCGCTCAATCGACCCAAGTATCAACGAGCGGAAGGCGTGACGAAGTATTGGAGTCCGTTTTTTTCTCCTCTGTCGAACATATACAACGTGCCGACGGAAGAGCCGACGGCGGCGGAACGGTTGGCTGTTTTGCACTTGTTTTTTTTCGCGGCGGACTTCGTCGCCGTGAAAACTGGAGCGAATATGGAGGGCGGGTTTTTCTTTAGTAATTTTGCGTTGTTCGCGGATGCGGTGAAGACGCAAAACGAGTGGTGGCGGTTACCGTCCGCTGCTTTGGCAGATTTTGGGTTAGAGCACGTCTTGGCGACGAACGTGTCGCTGTGGCTGATTGGGAGAGAAATCGAAACGTTGCTCGGGACGACTTCGTTTTTAGCGGTGTACTTTCTCGGCGCCACGGGAGGCGCCATCACGACTTTAGCCTTCGACGACAGCTCGAAATTAATCGCGGGAAGTTCTGGTGCCGTTTTCGCACTCTACGGCGCGATATTAACGTACACGGTCCTCAACCTCGAATCCGGATGGAACCAACGCGGCTTTACGACGCGTCTGTTTCGAATCGGCGCTTCCTCCATCGCGCTCTGTTACATAGCCTCCGAAACCGCCTCCGACGGCGCCACCCACGTCGTGAACAACTGGGATCATCTCGGCGGTTTCCTCTCCGGCATCTTGCTCGCCTACTACGGTCTGTGCCCGTTATTCTCCTCCATCCAGTTCAAACCGGGCGAGGAAAAAAACCGAGCGCAGCGACTGAATTTGGAAGATAAAACGTTAGAAGAACCGTTCGCGAAAACGAGCGCGATTTTATACGGCGTCTGCGCCAACCTCGTCGCCGCCAGCGTCGTCGTCGCCTTCAAGCGCGCGAGCGGAGTCGATGATTTTTAATCATCGTCACGATATAACGTGCGATCATCGTCGCAGTCATCATCACGGAACACACGTCGACGACGTAATGATACAATATTAATAATACTAAAGTATACGCACCACCGCGCAAAATTTTTCATCCGTAACGGAATATCTTTCACTCTTTGGATAACGAAAACTGCGCTTCACAAATCTCTCTCTCGACGTACTACAGCGACGCACTACTACTTTGAGGCATTTTAGAATCAGACTTTCGCTGCTCTACCGTTACGAGAATGATGACGACTTTAGCGATGGTCGGTTGCACGCCTTCGACCGCCGCCGTTGCGCGACGAAGGAGCAGCGTTAGGACACGCACGCGACGAAGAAGTTTCCCCGACGACGACATCAAAACTCTTTCTTCTGTCGACACGAACGCGACCGCCACGGAAGAAGAAGAAGACAAAGAAGACAAAGAAGAACACAGTTTGAACAACAAGACGTCGAGGCGAGCTTTTTTTGAAGCGTCCGTTGTGTCGTCGTCAGCTTTGGCCTTCGTGCTCTCGTCGACGACGTCTTTGTTCACTTTCCCTCCCTCAGCCTTTGCGATTGGCTTTCAGAAAGAGTTGAAGCCGAAACGCGCGTCGCTGAGCGATTTGAATTTACAAACGTCCATACCGTTTCAGTTTCGGGGCGAGGAACATGCGGGCGTTCAGTTTGGAGATTCAAGAGTGGGAGACGGGAAAGAGATAAAGTCCGGGTCTTTGGCGACCATTCACTTTGACGTGAAATTGAGAGGTTTGACCGTCCTCTCGACGAGGACGGCGAGAACGCTAGGCGGGAACAGGACGGTATCGGAACCGATGCAGTTCTCGTACGGGAAGTTGCCGACGGAGTACTCGAAGGCTTTGAAGAGGAAAACGGTAAACGGTATCGGTGCAGAGGTGAGGATTGATCCGGAACTTGGGGAGTTGTACGTGGTGAAAGTGTCGCCGGACGGGCCGGCGGCGAAGGCTGGATTTAAAGCGAACGACGTGATTTTAGAGATTGATGGGACGAAAGATTTGGCGAACTTACCAATTCAAGAAATTGGAGCGTTGTTGTTGGGACCAGTGGAGACTACCGTGGACGTGACGGTACAAAAAGGTGGTTCGCGCGCGGGACCGAACTCGCCGGTGGAAAAGTACACGTTAACGAGAGAAGCGACGATGATCGTGCCTAAAAAACAAACCGCGAACGCAAACGTCGAAGGCGGTGGGGGGTTATTTAATGGCGAGACTGGACCGGCGATACCGCCGGTGGTGTACGTTCCGGGTGCTTTAGAAGGTATGAAAGTTGGCGGTCGCAGAATTATCAAAACGCCGGCGGATTTAGGCTACGCCGACCAAGGCGAAGGCGAGATCCCTCCCGGGAGCGAGATTATCGTCGAGGTCGAGTTATTAGACGTGAAAGATGCCGCGTGATGAAATATCTACTTACTACTAACCCGCCGCGCAAGAGGAGAAAGATTTTTTTTTACGTTGACCTTTGAGGATCCAAAAATAGACGCACGCTCCCCAATATAAATACTCTTTGAAAAGAGAGGAATCGATACCCACGCGCGCATTCGATACGCCGCTCACGAGTACTAAACCCAATCGATCGATTGCCGATTATTATTCGAGCGCCTTTCGCGACACGACATGCCCGCCGCCACGTCGTCGTCGTCATCGAACAACAACAACACCGGGAAGAAGAAAAAGAGTTCCGAAACCACCGCCAAGAAGACGAAAGGAGGAAAGAAAGAGCGCGCTTCGTCGTCTTCCTCTTCTTCAAAGTCGGCAAAGACGGGAGGAGAGCATTCCTCTTCGTCGTCGTTCGTCCTTTCCGAACTGCAAACGAAAATCGTAAGATTGGAAACCGAACTCGCGAAAGAAGCGGCGTATCGAAACCACGCGCAGTTGGAACGAGACAAAATAAACGCGTTTTGGGAGATTTCTAAACGAGCTTTGGAGCGAAGCGAATCGATCGCGCGAGAGTACGAGAGACGCATCGATGACGTGGAAGATGAAGCGGACGTTCGAGTGCGAGCGAAGGTGCAACAGATTAAACACGAGCAGAAAGAAAACGAAGGGAAGGTTGACCTTTCGCGCGCGGAGAGTACCGAGGCGATCAGGGAGGCGAAGAGCACGTTCGAGAAGAGAGTGGAGGAGATGAGAGAGAAAATACGCAAAGAAGAGAGGAAGATTGCGGAGAGGGAGGTGAAATGTCAAGAAATGGTGAGGAAAAGCGAGATTGAGCGGATGAAAGAGATTACGAAGTTGCGCGTGGAGTTTGAGGAGAAGAGGGAAAAGGAACGCGAGGTCGCCGCGAGGAGGGAGAGGATGCACTTCGAAAAAGCAGAGCAGACTTTAGCGGAGACAGTGGAACGATTGACGAAGAGCAAAGAGAAACAGCTTGACATTTTAGAGAAGGAAAGCGAAGAGCACATGAAGAAGACAGAACTGTATTATCGAGGGTTGAAGGAATCCGCCGAGGCGAAGACGGTGGAGTTATCCGCGAGAATCGCAGAGTTGGAGAGGAGGGTGTACCACGCGGAAACGGAGGCAAAGCGAGCAAAAGCGAAAGCCGAGGCTTCCGAAACGCCCGCAAAGCTCGCCGAGGCAAAGGCGGAATGCGAGGAGAAGAAGCGAATTCGCGCCGAGAGGAAAGTCCAACGCCTCGATTTCCTCGAAAAATCGATTAAAACGTGCGAAGAGAAACGAGAGGTGGCGGAAAAGAACTTGGAAAGAGCGATACAACAGTTCGAGGTGGTTGCCGCGGAGAACGCAGAATTAAAATCAGCGTTGTTTCTCCGCGAGCGAACAACCGCAAGTGGAGTCGTCCTCGGGAGAAGTGCATCGGCGAGAACTCCCGGAACGACGAGAGTCGCCGCGGCGTAGCATCGAGAAGGAGACGTTTACACACAGTACTCAACATCGATTCATGTATAACACATACCACTCAAACGAAAGACGCTCTAATTCCCTACCACAACCATCCACGGTCGAATCGTATATGTCGGCACCAACCCCGCTTTATAATACGCGTCGTTTCTCACGAAGTTTTCCACGTAGTCTTTATCCACGTTTTTGAACACAAACACGCCGGTATCCACCGGGTCGGTCAACGCGCCCGCCATCGCGCACGTCCCTTCCTCGAACGCTTTCTTCGCCCCGTTTATGTGCTCCTCTCGGTACGGACCTCGCTTTTCCAGCATGTTTGGAACGTACTCTAAGGTTAACAAAACGTACGCGTTTTCTGTTCCTCCTCCTGCGTTCGCGTTGGAAGCCATTTCGATATGTGTACGAACAGTTCTTCTCGATGATGTCGACCGCGCTGGTGGTCGCCTGAGTCCTCCTCGACTGGTGAATTGAGATAAAGATGTCGTTGATCGACAAAGTGACATGCGCGCGTTGGAGAGAAAGAAAGATGTGAGGGAAACTGTCGTGAAACGATGATGGTGTTTTAAGTACTCTGTATTATAAAAAACGATTTTATTAAAGCTTTCTCTCTCTCTTCTCTTCCTCCTGACTTCTCTTTCTCTCTCTATACTATTATTGCTTAGTGTGTTGTTGTTGTTGTTGTTGTTATTATTATTCATGTTATTGTTATTATTAGTATTAGTATTGTTACCGTTTACGCCGCGTCCATGGGTTCCGCTTCGTCGCCGCCGTCCTTCTCTTCCGCCATCTCTTTCTTCTCTTCGTCTTTGACGTCTTTCTTGTCCTCTTCCTCGTCGTCGGTCGCTTCGGCAGTTTTCTTCTCGATCCACGCTCGGAATTTCTCGATTTGAGCTTTGGATTTCGCGCTCTTCGCTTTGCGTTTCTCTTTGCGCGAGAGCGGTTTTGCCGCGGGTTGAGGGACTGCGACGGCTTTGTCTTTGCTGTTGCCTTTCTTCGCTTTCTTAGCCGGCGGCGCGGAGGATTTCGCCGAATAGCCGCCAGGTGGGACGCGAGAACGGAAGAAAACGTCTTCGGTATCCAAAACGTAAGACACTTTGGACGTTGAGCAGGAGATTTTACACTCCAACGCGTTTTGAATGCTCGCGTTGGTCATCGCGCTTTGGTAACTGAGCTGCGAATCCGCTTCGCCTGCGGCAGAGTGGACGACGAAACCGGCCCCTTTTTTCGCGCGGCGCAAAAACACTGGCGCTCGCTCTTTTTCGTCCGTCTCTTTATCGCCAGTTTCGACGAGCGTCATGTCCTCGTGCGCGGCAACGTGCAAGAATCCTTCTAAGTGCGTCGCAAAATGACCATCCATCGCTCCCGCTTTAACGTCAATCTTATCTAAAGACGGTTCGCAGAGTTGAATTTGGAGCGTCTTGCCGTTGTTTTCGCTGCCAATCCTATACGCACATTCGTCACCGAGCAAAACGCACGCGTTGGCGTGGTATACTCCCTCGTGGAACGGCGCGTCGCGCGTGGCTTCGTACTCCGCGAGGTGTAAAAGCTTCGCGTCGATGTCTTCCGCTAACAAAGCTTGAACTTGTTTGATTAACTTGTAGATGAGTTTATCCAGCGTAAAGAGTAAGTACGAGTTCGCGCCTAAGAGCAAACGACAATCGTCCTCAAACTGCGACTGGTCCGTCGATCCGTTCAATAAGTTAAACAAAAGAGTCAAGAACTCTTTGTGGACGTCTTCGGCTTTCTTCCCTTTCGTTTTCTTTGCCATGGCCGTCGCCGAAGCACGGGCCGTTTGAAGACGATCGTACAAGTGCTGATGCAAGCGCATGAGATGATAGAAACCTTCGTCGCCGTAAAAGACTTTACCGGGCAAATCAACGTATCGAGTTTTCGAGTTTGAGCTACCGTCGACAACGAACCCGGATACCGGCCTGCACGATTTGTACCTCGCGTCTTGGCCGTCTTCGGAATCGGAAGAATCGTTCTCGTCGCCGTCGCTTTCGCTGGAATCCTTCGTCTTGTCGTCGTCGTCGTCGTCGTTGCCGGTTAAGCCGAGAGCCTTCTCCAAAGCCTCCGCGGCGGTCGTTTCCTTGTTCGAAGCTTTCGGCGTAGCGGCACGTTTCTTGACGCTCGCGACGCCTTCGTCTTCTGGATCTTCTTCCTCTTCCTCGTCACCTTCGTCCACGGTTTCTTGATCCGGTTCTTTCTCCATTTCCTCGTCTTTGTCTTCGTCTGCGTCATCGTCTTCCGATGATTTCTTCTTCGAATCTTTGCTCGCGCCTTTCTTACCTTTCTTTTTCCCATTCGGAGAAGCGTTCGCTTCTGCAGTTTTGACGGCTTTCGCGCAGTTTTCAGCCGTCATATCTTTAAAATCATCCTCGTTCTCGCGCTTGATTTTAAAGAACGGTTCCAGAAAGTCTCTATAGAACGTCATGACTTTATTAGCCGGTTCCCCCGACATCATTTCGCGAGCGGAAAAGCGCGTGACGGCGTAGACGTCATCGTGGACATTGCGCTCGGCGTATTCAAAGGTCAAATCTGGGGATTCACCGGGCGATTTCGAGGCTCTCGCACCAATGGCGTCGTCTGCCGTTTTCTTCTTGTCCGAAACTTCCTTGATCTCTTGCGTCATACCTTTGCCGGATAAGTTCTTCTTATCGGCTTGCTTGAAGTAAAAGGATCGATGGTCGAGAGATTTGTTGTAGTTCTTCGCGCAGACATCGTTCCAAGTCGGAAGCATTTCTGTTTTCAAGATTTGCCACTCCTCGGATTTTTGTTTCAAACGTCTCAAGACTACCGGGATAGTAGCCCACGGCGCGTTCATCGTCAAGAATCGCATCTCGCGTCCGCGGTCGCCGTAGATTCGTTCAACGGCACGTAAAACGATTGTAGAAACCGTACCTTCCGGAAGAAAGTGTGCTAATCTCTCGCCGTGAACTTCTTCTTTCGACTTTTTCACCGGTGCGGCAGCCGGCTTTTCCACGGCAGCGGCTTCCGCCGGTTTGGCGGCGTCAACTTCCATACTATCTTTCTTGTCTTCCTTAGCTGCACCTTCCGCGGGTTCAACTGGAGCAGACGCTTCACCTCCAGTAGTCGCGGCGCCATCGGTCTGTTTAGCAGCAGCGGCAGAAGCTTCTTCTTCTTTCTTCACCGGCGCGGCCGCGGGCTCTGGAACGACTTTCGCCTCTTCCGTGTACATCTCGGCGATTTCCTTGTGCACCTTCTCTAAAGCCTCAATCGCAGACTTGTTCGTTTCGAGCACCATGTCGATTTCCATGCGATCGTCTTCACATCGAAACAACGCTTCTTCGTACTGGTTCTTTCTCATGGCTTTAAACGAGTAATCTTCGGACCCAGAGGTCACCGCGACCCAATTGTCGTTCAATACTTCTTTGCACAAAGGCGTTCGGGTGCTCGCGTGCATTTTCGGAAAGTTCTTCGGCAACAAACGGTAGGACGGACCACATCGTTCGCACGTCGATAAATCCAACTCAGAGATTGGTTTGGATAAGAACTTTTCTCTCGCAGCGGACGCTTTCATCTTTGTGACTTCCCGCGTCGTGAGTTTCATCCCGGCTGCTTTCTTCGCCGCCGGCGCCTCGGCGGCTTCAAAGTCCATCGATTCGCATCTCGCGACAAACTCGTTCCATCCGGTCACCAATTCAGGAAATCTCCCAATAATGTCCATCACCAAACCTTGAAGTTCCATCTTGGAAATTAAATCCGCGTTGAATAGAGTAATCAACTTGCAAAAATCCGCGTATTGGTCTTTCGAACGCAACCTCGCTTTGACTTTATCAAAATATGAAAGCTCCTTAGCTAACTGCAACGCCGCTCTCTTCTCCTCCGTGATCTCATCTTGCTGCGCCTGGTCAATTACCATGCCACCTTTCTGCTTCCTTCTATTTTGCCCCGGAACTTGTTGCGCCCGAGCCGCCTTCGCGCCAGCGCCTCGCCCGCCTTTCCCTCTTCCGGTGGCGCCTTGCCCAGCCTGTTGCGTCGAATCCGGCAAAAAGTACGTAAATTGCTCCAACAAATCGTTGTGTGACTTGAACAATTGCGCGACTTCCTCGTACACCTGTGAAATTGATTTCAAATTCTTCCTATACATGTTCAAAATCTCCAAAAACGTCTTGTACACTCTCTCGTCGCTCGCGAAACGAGTTTTGATTTTGTTCACGTACGAAATCGCGTGGACAAACTCCACTTGCGGCTTTTGCCCTTGCGCTTGTCGCTTTGCCTCTTCCCGTTCTTCTCTCTCGATATCTTCCACGCGAATTTCGTGCCCTCGAGGTAAAAACTGATTGAAGCCTAAAATCAAATCCCGATGGCCTTTGAAAATTTTCTTCACGCGTTTGATCACCCCTTCCGTATCAATCCTGTTCAGTTCGTATATTAAAAAAGACAAAAGGAAAAAGTGTCATCACGACGCGTCAGCACAAACGCACACAACTATCAAGCAACGAATAGAAAGCGAGAAGAGATTGGCGAGGTTTACATCCTCTCCTTCTTCGCGGCGAGCGCGTTCAAAAACGTTTTGAAAAAATTCTTCTCTCGTCACCCAAAACCAAAACCAAAAAGCAGCCCAAACTTTGTTGCAAAAAAAAAACTCACCTCTGCGCTTTGAACTCCTTCATGATTTCCAAAAACTCGTCGTACGTTTGTTTCCTATCTTTCAGGCGATCTTTCAAGTGTCGCAAATAACTCAAAGCGTCTTGTTTTCTCGCGGCGTCGTCCACTTGCGCCCCGCCGTTCGTTCCTATCCCCGCACCCGGGGGCGGGTTATTCGTTAACGTTTGCGGTTGTCTGTTTGTGTACGAAGAAGAAGAAGTTAAAAGGGTCAGTCCAAAGTGTTTCTTCAGAGTCGTCCGCGGAAAAGACTCTCGCATTGGAGGCAGCCGCATGTGTGCGTTTTTCAACTTTCGAGGGGGTTTTTGTAATTTTCCAATCTCAATCTCACCCCGACCGTCGAACGCGAAACGTACGAACTTTGCGCGCGTTTGCAAAGCAAAGAAGAAGATCGATCGCGCAGATCTTCTCGCAACAACACATCGAGAGATCAACTCTTTCTTCCTCGAAAGAAAATATAAACACGTACCCAGCCATATCTCGCCTTCTTCCGATGAGGATGCAAAGAAACTCTTCTTCTTTCGGTCGCCGAGATGACGAGACGGAAGACCGGAAAGAAATCTATCTTTCAATTCTTTTTTTTTCGAACTTTTCTCCGTTGGTGCTCGAAAAATTATACACAAGACACCACCACGCTTGACTCTCGCAACTCGAGAAGGAGAGAGAGTAAGAGTTGTCCTAGACTTATCAGCCGAGGGGGTGTCTCTCCTCGCGGCGTCGTTCTTTTTAACGCGTTCTTCTTCTTCTTTCGTTGTGAAGAGTTACGAAAATTCTTTTTTTTGTTTGAGGCCTGATCGTTGGTCGCTCGTGTGGCGTCGCAGGTGTGGGTTTCAAATGGCAAAACGTGAAGGCTCAAGAATTTTTCACCAAAATTTCGAGTGCTTTCGAAGGTCGTCCTTAAATTGGAGGGGAGGGGGGGGCTGCATTTTATTTTCCTTCTTTGTGAAGAGGGTGTTCAATGTGTGTTTGTTCTCTGGCGCACGCGCGTATCGCTTATTTATGAAAATAGGATCACAATACGCATTATTATCTAGCTCTAGCTGGGGTTCTATTGTCGTCGCCATTATCATCCTCGTCTTCTACTTCTTCGTCTTTCTCCTTCCTGCTGCTCACGACGCTTTTGTTTTTCATGAGCGCTTCTTTCAACTTTGCCGCCGTCGCCGCTCTTTTTTGCCGATCCTCTTCTTCCTGTCTCAACTCCTCCTCGGTTTTCTTCTTTCTCTCGCGGAGCAAATACGCTTTCATCTTCTTCTCGTTGGCAGTGCGAGCCGCTTCCTCTTCTTTTTGTTCCATGAGCACTTTGTTGTATCGTCTCGCCCATTTCGTCTCTTCTCGACTGACGTCTTGGATGTCCAACTCCATGGACTCGATGGAAACGCACAAACCGGCAATCATTTCTTCCGTTTTAGCCTTTGCTAAGCTGGCTTTTTCGTACGCGTCGTTATCAAAATCGTCGTCCGTGATCGAAGCACCGTTCGCGAGTTTTTGTTCAAAGCTGAAAACGGCAACTTTTGCGGCGTCGTTGGCGATTTTCATTTGGCCCAACAACGATTCCGTTTGCGCTTTTTTGGCTTCGAGTTCGCGAATCTGCGCTTGCATCTCCGCCATTCTCTTCATCCGCCTGTACTGTTGTTTCTCTTGAGAAGCAGGAGTCGCGTCTGGAGTCCGACGTTCAGGATCGTATTTACTGTATTTCTTCTTCTCCTTTTTCTCTCTTTTTCCATCACCGGAAGATGATGAAGAAGAAGATGATGAAGCGTAAACTGTTGGTTTTCGCGAGCCGCCGTGCGCCACAGATTTTAACTTGTTCGCATACTCCGGGTCTTTCCACTTGGCTTTAATCGCCGCAGAAATTTTCTCGTTATGCGCGCGCGTTCTTTTTTTCGTCGGCAAGGCTAACCCACGTTGAATTCGCAAACGTTTCTCCGCCTCTTTCTTCGCCTTTGCATCCATCTGTCGTTGTTGCGTCTCTCTTTTCCTCTCTTCTTTGCGCCTCTCTTGTTCCTCCCTCTTCTTTCTATTTTCCACGGCGAGGCGTTCATATTCGCTCGTAATTCCAAAATACACGCGTCCAACCGCCGACGCTCTTCTCCCGAACGCACCGTACGATGCTAAACCAATTTTACTCTCTTTCGGTACCAAACGATTTTCCTCGTCGCTGATTTTCTCAATTTTTTTCTTCTTCATCGCGTCTCTCACGGAAAGCGATATGCGCGCCTTCGTGTGCGGAGACAACTTCCCAGCGTTCAACAAAGCCGCCTCTCGTATCTTCGCTCGAACTTCTGGTGTTTTCATCCTTTCCATTGTCTTCTGTCGAATCTTTTCGATCGTCTCCTGCGAATGTTTACGTCCTTTATTCCAAGGCACGTTGCCTCTGTTCGCCATCGAAATCCTCTCGCGTCGTCTCAACTCGTTCGCCATGGTCGTTTCCGGTCTTAAAACCGCCTCCGGGTCGTCCCCGACCATCTCCAACACTCTATCATCCTCTAACACTCGAATTTCTACCTCGTCTCTACCTCTATCTTCCAATATGCGCTTTCGTAAGAAGTTGCAGTTCGGGCACGCGCACGCTTCGGTGTGCTTTCTCGGCTTCTCGCTCCCGACGACGAAACCGCCGTCCACGCCTTGATAAATGATTTGGTGTTTCGTATGCGTCGTCAAAGACGACGACGAAGAAGGACCGTCCGCATCCTCCTCCTCGATATCTCGAGCGTGCGTTTTCGAATCCACTTTTTCGATCATGTGTTCCAAAACCGCCCTCCTCTCTTGCTTTCTTCGCCTTTCCTGCGTCTTGATATCCTTCGGTGGAAGCGCCGTCGTCGACGTGGTAGGTCCTTTCGTGTGTTTACTCAGCTCGTGTAAACTCTGTCTCAAATCTTTCGCGTTTTTCACCTCGTTCACGGCGTCGTGAATCGCGCGTAAACTCGAAGAGGCGTTCTTTTTCCCGCCACCCGGTGGCGTCGGAGACACTCGCCACTGTTCTTTCGGATGACGACGACGATCCCCGGGGTTCCCGTTTTCCCCGTTTTTGTCGGCTGCTGACGATAAAAAAGGTGTCCTCCTCTTCGTCCCGCCGCGAAGAACACACGCAGCTCTAGATCTTCTCGAGAAAAACGCTTCGGTGGTCGATGATGATGTCGGCATCGTCGTCGTCGTCGTCATCATCGTTTGTTTTTGTTTTCAAGCGGAGCGTTGATGTTGTTGACTGAGAATGTAAAAACCTGAAAGAAGAGGTCTGCTCCAATCGATTCTTCGGCGGCTTTGAGAAATCAAAATTCTCTCTCTCCTTCTCTCTCTCTCTCTCTCTCTCGCGGAGAGCACTCTCTCTCTCTCTCTGTTCTCGAGTTCTGTTGTTTTGCCCTTCTCTCTCTCTTTCTTTCCTTCTTCACTTCTTTCCCTCTCTCTCTCTCTCTCAAGGAACAGAGAGAAGAGTTGTTTCCCTCTTTAGGCGCTTTGACGAATTCTCTCTGCCCCCTAAAATTTTGAGGAAAACGAGAGAAAAAAGTGACTCACACGTCATTTCAAAGAAGGCAAAAATCTCTCACACATCTCTCGAGAGCGCCGACTGTACGACGACGACGCGAACGTACTTTCATCCAAACAGAGTTACATTTGAACGGTTGAAAATATGTTTTCTTCCTCGATGACGTTGAAGTGCGCGATATCGGAACCACCGAAGAGTTTCGAGTCGAAGGAGACTTCGTCCTCGAAGCCGCAATTGAGGGGAGCGACGAGGATGACGACGGCGGTGAAATTAAGCAGAAAAACGACGAACAAAAATGAAGGAGAAGGAACGGTCGCGAAGGTTCGCGAGAGTCAAAGTGCGATGAAAAGCGTGGAAGAGATGTCGACGGATGCAAACGCGTCGAGGAGAAGTTTACCGGTTGCGCAGATTATAGAGAAGAACGCGGAGGAAGACTTGGCGAATTTGTTTGCGCCGATGGCGCCAAAATCGAAAAAGACGAAAGCGAAGAAGAAATTTTTAAGTAGCGGTCTTGGGGGGAAGGTTTCTTTGGCGATGAAGGAGGAGGAGGTGATAAGAGGAATAGCGGCGACGACGAGTTCGTCGTCGTCGAAGAAATCGAGCGCTCAGATGCAAAGTCAGACGAAAAAATCAGAGTACCAAGCGTTCGTGGACTATTACTCCATGGAGTACCAAGAGTACGAACAGATGCCGGATAAAGCGTTCGAGAAGTTGCGGAGGAACTTGTCGTTGGAACAGAAACATCGGCCGATGTTGACGTATATGGTTTCCCTTGGGTTTAAAGAAAAGGATTTGGAGAAGTTGATGTTACAAAGCGAAGAACAACTGTTCTCGAAACCAGTCTCGAAGATTATCTCTCGAGTGGAATACTTGAAGTCAGAATTAGGTTTAGAAGGGACGAGTTTAGTGAAGATTGTGAGCAAAGACCCGCAGATTTTGTTGCAAAGAAATAGGCATTCCATCCCGAGGTGCAGATATTTAACGCATTTGGGTTTGGATACGCAGGAGTTGGCATCGGTGCTTTCCAAGCAGCCTTCGATTTTACACTTATCCGTGCAAAACTCTCTGAAACCGAGAGTGGATTATTTCAGGCACGAGTTAGGGATCGCGTCCGAAGATTTGGCGAAAGTCATCACGAGAAACCCGGCGGTGTTGACGTTCTCGGTGGAGGATCAAATCGCACCGAGAGTGGAATTCTTGAAGGATTTGGGGATATCGCACGAAAACGTCGCCAAGTTGATTCTTCGCCACCCGCAAACGTTGCAATATTCCTTCGATGGGATTAAAGAGCACGTAAATTTTCTCGCGAAAGATTGTAAAATGAACGACGAAGAAGTAGCGAAAACGATTAGTCGCTTGAACACGTTCTTCTCGTTGTCTTTGGAAGATAACTTGCGACCAAAGTACGAGTACTTAATTGACGAGCTTGGCGGCACGAAACAAACGGCAATTTCGTTTCCGGCGTATTGGTCCTTGGCGCTCGATACGCGCATTAAGCCAAGACACCGATTCATGGAAGAATACAACGCCGCGCCAGACCCCTTTCCAATGAAGCTTTTAGCCGAAAAGGATGAAGTCTTCGTGAAGAGAGTTCGTGGCGCCAACTTGGACGCGTTTGAAGCGTTCAAGAAGGACAACGTCGAAAGTTACATCGCCGAGACGCAAAAAAAGAAGCTTTTGCGCTCAAAAGTCGACCACTTGCGAGGAGCGGCAGAAGAAGCGCAATCGTGCGTCTGGCCGAATCCGGCAATGGTGCCACCGAAACGTGTTTTGAGCGAACGCGCCATGCGCTCGAGAGACTCGTTTCGAAACATGCGTTCGGGGACGCAACATCGCGGTCCGCGATAAAGCATAAAAATAGATCACATAAATAGTCACATAGATGCGTAGCGCTGTAGAAATAGATGTGAAATCAATTATTTGCTGCTAATCCTTAATTGATATATAACGTAAGTAATACATGCTTCTAAAACTCTTCTCTGCTAAGTTACGCCGTGTCCAACATCGCGCCGCCTCCGCCCGCGGCGGCGCCCGTGGACAACTGCGCTATTCGCTGCTGCAAAATCTGAATATCCCTTTGTGTCTGATCGAACTTCTTCTCGATAGCCTCCGCGGCTTTTTCCAATCGCGTTCTGCGTGCGAATAATATAGGAGAGAAAACGTGCAATCAGTAAACGTTCGACGCGTATTCATCAAAAACGAATAAAGGCTTTGACGAGAAACAAAAAGAACGAGAACGAGAAAAGTCAACAAAATGTTTCACCAACCTCTCCGCGTTTATGAACTCCAATCGCTTGGTCACGTTACTCGTCGCCTCGACCACGTCTTGTTTCGCTAACATCGGCCCGATCAGTTTATACACGTTCGCGCCTTCTTCTAAAGATTTCAACTCTTCCAACACCATCTCGTTTTCCGTCGCTTGTTGCGTGAACGTTTTTCGTGCTTCGATGTTCGCTTGCAGTTCTGTTTTTCATCGTCGCATCGTGCGCGATGCGAGAGAGAAAGAGAAAGAGAGAGTCAGTTTTTACCGAGAAAGAACGCGATGAATAAAAAGAACAAACCTTGTTGCAACTGCTGAAAGCTCCCGGAATCCACGCGGAGCTTTTCGTGTAAGCTCTTGATGTTATTGCTCGTCGTCGTCGCCATTTTTTCTCTGCCGTTTTGATGAAAACTCGCGAGTGTTTTTTCTCAAAAATTTTTTCCTCACAACTGACGACACGAAATACGCGCAAAACCAACGAAGAGAAAAGAGTTGTCGTTGTTGTTGTTGTTGTTGTTGTTATATTATGTTTTACTCCATCGACTTACTCTCCCCGAAAGGCGCGCTCGGGAACGTTTGGGTAATGATGCTTTTGTTTCGAGATGCTATTTTCGTTCGCGTCGGGAGTTTAATCACGCGTTTTATTCACGCGCGCGAATGAATTCTTCTTCGCCCTCTTCTTCGCGTATTTAAAAAGACATGTGGTTTTGCGAGCGCTGACGACGACGAAACTTTCTCTCTCTCTTTATAGATTTTAGCGCACCATCCGGAAAAAGCGAAACGATTGACGCGCGCGAAAGCGAGCGGGATGTCCATCAGCGAAGCGTGCGCGACGATCATGAAACCGCCGAGTCCTTTGGTACGTTGTTCTTTTTTTTCTTCTCTTTCGCACATGTGAGATCTCGCGTGTGTTTGTTTCTTCGCGCGAGCGCGCGGCGAGGTTTCCATGAACATGAAACGTTTTGTTTACGGCGATGATGATTTTTTACCGGCGTGTTCTCTAATGATTCTAACGAGCGATGTGACAAGTGTAGTAGTTCACGTCGCGCGATAGGAAGATGAACTTTCGCTTCTTCTGAGCCGGAAACGAACAAAAGCCGAGAACGCTCTCACGCGCTCACGCGTTCGGGCAACAGTTTTGTCTCTTTCTTTTCACTATTTTTCTATATCATATTGCTCGAGAATGACTTCAACTCTTTCTGTGTAGGCTTTACGTCTCGCCGCGGT
>Ga0182090_1229092_pt1 | contig 15477 bp, 10 predicted proteins | sample 041ome_24_FD_127767 | JGI IMG/M metagenome (GOLD analysis project Ga0182090, IMG submission 127767) | Metatranscriptome of coastal salt marsh microbial communities from the Groves Creek Marsh, Georgia, USA - 041408BS metaT (Metagenome... | ecosystem: Environmental > Aquatic > Marine > Intertidal... | reverse complement strand
TTTGACATCAGTCTCTTCAAGTGATGTCAATGACACATCGAGTCGATTCAAGTTCATCGAACTAAGATCGGCAACACATTTCGAAGTGATGGAGGTCCCTTTCAAATTCAGCACCTCCAAATGTTCGTATTGGGCAAGCTTGTCGATAAGTCCATCTGTAATCGATGTTTCCTGTAGGCTCAGGACGGAGAGTTTAGAAAGTTGGTTGATCGTCTCTGCGATAGAGTCATCAATATTCTTGTTTCGGTTCAAGACCAACGAATAAATTTGTGTTCCCACTAATAGTTTAAGTTCTGCGGCCGAAAGCTGACTGCCGGATAAGTCGAGGCTGAATGAGAGAGTCGTTGGTAATTCTCGACAGGCCTGAATCACTTGTGCGAACTGTTCGCTTCTGAAATTCTCCAGATCCTTAAATTTGAGAGTGGGTCCAGAGGTGACCTCAAACGGTAGCGGATCATCTGTCTGAATGAGTAGGGATTTTTGCTCCTGATCATTCCATAGAAATATTTCACCTCCACTCTGTCGGGTCGCACTGGCAATTTTCATCACGATTTGTGCAGTCGATGAAGAATCGAAAAAACGTATATCGTTTGCGATTACCCGCACGCCAACATTCGTAAAAGATTCGTCCTTTTTTAAGTATCTCCGCGTTGCAGATCGCATCAATTCGGGAACTTCAGCCGCAGCTCTACCCCGCAATCCGGCTTCGGGAACCAAGAGATTTCCGACCGGATCGGCGACTGCATTTTGAGTGAAACTCCCACGCCAGTCACGACACCATTCCAGCAAATTGCCATGCAGATCGTAGATGCCGAATGCGTTCGGCTTGAGTTGACCGACTCGATGGGGGCTTTGCTGCTGTTCCATCTCAATCCAACCAAACTTGGAAAAATCATTTGCGTCATCACCGAACGAGTAGGCGGTTGTCGATCCGGCCCGACAGGCGTATTCCCATTCCGCCTCGGAGGGGAGGTCGAAACTGAGTCCGTCTGTCCGTTTCGAAAGCCAGTTACAAAAAGCTCGACTATCGTTCCAGCTCAGAAAACGGACCGGGCGATTGTCGGTAGCGATAATGGCGTTGCTGTTCCAGAACATGGTCGCGTCGTTGACCCATTCACCGTTGCGGAACACTTTGCCTCCCTTGTTATCCTGCTCGGCTTCCGTGATGTATTTGGTCTCCTCAGCGAAGACTCTGAATTGTTGATTGGTCAGCTCGTATTTGCTCATCCAGAACGGCTTGGTGATCGTGACGCGGTGCTGCGGACCTTCGCGTTCGATCAGTGATTTGGTCCAGGCGTCACGGTTAATACTTTCTGCCCAGGCACTGATCGCCTTGCTTGAGAACTCGTTGGTGACCACTTTCCAGAAAGACCTCTATCTGATGGCTGTTCTTTCCCGGCATCGAGAGGACCCATTCGGCGACTTCGCGATCGATGCGATAGGGGTCCTCCGTTTGCTCGATCGGCGAACCATCCGCGTTGACCCATGTCGCACCGTGAATCGTGCCGTGATGGTTGTTCCCCGAATGATCATTCAGGATCGAGCCGCTGCCTTCGTCGAAGTGATAGAGGATGAGGGCGTCATCGTCTTTCGACAAGTTTTGCTGAGGGGTAAAATCGTCTGCGTACTTGGCAGATTCGGAGATCCGAATTTCGGAGATTCGGCCTTTGAAAAATCGCTCTAAAGAGTTGTGAAGCAGCGTCGCACGTCCGATTGTGGGAACTTCTCCGATATCAGTGTAAGCCGTTTCGAGACGCGGTAAGGGATCTGCACCTCGAGCAACAAGTTGACCATCCAAATAGATTCTTTTCTCTGTAGGCGTCCAGACAGCTGCCACATGATGAAGTTCTGCAGCCTCGACGTCTTTGATAAACAGCTGATTAGAGTCGGCGGACTGACCTTGAAGATTTTGATGGGCCATCCAGTAGGAGTTGTTGTCCCGATCGTAAATCAGCACATAGCCTGCTCCCAATTCAGACAGAGAGTTTGTGGCGAAGAGCGGATCCAGAGGCGCTTGTTCGGCTGGCTTATTCGGTGAAATGTCACACCAAGCTTCATAAGTGAGGGGAGCAGATGGATCGAATTTCAAATCGGGAATTTCGACGTGATCGTCGACCCCATCGAAGCGGAGTGCGTAGTTGGGATTCGGCTCAATCTGTGATCCATCCGCGTTGACCCAGGTGGCCCCGACGATCTGGCCATCGTGTCCATTGCCGGAGGAATCTTTCAGAACATCGCCTGCTCCTTCATCGAAATAATAGAGTGCGAGAGTGTCCTCTTCTTTTGTGAAATGTTTTGGTGGGGTAAAGTCAGAGAGGTAACGGGCGGTTTCGGAGATGCGGACTTCATGCATTTCCCCATTAAAATTGAGAGAAGATGGTTTGCCCCACTTTTCCGCCTCGGCCATTCCCAGGCGGGTTCCGCGAAATTTAAAGGACATAGGTGCGGCTCCGTCTTCTTCACCGACACGCTTCCCATTCACAAAATAATAGAGTTTGCTGCCGTCCCAGACACCCGCATAGTGAGTCCATCGATCTTTGGTTTCTTCATAAAGTCGGTCGCCTCTGGCGGCAGAGGCTTTAGTTGCATTCGCCTTGCGTGAAAATCCTTCCGTATTGGTCGAGTGCCAGAGACTGTAGGCGAAATCTCCATCAGCCATGGCAATCAGACCATTGGCAGTCATCCTCGGTTTGATCCAGAGCTCGACTGTGAGCGACCCTTGAGGCGGTAGGAGTGTCGGAATCTCGACACGATCTTCTCCACCGTTGAACAAGAGAGCGTGTTTTTTCACCCGTTCTGACGACAATGCAAGCTGGTTGACCCAAGTCACGCCGATGTTTTGCCCATCGAGTCCAAACTGATAGAGAGCGAGTGTCTCGGGAGACTTCGAGAACTGGTGTTCTGGTTGATACCCTTCAGAATATAAAGCCCTGTGAGTAATTCGCAGTTCACGAACCGCACCGTGAAACCATCGGCCTCCTTCGTGACCAGCTAACTTTTCGTCCGGAGCACCGCCGATAAATAAACCACCTTGTAGTGGCTGCATGTTGAAACTTTGGGGGACCGTTTCTTGCGGGACGCCATCGAGGAAAAGTTGGAATTCTTGTCCATCCCACACAGCCGCCAAATCAATCCACTCTCCCACGTTTACGGTATTGAGAGCACGAACCATTTCCGAGCCATCTTCTGTTCGGCGTCCGACTCCCCAACTGTTATTCCCTTCGGGGTCGACGAATTGATAGACGGCAATCCAATGATCTCCCATCCATGTCAGAACATTGGCACTGTTTTGGATGGAATCGGCTCGAACTTTCAGCTCGATGGTAAGCGGTTCGGGAAGTGGTAGATCGTCGAGTGACAGTTCGGGGATTTCGACATAGTCGTCTACACCATCAAACACCTTTGCCCGATTTGACGAGAACGGTGTTCTGTCCTCACCGTTCGATGTTGTTGTTGATTCCGATCGAGTGATTGATTCAGTCTGAGTAGAGGTAGGGGAAGTCGTTTTATCGTCCGAGCCTCCAATAGTTATGAAGATCAGAACCAGTAAAAACAGTGCAACTCCACCACCCACGCCATACATGATCTTCTTGTCGGCCAGCCATCCCGCTTTAGACGTTTTGCTTTTCGGATGTCTTCTTCCGGTCATTGTCGGAGGCATCGTGGGATCTGTCCCGCCTAATACATCCGAAACATAGGTCTCTTGAATGGCAATATCTTCGTCTTTGATCGTTTCGTCTGAAGGCTTCAAAATCGTGACAGAAGAATCAGACTGACCTTCCAAAAATGCCTGCAACGAGGCATCTTGCGTGAGAGAGGGAAGATGACCGCTCTGTGCGGCCGGCGACATGCAATGCTCAATCGCGGTCACCACTTCACTCATCGATTGAAATCGCTCTTCAGCCTTCTTGGCGGTCATTTTTTGATAGAGCTGTTCAACGGCGGGTGAAATATCATCGCGACAACTGGACAATGTCGGAGCTGATTGCGTCTGCAATGCCATCAGCTTTTTCATCACCGTATCGTCGGTGAACAATGGTCGTTTCGTCAGCAGATAGAACAATGAGCAGCCGAGCGAATAGATATCGCTGCGAGCATCGGCCGTGCGCGTATCCAATGCCTGCTCGGGGGCCATGAAATCGACCGTACCCATCACCATGCCGGTTGAGGTCAGCCCGCCTCCATCATCGGCATCACCGGGAGACTCAATGCGCGCCAGTCCCATATCCAGAATTTTGACCACGCCCTCTTCGTCGAGGAGCAAGTTGGCCGGTTTGATGTCTCGATGAATGATTCCTTGATCGTGGGCGTACATCAGCCCTTCGGCCGCTTGTTGAATCACATTGAGCGCAAGATCCACGGAAAAGGCGCCGTTCTCTTTGACGGTCGTGGAAAGGTCTTTCCCTTTCACCCGTTCCATCACCAGAAAGTGAGTCCCTTTGTCGTCATTGGCGTCAAAGGCCGTCACAATGTTTTTGTGATTAAGTTGGGCGGCTGCCTGGACCTCGCGATGAAAACGCTGAACGGCATCGTTATTTTTGACAAGCTGAGGTGGCAACACCTTGAGGGCCACTTCTCGCTTCATGCGCGAGTGTACGGCCAGATAGACTTGGCCCATTCCACCCGCGCCGATCTTGTCTTTGATCAGATACGTTCCCAGCGTCAGGCTTTTCCCCTTGCCTGCCGCGATCAGCTTGGCCTGAAACTTGGTCAGATGTTTCTCTTTGACCAGCGCCTTCACAAAATCTTCAGCAGTTTCAGGTGCAGGCGTCATCGTCTCTAAAACCTTGGCGATGTCGTCGTCCGACATCACTTCGCTTTCGGAGAGTCGCTGTTGAAATTGCTTGAGGGAAATCGCCACGCGATGCACCAGATACGCAGAGGAATCATGAAATGGGACTCCCTATCCTATCGCGATATCCAACGAGTGTACAAGCAGATATTCAAAACGAATTTCGCTTCATGGCAGCCACTCATCATCAAGCAAATAGAATTCTGTCTATCTTCCGCCTCTACCAATACAGTACAGATGGTCAACAGTCCTGAAGAACAGTGCGCCGTTAGCGATGGCGGGAGTTGACCAGGTCAGTTCGGGAATCTTGTTTTCACTCAAAATTTCAAATTTCGAGTCACCCCCCAAAACGTAAGTGGTCCCATCGGCGGCGGTTGCCAACACCTTGCCGTCGCATGTCAAAGGAGACGACCAGAACGCGCGTGCTCCCGGGAAGCGTTGACGATAGACCGTTTCCCCGGTCTTCGCACTGATGCAATGAATCGCGCCACGACGACGTTCGAGCAGATAGATTTTGTCATTGCACAAGACGGGAGATGCCATCTGGATTCCCGAGTCGCGAATTTTCCATTCGACAAATTGGCTGGAACTGGCTCCGGCAGGAGGCGAAATGTTTCCCGACCCACCCGGCTTGATGGAAAACAGATAACCACCACCATCGTCCGCACCGCCCCGATTGCGAAACTCGGTGCCGACATACAAACGATCTGCAACAGCGACTGGAGTTGCCGAGCTCCGACCTTTTTCCATGTCAAGTTCCCATAAGAGTTTCCCCGTCGCGGGATCATAGGATCGATAAAATATGCCGCCGACAATCAGTTCGGCCCGTTCGCTATTTTGCCAGATGATGGGTGAACTGTATTGCGAATTTTCGTCACGTTGCATTCTCCAGAGCTCATCGCCGTTCTTGGTGTTGATCGCAACGAGAAACGATTGCTCTTCGTTGTCGACTTGGACAAAAAGTTTGTCTTCAAACAGCACAGGCGAACTCGAAGTTCCCCAGCCGGCTCGCATCTCGTAATTGCCAAGATCTTTCTGCCAGACTAATTCCCCATTGATGTCGTAGCAGAAGAGACCCGTCATACCGAAATAGGCGTAGACATGTTTGCCATCGGTCACCGGTGTTTCGGTGGCGTATGTGTTGGTGCTGTGTCGAGGCATCGGGGGATTGCCGGTCTTCGCGGTTTTACGCCACAGTTCCTTGCCAGTTTTGGTATCAAGACAGAAGACATCCCAACGGTATTTGATATTCTGTAAGTCGGTCCGGTTTGAACCTCCTTGATTTGTGTAAGGTTCAGGCTTGGCGTCTCCTCCATCGGTTCGAATGGCCGATGTCAGAAAGACTCGATTGTCCCAGATGACGGGTGCCGACCAACCTTCACCGGCAACGGCAATTTTCCAGCGCACATTTTGTTCGCTACTCCATGACGTCGGGCATTCCGATTTGGCGATACCATCAAACGAAGCTCCGCGAAACTGTGGCCAGTTATCGGCCTGCACATCGCCAACAATGAGAGCTCCGGTTAACACGAGTAGAGAGAGTGAAGTCGAAATGCGGGAAACCATGATCGGCCCTTTGTTAGCGGCGAAAGACTATTGATGCCCGATCGAGCGCGGAGATCAATGAACAAATTCAGTGATTTATTCTAAGCGGCCTGTCAAATCGGTTCGTACCTGTGGGTCAATATCCATGCAGCCGCAACACCACAGGTCGTAGATTCTGCAGTGGGGCATGTAATTATGAAGTTGGTAGCAGACTTCGTCGCTGATCCCTTGAGTGCCTTGCAAGTCTAAAACTTTCAGCTTCCACAGATGACGCAACTGCATCATGCCCTGATTCGTGACAGAGGTCTCTCCCAAATGCAAATTTTCCAGACTGGTCATTCGCCCACACACGCCCAGTAAGCGATTGTCAATTCCCCAATTGTAAAGCATCAAGGTTTTGAGATTCGGAAGCTTTGTGAGATGAGCTAATCCCTCATGAGTGAAACATTCCGGACGTGGGGTCACTTCGTCGAGTGCGAGCGAATTTCGATGGGAATAGGCTCTTTGCAGAGTCAGTTTTTCAAGAGATTCGACCCGCGAAAGAACTTCCAGGGTTTCCTCATTCACAAGGTTTTCGTGCATCCAGATTTTTTTCAGGCTCGGCATCGTCGTGATGACTTCCAATCCAGCCAAAGTCAGATGCTCATTGGCGGCAAGACTGATCCGTTCGATGTGTGGGCACGTCGCGCGGGCAGCGAGAAACCGATCTTCGGGAGGAACGGAAAGTTCCGTCAACTTGGGAAGTGCCGCCAGAGTTTTAAACCCACTGGGATCAAAGGGACCATTATCGGGTTGGTATCGTTGTGGATATTCGTAATCGGACAGCGAGACTTTCTTGAGGTGCTGGAGGTTGGCCAGGTGTTGAAGTTGCGACGTGTCGGCCCAGCCATTAGTCAACACAATTTCGATTTCTTCACTCCAATGAAGGTGCGAAATGTATTTCAAATCGGTATCACGAATATTTCGAGAGCTCCCGAGCGGTGATTGAGTGAGTGTCGGCAGCTCTGCCAGGAGTCGAATATTTTCATCAGAGACCTTGATGTGGTTTAAGGATTTCAGAGTCATCTTCTGAAAGTACGGCAAAGTTGTTTCATCGAGAGGCAGGTCGTTCGTCCACAAGTGTTCTAGCTGCGGCATTTTCGACAGCGTCTGCAAACTGTCCACTCCCGTTCTGGTGGAGTCCATCACCAGTTTTTCCAGCTTGGGGCAATCGACTAAATAACTGATGCCCTGATCGGTGAGCTTGTAATTCACGGTGAGATTCAGATGTCGAAGCTTCTTCAGCCGGGCAACATGCTTCATGCCCGCATTGCTGAAATCATCGCCACCATGTTTGTTGATGCCCCGGAGATTGAGGTATTCGATGTGAGGCATCTCACGCAAGATCTGCAAGTCATCATCTGAGATCGGCAGACACTTGAGATTGAGCCAATTGACCTGCTCAAGCTCGTTCAGCGTGTAGGTTCCGCCGAGTGTTTCAATGCGATCGAGGACATCCTGCGACGTGGGTCGATAAGTGTAAGTGTTGACGGGATGTTCTTGGCGAAGAACGCAGACACCGATCATCAATCCGCCAACGGCCAGACACAAAGCAAGATGAGAGAGGACGTTTCGCATCACCCCATCATAACGGAATGTCACACGAGAGTCATAGAAAACTTTATGTTAGAACGAGACGCGACCTGACAGCAAAAAACCGACGCGGAGAATTCCGGTCGGCTTGAGTCAAGTCAAAATGTCTACCGCCCTGGCATCCATGCCGTGGGCAGTCGAGTGAAACCGCTTTTCCAGGAAAAGGAAAAGTGGGCACCGGCATGATACCGGTGCCGCGAAGGGTTTCGCTGTTGTATCTGAGACGATACAGGGGTAGGAAAGGAACTTGGTTTGGGCCTGCTCCGAGGAGTGGGTGGGTTGGAGACGCCCAGAAGGGTTAGGAAAGCTTCAAAGTGTTTCGTTATTTGTTACTCGCCACGGTAGGAGCAACCAGTTTTGGTCCGACAGGTTTCGCCGCGACCACAGAACCTGTGGGACGCCAGCCGCCAGTCGCTGAGACTTGTGTCTCAATCTCGCGTTCCACCTGAGCATCAGGAGGGAACGGGTCAAAGGTTTTGGGTTCGCTGGTGTTCGATGACTTTTTGATCGGGTTGGTGTCTTCCTTGGCTCGCTCAAACTTGTCAGCAGAGCTGTCTGCACTGCGTGTTCCTGAAATCGGATCAGCAGTCGGAGCCAGTACGGTTTGCGGAGCGTATCCGTAACCACCGTAGCCGTAAGTGATCGCGGTGCCCGTAGGAACCGTTCGATACACGGTGCGTGCCACATTGACAGTTTCTTCGACAGCCACCATGCGTGTAGTGGGGACTCTCACAGTTTGAACGCGAGTTTCCGGCACCATCTTCGTGACGTTGTAAGTTACTTGGCGAGTACTGCGGACAGCCACTTGACGAGTTGTCGGCACAGATGTCGTGACAATGTTCGGCTGATAACTGCGAACCGTTCGATAGTTGGGTGTGAACGATGAGCGAAAGCTGTAAGCGGTTCGATTGAACCAACCCGCAAAGTTGGGTCGGCTGTCGTACTGACAGGGAGCCATCTTGTTGACCGGTTGGTAAGCAGTCTGCCAGCCACCCATGTCGCGAGAAACCTGACGACACTCGGTGACGTTTTGGTAACTGACCTGTGGGACTTCGGCAGTCCGTTGTTCAGTGACCGGTTTGTAGACCGTCACCTTTTGTTCCACATTTTTGTATTCGGTGACTGGTTTCATGACCGTTCGCTTTTCAGGAACGTACTGTGTCACGGGGACAGTCTGGTAGCAGGTCTGTGCAACCGGTTGAACCGGCTGACAAACATTGCAAGGGTCGTAATACTGGGCCGATACCGGGGCAGTAACTGCAGCACCGAACAGTGCCGTAAATACTGAAGCCCGTGTCATTGATTTGAAGGACATAGTCTCTCGTTCCTCTTAACTGTTGATTTGGCGGGTCGCGAATAAAAACGGGATGAGAGAGAGTAATTACTCAGACGATTGTTCCGGCATCCTTGCCGGTCGCCTCGTTGCGACGGGTCATGATGTATGGAAATGCAATTTTTGGGTCAAGGGGGAGCGGTCGAAATGCCGATAAGGGGGGCGTTTCCAGAGAGTGAAAATGAAAATAACCTCTGGAATTACAGGGTTAAATGAGATTTTGAAAAATTGTCTGACGTCGAAAATTTACACCAATGAGAAGGCGCGTTTCGCTTGTAAAATTTTCAGATTCGGACCGTTTTCGACTCTCTCAAGCATCACATTCACGTTCTTCTTGTGTTTTCCGCAACCATCGTTTCAACTGAGGAAGCGCATTCACTTAATTACTGTTGGATCATTTAATGGATTTCGGCGATTACGAAGGACACCTCTATCGGCTGTGGAGCTCCGTGCAAATCGAGCGGACTTCTCGATTTACGTTGTTCACTTTTGGCGAAACCGAGTTGCCGTATTATCTCATCCTCAGTCCCGAAACGACCGGCGATATGGTCACCGTGAAGCAGGGTGAAATCCGCATCACACGGCCTCAAATTATCACGCCGGGAAATGCGTCTCCCGAGTTCAGTAACTTCTTCTCCGAGCGGGAAGAAGATGGCGAAGGAATGTTGCGATTCTTACTCTCTCGCTCGGCTGCCTTTTCCAATCTGAAAATTGATAACACCAGCCGCTCTTCTGAACTCGTCAGCGACAGCGTTGAAGAGGTTGTCGATAAGCTGAATCAGCGTCTCAACACTGACGGCGAAGAGGGTGTCGCCATTCTGACGGCTCCCGAACCGCTCGGTTGGATGGCGTTGATGCGGTATGCGGCGGAAAGAGTGATGGTCAGTACGCCCGGCAATCTGACCGAATTGCGGGAAAAAGGATTTCTCGATTTTTGAAGTTGAGACTCGTTTTTCAGGACAATCCTGCCTCGATTTTGACCAGCTCAGGGAAACCCCCTCTTGTAGCTTGTTGACAGGTTCTCTAAAATAGGGGCAGAGGTTTTTCGGAATCTCTTAACCTTCACCAAGCTCGCCTTGGGCCAAATGCGTTGACCCTACAAGTATTTTAATTGGGGTTCGAGGAAATTTTCGGCTGCGTGTATATCCGGGTTCGCCCGGCTCACACAACCCGGAACCGAGATCCCCACCTGGACAATACGGGTCCAAACCATAACCCCAACGATTGGTGAAGGTTTTTTGCTGCGCGGTGTTATTCTTTGTCTCCCGCTTGAGCTGTCACCCACCTTCCGCGTACGCTAACAGTCCTTACTAGTTGCTAATTTCCAGTTTCTAATTGCTACCATCCATGTCCCTCTTCCGCGATCTTGAACAACAGGAAGTCGATTCCGCCAAGCCGTTGGCGGCCCGGATGAGACCGCGCACGCTGGATGAGTTTTCGGGACAACTCCACTTCCTCGGTGAAGGAAAGTTGCTGCGGCGAATTCTCGATGCCGACCGCTTGTCGTCTGCCGTCTTTTATGGACCTCCCGGCACCGGAAAGACAACACTCGCTGAAATTGTTGCCACCAAAACCGAGCGGACCTTCGTCTCGCTCAATGCGGCTGCATGTGGTGTCAAAGAGTTGCGAGAGGTGTTGGAAGAAGCTCGGACAAGACTGGCCACTCGCGGCGTCAGAACTCTGCTGTTCATCGACGAACTGCATCACTTCAACAAACTGCAACAGGATGTCCTGCTACCCGATGTTGAAGCGGGCGTCGTCAGTTTGATCGGTGCCACGACATCCAATCCATTTTTTGCCCTCGTCTCGGCACTCATCAGTCGGTCGCAAGTGTTCGAGTTCCAACCGCTCACGCAGGATGATTTGCTGTTGTTGATGAGACGCGCTTTGTCGGACACCGAGCGAGGACTCGGCAAGCGAAAGCTGAAGATCGATGACGATGCGATTGAGTTTCTGGCCGATGTGTGTGATGGTGATGCGCGTCGTGCGTTGACGGCATTGGACATTGCCGCCCACTCGCTTCCGCTGGGAGCAAAGCAGATCACGCTGGAGATTGCTCAGGAATCGATTCAGAAGAAAGCGGTCCGCTACGATGCCACCGGCGATGATCACTATGACGCGGCAAGCGCCTTGATCAAATCGATGCGGGGAAGCGATCCCGATGCGACCGCGTATTGGTTGGCCCGGATGTGGGAAGCGGGAGAAGATCCCCGATTTCTGGCCCGACGGATCGTGATTGCCGCGTCGGAAGATGTCGGCAACGCCGACCCGCAGGCGTTGGTCATCGCGAATGCGGCCGCTCAAGCGACCGAATTTGTGGGTCGTCCCGAGTGTCGGATTATCTTGATGCAGGCTGCGCTTTACATTGCGATGGCTCCCAAATCGAACGCCAGTATCAAAGCGGTCGATTCGGCTCTCGAAGATGTCCGCACGCATTCGATCATCCCGGTCCCCATGCATTTAAGAGACGGGCATTATGCCGGCTCGAAGCGAATGGGACACGGCGAAGGCTATCAATACGCCCACAACAGCGAAGAGGGTTGGGTCGATCAGGATTACCTGGGCGTCGAAAAGATTTACTACGAACCGGTCGACCGCGGTACGGAAGCCGAGATCAAAAAGCGTTTGGAAGAAATTCGCCAACGGCGGGGAAAAGGAAAATCGACAGGTTAATTTGTCCGAGGATTTCTTCCTGCCAGCCGATATCTCTCTTCGAAAAGTTCCCTGGACTGTCCGGATCTGCTCGCAGGCCGGATTCTTATCGTGGCCGTAAGTCTCTATATATTTATGACTTAACCGCTCGTTGAAGTCCGATTCCAAAGAAATGGCCCTGTTTTCCCCGTTTGCGTGTCCGCAGGTCGCGGCAATCCCCATTTACCTTCAGACATGGGACACATCACTCAAACTGACAGGGACTCAGACATGAAACTTCAAGCCATCACTTTCGCCGCTGTTGTCACTTCTTTCTTCATCAACACCTCTGCCGACGCTGGCAAGTTCGATCTCGTCAAAGCGATCCGCACCGCTCAAACCATCAATCACCAAGTCAATCATCACGGCAAGATCACACGACCTTCACCCAATCCACCAGTCACCACCTTCCCCATCGTGCATCCTGTGAAGCCGATCTGTAAGCCAAAGCCTCCGGTTGTTGTTTACCCGATTCATCCGGTACACCCCGTTCATCCTCCGGTCTGCAAGAAGCCACCTGTTTGTAAGCCACCTGTGAACCGACCTCCTGCTCAATGTTTGACCTTGAAACTGATCAACAACGCCGAATCGGAAGTTTACTATGTCCTGAATCAAGCAGACGACTACAAGACGCTGACCGTGGGCGACAAGCACTGGACCAAAACCATGAACCCCCAGCCGCATCACATCAGCTACCACAACGGTCAAGAGATGGTGGAGTACGAACTGGATGCCGACGGCACTTACAGCTTCGAGTGGCAAGGTGAGACCTTGCAACTGCTGGAAGTCCAGGGGTGAGGTGAGCCGGGGGTTAGATGAAAACACTGCCCCCGACATGAGATCACGAGCGGCAGAGTGAGTGCAGTACTAAGACAATTTGAAGTCAGCTATGTGGCTGAGTCCTACCCATGTCGAAAAGGAACTCTGGAAACAGAGTTCCTTTTTGCATGCGCGGGGGGTTAAGCAGGCATGAAAAAACCGACGCCAGAATGGTTCCCGCGTCGGTTTCATGAAATGAGAATTGCCGTGATCAGGTCGGTCCGTACAGCGGACCCTACGGGACTTCAACTCAGATCGTGCCGCCGAAGGTGGCGTTGTCGCCCAGCATTTCTTCGATGCGAAGCAACTGGTTGTACTTGCAGATACGGTCGGTTCGACTGGCTGATCCGGTTTTGATTTGACCGGTTCCCAAAGCAACCGCGAGGTCGGCGATGGTTGTGTCTTCGGTTTCACCCGAACGGTGACTCATGACGGCGGTGTAACCGTTTTGGTAAGCCATCTGGACTGCTTCGATCGTTTCAGTCAAAGAACCGATCTGGTTCACTTTCACTAGAATACTGTTGGCAACTCCCATTTCGATGCCGCGTGCGAGGCGTTGGGAGTTGGTGACGAACAGGTCGTCGCCGACGAGTTGTGTTTTGTCCGCCAGAGCTTCGGTCATGACTTTCCAGCCATCCCAGTCTTCTTCGTCGCAACCATCTTCGATACTGGCAATGGGATACTTGTCGACCCAACCAGAGTAAAGATCGACGATGCCAGCTGCGTCGTAGGTGTTGCCTTCGACAGTGTAAACTTTCTTTTCGCTGTCGTAGAGTTCCGATGCGGCACAATCGAGAGCGATTTTGACTTGATCACCGGCACTGTAGCCCGCTTCTTCGATGGCTTGCAGGATGACCTGAATCGCTTCTTCACTGCTACCCAGGTTGGGAGCAAATCCCCCTTCGTCACCGACAGCGGTCGAGAGTCCTTTGCCGTGAAGGATTTTTTTCAACTTGTGGAACACTTCGGTTCCGCAACGCAGGGCGTCACTGAAGTTATCGAAGCCGAGCGGATAGACCATGAACTCTTGCAGGTCGATGGAGTTGTTGGCGTGTTCGCCGCCATTGATGATGTTCATCATGGGAGCGGGCAAGCGGTTGGCACCAACTCCACCGAGATAGCGGAACAGAGGCAGGTGACTCGCCTTAGCCGCGGCGTGAGCGACGGCCAATGAACAGGCCAAAATGGCGTTGGCGCCCAAGCGTGCTTTGTTTTCGGTGCCGTCCAAGTCGATCAGGGTTTTATCAAGAAACGCTTGCTCGGACGCGTCAAGGCCAATCACAGCCTCGGAAATTTCGGTGTTGATGTGTTCAACGGCCTTCATGACACCTTTGCCCAAGTAGCGTGACTTCACGCCATCGCGAAGCTCAATGGCTTCGCGTGAGCCGGTCGATGCGCCCGATGGAACAGCGGCGCGGCCCATCACACCAGACTCAAGTAACACATCACACTCAACGGTTGGATTGCCACGGCTGTCCAATATTTCGCGGCCAACGATATCGACGATTGCGCTCATAAGTTCACTTCCTTGTTTAATTAAAGTTATTTTCTAAAAATGCCCGACGCTTCGTCGCTTGATCGAGCTCAAGCAGCGTTTCAAGCAGCGGTTTCATGTGGTGCAAGGGGACGGCATTGGGGCCATCACTCTTGGCGTTGGCAGGGTCGGGGTGTGTTTCCATGAATAACCCCGCAACACCCACCGCGACGGCCGCGCGAGATAGAACCGGCACCATTTCCCGCATACCACCGCTGCTGGTCCCTTGGCCGCCAGGCAGTTGCACGCTGTGGGTGGCGTCGAACACCACGGGCGCACCCGTTTCGCGCATGATCGCGAGGCTTCGCATATCGGACACGAGGTTGGTGTAGCCAAAACTCGCACCCCGCTCGCAAGCCATGAAGTTATCCTCTGGCAGCCCGGCTTCCTTGGCTGCAGCGCGCGCTTTGTCAATGACATTTTTCATGTCATGGGGCGCCAAAAACTGGCCTTTTTTAATGTTCACGGGTTTGCCTGTTTGTGCGACTGCGCGGATGAAGTCTGTTTGACGGCACAAGAACGCGGGTGTTTGCAAGACATCGACCACGGCGGCAACCTGCTCAATTTGTTCCTCGCTGTGAACGTCTGTCAAAACAGGAAGTCCCAATTCCGCCTTGACTTTGGCCAAAATAGCCAGCCCGGCGTCGATGCCCGGTCCCCTAAACGTACTGCCGCTCGAGCGGTTGGCTTTATCGAAGCTGCTCTTGAAGATGAAGGGAATTCCCAGCTCGGTTGTGATCTCTTTCAGTCGACCAGCCGTGTCCATTTGCAGTTGCGCCGATTCAATGACGCATGGGCCCGCGATCAAAAAGAAAGGGCGGTCCAAACCGACGTCAAAGTGGCAGAGCTTCATGGCTAGTCCTATGCAGTGAGAAGTGTTTTATTTTGAGACACGCGCGGCGCGGTTCACCAGAGACGCCTTAATAAAGGCGTTAAACAACGGATGACCATCCCACGGCGTTGACTTGAATTCAGGGTGGAACTGGACGCCCACATACCACGGGTGAACGGTTGAAGGCAGTTCAACAATTTCGGTCAGTTGCTCACGTTGTGTGAGCGCGGAGATCACCAAACCAGCCTCCCGCAATGTGTCGAGGTAGTTCACGTTGGCTTCATAGCGGTGGCGGTGAC
>Ga0182090_1145826_pt1 | contig 15616 bp, 10 predicted proteins | sample 041ome_24_FD_127767 | JGI IMG/M metagenome (GOLD analysis project Ga0182090, IMG submission 127767) | Metatranscriptome of coastal salt marsh microbial communities from the Groves Creek Marsh, Georgia, USA - 041408BS metaT (Metagenome... | ecosystem: Environmental > Aquatic > Marine > Intertidal... | reverse complement strand
GTGAGGCGGCTGTTTGGATAGAAGGCGCCGTCTCCGCCTCGCATGCTGGTCGGGTCAAAAATCATCCATGTGCCAAGGTTGATCGCATAGTTGAGTGGTGCATGGTACGGCCCATTTGCGTTGACGCGGGGCTCGATCTCCGGTTCGCTCGGGCAGAGAAGTACAGAAATCGCCAGCCCCGAAATCTGCCGACCATCTTGGAGGGTGGCCGCGTTGTAGGGGATGGTCAGCTGTCGACGGATTTCTGCGCCGATGGCAAGTTCCTCGACGAACGGCAGAAGACGGGCTTGGGCAGACCAGACCGCACCGGCCGTCGCGTCGTCCGTAGCGGTGCCTGGCCAGGCGAGGCTCGGCGGGTAGCTGCCATATCCGCTTTCAGTGTTTGCCAGTGCGAGCCCCAGCTGCCGAAGGTTGTTTTGGCAGCTCATCCGTCGCGCGGCCTCGCGGGCAGACTGGACAGCCGGCAGCAGCAGGCCGACGAGCGTCCCAATAATGGCAATCACAACGAGCAGCTCAACGAGCGTGAAACCGGAGCTTGCTCGGCGTTGCAGGCGAAGTTGTGGCATGTTTCAACCAGGTGGATTTTCGGAGGAACCATGGGCCGGTTGATGAAAGTGAGACTCAGTCTCAACAACATCGTATTGTAGGCGTGCCGCGGGCAGCGTCAAACGCCTCCTAAAAAACAGCTCGTTCTGGCTGACCGTGCATTGGCGACAGAGCGAAGCTAGGAAAACGTGGGAAACAACGTCCCAGTGCTACCCATTCGGGTTTTCGGTGGTAAAAAACACGTATCGGGGTAGGAACAGATACACACCGGTGGACGGCGTTGCTGCCCCCGCCCAACATTCGTGACACGAGAGGGAGTGGAGTCGATGAGTGAGGCTGTCTCGCCAGTCGCATCTGTGGCCAGCGGTGCGGGTGACGTCGTGATCGAAACCCGCAACCTCTCGAAGACATACCGAGACTTCTGGGGACGGAGTAAGAAGGCGGCGCTGAAGTCGCTCGATCTGGAGGTTCGCCGTGGAGAGATCTTCGGCCTGCTCGGGCCGAATGGCTCTGGCAAGACGACCACGCTGAAACTTCTGTTAGGCCTGATTTTCCCCACCACCGGCCAGGCGTTGATGTTTGGCCGGGATGCGACGGATGTCTCAAAGAACGAGCGGATCGGCTACCTGCCTGAGGAGTCGTATCTCTACAAGTTTCTCGATGCCGAAGAGACGCTCGACTTCTACGGCCGACTGTTCAACATGTCGCCACAGGAGCGGAAGAAGCGGACCGCGGCGTTGATTGAAATGGTCGGCCTAACCCGTGATCGCAAACGGCAACTCAAGGAATACTCCAAGGGCATGACACGCCGTATCGGCGTCGCTCAAGCCCTGATCAATGATCCGGAGTTGGTGCTGCTTGACGAGCCGACGAGTGGTCTCGATCCAATCGGCACGCGTGAGATGAAGGACCTGATCCTTGAGCTCAAGCGGAAGGGCAAAACCGTCGTTCTCTGCTCCCACCTCCTGGCGGATGTGGAAGATGTCTGTGACCGAATTGCCGTGCTCCACCAGGGTGAGCTCAAGGAGCTCGGCCGGGTGGGCGATCTGCTGCGAGTCACCGATATCACGCAGATACGAGCGCGAGGCCTCTCGTCTGATGCCGTCGAGCAGATTCGCAGCATTCTTACCGCTGAGCAGGCGGCAGAGGTTGATATTGGCAACCCCAGTACAACGCTTGAGGACCTGTTCCTCGAAATCGTAAGGGACACGCAGGCACGGCCTGGCCGCCGGGCGAGCGGATCGGATACCACAAACTCGGAGAGCAGGTCGTCCAGCCATGGTGCTTGAACAGGAGATCCCGGCATTTGCCACCTGGATCGGTCCGGCGATCCTGTGGTTCCTCTTCTCGGCGTCGCTGCTCGCAGTGGCCGCCGCTGCGGTGACGTGGCTGGTGCAGTCCGTTCTCTATGGACCACTGACCGCTGGCGATCGCGTCTACCGTGGCACGCTGTCTGGGCTGGGCGACTTCTTCTCGCTCTCTCCCCGCCGCGTCTGGGCTTTGGCTCGGCTGGCGATTCAGGAGGCGGTCCGCAGAAACGTGCTTGTCGTCCTAGCCTTGTTTGCTGGGATTGTGCTGTTCGCGGGATGGTTTCTCGATCCCGAGAGCGTGAATCCCGGAAGGCTCTACCTGGGCTTCATTCTTGGGGCGACGAACCTGCTGGCCTCGCTGGTCGTGCTCGTGCTCGCCGTGTTTAGCCTGCCGGCAGACGTGAAGGCCAAGTCGATTCAGACGGTGACCACCAAGCCGGTGCGGCCAGCTGAGATCGTGGCTGGTCGCATGCTGGGATTTGCAGCGGTTGGGACAGCCATCCTGTTGGTGATGGGCGTTGCTGGCTGGGCGTTTGTGCTGCGGAGTGTCGACCACGGTCATGTCACTGAGATCGCGGACCTAATCGAGATCCGTGGTGAAGACGGCGTGCTGACTGGCTACGAGGGACGTACGAGCCTTGACCGTGGGCATCGGCATCGATTTACGCTCGACGCCGACGGTGTGGGCTACACCGAGTTTGAGCAGGGACACCGCCACGCGGTCACGATGACCGAAAATGGCACCAAGGTGGTAATCAGTTCTCCCGAAGGCATGCTCGAAGCTCGTCGCCCGTTGCGGGGCCAGTTGCGGTTTCTCGACCGCGAAGGGAAGCCGAGTGCGAAGGGTATTAACGTCGGTGCGGAGTGGAGCTACCGCGAGTTTATCGAGGGTGGCACGCTTGCCGCTGCAGTCTGGACATTCTCGGGGATTACCGAAGAGCGGTTCCCCGACGGCCTGCCGCTGGAGATGCTGATTCGTGTCTTCCGGACCTACAAAGGTGAGATTGAGAAAGGCATTGCTGGCAGCGTGCGGATTCGCAACCCACAGACGCTGAAGCAGTCCGACCCCTTCTACTTCACGGCGAAGGAGTTCACGATCGACTCGCTGCTGATCCCGACGGTGGTCAACACGACAACCGTTGACGGTGGCACGAGCCAGATCAGTCTCTACGACGACCTCGTCCAGGATGGCCAGGTTGAGATTGTTTTGCAGTGTCTTGAGCCTGCTCAGTACTACGGTGTCGCGCAGGCCGATTTCTACATGAGGGCCGGCTCGGGCTCCTTTGCGTGGAACTACGCCAAGTGTTGCTTTGGCATCTGGCTGACGATGCTCGTGGTGACCGCGATGGGTGTTGGGTTGAGCACCTTCCTCGCCGGACCGATCGCCCTGTTGGCGTCGCTGATGGTGATCCTGATTGGCCAGTTCCGCGAGTTTGTCGAACGGCTCTTCGCGAGCCAGATCACGGGTGATGCCACGATTGCCCCCGGTGGTGGTCCGATCGAGTCGCTCTACCGCATCGCCACGCAGATGAGCATCACTGTCGATCTCGAGCAGACGCCAGTCGTTGCGGCGATGAAGACCCTCGACACGTTCTTGCTGGCACCAATGCGGCTTGGGGCAGGGCTGTTCCCGTCATTGTCGAATCTCGACACCAGTAACTTCGTCGCGAGTGGCTTCGATATTCCAGCCGACCTTGTTGCGGAACAGGCCGTACAGACCGCCGGGTATGTCCTCGTGATGTTCGTGCTTGGTGCGTTCTTCCTCAGGTCGAGAGAGGTGGCTTCGTCATGAGCAGTGAACCGACTGGTGCAACTGGCCCTGTGGCTTCTGACCGAGAAGGTCGATGGCTTGGCCTTCGGCCTGTCACCCTCGTGATGCTTGTCGCGATCGGTGTGTTGCTGATTCCTTTATCCGTGCTCAGCCAGCCGGCAGACTCGATTAGCCCTGGTGGAGTGCTCGCGCAGATGCGAGCCGAAGAAGGCCTCTCGCAGGCCAACCTGGGTGAAATCGATCCCACCAGCGAAACCATGCGGCTGGCGACCCTTGGCTTGAAGAATGTGGCGGTGACGCTGCTCTGGGATCGGGCTAACCACTACAAGAAGGTTGAGGACTGGACGAATCTCTCTGCGACCTTGGAGCAGATGACGAAACTGCAGCCCAACTTCTACTCGGTCTGGGACTTTCAGGCGCACAACCTTTCCTACAACATTTCGGTTGAGTTCGACGACTACCACGACCGCTATGCCTGGGTTATCAAGGGCATCGAGTTCTTGCGAGACGGGATTTTCCTGAACACGCGAGAGCCCCGGTTGCTCGGTCGGATGGGCTGGTTCATCGGCCAGAAGATTGGCAAGGCGGACGAGAAGTTGCAGTACCGTCGCCTGTTCAAGCAGGACGAGGACTTTCATGAACGTGATCGTCCTGGCCGCACACTGCCTGAGCGTGACAACTGGCTCGTGGGGCGTGAGAAGTACATCGCTGGCCAGGAGTTGGTCGACTCCGGTGCGCCTCTGAAGACGACCCCGCTGATCTATCACAGCGAGCCAATGATGACGGCGATTAACTATGCCCGAGCCCTTCAGGACGAAGGTGTATTTGGAGAGCAGGGCCGCAATGCCTGGACGCTCGCGGGTGATGAAATGCGGCGGTACTCCGTTCGTGACATTCCCACAAGTTGGGACCTGCCAATCCGTCTCGGTCTTGAAGAGGAGATGCGGGAACAGGCGGAGCGTCTTGAGGAACAGCTTGAAGAAATGATGCCGGGCAGCTTTAAGGCTCTTGGCAAACGTCTTCGAGATGAACTGCCCGAGGAAGAGCGGGTGGCCCTCGAGACATCGATCACGTTGCGGACGGATGAGCAGCAGCGGCTCGGCTTCGAAGCAGAGCAGAAGACGCAGGTCAACTGGCCAATGGTGGCTCGTGAGGCTCCTGCCGACATTCGCGATGAGGCGATTCGTTTGGCTCGTGACTACCAGGAAGCCTTTGAGACGGCTCAGATCATTCGTCGCTATCGCGACATTGTGAACTTTGACTACTGGAGAGCCTCATGCGAGGCCGGCATCACCGAAGACCTGTTGGTGGCGCGGGAAGCCACCTGGCGAGCTCAGCAGGACTTCGAGAACGCGCGACTGCAGCCGGCGAAGGAAGCCTTCGAAGAGGCGTTTGCTGCCTGGCGGCGTGTGCTTGATGAGTATGAGGTGCTGAGAAACGATGACCTGACGGTGGATGACATCAAGGAAGTCGTGGGCCGCTACCGCCAGGTTCTTGATCAGCTCGACGAAACCTTCCCCAGTCCGTTCATCCTTCAGGATGTGCTTGATTATTGAGGCATCGACTGGAACAGGCTCAGCCAGCAGATTGGTGCCCGCTTCGGTTTGACTAATAAACCGGGCCTGACGAAAGCCGTGGCTGGGCTTCACTGCAACCCTGGCTTCGTTCCGCGAAAAGCTCATTCGTATGTCGGTTTAGTTTGCTGACCGGCGGATGAGCAACCGGTCGATCCGTCGACCGTCCATGTCGACGACCTCGATGGAGTGGCCACGCCAGGTCATCGTGTCGCCAACAGCCGGAATACGCTCGAGCAGGGATAGAACAAGGCCTGCGACCGTCGAGTAGTCGCGAGACTCGCCGTCCGTCTTGATGCCGAGTCGCTCGCCAAAGTCGTCAAACGACATCCCGCCATCGACGAGCCACGAGCCGTCGTCGCGTTGAACGAGCTCTTGAGAGCCCTCCTCCTGATGCTCGTCGTGAATATCACCGACGAGTTCTTCCAGGATGTCCTCAAGGGTGACAAGGCCTTCCGTGCCGCCGTATTCGTCGAGCACAATCGCGAGCTGGTTACGTTCTTTCTGGAAGAGTTCGAGCAGCCTATCGAGCGTCATCGATTCTGGCACAAAGAGTGGCCGGTGAAGCAGTTTCCGAAGCTCTATTGGCCAGCCCATCCAGTTCTGGCGGAGCACATCTTTGATCGAAAGGTAGCCCAGGATCTGGTCTAGGGACCCATCGTAGACCGGCAGCCGTGAGTAGCCTGCCATGGCGATGGCGCCGAGTACCTGCTCGGACGGCGTGGCAATGTCGAGGGCATCGATGTCGATGCGGGGCCGCATGATGTCGCGAACGGTGCGTTCACCAAGTCGCAACGCCTCAATGGCCACGGCCTGTTCAACTGCTTCGAGGACGCCTTCTGCGCGTCCTGTTTCAAGCAGATGCTCGATATCATCAACCGACACACTCGGGCCCTGCTGGCGGTGAGCCCGCAGGAGAAACAGCACCGTCGAGGTTGAGATGCCCATCAGCCAGACCAACGGCTTGGCCACCGTGGCGACGCCCATCATCACCGGCGCCACGATCCGAGCGATCGGCTCAGCGCTTCGCAGAGCGAGTCGCTTCGGCACAAGTTCTCCAAGCACCAGCGTGAAGTAGGAGAGCAGGCCGACAAAGGCAGTGAGCGCCACGGTGTCGGCCACGGCTGCAATGCGAGCTGGAGCCGCATCGCGGATCCAGTTGGCCAGCTCACTGACCACGCGATCACCGCCGTAGGCTGCCGCCAGCGTGCCGACGAGCGTGATGCCGATTTGGACTGTTGGCAGGAAGCGGTCGGGCGAGGCGGCGAGTTCCAAGGCTTTCGCCGCCGCAGAGTCACCCTCGTCGGCTAGTTGACGAAGACGCCCGCGGCGACTGGCCACGATGGCCATCTCAGCTCCGGAGAAGAAGCCGTTGGCGAGAATCAGACCGAGGATGATGAACAGTTCGGGAAACATGGCGGCAAGGATGGGCTCACGCCGAGGCGTTGGAGGGACTGTCGGCTCCCGGAGAGCCAATGGAATCGCGTCGAATCACCGAAAGGTTGTCGCGGTGGATCACCTCTTCGTAGGGAGAAGTGCCAAGCACGTCGCGGATCTGCTCAGCCTTGAGCCCTGCGATGCGACGGACTTCTTCGGCAGTGTAGTTGACGAGGCCTCGGGCGAATGGCTCGTGCTGCGTGGCGGAATTCGGGTCGATCGTGGCCAGGCGAACGAGATCGCCCGCGGCAAAGGACCCTTCAACGCCGCAGATACCGGCAGCGAGTAGGCTCGAGCCTCGCTCGACGATCGCCTCGCGAGCACCTGCGTCGACGATCACGGTGCCACGGCAATCGGCGGACCAGCCAAGCCAGCGTTTCCAGGCAGGCATGGCGTCGCCACGAGTCGTAAATAGCGTGCCGACATTTTCCCCGTTGAAGATGCGAGAGAGCACATCGTCCTGTCGTCCCGACGCGATCACGCAGCTGCCACCCGCTTCGGTGACCATGCGTGCAGCCGCTATTTTGCTCGCCATGCCCCCCTTGGAGAGGCCACCGAGACGGTCGTGTGCCAACGCTTCGACCCGTTCGTCGATGCCGTCGACATGTGGAATCAGCTGGACTCCTGGGTCTGTAGGTGGTCGGTCGTAGAGGCCCTCCACATCCGACAGCAGCACCAGCAGTTCGGCAGGGAGCAGGGTGGCGACCTGAGCTGCGAGATGGTCATTGTCGCCAAAGCTCGTTCGCAGTTCTTCCACGCTGACGGTGTCGTTCTCGTTCACGATCGGCACCGCCTCATGGCTGAGAATCGCTCGCAGCGTGTTGCGGATGTTGAGGTAGCGGCGGCGATCGTGGAGGTCATCGGCGACAAGCAGCACCTGAGCGGCATGCCGACTGTGTTCCCGCAAGGCTCGTTCATACGACTCCACCAGCGAGCTCTGCCCGATAGCTGCCACCGCTTGGAGGTCGGCGAGTTCCCGCGGTCGTGCTGTGAGGCCAAGCCGCCCCATGCCGGCAGCCACCGCACCTGAGGAGACCAGCACAATCTGTCGGCCAGTGGCAAGGATCTGGTCAATCTGGCGGCTGAGAGACGCGATTCGCTGCTGGTCGAGGAGACCGTCTGGGCGTGTGAGCACACGCGTGCCGACTTTGACGACGACGATTCTGGAGCGGCTGGCGATCTGCTCGCGGACGGCAACGGGCATTGTGGACGGGGAGATGCGGCGACAGGCGGAAACCCCTCCGCCACTACCTCGTATCCTACAGCCAGAGAGTGGTCTCCGCCCACCGCAGGCCTGTGAAACGGCCGGCTCATGGAGTTTTTAGAACCACACGTGTAGACTCCGGCGGCTCAGTGAGTCCGGCTATGTGGGATGCCGTCTTGCGTTGAGTCGGCGGTCATCACGACGCCGTTTGTGCCCTTCTCTCCGCAGCGATGAGCGAACTCAAGCACGAATGTGGCGTCGTGGCCATCTGCCATCTCCCTGGAGGTGAAACCAGCCCGCTGGCACCGTCCCAGGGGCCTGGTGAAGTCTCACGGCTCGTGCCCCGCATGCTGCTGGATATCCAGAATCGCGGCCAGCTCTCCGCCGGCATGACCGTCTGGAATCCCCACCGCAACCAGCTCTTGGCGACCTACAAGGAGCTTGGCAGCGTCAGCGAAGTGTTTCGTATGAGCCATCGCGGCAAGTACGAAAGCCTGATGGAGCAGCACCTTGGGCCGGCGGCCATTGGCCATGTCCGCTACGCCACGTGTGGTGCTGAAGATCGCGGCTATGCACAGCCTTTGGAGCGGCCGCATATCCAGATGCGGAAGTGGTTTTCGTTCTGCTTTAACGGTCAGTTGGCTAACTACGCGACCCTTCGCGATGAAGTGCTGGCGGGTACCGACAACCACCTCGTCCGTGACAACGACACTGAGGTGCTGATGCACCTGCTGGGGATGGCCCTCTCTGGTGAGGGAAACCCCGGGCTTGTCGACGTGCTGCGAGGAATTGCTGGCCGTCTCGACGGTGCCTGGAATCTGACCATGCTCGATGCCTGTGGGCGACTTCTGGTTGCCCGCGATCCGCTCGGGCTGCGGCCGATGGAGATCGCCCAGGAAGGTCAGCTTGTGGCTGCCGCGAGCGAGAGTGTCGCCCTCTTGAATCTGGGCTTTGCTCCCGAGTCGATCCATTCCCTGGAGCCAGGCACCGCGTTGCTTGTCGATGGCGATCAGGTGCGGATTGAACGGTTTGCAGAGAGCACCAAACGAGCGCACTGCTTCTTTGAGTGGGTCTACTTCGCCAACGTGGCCAGCACGATGGATGAGCGAAGCGTCTATCTCAGTCGCAAGCGGCTCGGTGAGGAGCTTGCTCGGCTGGAAACAACGCCGATCGATGCTGACACGGTCGTCGTGCCCGTGCCAGACACCAGCAAGGCGGCCGCCGATGCAATGGCGTATCGCCTGTCGATCCCATCGGTCGAAGGGCTGATTCGCAATCGCTATACAGGACGGACCTTTATCGACGGCGCATCGAGCCGCCGACAGAAGGCGGAGAGCAAGTACACGCCGCTACGTGAAGTGCTCGAGGGGAAGCGGGTGATCCTGGTCGAAGACTCGATTGTCCGTAGCACGACGATGAAGGTGCTGCTGGGGCGGATGCGGTCGCTCGGTAAGGCGCGGGAGATTCATGTCCGTATCGCTTGTCCACCGATCATCGCTCCCTGCTTCTATGGGATCGACATGTCGACGATCGACGAGCTGTTTGCACCGAAGTTTCTGGAGAACGGACTGCTCACAGACGAGTCACAAAAGAAAATGGCCGAGGTGCTCGGGGCGGACTCGCTACGGTATCTGCCAGTCGAGTCAGTGTCTCGATCGATCGATCTCGATGCCTCATGGCTCTGCCAGGCGTGTATCAGCGGCGTGTATCCAACGCCTGCTGGCGAGAGGCTCTACCAGATCGCCTCAAGTGAATCGGTGGTCGCTGGTGGCGGCCGCACCTACGAATCTACGTCTGCCTCCGTGATTTCGTAACTCTTCGACGCTGGAGCAGAGCATGGGCTGCTTGGTCGCGTGCGGCGTGGCCGCGAGAAGGGCAGCGGATCACGCAGAGTGATCTGGCTCGGACTCCGGAGCTGATCCTGCCAACAACCGGATCCGTTCATACGACGTGATCGGTTGGCGGGCTGGCGGCTTCTGTTCGCTGCGGTCGAGCTCCGCACGCCAGACGGGCTTCTCGGCAAGCCTTGTTCGCCGTTCGAAGTGCGTGTGATAGTCCGTGTCGTGCTCGGCTGCCCGCTCCGCCACATCTCGAGGAGGCAGGAAGAGTCCTGTGCTGGCAGCTGCATCCATTGCCTCGTGGAAGTACTCCTCCACGTCCGTCCAGACGTGGACGGTGCCATCAGCTCGTAAGATGCGAGCTGCCTGCTCAAAGAAAGGCTCGCACAGCACGCGTCGCTTGCGGTGTCGCGCTTTCCACCAAGGATCTGGAAAGTAGACGTGGACTGCCTGCACGCACTGGTCTGCAACCAGGCTGCGAATCATCAGCGTGGCATCACCGGAAACCACGCGAGCGTTTTCACAGTTGCGGCGAACACAGCGAGCTGCCGTCATGTGGGCGTAGCCCGGGGCGAGTTCAACGCCAAGAAAGTTGCGGTCTGGATGAGCGGCAGCTGCACTTGCCAAAAACAGCCCTTTGCCGCACCCCACCTCGAGCTCAATCGGAGCGGCTGACGCAAAGAGACTGGCTGGATCAAGCGGCGTTGGGAGCCAGGCCGGCTCGTCGATGCTCGGCTGATCGGCGGGAAAAAGATCGGCGAGAGCGCAGAGATGCTCAGACACATCTCCACGAACCGCACGCTTTTTGGGACCACGGCCGGGCATGCGGTCCTCAGGAAGGGCCGGTGCTCGGCTGCTGGTTGCCAGCCGTAGGCAGGCTCTCGACGGGCAGAGGCACACCTTTGATCTTGCCGTCAACGACAAGTGAATCCCGCACGAGTCCCTGGAAGCGGCAGACAATCATCGCCTTGGGACGCACACGAATCCTCTCGACAGCGATCACAAGGCGGTCACCTGGCACCACAGGTTCGCGGAAGCGGACCTCTTCAAGTCCACCAAAGCCGATTACTTCAGCTTCGAGCAGGTTGTGCTTTGAGGCAAAGTAGCTTGAAAGCTGCGCGGCGGCTTCGCACATCAACACTCCCGGCATCAGGGGCATTGATGGGAAGTGACCTCGTGCCCAAAACTCATCAGACGACACATCCTTGTAGCCGACGCAGACTCCACGAGGCACATCTTCGTGCACGATGGCCGTGAGCTGTTCCATCTCAAACCGCTGCATGTTCCAGCGGCGGATTTCATCAATGTCAGCGAGCGACGTCTCGAGGTCGTACTCGTTCGGCTGGATGATCAGGTCTCGGGGAGGCACGACGCGGGCTCCACTCTCTCTTGGGTACCCGCGACGAGCGACGCACGGGAAACGCGGCGAATAAAAAACGGAAGGGCAGCGAAGCCTCGCTGCACCTTCCGTCATCGGCAGATGGCGTCTCAGGTCTTGACGTGACGTCGCTTCTGCTTGCGTGCCTTACTGTTCGCTGGACGGGCACCGTGATTTGCCTTCTTCAGGCCGCGATGTGGCTTTGCCATGACTCTGCATGTCTCCAATAAATGAGGTCGGACCGCTGATCGGGTCACAAAGCCCGAAAAACTGTTCCGAGCATGTCGAGGGTACCAACTCTCTTCATCGCAGGGAAGCGACCACAGCGGGCCTCGCTCTGCATGAAATCTTGCACAAAAGACACCGGAAAAGGCGGCAGATGGCTCTTATCCCTCTGCCGAGTGTCTCCGCTGATGCATCTGCTCGGCTGCGTCCGCCTCGCGAAAGGCTGAACGGATCACATCGACAAAACTGGCAAGGAGGAATCCGCCGATTCCGCCGATCACGGCAGATGAAATGCCACCCAGAACCGCTCCTGGCAGTGAACTGCCTACAAATACCAGCAGGCAAAAGGTGCCGATCAGCCCACCGATGAGGCCCCCGATGCCCGCTGAGACAGGAACCAGTCGGCCGAGGCTTTCACCTCGTTCGAGAAGTGTGGGGGGCTGTCGCTCCGGAATCGTGACCAGGCCGGTTGGGCGATCGCTTCGTTCGCGGTCGGTGGCATCGCGGATGCTGGTGCCGATGGCGTTGCCGGCCACATGAGCGGCAAGGCAGGCGACTCCCACCACCACAGCGAGTGTGCCGGCGATCCCAAACCAGCTCACGGCCGCGACCGTGACACCGACCACGACGGTGATCCAGGAGAACGTGCGAAGATTCATCGGAAGCAGGAGCAGCTGAGGGCAAAAACAGGACTGCTTTAGTGTAGATGGCAGCGGCTTGAAAAGGGACCGCTAGTATTCGCCATCGATCGCTTGCTCGCCGTAGATCGGCAGCAGCCTGTAGTAGACCTCGAGCGTGAGCACTGCCAGGGCCGTGTGGGCAAGCCACCACCGGGAGCGGAATCTGGATCTGCGAAGAACCAGCTCCCGGTTTCGTGGCCATGCGCAGCCTGCTGGCGAATGATCTGGTCTCGATTGGTGGCATTCCACCGTGGCCAGACCGGGTGGTCGGCCTGCATCAGCACCTGGGCCAGATAAAAGTTCTCGTAGATCGCATTGGGGTCGGGGCCGCGAGCGGCGAGCTGAGTCATGCCCCGCACCAGTGGCTCATCCTCGGTAGTCCAGCCGGTGTACATGCGGGCGAGCAGGCCCACGGCCGACGTGGAGGGTTTGGCTGCGGGGGTTCGGTAGCCATAGGCAGCACCCCCCTGAGTCTGCACTCGGTCGAGGAAGCGTTGTACGCCGTCGAGTGTTGGGGATCTCACTGGGATGCCGGCCATGGCAGCGCTCTTGAGAGAGACCACCTGCCAGCCGGTGACGGTCGTGTCGCCCGCTTGCCCGGGAAGGTATCGCCAGCCGCCACCATGCAGATCTTGGCTGGTCTCGGTGAACCGAACGGTTTCCTTCAGGAGGGGCTCAAGGAAGTCGTCGTTGGTCATCCCGTAGGCCTCGGCCATCGCCAGGAGGGCGATCCCATGGGCATACATCGAGCCTTCGCAGAGGTCTCCTCCGCGTTCTGTCGGCCGGATGCTGGTGGCAAGGAAGTAGAGGCCGCGGGAGACGGTGGCCTGGTGTGGGCCATCGAGGTGGGTGCTTCCAGAGCCGAGAAAGGGGAGAAGTGCCAGGGCAGTCGGGCCGATCGAGCCTGTGATCGAGCCGGGGTTGCGGCAGCCGCCACGGCAGCGGGAGTTGGCCAGGTCACACCGCCAGCTGCCGTCGGGGCCCTGATGAGCAGCGAGCCAGTCAAGGCCACGGGTGACAGCCTCTTCGCTGGCGGCCGAGCCCCCGTGCTGACGCAACGCGTCACGTTTGGCAGTGCCATTCCGGTTCGCGAACGGCACGCCCTGAACCCCTCCGGACACCCCACCACGTCGCGGCTGCGTCGGCCGAGGTGGGCGTGCTGAAGGCTGAGCTGTTGAGACAGCAGTGATCGGTACACCAGTGTCTGTCGCGGCTGCTGCGAGAGGCTCATCGTCAGCTGAACGGAGTGCCTGATGGCTTCCGTCACTGGACGGCTGCACCACGATCATCTCCGACGGATCGTTGGGCTCAGCGAGTGGTTCTTCGTCAGCCTGTTCGTCTGACTCCGCGGTTGCTTCAAGGGGAGCGTCGGCTGCCTCGGCAGGCTCATCGGCAACGGTGTCATCGATTGGCTCGGCAGTCCCGGGTGTGCTGGCATCCTTGGCGGCGACCTGAAACGCGGCTTCGAGTTGTGGAGCGTCGCCAGAGAAGCCGAGCACAAGCGGCCTCAGCCGTGAAGAGGCGGGCGGCTGGATTGCGAGCACCGCGAGCAGCATTGCCAGGATGAGGTGGCCGATCAGGCTCACATACCCCGAGCGCACAGACGTGCTCTGGACCACGCGTTCGAGTCGGTGGCCGACGTTGAGCGTGGGAACCTCGGCAACACTGCCGCCAACGGCATGCTGCGGGCGATCGCGAGATGTGCGGTCGTTAGCTGGCATCCGAAGGCTCACGAGGAACAAAGCCGCATCACGGGAGACGCTACTGCCGAGGGACTGGGAGGTTTGCGGGAAGACTGCGGCCTTGTGGAGAGGCTAGCAGCCGGACAAACCGTCATGCCACCGGCCGGTTACCGCGGGACACCATGGGAGTATCGGCGGTCTTGTCACTCGGCTCGATCGGGCGGGCCGGTCATGCCGATCATCGCGATTGCCCGACAGAGAGGAGGAACTTTCGTGAGAACTATTCCTCAAACTCCGTCGAGACGCTTTCCTGGCCGTAGATCGGCAGGTGACGGTAGTAGACCTCGAGGATCATGGTTGCGAGCGACGTGCAGTAGAGCCTGCCTGCGACCTCAGGCGCGTGTCCCTTCCCGAAGCCCTCAAACCAGCTTCCGGTTTCATGACCAGAAGTTTCCTGAGCGCTGATGAGCTGGTCCCGCATTTGTGCATTCCACGCATCCCAGCGATCGTCTTCCATGTGGTGTAGGACCTGCGTCGCGTAGTAGTCGTAGTACAAGTCGCCCGACGGACCGGCTTTGCTCAGCCTGTCTATGCCTGCTTGCAGGCTCGGGTGATCCTTCTTCCAGCCGAGATACATCCGGCACAGCAGCCCCACCGCCGACGTGCTCAGCTTGTTGCCGGGGTCAGCGTAGCCGTAAGCGGCTCCGTCTTCCGACTGGACGGAGTCGAGGAACAGTTCGGCTTTCTTCACCGTGATCGGTGAAACCTGAAGGTTTGCCATGTAGCCGCTCTTCAACGCCATCAGCTGCCAGCCAACGACCGAGGTGTCACCGGGCTGTCGGGGGGTGTATCGCCAGCCACCGCCGACAGGATCCTGGGCCTCCATGATGTAGTTCAAGGCAAGCTGAGCTGGGCCTGCAAGCCGTGGGTCTTGGGTCATTGCGTAGGCCTCGCACAAGACGATGCCTACGAGACCCTGGGTATAGAGCGAGCCACCCTGCGTGTAGGCCTTCCCTTTTCCCTGAACGGTGACCGACGCAAGGTAGTTCAGCCCGGCTTCGACCTGCAGCTGGTATGGACCTTCACGGTGGGTGTACCCACGACCCAGAAATGGCAGCAGGGCCAGAGCTGTGGCGGCGCTGCGGTCGGCACGGGTGCCGCTGTGCGAGCATTGGCCTTGGCAGCTTGGGCACTGCGTGAGATCGAGTGTCCAGCCTCCGTCTGGAAGCTGATGGGCCAGCATCCACTTGAGGCCCGATTCAACAGCTTGTTCGCTCTGCTTGCTTCCGCCGCCGGCCTGAACAAGCCGATCTCGCTGGCCAGCGCTGCGGCCACCGAGGCCCCCTGCTTCCCCGCCGATCGCACCAATCTGCTGCAAGAAATCACTGGTGGGAGCCGCATCAAGGCTGAAGTCGGTCAACTCAACGTCGATGGGTGCCGCGTCGAGATCATCTGCCAGACTTTCGACTTTGACCTCAGTGATCTCCGTGACCGTCTCAGGGACGAGAACCGCTTCCGAGATATCGGGAATCTCAGGGTTTGGGTCGTCGGTCGGTACCGCCTCGAACTCTTCGACAAACTCCTCGATCTGCTCCGATGGCGTTGAGGTGATCAGTCGAGGCGGTTCTAGGCTCGGTGGATCTCTGACAATCAACGCGAGAGCCAGCAACACGACCACGTGCAGCAGGGTGCTCATGGCGAAGGCCGGCAGTCTTGAAACGGTATGGGGGGCGGTCAGGTCTCCGTCGGATTCCTCAGGGGAAGACGGTTGAGAATCCTGAGGAGGGGCTCCGGTCGGAGGAGCCGTGACCACGAGTTCGGCAGTTGCAGGGCCTGTCGCTTCAGCTGCGATCGGCTCGCCGCCGTTCTTGCCAGGCACTTGCGGCGGCGTATCCGATGACGGCGACGCCGTGACTGGGGCCTTCGCGGTTTGGGAAGATGACGTCTGTGAAGACCGCGGACGCGATCCGG
>Ga0182090_1107609_pt1 | contig 15702 bp, 8 predicted proteins | sample 041ome_24_FD_127767 | JGI IMG/M metagenome (GOLD analysis project Ga0182090, IMG submission 127767) | Metatranscriptome of coastal salt marsh microbial communities from the Groves Creek Marsh, Georgia, USA - 041408BS metaT (Metagenome... | ecosystem: Environmental > Aquatic > Marine > Intertidal... | reverse complement strand
TTTTACATCATCATCATCATGCGAAGATTTTGCGCGTTGATTTCGCGCACCACGAAACGGTCTTCGGATGAGATCAATTTCCTAACGCGGAAAAGCGTAGCATTAAGCGCCTCTTCCGCGCAAACGACGTCCTCTGAAACGACGAAAAGATCATCGTTTTCAACCAATAATACTCCTGCCGTGGATGAGAATCTCGTCCCAGTGTTCGTCGACGGCAGAGAAGTGCACGTACAAAAAGGCGTGACGGTACTCCAAGCGTGCGAACACGCCGGCGTGCACGTCCCACGGTTTTGCTACCATCCGCGGTTGTCCATCGCGGGGAATTGCAGAATGTGCCTGGTAGAGGTGGAAAAATCACCGAAACCAGTCGCCTCGTGCGCCATGCCAGTGATGCCGAACATGAACATCAAGACGACGACGGATCTGGTGAAGAAAGCGAGGGAAGGCGTGATGGAGTTTTTGTTAATCAACCACCCGCTGGATTGCCCGATTTGCGACCAAGGCGGCGAGTGCGAGTTGCAAGACCAATCGATGATTTTTGGCTCGGATAGAAGTCGGTTTACGGAAGGGAAACGAGCGGTGGAAGATAAAGAGTTAGGGCCGCTCGTGAAGACGGTGATGACGAGGTGCATTCACTGCACGAGGTGCGTGAGATTCGCGACGGAAGTCGCCGGCGTGCAAGAGTTAGGGGTGACGGGAAGAGGAGGTCAAGCGGAAATCGGAACGTACGTGAGTAAGTTGTTGAGTTCCGAGTTGAGCGGGAACGTGATTGATTTGTGCCCGGTTGGCGCGTTGACCTCGAAACCGTTCGCGTTTACCGCGAGAAGTTGGGAGTTGAAACCAACCGAGACGATCGACGTGTTGGACGGGTTAGGAAGCTCCATTCGCGTGGACTCGAAAGGTACGGAAGTCATGAGAATCACGCCCAGGTTGCACGAAGGCGTAAACGAGGAATGGATTTCGGACAAAGCGAGATTTTCCTACGACGGTCTGAAAAGGCAAAGATTAGATGCCCCGTACGCGAAGAACCCGAAAACGAACAAATTGGAAAAAGTCACCTGGGAAACCGCGTTGGAAATTGTCGGCGAACAGTTGAGCAAGGCGGACCCGAGAAATTTGAGAGCGGTAGCCGGTAAGCTCGCGGATTGCGAGAGTATCGTCGCTTTGAAAGATGTCATGACGTCGTTAGGATGCGTGAACTTTGAAGTGGAAGGCGTAAACGCAGACGCGGTGAATGTTGATTCGAGATCGAACTACATCATGAACTCGAACATCGTAGGCGTGGAAGACGCCGACGTCGTCTTGATGGTGGGCGCGGACGTTCGCTTAGAAGCGCCCGTTTTGAACGCCAGATTACGCCGCGCGAACGTCGCGGGTGGCGTAAAAATGGCCACGTTAGGACATCACGGCGACTTGACGTACCCAGTTGAAAACTTAGGCACGGAAGCGTCCATCATCAACGACTTGCTTTCCGGCAAACACGCGTTTAGCGAAACGTTGAAAAACGCGAAAAACCCGTGCGTCATCGTCGGTTCCGCGGTGTTAAACAGACCGGATTGCGCGCAGTTATTGAAGAGTTTACACCAATTGTCGGACCAATTCGGTGTCGTTACCAACGACTGGAACGGATTTAACGTTCTGCAAGCGTCTGGAGGCACCACCGGCGCGTTAGACCTCGGTTTCGTCTCCTCGAAGAACAAACACATTAGCGAAAACGACGGCTTGAAAGTCGTCTACAACTTAGGCTCGGAGACCATCTCCTCGTACGACTCCGAACCGGGGAAGAAATTCGTCATCTACCAAGGCCACCACGGCGACGTCGGCGCGGCTGGTGCGGACGTTGTCCTCCCTGGCGCGGCGTACACGGAAAAAGACGCCACGTACGTCAACACCGAAGGAAGAGCGCAAAGGGCGTTAGCCTGCGTGGCGCCTCCGGGATTAGCGAGAGCGGATTGGAAAATCTTACGAGCGGTTTCCGAATTCGCCATGGTTCCTTTGAAATATAACACCATCGAGCAGTGCAGAGAGAGGTTGGCGGAAGTCTCCCCAACCTTCAACGCCATCGATGAAGTCGAACCGAGCTTATGGTTAAACGGCGCCTCGTACGCGCATTTAGCCGGAGGGACGCCCAACGTCGTCGCGAAAGGCGGAGCAGGTAAAAAAACCAGCGGTGCGACTGTTTTCGCCTCCGAACCGTTAACGACGAACGTCGAGAACTTCTACATGACCGACGCGATTACGCGAGCGAGCGCGACCATGGCGAGATGTTCCAAGGCTAAAGCGACTGGATCCGCTTTTTAGTTTTTGATTTTATTGTTGTTGTATTTATAGAGAGAAAACCATCCTCATTAAAACGTTCGTTCGTTCATTATTCTCGTGCAAATATACTCTCGCATCGCCCTCTGCTTCTTCAACGATGACGTTTCAAAACGTAAACGACGTGAACGAAGAACTCGCGGGAGCCTCCGTGATGATGAACAACCCTAACGCTCGGCAAAGATTCGCTCCGGGAAATTCGAGTTCGAATTCGAACAACAACAACAACAGACCGTCGTCTTCGTATCATCACCATCACCATCAAAGACGAACGAAAAGAAGCAACAACAACAGCATCACGACAATTAATATTATCAAAAGAGCGACGAAGAATAAGACGAAAATCTGTCTCGTCGCTTTACTCGTCTTTATATCGTTCGTGAATCTGATGGTGTTTTCGAGAGATTCCGAGGCGAGATTGATGTCCTCTGGGAGGAAATACGCTCAGAAGAAAGACGCACAACGTCGGGAAGAATTATCACACGAAGACTACGACTTTGGTAGTAAAGACGAAAAAGGTAGAAAGAAGGACGATTCAGACGATTCAGACGATTCAGACGAAAAACCGAGCTTAGAAACCGCCTTGTTGGGATCCGCGTTAGCGGTGGACAGTCCTACGTTAACGTCTGGATTCAAATCGCTGAGCTACCCGTCTTTGGCGGAAGTCGGGGACTCGAAGCGCACGTTTTTAGTCGCCTTTGAAGGGAATTGGGAATGGGGCGTTCCGAAATCGCTGACGAACAGGGAGTTGGATCAGAGGAAAATAGAGGACATCAACGAATCTCGAGGCGGGCACTGTTACGTCAGTCGAGGACGGGTGTTACCGATACAGCCGGGATCGGACGTCGCGCCGAAGGAGCAATGGCACTCGCCAAAGATGGCGGTGAAAGGAACGTCTTCGAATGATAAGTGTTGGCGTCCCCAGTTGTTCGTGGTGCCACAAACGCACGAGGTTTTGTTGTTTTATAAGCGAGGCGCGAGTCGAGAGACGTGGGAAGGTTTTTTGAAACGCTCGTTGGACGGCGGGAAGACGTGGTTAGAGGAGGAGAAGTTACCGCCTGGAATTTTAGGCCCGTCGAAGAATAAAGTTTTGAGAAACAGCGAAGACGAATCGATTCTGAGCGCGAGCGAGAGGTGGACGCGGTCGAGCGCGTGCGCGTGGATCGAGAGAGCGGAAAGAGAAGGGAGAGATTGGACCGTGAAAAGCGGTCCGATTCGCATGGAGAAGAAAGGTTTACAGGAACGATACGGCGGAGGAAGAATGGGCGATAAAGCGGCCGAAGAGGAAGCGAGAGATTACGGAGGCATCGAACCCGCGATATTTTATAAAGACGATGGAACTTTAGTCGTTCTCGCTCGACCGGCAAAAACGACCGAACGGTTTCCGAAAAGTTTATCCGGCGTCGTGCACGCCGGAGGACGATCGAAACAGTCCTCGAGATATTTTCCGAAAATGTTAAAAGCTGAATTGAAAGACGAACCGAACGCGCAGTGGTCGGCATTTAAGGAAATCGCGGATTTACCTTTACCAACCGTATTTGGTCGAGGATTCGACGTGGAAAAGTTAACCGACGGACGCGTCGTGTTAGTTATGAACGACCCGGGTAAGAAAGGCGTGAGCGTAAAAATCTCGAGAGACGACGGCGAAACGTTTCGAGAGGCGTTTGTGATTGAAGACGGCGACGATGAAGACGAAAGCAGTGGTGGTAGTAGTGGTAGTAGTAGTAGTAGTGGTAGTAGTAGTAGTTACACGAGGGATCCAGTGATTCACGTGGCGAACGATGCCATGATTCACGTGGTTTACGTTGCCAACAACGGGAAGAAGATCAAGAGAGCGGTGTTGGATCCCGAACAGTTATAGTATTAGTCATGTATGATAAGAAATAATTTTAGAGCATATCAAAAATGTAATAATATAGTGGTGCAACAGTTAATGAAACAGAGTGATTCTATCGCCGGGATAGATGACGTCTGGGTATTTGACCAAGTTCCCGTTTGCGTCTCTCACTTCTACTTTTTCCGGCAAAACGCAGCCGGTGGCCGCGCACAAGGAATCCCCGGGTTTCACCTCGTACTCACCTCTGCGTAACGGACCTCTAGGGTCGTCCGGGTAAAAGTAATCTATGTTGTTACCGCTTTGCTGCTGCTGCTGCTCTAATTTCTGATGTTGTTCAGACACGTCCACGTCTTCGATGGAGACGAACCGTAAATCTCTCTCGTCCGCGCTTCTCGAACTGCGGAATCCAACCAAGAACAAACCAATCGCGGCGCCGACTAAAACGTTCGGATCGATCGTTTGTACGATCGATCGCAAAGTCGTAAACTTTTTTAAAACCGTTCGTCTGGACCTATCAGCTATTCTTGAGACTAAACCGATGGGTTTGCGAATGATATTTCGACTCGCTCGCTCCCTCGCTTGCATAGAAATGTCGGTTAAAATGCCTCTTTGCCGTAAACTCCTCAACGCTTGCTCTTTCGTTTGTTGTTGTTGTTGATTCGTTTGTTCGTCTCGAAAACTTCTATTCGCGACGGAGGTGTTCATGGACGACCTCACCGGCGATAACGGCGGACCGACGGAAACTTTCGACGTGTCCAATAAGAAAGACCTTTGACTCCTCGCGTGGTTGGTGTCCACGCTCCTTTCCTCTTCTTCTTCTTCTTCTCGCGTTCTATTTATCGTCTCTCTGCTATTATTATTGTTGTAGCTAAAATTATTATTCAGGTTTTCAAAATCGTGCGCGATTTCCGAAACCGTCGCGCCCGTCGATATTGGATTCATCACACCTCCCGTGACTCTCTCTCTTTTTTCCCTTTCCTTTTGCGCTCGTTTCATCTCCTCCAACTGCTTCTCCAACGCCTCTCGCCGTTTCTTCTCCTCTTCCAACTCTTTCGATTTCAACGTCACCGTTTCTTGCGCCTCTCGCGTCACCTCTTCCGGTTTCTTAAACTGCGGCGGCGTTCGAGAGAATCGTTCGAGAAGTTGCTTCCGTCCTTCCGAAATCTGGTGTTTCCCGATTTCAAACACGCCGCCGCCGCCGCCGCCGCTCGATTGTTTCTCGGGCGTCTTCTCGCCGTCCGGGTGAACATTTTTATTCGCGACAAGATTCCTCGCTTTCTCCTTCCCGAAATTCACGCCTTCCAGCGTCACTCTCACGCACACGTGCCCGACGATGTTTTCCCTCAAATCGTCCCACATCGCGATCCATTTCCCCGGCACTTTCCCTTTATTCTCATTCGCGAACAGTTGGAAATCCATGGTTCCAAATCCCACGACTTTGGTCATCTCCTCGTCTAACAACTCCACCGATAAGTGCGTGTACGTGTTCACGTTCAAGGTCAGCGGTAAATGTATCTCCGCTCTAAAAACTGGATCTGTGCCGAACGCACCGTCGGTTATCGCGACGGAGTCGACTAAGCCGGGCGCGAGTAACGCGCACCGAACTCTGGTTTTCAGATTCGCGCGTTCGTGTGGTAACGAGCGCCCGGCGATGACTGCGACGGAGCAGACATCTTTTGAGGACATGCGTTTTAAAACGTCGTCTGCTTCTTCTTCAGCGGCGAGAGTACCACCTCTGAAAAAGCCTCGATATCCTCGTTTCGAAGAGGAAGACCCTCCTCTCGAAGGCGAGAACATTTTATTTTAAGTGAGAGCGGTTACTAAATCAATAGCACAACAAAGTGATGTGTCGAGTTCCTTCCCAACGGACTTCTTCTTAGAATTTTTTCGTTGTTTTCTCTCTGTCTGTTGTAAAAAAAATTCGTTTGCTGTTTTTTTGAATTTTTGATCGAAAGAGCGAAACTTTTTGTTCTTCTTTGAACAGAATTTTTGCCTTCTTCTGTTTTTTTGAATCAAGGAGAGATTTTGTCTCTCGTTTTCGAGATCGCTCTCGTTCTCGCGTTTTCACTCGTTCTTAAGAAGAGAAAAAAAGAGATCGAACGCGAGAAATTTCTCATCCCTCATATCAGCACTCCCCGATCATCACATCACATACTACATAAAATATGGCCTGCACTTTATCCGCTTCGGGTTTACTCCCGCTCAAACAACGAGTAGTCTCGAGAAGTTCTTTAAGAAGAAACTCCGTTTGCGTCAAGGCTTCTTCCCAAACGACGAAACAATTTATCGCGCAAAAAAGCGAGCAATTGTCTAAATCCGTCGCCGCGGCGACGACTTCTGCGTTGTCTTTCGCCGCCGCGCCTCGCGAAGCTTTCGCGAGCGCGAACGAGTCCATCTCTGACGTCGCTTTGGCGAACGTGAACATTTTGGGCGTCATCGCCGTCGCGTTGTTCATTATTATCCCGGTGTCCTTTTTGGTCATCTTGTACGTGAAATCCACGGCGGAAGGCAACGTTTCCGGTGGTTTCTCGCAATCGTACTACGACGAGTCGAAGAAGATGGGAAAGAAGTTGACGAACGAAGCCGCCGTGCTGAAAGGCAAAGGGACTGGCATGAGACCGGAGAAGTAGACATCATCTCTTAAGAGAGAATAAGAGAGAGAGAGAGAACAAGAGAGAGAGAGAAAGAGAAGGACTACTATCATTTTTATATATAGCTTTGAAATTCGCGAAACAACACAAACAAACAACAATACAACAAGAATAGTTTAAACGTATAATAATACATCGCGCGGTAGTAGTAGTACTTAAAAAAAAATCGTTCTTCTTCTCTTCTTTTTCTACAATAATATGCGCTGCTAGATTATATACTATATTTATTAAACGAGTATATGTGGGGGCAATCACTTAATGCTGGCTAACACGGACCGAACTTGCTTTTTTTGATCCTCCGATAAGATCGCGTCGTCGCCCGGGAACTGAATGTCAAACTTGATTTTCAAATCGCCTCTGCCACTTTGAGATTTCGAGAGCGGCATGCCTTGACCGCAAATGACTTTGACATACTTCGGGCTGATCACGTGCGGGACGCTGACGTCGATGCTCTTCCCGTCGATGGTGTACACCGTCGACGACCACCCGCACATGGCGTCCACCAAATCTACCTTCACCGTTTTAATCAAATCGTTCCCGTCTCTCGCAAAGTGCGGATGTTTCTTCTCGTCGATTTCAAACACCAAATCCGCAGCTATCGTGTTTCTATCCTCGTCGCCTCCTTTCTCCGCGAAGGTTATTTTCGTCCCTTTTTTAAACCCTGCGCGAATGGGTACTTCTATAGTTTCCGCTTTCGATTTTTGGTTCCCGGACGCGTCCAACACTTTCCTCGTGATTTTCAACTTTTTCGTCGCGCCGTAGAACAAATCTTCCAAACTGACCGCGAGTTTCTGCTCAACCGCAGGTGGTTTCGTCCTTTGCCTTTGTTGTTGCGGCATGCCGCCTCCCATGCCGCCGAACGGGTCCCCGCCCATGCCCCCGAAGCCGCCTCCCATGCCGCCGAACGGGTCGCCTCCCATCCCTCCGCCGCCGCCGCCGAAGAACTCTTTGAATATATCGTGCGCGTGTTGTTGCGAGAACCCGTGTCCTCCACCGTTACCACCCCCTCCGAACCCGTCTTGTAACCCATCTTCGCCGTACCGGTCGTAAATCTCTTTCTTTTTCGGATCGGTCAAGACTTCGTACGCCTCGGAGACTTCTTTAAACTTCTTCTCGGCTTGCGCTTGTTTGGAGCCTGGGTTTTTATCCGGGTGCCATTTCATGGCCAGTTTTCGGTAGGCTTTTTTGAGCTCGGCGTCCGAGGCGTCTCGGGAGACGTCGAGGATCTTGTAAAAGTCTCGGCCGCCCATGTTTTCGAAGCCGTTTCCTTCACAGAATGAATGAAGTTTCTCTCGAATCGAATCGAATCAAAAGCCAACGTTAGCGTTGCTTTCTTCTTTGCGCGCTCGTTTTAAGCGCAATAAAAACAAAGACGCAGTATAACGACAACGCGATACTAAATCGCTCGTCGTTGTTTCTCTTTCCGGCGTGTGCTCAAAGCCTTTCTCTCTTCTCTCCGTGTGTATTTGTGACGTGTGCAATCGTGTGGAAAGAATGAAGCATTTTCCAATCCAATCGGCCGCACTTTTTAGGAGTAACAACACGAGGGAGAGAGAGACGGAAAGAATGCGGGAGGAGGAAAAGGCAGCAGAAAAGGAGGAGGACGCAGAAGACGCGTGTTTTCGAGGGTGCTGCCGCGTTTTGAAGACCACGAAGAGAGGGACTCGTGATGATGATGAAACGAACGCGTTTCCAAAGATGACGTTCCGCTTGGCGAAAGATTTGGTAAACGTCAACGCGATGATGACATCGATTACGGGGTCTTCTTTCGAGAATACTACTACTACTACTACTACTACTAATAATAATAATAATAAAGCAGGGAAAAAGAATCAAAGATTGTGTATTAAAATGTTCACCTCGAACGCATCTCAAGTCTATCTGTCGAGAATGTACGAGCAACCGGTGGCAATTAAACTGCCAATCCTACGCACGAAAACCGACATCGACCGGTACCACTGCGAGTTACGGATCGTCGCATCTTTAAAACACGAAAACATATGCTCGATTTTAGGCGCTCGAGCGTGGCCACCGGAATACGCGCTCGTGTTTCCGTGGTGCGAGAACGGGTCGGTACATCAAGCGATACACGTCAACCGGTGGGTACCGAATTTGGGAGGCGCGTTTAAAGTGTGTTGGCAAACGGCGAAGGCGTTGAGATATTTGAAAGAAACGCACGACGTCGTGCACAGAGACGTGAAACCGAGCAACATATTGTTGGACGAGAAATGGAACGCGAAATTGACTGATTTTGGCTTATCGGAATATCGAGCGGATTTGGAAAACTCGTTGCAAGCGGCGATATACAACGAGAGCGTGAAGTCCGAGGACGCAGAAGGGAGGGCGATTGATATCAACGGTAAGTTTGTCGCCAACGACGGGAACGCGCCGAGCGGCGGGTTTCAAAAGCAACACTTGGTCGGGACGTTAGCGTACATCGCTCCAGAGGTGTTGATGCGAGTGGTGTCCACGTACGCCAGCGACGTGTATTCCTCTGGGATTACGTTTAACGAAGTCGCGTCGAGAGTGGAACCGTACGCCGATCGAGAGCGGAACGTGGCGTTGGCGCACACGTGCATGGATTTGAGTTACAACGACGGCGATTTAGCGAAAGCGATCGTGATTGAAAATTTGCGACCGGTGAAAGCGTTTTTTGACGCCGACGAGGAAGAAGAGAAAGAGAAAAATGTGAGGAAGGAAAAGGAGGAGGAAGAAGACGAAGCAAATAGAGGTAGAAGAGATAACAATAATAGCAATAAAAACGAAGTAGAAGTTTCGCTCCAACGCGAATTCGAAAAACTCGTCACGAAAATGTGGGACGGGAAACCGGAAAACAGACCAGATTTTGCGGAAATAGAAGAACGGTTACGAAAAGGCGTCGAGACGTACGAGAAAGAAATCGGGGCGTGCGTTTGGACGCAAGCTGCTCTTTCCGAGTCTTCCTACGAGAGCAGAGAAGACGAGGACGCGACGATGACTGACGCCGAAAACGAGGACGGGGAGGACGCCGCCGGAAAGAACGATCAAAAGACTGCGTTTGGAAATCGCGCTCGATTCGCGCCGTGCGCGTTCGACGCGCCGTTGTCTTCTTATTCGACGATGGATGCTACTACTACTAATAACAACAATGATAAGGGTACAAAACCACCGTGCATCGTCTCCAACACCGGCGCGTTTGCCACCGCGGGCGCTCGAGGCAACGACAAGATGGAAGACAGGCACAAGATTTTCCGCGATTTCAACGGGCTTCCCCATTGCGCCGTGATGGCGGTGTTCGACGGCCACAGAGGATTCGAGTGCGCGGAATACTGTTCGGAAAATCTCTCCGACGCCATATTATCCGAATGGGGCGAGAACGGAAACGATATCCCGTCGACGCTTAAAAAAGTCTTTCAAAAACTCCACCTGGCGTTTGTCAAACACTGGACGGAAAAAGAACGCAGAGACATGCACAAATCCACCGCGGATCCAAAATCGAAAAAGAAACGGTATCCCGGCTGCACGGCGACGGTGTGTTTCTTCTGGGGTGACGATGTGTACGTCGCCAACGCTGGAGATAGTCGAGCGGTTTTAGGCCACCATCCAACCGGAAACGACGAGGTCGACGCCGACGAAACGACGTGGTCGACCGCTCTGAGCGAAGACCACTGCGCGTCCTCGAACGCGAAAGAGTTGGAACGAGTGAAGAATTCCTCAGAAAACGTAAAAATACGAACTTTAGAGAACGGTCAAATACGCGTCGGCGACGCCGGTTTAGCGGTGACTCGAGCGTTAGGCGATTGGGATTGCACGGAATCCGGAGGCGTTTTGTCCGAGCCGGAAGTAATCAAGAAGACGCTCTCCGCCGACACGGACGCTTTCATCACGATCGCGTGCGATGGTTTGTGGGACGTGTGCACGAACACCGACATGTGTTCGATCATACGAGATACGGTGAAAGAGCCGAGCATGTGCGCCAAACGTTTAGGATGCGAAGCGTTGAATAGATTGAGCGACGATAACATCAGCGTCTTGGTCGGCATTCTCGGCAACGAAGGCACGTTCGCCAAAGTTTCGTGGAAGAGCACGTATAACGACGGCTTTAGCGGGTTGAAGTGATGCTTTTCTACCGCTGCTGCTGCTGCTGCTGATGTAATACTAATATATAGTACTAGTTGATTTTCTAATAATGAACGATACCGTAATCAAAGAGAGAGAGAGTATATATATTGGCTTTCGGCTTTTCTTCTTAAGTTGAGGCTTTTCTGATTATGATTAAACAATTTTGTGGGGTATAAGATGCGTTGCTAAGAGGTAATAGATACGTTTACTCGCGCATTGAACGGAGAATAAACACATTTACTTGCCTGTTTAAAGAGAGAGGAAATCGAGAAAGAAATTAACATCCATCGTCAGTCAATCAATCACAAATCTTCACAAACTTTAGATTATTTCGACGCACCACTCGCGAAGTCCACGCACGGCGCTCCCGTAATCGTCTTGCACCCAACATTCGATCGCGCCACGTTCGCCGCCAATCTCCCGTCAAAAGTCGTGATATCCGCGGACCCGTCCTTCTCGACGTAGACAACCGGTCTTCCGTCCGGAACGAACGGTTGGACAAACTTTTGCGCCGCGGCGTTCGGGACGCCGTTTTGGAGCGTGAGGCCCATGATTTCAGCCTGCGCCGGGGCGGAGTTGAAGAGCATGATCGCGGCGGCGCCGGCGGCGGCGATTTGTTGCGGCTTCCTGCATTGATGAATGACACACACACACACACACAGAGAGAGAGAGAGAGAGAGAGAAAGAGGTGTTAGTTTGAAAAAAAAATCCAACAGTCTCTCTGGTATTGCGCAAACAGAGAGTACGCAGTTCCTTTTTCCTTCGTTTCCTCAGGAGTACAATCTCCTCAATTTTGCGTATCTTTTTGGGGCAGAAACCAAGTTTGAGGCAAAAAGCCAAGGAGATAAAAAAAACAAATTCTCATCTCGAATGTCTCGAATTCGCGCAGGTTTGCGGACGACGCGAACGGCAACGCGACTTTGAAGAGATACGTTCGGTGGATGTAGATGTATATATCTTTGTCTGTGTGTTGAGTTCGCTCGTTTTGAGACGACTCGTACTCTTACTCTCTCTTTTTTCGGAGAGCGAAATTTGCGCGGGTAACGACCGAAATTCCATCATCGCTCGTCGCCCACAAATCGGAGAAAAAAAAGACAATATAATTCGAAATCCAACGAGGAAGAGATGCGCGCGAACACTCACGTGGCTTTCTTTTCACATTTTTGCGCTTGCGCGGAGGCAACGACCGAAACAGTAACCGGGGCTTTGATGGCAAACATTTTTTATGTTGTGTTTTTAAGAGTGTAGGTGTGCTATTATGACGTTCTTTGTGGTCGAGATTTTCACTTGTTTTTAGACAGAGGGAGATGGATAATAATACACAAGAGAAAACTCTAAAATACTATGGAATGCGCTGGAAAATTTTCCTCTTTCAATTAAACTAAATACAGTATTACATACACACACACGCGCGGGCGTTCTTCCGAGCAGCGCTCTTCTCTACTGCGCTCTCTTTTTCTATTGCATTATTATTATTGTTATTATTTTTGTTGTTTACGCAACCAACTCTCGACGTCCTCTCGATCAAAAGCGATATCTTTTTCAAACTTGGACGCGGCGGATGCGGAGGATGTTTTTCGAATGGTGACGGTTTTGAACTCGATGCGAACGTCGCTGGCGAGGCGAGAAATTGCCTCGGAGTTGTCTTTGGTCAAGTTGATGACGTTTACCGCGTGCTTTTGTTGGGATTTTTTGAGCTCGAGGAGGACGGTGAGGACCGCCGAGCGGGTTTCCGCGGGCGAGAGAGAAGAGGCGTCGATGGTGACGTCTGCTCCTTCGTTTTCAGAGTTTGAAGGCGAAGAGGGAGCAGGAGTTGTCGTTGTTGTTGTTGTTGTTGTTGTTTTTGTAGAGGTAGATGTAGAAGGCGACGAAATAGCCGCCTTCGCGTTAACCTCCGCGGCAACTCTCGTGAGCATTTTCAACGCGTTCTCGGATTGCTTCCTTAAATACGCGTTGTTGTTGTTTTTACTACTCGCGCCGACGCCTTCATTATCGCTGAAGCCCTCTTCTCCCTGGTTCGTATCGTCGTCCTTGCTGTCATCTTCTCGCTTTTTTTGCACAGAAGGAGCAGCACCGACGCCAACGCGTCGGGTCATGTCCGCGTACATCTCTCGTAATACGTTCACCTCCTCCATCGTTCCCACGTCGCGAAACAATCGAGGCTCTAATATCGTCGCGCGAATAGCCGCGTTGAATATTCTCGGTTTCCGTTCACCATCTGAAGCGAACGTGTTCGCGTACCGATCGTAAAAAGTAACCGCATTTCGAAACTTCGACGCGACGGAGTAGGCGTAAAGCATCGTGATGAACTCATACTCATCCGGTTTCGACGTTCGTCGCATGCGAACGATGCGTTCAAACGTCCCTTCGCTCTTCTCTAGATACTTCTCGCCACCTCTCGCGTACGCCGCTAACAGCGAATTCAGATGTTCCGTGGTCACAAATTCTGCGCCGCGTTTTGATATCATCTCTTCCATCACTCGTTCTGCCGTCGCCGGGCCGTTCTTTCCCATTTTCTTGGTTGCTTTCAACAGCGCGAGATACGTCACCGAATCCGCGATGAGTGGATTATCGTCTCTGTTTATCAAGTCCAAGATATCCATGGCTTCACCCGGGACGTTTTCTCCCGCGCAATGGTCGATGACGATGTTCGCAGCGGCGATCGGGTAGTATTTTTTCTGTTGAATGGTTGTCGCCGGGGTTGCATTCAATCCGTTGTTCTTCGCCGCGTTCATCGAGTTCATCGACGACATCTTGGGCGTCAACAGGTTCTCTTTCAAAATGGCGACGTTTTCGGAAAGCAAGTTGGCGTCGCGCAACGCCAAGCTGAGGAAGATCCAAAACTCTGGCGAGAGTTGGCTGTTTGCGTTTCTCGCTCTGCCTTCTTCGTTGTAAATCAACTCCTCGTTGTACACCGCCAACGCCTCTTCGACTCGTTCAGGACCGGCGCGTTGAAAGGCTTCGACTACGCATCTGCGAATTTCCGGCGCGTTTGCATACTCGTCGCCAAATCCAAAACGCAACCGATCGCGAACCTCGATCGCTTCGTCCGCTAATCCTGCTCTCGCGCAGATTTCTAATATGCACTCTAAATCGTGGCGTTTGCTTTCGTCCTTGGATGTTGTGGTATCCGTTCGTGACGACAACGACGACGAAGAAGAAGAAGACGAGCGGTATCGTCTTCGTCCACCGTTACGATCGTTTTCATCGTACGAGGCAAACAAAAGAGGCGCTGATTTGGATTTCGAGTTCGATGTGACCGCATCGATCGCGAACCTTGCCGCAGTTTTGTTCGAGATGCGACCGTTCCGTCCGCCGGCGTACCGTAAGGCTTTATATAAAGCTCTGTACGTGCTTTTGCTCGGAGGAACGCCATTTCTTTGCATGTTTTGAAACACCATCAGCGCCTGTTTCGGTTGCTTCGAGTCGCAGAGGAAGTGCATGACTTGCGCGTACGCCGGTTCGACGTTTTCGCGGTTCTTTTTCGCGTCGCGGTCGTCGCGGAGTTCTTTGAATTGTTGCTTTTTCAGTTGACGCAAACGTTTCGCCGCGGCGAAATCGTAGTAATTTTTCTTCCTCGTCGCGTCGTCGTCATTATCCTCCTCATCATCTGCGCTACTCTCGATATCATCACCATCTTCTTCCGGCTGTTGTTGAGATTGTTGTTGTTGTTTCTGTTGCTCGTATTTAAATGCGGCGGCGAACGATTTCGCTCCAATCGTACCTCTCGCCATCCACTTCTCCGTCGTTTCCAACTCGCGAATGATTTCCATCGCCTTTGCGGCGTCTCTCGTTTTACACAACAAACCGACGATGCTCGAATAACACTGACCATCTAAAACGATATCTTTCTTCTTCGCTCGCGACCAGCACTCTAAACCGAGTTTCTTCATTTCATCAATAGTCGGCCTTCCGTTTTCAACGCCAAACGCGGATATTAACGTCGCCACGATAAACGCGTCGCCATTTTCTCGGTTTCGTTTCATCGAGTCGTACACCGTCATCGCGAATTCCACGTCTTTCGTCTGGTTAATAACTTTACACGCCGCCGTGAACGCTTTGCGTTTGAATCCCGATCTCGGTTTGATTTTCAAAGCTAAATCCAGGAAGCAATTCTTGGCGTCGTCCAATCGATTGACGTGTCGAGAGCACGAACAAAGGCGTTCGATTTTCAACTCGACGGCTTTCTTATCGCCGTACGCGCAATCGTGGTACGCCTCGACGTCTGTCCACGCTTTCTTCGCGCGAACCGTAAATCCTAAATCGTCGTACGCTCTCGCCATGGCGAGCAATACTATGCCCTTCGCGTTTGCGTTAACTCGAATCGCTCTCGATTTAATCCTTTCCAGTTCTAACGCTATGATTTGTTCGTTTTCCGGGGTTTCCACGTTTTCCTCCTCTTCCTTTTCCTCTTCGATCGTATCGCCATTAATGATGACTTCTTCTTTTACGTTTGAGGAGGATTTTACGCCTCGAAAGATTTTCCTCCGTTTCGCCCAAAGTTCAATCAACTCGTGCGCGTCTCGACCGTTGACGACGTCGATGACTTGCAAAATGTCGTCATCCTCCGTGTCCTCCGAACCATCGTTCATCTCGTAATACCTAAAATCCCACTCCTGACTGACGTACTTCCACAACGTTTTCGTCCAAACCGTCTTCTCCTGGTCTACTTCGTATCTCTCCGCCACCGCGTCTAAAACAACCTTCAACGTCGCGAACGTTTTCGGCTTTGCCGCGCGAATGAAATCGCCGGTGATTGTCATCGCTTTTTGCTGCCTGCCTTTCAACGGCGGAAGT
>Ga0182090_1299617_pt1 | contig 15712 bp, 14 predicted proteins | sample 041ome_24_FD_127767 | JGI IMG/M metagenome (GOLD analysis project Ga0182090, IMG submission 127767) | Metatranscriptome of coastal salt marsh microbial communities from the Groves Creek Marsh, Georgia, USA - 041408BS metaT (Metagenome... | ecosystem: Environmental > Aquatic > Marine > Intertidal... | reverse complement strand
CAGATTTCAGCAGTCAACGATGCTGCAGCGGAGGTGGCCTGAACGGATGTTCCAGTCATCGCCGACGGCGGCATCCGCTACTCCGGCGACATCACCAAGGCGATCGCAGCGGGCGCGCATGCCTGCATGATCGGCGGTCTGCTTGCCGGTGTCGAAGAGAGTCCTGGCGAGACGGTGCTCTATCAGGGCAGAACGTTCAAAGCGTATCGCGGTATGGGGTCGATCGGGGCAATGGTCAAGGGCTCAAGCGAGCGCTACGGCCAACGCGGTGGTCGACAGGACAAGCTTGTGCCGGAGGGTGTCGAAGGGCGGGTGCCGTTCAAGGGGCCATTGAGCACCTTTGTGTACCAGCTCGTCGGTGGGTTGCGAGCGGGCATGGGCTACTGCGGGACGAAAACGATCGAGGAGTTGCGGCGCGACGGCCGATTCATTCAGGTATCCGCCGCGTCGGTCAGGGAGGGCCATCCGCATGACATCGTCGTTACTCAAGAAGCGCCGAACTATACGGCAGAACACGCTGGGGGCGATTGACGCCAGAAGATCGGCAGCAGGGCTTGTTGCACTGCTGCTGGCGTTTGTCTTGGCGGGAGATCTCCACGCCGCCCCGTGGCAGGACCTTTTCGGTAAGGCTCCGGCGGGAAGAATCCAGACGCAGCCTTGGGGGCAGGCTGGTTCGCTTGCAGACAAGGTGGCTGATGACCTGGATGTGTCAGTGGGGCTTGAGCGCCTCGGGGCGTCCTCCCGAGCCGGTTCCGCACTGACTCGACTTCGTGAAGCCGTTGTCAGCAATGCAGAGATGGGAGCGGAGCCTGTTCGGCTCGCCCAGGCTGATGCAACTCCGTTGGCGTCCACGGCGTCTGCTCAGCAAGGAGATCCCGCGGTGTGTGCGGCTGAAGCGGAGGCGTGTCGTCAGGCCTTGGAGCAGCTCCGGCTGGACCGCATCTCTGAGATCGATCTCGACATCCGGGTCAGTGGCGTGGCAGGCAATGACTACCCCTGTGAGTGTCGGCTCGAGGGAGAGGTATTTGAGCCTCGTCGCTTTGCCACCACCACTTTCACCTGGAAGGCGGCAGGCTACTGCCACAAGCCGCTCTACTTTGAACAATGGAACTTTGAGCGGTACGGCCACTCCTATGGCTGGGCTGCGGACCCGTTCATCTCAGCAGCTCATTTCTTCGGGACGCTGCCTATCCTGCCCTACAAGATGGGCGTGGAACTCCCCTGGGAGTGTGTCTATCCGGTGGGCTACTACCGGCCGGGCAACTGTGCTCCCTGGACGGTGCCTGCATTCCCTGTCAGCGTGCGAGGGATGGCAGTCGAAGCCGCCACAGTCACCGGTCTCGTGTTTCTGCTGCCCTGATCGGCTGCTGAAACGTGGGCGACAGAAACGTCACCGTCAGAAGCGTCGCCGGCATTTTGTCGTCGACAGTCGGCGTGGCTATCGCTTGCGAACGATCGCGATATACGCGTAGCGTTTAGCGACCGACTCAAAAGAAACGTCAGCCCGTCCCGATTCGCCCAGCGCTGTGAGCGCTGTGTGCACGTCGGGCCTGTAGAAAACGTGGAACAGCGAGAGCCACTTTTTCAGGCCTGCGGCAAACCAGCCTGGCAGGTCCGCCTGGTCCCAGAAGTCGACGATGACCAGCTGGCCACCCGGACGGAGGTTTGCCAGAGCCGCTTCGATGGCTCCCTCCCAGGCCGGCACCATCGAGAGGCAGTACGAGAAGAAGATCGTGTCAAATCCGTCCGCACGGCCAAACATCTTCTGTGCGTTGAGCTCTTCAGCGAGGCCCTGACGAAGGCTCACTTCGCCCACGCCCGCCTTTCGAATAGAGGCAGCCGCGGTCTCCAGCATCTCATGCGAGGCATCAAGGCCGTAGAGGCTGCCACAGTGGGGCCGCCGGGCGAGCTTGATCAGGTTGCGAGCCGTGCCACAGCCCACTTCGAGTGTCGCGGTGTCGTCGGACGTAACGACTCGCTCGAGCATTCGGTCACGGCCGAGCAGGTAGTAACGGCGTGTGATGTCGTAGATGTGTCGCGTGACGCGATACATCCGGTCCATCGCCCTGGCGGGATCGTCGTTGCTGACGTCGGCAGGGGAACTGGAGCGACCGCTCGAGACGGCCCCCGCGGCATCGTGGTCTGGCCCGACTTCATCTGTCACTGGGGCTGCCCGTCAGTTTTCTCGTAGATGTGAAACATGCCATAGATCGCTGAGCGATCATGAGTGTGGAGCTCTCGGGCACGTTCTTGGTGATAGTGGAACTGGGCCTTGGTTTCCGGCGAGAGTGCCTCTTCGACTGGAGAAAGCTCACCCGCTGTCCGGAAGATCACCCTCGTGTCGGCAGCTCCCACGCGGGCGATCTCACTCCAGAGCGCCTCGATCACGTTTGGTGGCATCCAATCCTGGCTGTCGAGCAGGATGAAGCCGTTGAGGCTGCCTGGTTCAGCGGTCGACAGAAAGTCGCCGAGGCTCGCAATGTGCGTCTCAACCCGGTCGGCCATCTCCTTGATCGTCTCGTAGTTCTCCTCGCGGAGGTAGTCGGGAACCGCCTTGCGGCCTTCGTGGTCGTAGCGACGGCCGAACGCCTGCCAGGTGAAGTAGTTGTCGTCGAGAGGAAAGCCGCAGGCGAGTCGGCGGATCCGTTCTTTGTACGTGTCAAAGAGTTTCTGGCCGTTGCCTCCCGACTCTGCCAGCATCGCGGCATGCTGGCTCGGCGGAATACCAAGGCTGTAAACCGCCACCGGCTGGCGGCCCATCCAACGCACGAGGCGATTCTCAAACAACGAAGCGTAGTACTCGTCAAAGATGCGTTCCTGCTCCGACTTGCTTTGGGCAGTCAGAAGCCTCGCAGGGTCACGGCGAACTGCCTTGGCAATGCCATGTACCACCCTGAAGAACTGGCCGAGCTTGGCTTTTTCGTAGAGGCCTGTCTTGAAGTAGTTGATCCGCTTCGGCCCAACCGTGTTGCCCGGCCAGTCACTCGATTCCCAGAACTGACGAGTCTGCTCGTCGAGATGTTCGCGGATGTAGGTGCGGTAGTTGTGCAGGTTGTCGGGGTGCTGCCCGAGGCCGAAAAACTTGTAGAAGCTCTCGTAGTCAGGCAGGTGCTTGACGGCTGCCAGCTTGAGCCGCGTCAACGACATATGGTTGTGGTTGAGGTCAACCGCCACGATCCGCTTGGGACGGTGCACCAGATAGTTGAGAACGTTGCAGCCACCGCTGGAGATGGTCAGCAGCTGAGACTCCGGACCGATTCCCAAGGCCTCAGCGTCAACCCGTGGATCTTCCCAGATCTGGTTGTAGACGAAGCCCTTAAACCACATCGTGAACATCCGCTCCAGCATGCCACGGCGGCTGGCGAGGCTGTGGTGGTGTACCGCCTTGCGGAGGTGGTTGCGGGTGCTTGGTCGAGCTGCGAGCGATGATGACGATGACATGGAACAGCGTGTTTCCCTGGTGCGAAACCCCACGAAGACCTAAGCATAACCAGCCGTGACCATTGACGTGAGGGACACGACTCGAGAGCGGAGAAACGGCGTCTTTTACTCGCTCTCCGGCGGAGTCCGGCAGCCAGCAGTGTCGAGAGCCGTGACCAGGTTGTGAGGGGCCTGCGTGGCAGTACGAGGCGAACGATAAGGGCTACTGAACGGAGGCCCCTGCTGCAGGCGGAGCCTCAAGGAGATCTGGCGGTGGTGTGCGGCGGTCGATTTCCGCTGTCACGTTCGCCGTCATTTGTCGCAACTGCTGGCCGAGCAGCACGATAGCGTCTTCAGTTGCCTGAAGTTCTGCATCGATCGCCTCGTAGCGATCTTTGACTGAGGCCTCGATGCGGTCGGCAGCCTTGAGATCTGCGTCCCAGCCAGTCTGATCGGCTTTGAGATCAATCTCTTTCTGGTCGAGCAAAGCAAGCTGATTCACCGCATTCTGGTAGGCAGCAGTGAGGGCGTCGGTGCGGGCGGCTGAGTTTTCGAGAGTCCGCTCCAGGTCTTGGCGAATCCGGTACAGGCCGAGTGACTGCAGATTGTCGAACACGGTCACGGGAGCCTCGTTGCCAACGCGTTCGGTAATCGCGTCGGAGCCAAGCATCTCTGTCTGGCCGTCGGTGAGTGGGCGACGGAAGAAACGCCGGAGCACTTCGGTCACCCCGCCAGTTGCCATCTGCTCTGCAAAGGACAGTTCGAGCACAGCGGTGCTGCCTGCTTCAAACACGAGCGGCTCTTCGTTGGGGTCGGTTTCATGCGTGTAGGCCTCAGTGAATCGCACTTCAGCCCAGTAGAGTCCTGGCGGGATCACCCAGCGATACTCGACCTCAGGCGTGTCCGCGAGCAGTTGGGGGAGTTGGCTTGCTGGAAACGCAGGCACGACTTCACCAGCGAGGAACTTTGTGACCGTGCCGTCAGGCCAGGTGAAATCTGTGTCTTCGCCGAAGGTCACCTCCGCCCAACCAACACCGGGCGGCGGTTCAGGCGTGCCCTGCAGTGCCTCAAACGTCCGCCCCGCGTCGACGACATCCGCAGGCAGGAGCGGGCCGCCGCCGGCGAGGGTGAACTCGCTGATGTCGGTTTCCATCTGTTCCAGATTGGCAACGCCGGCGGGGACATTGTCGCTGGTAGGCGGCTCGATGGCAGGCCAGGTGGGGGCGTCTGACCCTTCGTCTGTGCGATGGAAGGCCATCCAGCGGTCGATGGGAAGACTTTCCAGAACGAGCACGTCGTCGTGCGGCTGCGCCCAGCGGCTGCTATCAGTGTCGTCGGGAGGCAACAGCGGAGTGATCTCGAGCGAACTGCCATTTACTGCGGTGACCTGGAACGCACCGACGTAGCCGCCCTGCTGTTCTTCAGTGGCCTCATCAAACACGTACACAGGAGCTCCCTCGTTGATCGCGGGAGTCTCGGATGTGGTGATTTCGAGGGTGCCAGGCTGACCGTTGCCAGGAGCGGTGAAGCTCGCATGCCGCCACCAGATGCCTCGCCACGAGTTCACGCGGTCACGCTGCCGTACCCAACGCTCACGGATGTCAATCAGGTCAGCAACGGAGCAGTTTTGCAGGGTCTCAATACCGCATTCCCCCGCAGGTGTTTCCGTGCCGTCGGCATTGACGATCAGGCCATCTCGTGCCCGGAGTAGCTCAGCCTGGACGGCATTCACCCGCGTCCGCCAGTTGCGTTCTCGCTCGGTCAGCATGCTCGCGAGAAAGAGGTAGCCGAGTGAGGAAAGAATCACCAGCACGGCAGCAGTGATGGTGCCGGCGTTCCAGCCCTTTGCGCCGACACCGACGAACACGAGTGCCGCCAGGAACAGAATGCCGATGATCGCAAGGATGACGTAGGTCATGGGGATACCCTTGACGCGTGGACAAATCGTCAGGCCCGCCGTAGTCGACGGGCATGGCCAGGGAGTATAGCCATGCCACCCCCTTTCCCTGGGAGGCCGTTTTTTCGGATTTTTTGCGGCTTCTCTGATGTTTTTTCGGAGACGGGCCTTCGCAAGGGGTGTCGCCGCAGGGCGACAGTGGTGTCGTCGCCTGTTGCCCGCAGGGAACAACAGCCGCTGAGTCGTTCGGTCCGAATGCCCGTTTCCTCCGTGAAAAGGCGAGGTACTGTCGCTGAGCCAGGTTTTGGCATGAGAGCTGCTTTTGAACACATCTGAGCCGTGCGGTGGTCCGACCGCAGGCCTTCGAGTGTTTCCCTGGAGCTACCGCGGCCATGCCCTCAACCACCCTTGATGCCTCTCCCACCGCAGCTGTGAGCCGCACTCGAGCCCGTCAGGCTGACCTGATCGGCGTGACGGAAGACCCAGTTCGGCTCTACCTGAGCCAGATGGGCGGGATTCCCTTGCTGACGCGTGAGACAGAGGTTCAGAACGCCAAGGAGATCGAACGGTGGCGACGGCAGTTTCGGCACACCCTGCTCGAGAACGACTTTGTGCGAGGTGGGGCCATCCGTCTTCTTGAGCGGGTTCACGAGGGCACGCTACGGCTTGACCGCACCATCGAAGTGGCGGTGACCGACACCAAGGAGAAGAAGCGGATCCTCGAACGTCTGGGGCCCAATCTGGTCACGCTGCATCGCCTTGAGGATGAGCATCGCGACCTGTTCCGGCTGGCAACCTCGCGAAAGGCCACGATGAAGGTGCGGCGGCAGGCCTGGAAGCGGCTTGTTCGTCAGCGGAATAAGGCGGTTCGGCTGGTTGAGGAACTCCATCTGCGAATCCAGCGGCTCTATCCACTCCTGGAACAGCTCCGCAGTATGGGCCGTCAGTTGGGACTCCATGCAGCTGGTGCTGAGCGGAACGGACCGTTCACACAGGATGAGCGACGTCTCCTCTGGCGAACGCGGGAAACGCGACCAACGCTCTCGCGTCGGCTGGCACGGCTGAGCACGCTGCAGACTCGCTATGACAAGGCGAAGCGAGACCTTGCTGCCGGTAACCTGCGGCTGGTGGTCTCAATCGCCAAGCGATATCGCAACCGGGGCATGAACTTCCTCGATCTGATTCAGGAGGGAAATGCAGGCCTGATGAGGGCTGTCGATAAGTTCGAACATGCCCGCGGTTTCAAGTTCTCCACCTACGCCACCTGGTGGATCAGGCAGGCGATCACCCGAGCGATCGCCGATCAAAGCCGCACGATCCGCGTGCCCGTACACATGATCGACACGATGACGCGACTGCGGAACTTGACCCGCGATTTCCTCCAGGTCAACGGACGCGAGCCCACCGTCGAGGAACTCGCGGAGGTGTCGGGCCTCACACACGAAGAGACGTTGTGCGTCTGGCGGATGTCTCGGCAGCCGTCGTCGCTCGATCAGCCTGCGGGCGAGGATGAGACCGCTTCCTTTCGTGACGTGGTTGAGGATCACCGCAAGGATGACCCGCTGCTCGGACTGAAACAGCAGTCGCTCAAACGGTCGATTGGCCAGGCGCTCGCTGGGCTGAGCTACCGAGAGCGAGAGATCCTGCGGCTCCGCTTCGGGCTTGCCGATGGCTACTCCTACACCCTCGAGGAGGTTGGATCGATCTTCAGTGTGACGCGTGAACGCGTTCGACAGATCGAAGCGAAGGCTGTGGAAAAGCTTCGTGACCCAGGTGTTGACGGCCACCTGTCACAGTATCTCGACCATGAGCCGGTGCCAGCAGCCTGCTGAGCACCGCAGGAGCGGTTGCGGTCGTTCGTGACGAGTATGCCGAGACAAAAAAAGGGGCGGGCGACCAAAACTGGTTGCCCGCCCCTCTTATGTTCTCGCTACAGATTGAAAGAAGCGAGGCGACCTCGTCGCAGCGACTACCCCTTGGCCTCATCGAGCGCCTGCTGCAGGCGTTCCTTGGGCTGAACGCCCATGAACTGCTGTACAAGCTGGCCGCCCTTGAAAATCATGATCGCCGGGATGCTGGCCACGTTGTAGGCCATCGCCGTGCTGCTGTTCTCATCGACGTTCACCTTGCCGATCCGGCAGGTGCCTTCATTCTCAGCGGCGAGTTCATCAATGACCGGGCCGATCATTCGGCACGGACCGCACCACGGAGCCCAGAAATCGACCAGCACGGGCACGTCGGCGCTGAGGACTTCCTGCTGAAAGTTGTCGTCGGTGAACTCGAGGGCATTCCCCATCCGCTGGCTCTCCTTGATTGGCTGTAGGCATTGTCTTTGTCTGCTGGTTCTTGTGAACCAACCGCAGTGACGGCAGTATAGCAGCCGGCGTGTGATCAGGATTGGACGGTGGCGCCAGTCGCCCTCGGGGTGATGCTCGATCCTGTGACACCCGGCAGGAGGAGCAGAGTGCCCAATGGCTGAAGGTGTGCACGAGATCCGGCTGACAGCCGCCTGGGAACAATCGGAGACAGGGGGCTGGCTGCGGAGTTTTGGGATGCCGTCCGGGCTCGATGGCGGAGCTCAGGTCTGGCTGGTGGTCGTGGGGGGACGCACCGATCTGCAGCCGAGTCTCAACGGGCGGCTGCTGGGGGCGGCCGCGAGCGTTGACGAAGATCGATCGGCCTGGGAGGTCACGCAGCTGCTCGCCCGTCGCAACTCATTGGAGTTTTCTGTGATCGGGGATGCAGCAGCACCGCCGCCCACCGGTCGTCTGCCACTGCCGGCGGTCTACGGAGAGGTGCTGCTCGAGATTGATGAACGAGAACAAGCGACGCTGCCTCAGGAAAACAACGCTTGACGGCATCAGGCCTGTCGCGATAGGACGACGCTTCACAGCGGCAGCATCCTCGACACGCCTGAAGTGTCACACGCCGCAGGTTCTGGGAGTCATCTGAGCATGTCCATTATTCGAGTCGGTTCCACCAGCAGTTACGCCGACGGTTGGGAAGCGATCTTTGGTGCGGGTGGCGGAACAGGCAGCGGGCGTCGAGGCAATGCAGCTTCTAAGAAGGCCGCCTCCAAGAAAGCCGGCACCAAAAAGGCGGCTGTCAAGAAGCCCGTGACGAAGAAGCCAGCCGCCAAGAAGGCTGCTGGAGCGAAGAAAAAGGCAAAGTCGTAGTCGCTGGCCGGGGCGTCACCGCTCCGATCAGTCCTTCGGGCTCGCCAGTTCGGCAGAGCGGTCGGCGGCGGCTTTGACGGCTTCGATCAGCGCCGCACGTAGGCCCATCCGCTCAAGCGCTGCCAGCCCCGCAATCGTGGTGCCCGCTGGGCTTGCAACGCGGTCTTTCAAGCTCGCCGGATGTTCGTCGGTGGCTTCGATCAGTGCAGCGGTGCCTGCAAGCGTCTGCACGGCTAGTTGACGAGCGAGTCCGCGCGGCAGGCCGGCCAGTACGCCACCGTCGGCCAGGGCCTCAACAATCACTGCCACATAGCCAGGCCCTGAGCCAGAAAGTCCGGTGACTGCATCGAGCAGTTTCTCTGGCAGCGTGTGCACATGGCCCACGGTGGAGAGCAGGCTGCAGACCTGTTCGGTCATCGCGGGGGAAACTGCATCGCCTGATGCCACCGCAAGGACGCCACGGCCGACGAGGCATGGGGTGTTGGGCATCACTCGGATCACCCGCGAGCTGCCCAGCCACTCGGCGAGCTGATCGATCAGTACGCCAGCGACGACCGAGACGACCGTCGCGGAGGCGTCGAGCGTTCCCGCCAGACTGCGACAGGCATCTTCGGCATGCTGCGGCTTGACGGCGAGGAAGATGAGGTCTGCGGCCTCGGAAGCTGCCGCCGCGTCGCGGTCCTGCTGGGCACCAGGAACAGCGGCGAGAAATCGCTCGCTCGACTCGGGTGACGGGTCGTAGAAGCGAATGTCTGAGGCCTCAATCTGCCCGCTGCGACAAAACCCCGAGGCCAGGGCAAGGGCCATCTGGCCCGCTCCGATCATGGTGAGTTGCTGGCCGGCGGTTGAGGAAGCAGAGACGCTGGTCACGAGAAAGGCTTTCCGGAAGAAGGTGCGGAACGTTAGGGCTGCAAGGCGGAATCTTCCGCAGCGTTGATGGCCTGCTCGATAGCCACAAGATCGAGTCTTGCGAGCCAGAGCTGGCTCGATCGATCCTCCGATCGGCCTGCCGTCCAGAGCAGATGCAGCCCGTCAGGTGAAAAAACCGGCAACACGTCGGCAGACGGATGGTCAGTGAGCCGCACCGGTGGTGTCCACGAGAGCCCGTTTCCTGCGGTATCGACGGAATACCGGGAGATCCAGAGATCGTAGTTTGGCCGAGCGGTGGGGTCGGAGTGGTCTGCCCCGGTCCAGATCAGCCAGGGCTTGGACGGATGCCAGTAGGGTGCCCATTCCACGCTCTCACCGGCAGTGACCGCCATGTCGGCTGAGCCATCAGCCCGCATTACATGGATGTGCAGCCGGTCTTTCTCAATGCGGTCGGTCCGGTAGGTAATCCACTTTCCGTCTGGCGAGAAGAACGGGCCGCCGTCGTAGCCTGGCTGGTTAGTCAGTTGTCGCACATCACTGCCGTCTGCGTTCATCAGATAGATGTCGGGATCGCCGTCGCGGTCGCTGACGAAGAGGACCTGTGAGCCATCGGGCGAGAACGAGCATTCCGCGTCGTAGCCTGCGGCTGAGGTGAGACGAGTGAAGCTGGCGGGGTCCCCCGCCTTGCCATCGCCGTCGAGCGGTGCCGTGAAGATCTCCATCGCTGGATCGAAGTCCCATGCGTAGCGACGACGTCGTCCACTGGCCGCATCCTCGGCGGCCTGGCGTCGAGCAGCCTCTTCCGTGGCATCGAGGGCGGGATCGAGGTGACTCGAGGCAAACAGCAGCCGTGAGCCGTCTGGTGCGAACCAGCTACAGGTGGTTCGGCCGCGGCCAGTGCTGATTCTCAGTGGCGTGGTGGGACGTGGTGCGGTGAGGTCAATCGGCTGCAGATAGATCTGGTAGAAGGGGTAGCCCTGTGGGATCGCCTGGTAGCAGATCGTCCGTGAGTCTGGTGAAAAGTAGCCCTCGCCTGCCTTGGTCGCCCCAAACGTCATCTGGGTTGGGGCAGCGAAGAACGCCTCTTCCAGCTTGGAAGCAGGTGAATCTTCGGCAGCCAGTCCATCCGCCGGACCGACCGCAAGTATGCTCCCGATCATCACGGCCGCTGAACTGATAGCGGCTGCGGTTGTGATGCCCGCAGTCTGCCAGTTGGAGTCCGCAGGTGAGCGACGGCGATGGGTGTGGCGTTGGCGAAAGAGCATGGCAGAGAGCCTCACACGGCGGTCGGAAGAAACCAGTTTGCAGACTCAAGGCCTGATCACCCACAGTATAGACCGCGGCGGGCGAACGCCTCGGCCTGACGGCTCGGTGGATGAGCCGACAATCAGCGACCCCCAAGGAAGGCAGTGGGACGACCTGGCATGAAGATCTACACCAAGACCGGCGACGCGGGTGAAACGGGGCTCTTTGGAGGTCCGCGAGTTCGCAAAGACCATGCGCGTATTGAGGCGTTCGGCACGGTCGATGAACTCAACAGCCAGCTGGGCGTCGTCCGCACCCTGCCCCTGGCTGACGGCTTGGATACGCTGCTGCGGAGGGTTCAGTGCGAACTTTTTGAGATGGGCGCTCAGTTGGCGACCCCCAACCCGGCCCAAGACCGGATTGGCCTGGAGCATGTTGAGACCCTCGAGCGTGAGATCGACACGTTCGATGCCACGCTCGCGCCTCTTGACTGTTTCATCCTGCCAGCCGGAACGCCAACAGCCGCGGCGTTGCATGTTGCCAGGACGGTCTGCCGGAAGGCTGAACGCCGCGTGGTTTCGCTGGCGTCGGAGCCGGAGACGGTGATCCCTGCAGCAGCCATTGAGTATCTCAATCGTCTCGGTGATCTGCTATTCGTGCTCGCCAGGCATGCCAACGCGCAGGCAGACACCGCAGATGATCCTTGGCATCCTGCCTAAAGCGGGAAGGAAAGGTCTGCGGGCGGCCGACCTCCTTCGAACCAGCAGTGAATGACAAGAAGTCAACGCGTGACCTCCAGCCATCAGCATCTGCCCGACTCCCCTCCCCTCTCCCGGCCTGTGGTTGCGCGGGCTGCCGCCGGCGTTGCCGAAGCTCGTGAACGGATTGCCGCTCAGCAGGCTGCGGGATCTCCAGGAACACAGATCTGCACGCTTGCGAGTGATCTCTTTGAGATGATCGTGCTGGATGTCTTCCACACGACGGTCGAGGCACTTCCTGCGGAGACGGCAGCCTTTGTCCGAAGAGAAGTCGCGGTGGTTGCGCACGGGGGCTTCGGGCGTCGAGAGATGGCGCCCTATTCCGACGTCGATCTGATGCTGCTCTACGAGAGAGATCAGCACAGCGTGGTGCCTGGGGTCGCGCGGCAACTGCTGCAGGACCTTTTCGATGCTGGCCTGGAAGTGGGGCAGAGCGTGCGGACCGTTTCCGAAGCTGTCGGACTTGCCTCCCATGACGCCACGATCTTCAGCACGCTGATAGAAAGTCGGGTGATTGCCGGTCCGAGTAGAGTGCTCGAGCGGCTGCAGTCGCGACTGGGAGTGTTGGTCGAGCGACATCGTCCGCGTCTGCTCAAACAGCTCTACGAGGCGCGGGGGGAAGAGCGAGATCGGCATGGCCGTTCTGTGGCGCTGCTGCAGCCGAACGTGAAACGCTCGCCCGGCGGCCTCCGCGACATTCAGATGGTTCGCTGGATCGGCTTTCTTGCCTGGGGCGAAGCGACGTTCAGTGGGCTCGTACTGCGAAACGCCCTCTCGGCAGCTGATGCTGACACACTCCGCGAAGCGAGGTCATTTCTGCTCGGGGTGCGAATCGATCTGCATCTCGCGGCAGGCCGAGGAAGCGATGAGCTCTCGCGTGAAGAGCAGGCGCGGATTGCTGGCGAACGCGGGATTGTCTCGAGCGACGGGCTGCTTGCTGTTGAGCGGTTCATGCGGGACTACTGCGGTGTCACCCAGGGCGTGATGCGGATCCTCTCTCGGCTTGAGAATCAGCTTGGGCCACCGCCGTGGAGACGTCAGCTTGTCGATCGTCTGCTCGGGCATGATGTGGCGGGACGTTTTTGTGTTGGACCACAGACCGTGGGCGTCTGGCCATCAGCCTTGCCTGAGGTGGTGAGTTCGCTGCCGGAGATCATGCAGCTTGTGCAGCTGTCTATGCGGCACGACCGTCCCGTGGAAACCGACGCCTGGGAGGCGGTGCGGTGTCAGTGGGCTGCCGAGGAACCAGGAGGCGTGCCGGACGACGTCTCACGACTCCGGTTCTTGGCGATGTTTGAGCATCCGACCCGGTTGGCCGACTCCCTGCGGGCCATGCACCGCATCGGTCTACTTGAGCATTTCATTCCTGCGTTTGAGCATGCCCGTGGCCTGTTGCAGTTCAACAACTACCACAAGTTCACCGTTGACGAGCATTGCCTGCACACGGTGGAACGCGGCTTGGAGCTGGCCGATGATCCGGGCTGGCTTGGTGACGTCTGGCGGTCGCTCCGTTGGCGGCGTCCACTCCTGCTCGCCCTGCTCCTGCATGACATCGGCAAGGGGCATCCAGGAGATCACAGTGTGGTGGGGGCTGCGATCGCCCGCGATGTGGCTGTCAGCCTGGGACTTGCGGAGGACGAGACGGAGATCGTCGAACTGCTGGTGGCAAAGCATCTGCTGATGGCCCACCTTGCCTTTCGAAGAAATGTTGGCGATCCGAGTCTGGTAGTGGCGTTCGCCCGCGATGTGGGGTCACCGGAAGTTCTCCGCATGCTGACGATTCTGACCGTGGCGGATGTGAGTGCGGTGGGGCCGGGAACCTGGACCGGTTGGAAAGCGGATCTGCTCTCAGATCTCTACCATCGAACGCTCGCGTACCTCGATGGTGAGAGTCCGACAAGGCCCTCGGACCAGCGTCGGGTGGAACTGCAGCAGCTGCTCTCAGAACGCGGTGTTGGTGAGCCTGTCCTGCGGCTGTCGAGGCTGCTGACGCCGTCCTATCTCCAGGCAACCGAGCCAGCACAGATGGTGGAGGAGCTTGAGCGGGTGGTGCTGCTTCCGCCTGGCGACCTCCTCGTGCTCACGCGGTGGCATCCGGAGACGGCGACGGTTGGGGTCACATTTGCGGCAAGGAAGCCGATCATCCGTGGCGTGTTTCATCGCGTGACTGGGGCTCTCTCGAGCCTGCGACTGGCAGTGCTCTCGGCGGATATCCACTCGTTTAACGATGAGGTCGTCATTGACCATTTCGTCGCTCAAGACCCCGACTCTGTTGGTGAGCCACCACCGCACCGAATGCAGGAAATTGAACGGGTGATTGCTGAGGTGATTCGCTCCGGGCAGCGGCCGTCGTTCCCCCTGATCTATGAGGATCCGGATCAGCCTGCCGCGTTGACGGATGAAATGCCTCCACGCGTGCGGATCGACAACTCGAGTTCGACGACGACGACGATCATCGAAGTGTTCGCACACGACCGAGTCGGGCTCTTGTATGCGGTGTCTCGGGCGATCTACGAGGCAGGCCTGTCGGTGCAGGCCGCCAAGATCGGCACCTACCTCGATCAGGTCGTCGACGCCTTCCATGTGACCGAGCAGGATGGCGGAAAAGTGGAAGACCCCGATCGCCGGCGGCAGATCCGCTCGGCGATCGAGGCTGTCCTCAGAGCCGCTGCAGCTCAGCGCAGCTAGGCCCAATGTCTCGGCTGGCCAGTGTCTCGGCTGGCCCTGTCGCTCGCAGGGCCTTGCTTAGAGACGCCGCAGCGGCACTGGCTGCCGGCTCAGGCGTTATCGAGATAACGGTTGATCACGTTCTCGAAGAGTTCCTGTCGGCCGCTGGTGCACGGGGTGGCATCGCCCTTCTCCAGCATCACCTTTTCCAGCGATGCAAAGCTCTCGTTGCCTGCCTCAATCTTCTTGCCCAGGTCGCTCGACCATGACGCGTAGCGTTCTTCGACAAGGTTCTGGATGGCACCATCTGCCCGCAGGGCCGCTGCGATCTTCAGGCCACGAGCGAAGGCATCCATCCCGCCGATGTGGGCGTGGAAAAGGTCGGCAGGCTCGAAGCTCTCGCGACGCACCTTCGCATCGAAGTTGATACCACCGGGAGCGAGTCCGCCGTACTTCAGAATCGAGTACATCATCTGCGTGGTCATGTAGATGTTGGTGGGGAACTGGTCGGTGTCCCAGCCCACCAGGGTGTCGCCGGTGTTGGCGTCGACAGAGCCGAGGAAGCCCTGCATGCCCGCATACTCAAGCTCATGCTGAATCTCGTGGCCGGCCAGCGTGGCATGATTGGTCTCAAGGTTCATCTTCACATGATTCTCAAGGCCATACGCCCGCAGGAAGTTGATGCAGGTGGCAGCATCGAAGTCGTACTGGTGCTTCATCGGCTCGCGGGGCTTGGGCTCGAAGTAGAACTGACCCGAGAAGCCGATCTCCTTGGCGTAGTCGACCGCCATATGCATGAACCGCGCGAGGTGGTCCATTTCCCGCTTCATGTCGGTGTTCCACAGGCACTGGTAGCCTTCGCGGCCGCCCCAGAAGGTGTAGCCAGCACCACCGAGACGGTGGGTCACCTCAATCGCCTTCTTCACCTGAGCCGCGGCATACGCAAACGACTCGACGTTGCAGCTGGTTGCAGCTCCATGCACGAAACGGGGATTGCTAAACAGGTTGGCTGTGCCCCAGAGTAGCTTGATACCGGTCCGCTCCTGAGCGGCGGCGAGCGCATCGGCAACGCGGTCGAGGTTGGCGTTGGTTTCTGTGAGGTTGGCACCCTCGGGAGCCACGTCACGATCGTGGAAGCAGTAGTAGTTGACGCCGAGCTTCTCCATGAACTCAAACGCGACATCGACACGAGCGACGGCGTTCTCAGCGGAGTCGACCGCAGCTTCCCAGGGGCGAAGCATGGTGCCGGGGCCGAAGGGGTCGGCGCCAGTGCCACGGAAGGCGTGCCAGTAGGCGACCGCGAACCGCAGATGATCACGCATCGGCTTCCCTTCGACGATCGCGTCGGCGTCGTAGTGGCGGAAGGCGAGCAGGTTGGTCGAGTCGGGGCCCTCGTAGCGAATCTTCTCAATGCCGGTAAACGCCTCTGCCATCAAAAATCTCTCCTCGCCGAAAAGTTGCAGCGGGCTGAAATGTCACAGTTCCCACGCTGGTTCGCTGCCGACCAGAGGGATCTAAGGTATACCGTTGCGGACGGTGTTTGTCGTCTCCTTCGGCTCCTGGGAGTGGCGTGCATGAATCAGGGCCGTTCGGGGAGCCCAGTGCTGCCCCACCGGGCGTTCGCTTCGGCATCCCTGCCTTCGCTCCCTCGAGGTATCTCGCTTTCGCCTTCCAGGCTT
>Ga0182090_1012382_pt1 | contig 15739 bp, 13 predicted proteins | sample 041ome_24_FD_127767 | JGI IMG/M metagenome (GOLD analysis project Ga0182090, IMG submission 127767) | Metatranscriptome of coastal salt marsh microbial communities from the Groves Creek Marsh, Georgia, USA - 041408BS metaT (Metagenome... | ecosystem: Environmental > Aquatic > Marine > Intertidal... | reverse complement strand
GGCATCATACCGAGCAAAACAGGCCGACGCTAGGCGTCCTCAGTGCCGTCAGGCAGGGCAGTCCAGTGCCGTCAGGCCTGTCGCCAAAGTGTCCTGCCGTCTGAGTGCCATTAAGGTGCCATTGTGCAGGGTGCCATGCGCAGAGTGATATTGTGCAGGCGGCATCATGCCGGCCTGGCAGCGCCTGCGATGGGAGTGGGCGATGCCGCTGGCGATGGCCGCTGACGATGGCCGCTCAGGATGCGTCGGGCGGAGGATCAGCAGGCGGTGCGTCGAGGTCTTTCTCCAGCAGCACCGAGTTGCCGCGGTCGTTGTACTCGATCGTCGTCATGAAGCTTCGCATCAGCAGCAGGCCGCGGCCGCCAGGCATGTCGAGCCGGTCGTCGCGGGTGCAATCAGGGACCGTCTCCGGCTTGAAGCCCGGGCCCTCGTCCGTGACACGAATCCGCACATGACGGGCTGAGACCTCACACGCCACATGCACCTTCTTCGCGGGATCAAGCTGATTGCCGTGGAGGATCGCGTTGACGATCGCCTCTTCGGCCGCCAGGTGCACGCCAAAGATGTCAGACTGCTCCCAGCCAAAGCTGCCGAGTTGAGCCAGAAGCTCATCGAGCACAACGCGGCTCGCCCCCCTCTCGCTGGGGAGTTCGAAGTCGTGTTGCCAGCCCTGTGTTTCTTGACTCATCGCTGCCGGGTGCCTGCCTCTTTCGGCCGTTTGGTCGTTTCCGTGGTCGCTGAGTGGACGATCTTAAAATGCAGCTAAAGCGTCTGCTTCACTGCTGCGAATATCAAACACGCGGTTGAGTTTTGTGACTTCAAAAACCTCAAGAATCTCAGGGCAGATATTGCTGAGCTTCAGCCGGCCCTGCCGCCCCTTCACCTTGCGGTCAAGCGTGATCAGTTTGCCAAGGGCAGCACTGCCGAGAAACTCGACGCCCTCGAAGTTCAGCAGGATCGCCTTGCGGTTATCGAGGTCAATCAGGCCAAAGAGCTCCGTGCCAAACTCCTCGATCATCGATTCGTCGAGGATTTTCTTGTCCTGAAACCGCACAAGGGTCACGTCACCCGTCTTGGAGACATCGATCCGGCGGTACTGAGACATCGTGCCTACTCTCTCGCTAACAAATGTCGCCGGCAAAGCCCGTGAGCCCCGGCAGGTATCCTGCGGGTTGAGCCGGTGGGCGGCTCGCGGCTGCCCGGAGAACTCCCTGAAACCGAGGGTGTAGGGTACCGCCTGATCGACTTGTTTGCCACGACAACCGGGGTGGCTCCACATGGTCGCGATGCGAATCAGACTGCCGCAGCCGCGGCCGGCACAGGTGGCTCTGCCAGTTTGGCAGAAGGGAAGCGGTTCAGGATTGCCGGAAAGCCGCTGCTACGGGAAAAAAACGTGTGTCACGGTTTAGGCGCGCCACTTGCAGTATGTGTGCCCAACGAGGTCGGGTATGCCGGCCTGGCACCCGGAGCGTCTGCGTTTTGCGCGGCTGCGGGAAGGGATGTCGCTGAAGTGTGTGCCATGCGGAGATGTCCTGGCATGTCATTTCAGCGAGTTGTGTGGCCATGGATCTGGCTTGAGCTAAGTTTTCGACCGTTTCGAGCCCCCCTCACGAGAGAAAAGAAGAGGACTATCGAGCATGTCAGCAACCGCAAAAAAGCCTGCCAAGAAGGCGGCGGCCGCCAAACTGATCCCCCTGGGTGACCGCGTGGTCGTGGAGCGGGAAGCCAGCGAGCAGAAGACCTCCGGCGGCATCCTGCTGCCCGATTCCGCAAAGGACAAGCCAGCCCGTGGCACTGTGGTGAGCGTGGGCGAGGGCAAACTCGACGACAAGGGTGTTCGTCATGCCCTGCAGGTGAAGCCTGGCGATCGTGTCGTGTTCACCAGCTACGCCGGCGAGCCATTCAAGATCGGTGATGACGAACTACTGCTGATGCGCGAGGACGACATCCTGGCGGTACTCGGCTAGTCCGCCGGTTTCCCGGCAAACCCAACCGTAAATCAATCATTCCAGCGAAGAGGAGAAACGATCCATGGCCAAAATGATGGCATTCGATCAGGAAGCTCGTGAGGCGATGCGACGCGGTGTTGCGAAGCTCGCCCGGGCGGTGAAGGTGACCCTCGGCCCGAAGGGTCGCAACGTGATCCTTCAGAAAAGCTTTGGCTCGCCCACGGTCACCAAGGACGGCGTGAGCGTCGCCAAGGAGATCGACCTTGAGGACGTCTACGAGAACATGGGCGCCCGCATGGTGCGGGAAGTCGCCAGCAAAACCAGCGATGTTGCTGGTGACGGCACGACCACGGCGACCGTGCTCGCGGAAGCTGTCTTCAACGAAGGCCTGCGTGCAGTCGTCTCGGGTGTGAACCCTGTGCAGATGAAGGCTGGTATTGAGAAGGCCGTTGAAGCAATCACCGGCAAACTCAAGGAGATGTCGATTCCGATCAAAGGCAAGAAGGAAATGGCCCAGGTCGGTGCGATTGCCGCCAACAACGACAAGGAAATCGGCACGCTCCTCGCTGAAGCGATGGAGAAGGTCGGCAAGGATGGCGTGATTACCGTCGACGAAGGCAAGAGCCTGCAGACGGAAGTCGAGTGGGTCGAAGGTATGCAGTTTGACCGCGGCTATCTTTCCCCCTACTTCGTCACCGACCCGCAGCAGATGCAGTGTGTCCTCGAGGACTGCTACATCCTCGTGTACGAGAAGAAGATCTCGACGATCAAGGACATCGTGCCGCTACTTGAGGCTGTCGTGAACTCCGGCAAGCCACTGCTTATCGTCTCCGAAGAGGTTGACGGCGAGGCTCTGGCCACGCTGGTGATCAACCGGCTGCGTGGCACCTTCCAGGTGTCGGCAGTGAAGGCTCCCGGCTATGGCGATCGTCGCAAGGCGATGCTTGAGGACATCGCGATCCTCACCGGTGCCACTGCTGTGTTTGAGAACCTGGGCATGAAGCTCGAGAGCCTTGGGCTGGCTGAGCTGGGTCGTGCCAAGAAGGTGATCATCGACAAGGACAACACGACGATCATCGAAGGTGCTGGCAAGACTGCCGACATCAAGGCCCGGATCGACCAGATCCGTCGTGAGATCGAGAACTCGACGAGTGATTACGACCGCGAGAAGCTCGAAGAGCGGCTGGCCAAGCTCTCCGGTGGCGTTGCCAAGATCAATGTTGGTGCTGCGACCGAGAGCGAGATGAAGGAGAAGAAGGCACGCGTCGAAGATGCGCTGCATGCCACCCGTGCGGCTGTTGAGGAAGGCATCCTTCCTGGCGGTGGCGTGGCACTGCTGCGTGCGAGCTCACTGGTGAAGGCGAAGGGCCTCTCCGACGACGAGCAGGTCGGCTTCAACATCGTCGTGCGGGCCTGCCGTGCTCCGGTGACGATGATCTCAGCGAATGCTGGTCAGGATGGCTCGATTGTCTGTGAGAAGGTGCTCGAGGGTGAGGGCAACTTCGGCTACAACGCCGGAACCGACGCCTATGAGGACCTGGTCAAGGCCGGCGTGATCGACCCGACGAAGGTCACGCGGACGGCTCTGCAGAACGCGACGAGCGTGTCGACTCTGCTGCTGACGAGCGATGCCCTCATCGCCGAGAAGCCAAAGGACTCCAAGGGCAAGGGTGGAGCCGGCACCGGCGGCGACTATGACATGTACTGATGCCGATGGTGATCAGATGAGTAACGAGACAGGGGCGGCCTTTGGGCCGCCCCTGTTTTTTTAGTTCGTCTGTGTCGGCCGCAGCCCCTCGAGGAAGGTCTGCCAGAGATCCGGCTCAAAGACGCTGCGGATCTCTCGGCGGAAGGCAGCGGTCAGCTGGACTTCGTCGTCAAAGCATTCTTCGAAGCAGGTTCGGAGGGTGGCAAGATCGTCTTCGGCGTAGCTGTCGAAGTAGCACTTCGGCCAGATGTTTTGCTGGTTCACACTTCGGAGTGTCTGAAGTAAATCGGGGACACTCGGCGTTGCCTCGGCAAGCCCCTCGCAGAGCCGATCCACCTCTGTCGATTCGATTCGCGCCTTGGCAACGAAGCGATCTTCATGCACGAGATAACGGCGGCTGCCTCGTCGCTCAACATGGCGGTACTGCATCAGTGCCTCACGGACGGCGGCGTGGTCACCGCGAGCTTCCGAGAGCTGGTCGAGCAGACGACCACCTTTCTCGAGCATCTCAGGAAGCGCGTAGAACTCATTACTGCTGCGAAGGCGTTGGATGTGTTCGAGGCCTGAGCAAAAGCGTTCGAAGGCGTCGCGGGTGCTCCCCACGATAAACGGATCGCATGCGAGCAGCTTCTCGTAATGTGGAGCACGGAAATGGCCTGAGAGAAGACGTACCTCGCCAGGCAGGTTCTCGAGCGGCTCGAGATCTGTGTAGGGAATACGCACGCCGTAGAGCAGCATCTGTGAAGCAGGAACGTTCACCGACGTCAGATACCGCATCAGCACACCCGTGATCGAGGTGCCAGCGGTCTTCGGCACATGCGCGAAAACGATCATCTCGAACAGCCGGCCGTGGGAGCGTCGTGGAAAGGTCTCGCCACGCTCGATGCGGGCCTGAGAACTGCCTGGAATCTCGGGTTGTAGCAGTTGAAGCCGGGTGGTGAGAATGCCATCCTGGCGCCAAAAACATAGGCTTTTTTTCATGCTCGCCCTCGTCACAACTCCGCGATTTGTGCTGCTGGTGAACCTCGTCTCACGACAGGTCACGGTGCTGGAAGAAGGGCGGCAGGAGTATTACGGGGCGACCTGGCGACCTGATGGTGAGCAGCTGATTCTCTCGCACAGCGGTCTCGAAAACGAGTCGCTCGTTGATCTCGCCAGTTACGCCCGCTCCGAGGTGGGCTGGATCTCGGAAGGGGACGCCCACAGCGGTCGCTTTCTCTCGCAGCCGCACCAAATTCTCTGTGCTCCCGACGGCCGCGTAATCTGCACCAACACCGGTCGCAACAGCCTCGTGGTGATCGATAGTGAACGGCCAGGGTACTTCCAGGAAGCACGGCTGCATTCGGATCGTTGGGATCGACTTGAGCCCCAGGCTGCGACCGGGCTTCATCTCAACTCTGTCTTCCTGCGGGACAATACGCTGACCGTACTTGCGCACGGCTTTGAGCATGGCTCGCAGCTGATCACGCTCGACTATCCCAGTCTGGAGCGTCGCGAGTCGGTCGTGATTCCCGGTGCGACGGGCATGCACAACTACTGCGTGACCGCTCGTGATGAGCGAATCTCCTGTGTTTCGTCACGGGGGATGCTGATCGATCCCCACTCGCTTCATGTCCACTGGAGGAGCGGCTCAGCCGGCTATCTTCGTGGCCTCGCTGTTGGCGGTGGCCGCGTGCTGGTAGGCAACAGCCCACAGGCAGGGCGGCATCTGCGTTCATCGGCGGTATCGGGACTGTGGGTGATTGATCGCGAGAGCTGGCGGGCAATCGACTACATCGTGCTGGGGCCTTACGGCGTTGTAAATGATGTGCGGCTTATCGATGTGGCAGATGAAGCACACCACGGGCATCCCTTCCGCGGCGGGCCCACGTTGCAAGAACGGGATGCCTGGCAGCAGGTGGTGACGACACGCCTATCGGGTTCCCGGCGGCTGACAGAACTTGTGGCGGAGGGACCATTCGATCTGGCCCTCGGAGGACCGCAGGTTTCAGATGATGGCTGGCTTTGTTCACCGGATGAGCTCTGCCTGATGCTGACACGCGACCAGCGGCCACAAGAACTACGGCTGCGGTACGACTTTCAGGATCAGCCCGAAGGCGGGCACTGTGGCGTCGTGGTTGGCTGTGGGGAAACTGTCCATGAGGCGAGCCCTTCGCAACGCGATGCGAACATGGATGTGATCGTGGCAACCCAATCGGGTGCCAACAGCGTGAGCCTCGCCCACTGGCAGCATGATGGCAGCGGCTGGAATCGGTTGGGGATTCTCGCAGAAGTCGCGGGTCTCAGCGGCATGCTTGCAGTTCGACGAGGCGATGATGACCTGGTGATCGAGGCCGGGCCGCAGCGAGAAGGCGTTGCAGTTCTTCCGCTCGAGCGTGTGCCCCACGCTGACCAGCGATGGGGTGTCCGCTGGCAGGCAACACGAGTGATGCCCGAGCATGCACCGCAGCAGGGCGAGGACTGAGTGGTTCTCAATGGAGTCTGACGGATCAACGAGGCTGATGGAGCGGCTTGTGGAATCACATGTACGGCTGGCAGTGGTGAGCGATGGCTGTCACCTTCACCAGCAACGTTCCGCGATTGCGGCGACAGCAAGAGCATTTCGGCAGGGAACGCAAGCCCGTGGGACCCCCACCGAGGTCGTGCTGGTCGTGCCGATGGGGCATGAAAGTGATCGTGTGTTTGAAGAGGCAGACCTGCCGGTCCGTGGTTTTGCTTGGGAACTCCTCGATGGGGAGGCATCTGACCGAGCGACCTACTACGCGGGCCTGACCTCGATGCGTTCACTGGCGGGGCAACGTGGGAGCAGGTCGCTCGCAACGCATGCCGTTGTTGATGACGGGATCCGGCATCTCTGTGACTGTGACGCATGGATCTTGGCACAGGCCACAGCACCAGCGGCGGTGCTTCCACTGCGGCCGTTTCTTGTGATCGCAGATGCGTCGTTGCATCATGCGTCTGGCCAGCTCCCAGCGGAGTCTCTGCGGATCGCAGCAGAAAACCTCGCCGCGTCAGCTGGCGTGCTTGTGTTCAGCGAAGTGATGCGACAGGAAGTGGTGGACTTTTACGGAGTGCCCGACAGCCAGGTCCGGCTGCTGCCACCACTCAGTGCGTGGCAGGCGTGGGAGGACCAGCTGGAATACCAAATGGAGGAGCAACTCGAGACGGCTGTGCGAGTCGCCAGCGGTGTGCCGGAGCAGGGGCATGTCTGGTTTGTGGCAGACGCCAGCTCCACCGCGTCGCCGATGTTTCGTGAAGGCATGGAGGGGCTGGTGCAGGCGGCATGGTCTGGTGAGGATGAGCAGGTTTCGCTCGCGTACGGAGAGGCGATCGCCGAACTGCTGTGAAGACATACGGTATCTACATCGCCTATCCACCATGGACCCGGTTTGAGGGTGAAGGGCTGGGCCGCTTTCTGACGGCTTTCGTCCGTGGTGCCCATGAGTCGGGGCAGGCTCGATTTGTGATTGCCTGCCCGGGCTGGACTCGCCCAGGGCTCGAACATCTCTTTCGCCGCAGTGGGATTCCAGAAGATGCTGTGGAGTTTCTCACGCCACGAGGTGTGCCAGGCGTGATCCGCCTGGCCTCCCGTCGTGATCGCAAGAAGGATCAGTCGGAAACCCACCGGAAGCGTCCTCAGCGGCAGGGTTTCCCCCAGCTGCGCCAGACGGCGGCGATGGTCTTGGGTGGGCTGATGACAAGCCGTCATGTCGCCGTGATTCTGATGGTGACGCTCGCGTCGCTTCCGCTGGTGCTGCTGGGCGGACTCGCACAGGTCACAGGTCAAGGGCTCTCGCGACTGCTGCGGAAACCGGTCAAGACACTCGGCAGGTTGGCAGGCTCTGGAAAGCGGCGGTTACGTCGAGGACTCGAGAAGCTCTCGATGTCGCAGCTGATGTATGAGGCAGAGTTGCGAAACGTGCACCGGCTCCTCGAGGGCCGCCGTGATGTAACAGCCTGGTACTGTCCAACTGCTTTCTGGCCGAGTTTCAACCGTATTCGGGGGCCACGTGTGGTCTGCGTTCCGGATTTCGTCGTGTCCCTCGCCCCTGTGGCCTTCGCGCAGCTAGGGGGTGAGCCATTTCGTGAAACGATTGAAAAGATCGAGCGGGCGATTCGTGGCGGTGATCACTTCATTACCTACAGCCAGCACGTGAAGCATGACACGCTCGTCAAACGTTTTGGCGTCGAGGCAGATCGGGTGACGGTGGTGCCCCATGGCGCCAACACGCTCGACAACGTTCTCGTGGCGGCAGCGAAAGGACGGGATATCGATCTCGTGTCGGCGGAGTTTCTCGCTTCAGCGCTTCAGAAAGCAGAGGCGATTGACGGCCGACTGCCTGTCGTCCGTCGGGATTCTCCAGGTCGATATCTCTTCTATGCCAGTCAGCTACGTCCACATAAAAATGTTGCCACGCTGCTGAAGGCATTTCGCTGGCTGCTGGACGAAGGGTATCTCACTCACCGTCTTGTCATGACCTGCTCCCCGTCGATGTCGGTCAAGATTCAGGAACTCGTCAAGCAACTGTCGTTGCACGATGACGTGCTGTTTCTTGTTCGGCTAACAGAGGAAGAGCTTGCCGCGTGCTATCGGCATGCTGAGCTGGCGGTCAACCCAACCCTCAGTGAAGGGGCCTGCCCATTCACGTTTACCGAAGCCTTGTCCGTCGATACGCCTGTGGTCATGTCACGAATTCCGGTGACAGAAGAAGTGCTCTGTGAACGGCAACTGCAGGCTGCCATGCTTTTTGATCCCTACGACTGGCGGGATATGGCTCGAGGTATTCGGCAGGGCATTGAGAACCGCGAGGAGCTGCTGGCGAAACAGCAAGCGGTCTATCAGATGCTCTCAACGCGTACGTGGCGAGAAGTCAGTTCCGATACGATCCGGGCCCTGGATCGCGCAGCCGGGGAAGCAGCATCGCTGCCGCCACAGCAGCAGCAGCGGCGACCGGCCTAGTAAGAGGGATGACGATCGTGAGCCTACAGGGCCGCGGATTGCCGGGCGTCATGACGAAGAAACACCGACCGCCGGCGATCCGGGCAGCCTACGCCGGCAGCACACCGAAATACACACCGAGATGGGAATGCAAACACGATGACGACGAGTACTGCGACGCAGATGTCCTATCTGTTTAAGCGGGTGACGCCGCGAGTAGGCCAGGAAGGCCTCTGGGATGCTGCGAGTGGAGAGAACTATCGGCAGGTTATCGAGTCGTACGCGGTCGTCGGCTGGCGGTTTGTGCAGGCGATTCCTGCGGGGGGTGGGCTCGCCGACGAGGCGGCAGGGTTTGATCTCGTCTTCGAGCGAACGCAGCAGTATCCGCCGCTGGTGTTCACGCATATTCCGAAGACGGGCGGCACATCTGTCACCAAGATTCTTGCCACCTATCTGCAGGAGGTGGTGAAGGCTCCACCGGCAGCAGTGCTGCAGTATGGAGTGAAGGTGCCCTATTCGGATCTGCGGCCACTGCGGATGCTGCACCGTCAGGTGCGACTGGCCAGTGGACACTTTGGCTTCGATCACCTGCAACTGCTCTTGCGTGAAGATCCGTTCGTCCTGGTGACGGTGCGGGATCCATTTGAAAGGCTGCTGTCGATCCTCGACCACGAGTACCGAGTGGGCCGTGTTGTCAGCCCTGAGGAAACGGAACAGCGAAAGGCTTACGCAGCCAACATGGTCCGACTGATCGAGGGACTCAAGCAGACCAGCTCACAAGAGGTGATGCGTGAGCTCCTCACCGAGCTCCGCGGCGTTTCGATTCCGACGGTTGACTATGTCACGTACGCAGGCAACTGCGTGGCGACCGCTCGGCTTGAGAACAGTGAGATCGATGCATTCGGGCAGAAGCTGGAAGGCACCGTCGGCGACCAGACGAGTCCACTTGGGCTCTCAGGCGTCCGCGAGAATACGAGCCCTTCACGGCTGTTTGCGACTGCGGATGCCGCATTCATGGCAACGTTGAGGGCGGCCTTTGAGGAGGTGTTTGCTGAAGAGTGCAGCTATGTGGCCGGCCTCCGCGCGAACGTGCCGAGCGTGTTTGAAGACGGGCTCTGGGAGCGGCTGCTCTCTGCGATCTGGCGACGGCCGCCTGGAATGGCGGCGGAAGCTGCCGCGGCTGCCTCAAACGAACTCGCCACGCGAGTGCCTGCGGATAGGGCGTAACTCACCCATCGGTCCGAGGCGGCCACTGCTCGCCGACGAGTTCGCAGCACTTCCTCTGGCAAGCACTGCCTCTGATAAGCACTGCCTCTGATAAGCACTGCCGAGCCGCACGCGAGCCCTGCTTACGTCCGGGCTGGCTTAGAAGTTGGCAAAGAACAAGTCTCGGCTCTCGACCGTGGGAGCGATACTCTGGAAGCCCCATTTCGTTGTGGTCATCAGCGCTCCGTCGTTGATCTTGGCTACCCAGAGTCGACCGCGTGCAAGTTCTGATGAGGTGGCAACGCGGCCGATCAGGTCGTCTCTGCCATCGCCGTCGGCATCGCCGGCGATGATGGCCGTCCAGGTGACATTCGGATTCCAGTAGCCGATGTGGCTGTTGCTTCGCAGCCCATCGGTGCCGTCCGACATGAGTCCCCACCACTGTCCGATGTTGGTGCGGGCGATGATGTCGGTCTTGCCGTCACCATTGAAGTCCCCGACGTTGACGCTGTTCCAGGAAACCGCCGTCGACCAGCCGCCGATCAACGTGTTCGTGAAGCCGAGAGAATCCGCGTTTGCGATCGCAGCCCACCATTGGCCTGCCGCGGTGCGGCCAGCGATGTCGGTCTTCCCATCACCGTTGAAGTCGCCAGAGACAATGTCACTCGTGAAGTTGAGCGTTGGTGACCAGAACCCCAGGTTCTTCGTTTCCCATCCGCCCCCTGCTTTGCTCACGAGGCCCACCCACTGTCCGGTGGTTGCCAGGCCAGCGATATCAGTCTTGCCGTCACCGTCGAAGTCGCCAGTCTCGATCGTGGTGAACTGGAGGTTGGGTGACCAGGCGCCCATCCGAGAGTTGCTAAAGCCGATGGTATCGGTTCTGGCCATGCCAGCCCACCACACACCGGTGGACGAGATGCCTGCCACATCAGTGCGGCCGTCACCATCAAAGTCGCCACTGACATACTTGGTGATGTTGAGCGATGGCTTCCAGTAGATCATGAAATCTGGAGCTGCAGCGGTGCCATCCCCTTCATTGATAGAAGACCACCACTGGCCGATGTTGGTACGACCGGCGAGATCCATCAGGCCATCGCCGTTGAAGTCGCCTTCGAGTACCGCATCCCATTCAATCGCAGTACTCCAGATGGCGAACGTCGACTGGGTGAACTCGCTGCCGTCACTCTTATTGAGCAGCCAGAGTCCGGTCGACGTGAAGCTCATCACGGACTCTGGCGTGGGAGCTGTGGTGCCGCCAGTCACATTTACATTGAAGGTTAGCTGTGCGGAGGCCGTGGCGTCGGCAACGCTGGTGGCTGTCACGGTGACCGTGGAAACGCCTGAGAACTGGCTAGGCGTGAGGACAAGATTGGTGCCCTCCATGGCAGCGGTGACGACATTGGGTGCGCTGCTCTGTATGGTGTAGGTGACTTCGGCGGCACGGTCGATCGAGGTGAACGTGAGAAAGTCATCTGGCCGCACAATGTTTTCGTTGTCAGCTGGTGCGTTCCAGAGCGGCAGCTCGTTGAGGGCAGCGTCGCCGTAGTAGTTGCTCGCGTCATACGTCTGAGCTTCGCCCATGGCGCCTACAGCATCCATGCCGTCGCCAAGCACGCGTCCGAAGGCAGTGAAGCCGCCGTTTTGGGCATCGAGGTTCGCGGAGTTGTCGCCCATGTTGAAGAACCACTGGCTTGTGGCACTGTCAGGGAGACCACCGAGTTTGGCCATGGCGATGGTGCCACGGATGTTGGAGTTGCCGGGTTCATTGGCAACGGTGGGCCCTTCGCTGATTCGCGTTGGATTGCTACCGACCTGATCTGCAGGCAGGGTTGGCGCGTAGTAACCACCACCTTGGACCACAAAGTCCAGCACAGACCGATGGATCATCGAACCGTCGTAGCTACCGGCATCGACATACGAGAGAAAGTTGGCTGCGGTGAGCGGAGTGGTCCGCGTTCGCTCGGGGCCGGCTTTGTCAAAGAGTTCGATGTAGAACGTGTCGTTGCTGACAATGCTGTTGTTGGTGAACTGCACGACCGTTCCGGTGATCGTGGTCTCGTCAAAATGGTCAGCGAGGTCGATCTTGGTCGCGGCGTCACCGCTATTGAGCGACTGGGCACCAATCGGGGAGAGCACATCGACCGCCAAGAGAGCCCGTGACTCAAGCCGCTCGACTGATCCACAGCCAGCCACGGTGTTCCTACCAGACACAGTGTTCTTTCGACGGGCTCGCTGACGCCGGGCCTCGGCTACGGATGGACGTCGTGCACCACCACCGGACAGACCACGAGACAGCCTGGAGAAGGCAGAAAGCATTGAAAACCTCGTACAGGAATGCGTCGGCAGGTAGCGCCGTCACGGCGTATCCGCAGGAATAAGGTATGGTCTGCTACGATCAACCGCACATGAGAATACACGCCCCTTCGGGCAGTATTTTCTTTCCTACGGTTGCCGTCAACGAATTGTTCTCGGCTGAAACTGGGATTGAGAGGAGTGGGCCACCGTGAAGGTCGGTGTTTGGTGTGCCTACGGAAAGACCCTCTCGGTCAGTGATGGAATAGGCGTTTTTGCCCATAGTTTGGCGAAATACCTGGCTCGCTCGCCCCGTGTCAACGGGGTTGTGATGGCAATTCATGCGGGTGACGAGTCGCAGATGGAGGCGACCGTAGCAGCCGGCGGCGGATGCATACGGACAGTTTCGCTGAAAAGACTGCCCCCGGCGTCTCGCTGGCGGCGGAAAACGCTTCGCTGGAGGCATCGCTCCCAGAGTCGTCGCTATGAGAGCCTGGGAAGGTCGGGCGGAATGGGCGGTGTTGCTCGGTCCGAGCGGCTGAGAGCCCGTCTGGCAGCCACTGAGCTGGCGACGGATCGGTTACTGGCGAAACAGGCGGCGAGTGACCCGGGTGTCTTTGCGTCCCCCGCTGAAGGCGGCTGTGACATCTGGGTGCTGCCACATGTGTCGGTGGAGCGGAGCTTCAACGCGGCCACCGTCGTGCTGATCCATGACATGGTGCCACTTCGAGAGCCAGGCCTGCTCAAACCCCATGACGTCGCCTCATTTCGGCGGCGATCCCAGGTGGTGGCTGAGCGATCGACGCTGATTGGATGCATGTCGGAAGTGATTCGCGATGGGGACATCGTGGGCCTGTTGGGCTGCCCCGCGGAGAAGGTTCGAATCGTTGGGGCCGCGGTTCCAGATGACATCGGATTCCCGGACCTGCCAGTGCCCACGACATGTCGCCAGCAACCCGACCTGCCGGCAGGAGTGGCCGCTCCCTATCTGCTCTACCCGGCAGCGTTTCGTGGTTACAAGAATCACGAACTGCTCATTGAGGCCTTGTCCATTCTCGATCAACTCGGCGTGCCACCCTTGCAGCTGGTCTTTACGGGCGACACGCCACTCCCGAGCCACCTCCATGAACGGGCTGAGGCAGCAGGCCTCAGTCAGCGGGTTCTCGCGGTCGGCCGCGTCGATCGTGACATGCTCGAGAGGCTCTACCGAGCCGCTGCAGCGACGGTTGTGCCTTCTCGTCATGAACAGGGATCATTTCCTGTGTTGGAGGCACTCGCCTGCGGCTGTCCGGTTGCGGTGTCCGACATTCCTAGCCTGCGGGAAGCGTTTGGTCCTCTCAACGACACGATCCCCTTCTTCGACCCAGGGTCTGCGAAGGCATGTGCAGAGGCTGTCGCGAGCCTTGTGAACAACGCGGAGGCCGTGCGACTCAGCCAGGCAGAGGGTTTTCAACGACTTCGCGGCCGTACCTGGCAGCAGGCAACCGATGAATGGATTGACGTGTTTGACGAGGCCATCGCGATGCATGCCGCCCTCCATAGCCGCACGTCACAGCCTGAGAAAGCAGTTCCCACGACCCCGGGATGAGCCAGCCAAGAGTCCGTGGCATAATTGGGTGTCTTTTAGGAGTGTGCAGAACTATGCCGAGTCCCAGCTGTCCTCTCGATGCCCGCAAGGCCGTCGACCTCTACTTCATGGAGCACCGCGCCAAGCTGCTCGATATTGCGGCGTTTCTTGACCGCCTCGATCGGGCTGCTGCAGGTGCCACAGATGATGTTCGCCTGCGGGCGATGCGGCAGGCGATCCCGCTTTTGATCGATGGTGAGGGAGACCGTGCCCGGCGGATCCTTGAACTCTTCAGCGATCACTCCGCAGAGCCGATTCCTGAGGCCCACACGCAGGCGGCAATTGGTGTTGATCCGCAGGGCGGCTACGAGGCCGCCGCCACTCCCCAAACAACGTGAGCATCATGGCCTACATCGATCCCCATATTCATATGGTCAGCCGCACCACCGACGACTATCGCCGCATGGCGGAGGCCGGCTGCGTCGCGATCACCGAGCCGGCATTCTGGGCCGGCTTTGACCGTTCAAGTCCGGCCGCTTTTGCGGACTACTTCCGTCAGCTGACACAGGTTGAGCCACGACGGGCTGCGACCTACGGCATCGATCATTACTGCTGGCTCTGCATCAATCCCAAAGAAGCCGAAGACCCCGGCTTCGCCCGTGAGGTGATCTCGCTCGTGCCTGAGTTTCTCAAGGCCGACAACGTCCTGGGGATCGGGGAGATCGGGCTCAATAAGAACTCCAGGAATGAGATGATCATCCTCGAGGAGCAGATTGAGCTGGCCAGGCAGCATGGCCAGATGATTCTGGTGCACACGCCACACCTCGAAGACAAGCTCAAGGGTACCCGCCTGACGATGGATGCCCTGGCCAATGCCGGCATCGAGCCGGGACGTGTGCTGATCGATCATGTCGAGGAACACACGGTTGCCGAAGTGCTCGACCGAGGCTTCTGGGCGGGGATGACACTCTATCCCGACAGCAAGTGCACTCCCCAGCGAGCCGTCGACATCATTGAGTGCTATGGCAATGAGCGGATCTGGATCAACTCCGCCGGCGACTGGGGGCCGAGTGATCCGCTGAGTGTGCCCAAATGCCACTCTGAAATGCGAAGACGCGGCCACGCTCCTTCATTGGCAGAGAAGATCAGCCTGCACAACCCCGTGGCTTTTCTCAGCCAGAGTCCGGCGTTTACGCCGCCTTGCGGGGTTGGGCTGCCGGCTGCGTCGGCGTGAGCCGATGCACCTGGGCCGCAACACGCTTGCTGAGGTGTCCCTGGCCAATCTCACGAACACTGCTGCAGATCCTTAGCACTTCAGCATCACTGAGCTGTGGATAGGTCGGCAGCATGATGCCGAGTGCACCAAGCCGGTCGGTGACCGGCAGCACAGTCCGACGCTTCTTGGCGGATTGCCGGTAAGGAGGTAGTCGATGGATGGGAATGAACATCGGGCGGGAGTCAATACCCCGCTCAGCAAGCTCGCTGGCAAGATCATCCCGCCGACAGCCGAACTTTGCCGGATCGATCAGACAGGAGAACATCCACGGGGCGGTCTCAGCCCACGGGGCATCCTGACGGATGGCAACACCGGGCACGTCTGCGAGTTCTTCCGCGTAAAGCCGCAGGATGGCATTCCGGCGATCGATGATCGATTCACGGCGGTCCATCTGACCGCAGAGAATCGCTGCAGCCACATTGGTCAGCCGGTAGTTAAAGCCGACGATCGGAAAGTGGTACCGCTTCTCGGGGTCCATTCCTTGGCCGCGTAACAGGGCCATGCGATGCCTCAGCGACTCATCGTTGCAGGTCACGGCACCACCTTCACCGGCAGTGAGAATCTTGTTGCCAAAAAAGGAAAACGTGCCGGCCGTTCCCAGGCTGCCGCAGAGCCGACCTTTGTAGCGAGCGAAGGTGGCTTCGGCAGCGTCTTCGACGACCCACAGACCATGCGTGACCGCGAGCTGCATGATCGGATCCATATCGGCCGGATGGCCGAGCAGGTGGACCGGAATAATGCCTTTTGTCTTGGGAGTGATCGCCGCTTCGATCGCAGTCGGATCGAGACACCAGGTGGCAGG
>Ga0182090_1040553_pt1 | contig 15757 bp, 8 predicted proteins | sample 041ome_24_FD_127767 | JGI IMG/M metagenome (GOLD analysis project Ga0182090, IMG submission 127767) | Metatranscriptome of coastal salt marsh microbial communities from the Groves Creek Marsh, Georgia, USA - 041408BS metaT (Metagenome... | ecosystem: Environmental > Aquatic > Marine > Intertidal... | reverse complement strand
GTTGTTCTTGTGGCTGCTCGCGAGTGGTTTTTGTTTTGAAGTCGCGCTCGCGCTCGATGGGTCGTGCGCTTTGGAGCAGAAGAACGAGACTGGGGCTGTTTTTTTAGCCTCCGCGAGTGGGTTGATCACGGATGGAAGTCCAGAGGGGAAAACGTATCTCCCGCAAGAGCACGAGTGCGCGTGGACGATTGGTGGTAAAGGTGAAGAAGATGGACTCAAGACGACGACGAGAATTACGCTCGCGTTGGAGTATTTCAACTCCGTGTTAGGCGAAGACTTTTTGCGAGTGTACGATGAAGGAGAAGAAGAAATTCTGGCCACGTATTCGGGAGATATCTTTCCGCACTCGATCGTATTCGAAAACCAGTCGTCGTTGACGTTAAAATGGACGAGTTTGAAACTGAACAGCGATAAAGGGTTCAAGGTGCACTATTACACGGATAGGATGGACGAGGTGAAGTGTTTGAACGATTGCGATCGGGTCGGGGTGTGCACGGAACGGAACGTTTGCGAGTGTCCGAAAGGAAGAGCCGGGGCGGACTGTTCCATCGTCGTGCATCAACTCGTGCTGGGAATGAAGGAAAACGAGACGAGCAGGTACCAAGGATATTCGTTGTTGAGAAGTGAACCCGGGGAGTGCGAGTATTTGAACGTCGATGTGCCAAAAGAGAGTGCGAGTGGTGACGACGAGCGGTCTTTTATGCGCGTAGAGGCGACCTTTCCGGACGGTCTTGACGGCGACGCGAGACCTTCTCTGTTCATTTCGGACGCTTTGGATATAAACAAAACAAACTTTTATGTTCCTTCGAGTGGGTATTGCGAAACAGAACCGCATGGGTGCGAATGGATCGACGAGAATGAAACGACAAAGAAGAAGAACGAGAGCGTTTCTTTGGCTTCGGCTGGTGATAAAAATATTGCTTTTAGAGACTACTCTTTGCTTCTTTCGTCGCCAGGGGAGGTAGAAAATGATACGAACGAGACTCGGTTCACAATCAATGCTCCACAGATTCCTACGTTCCACTATTACAGTCAGTTCGACGTGAAATCGTACAGCATTTTAAGCCCGATTCATTCGCTGCGCGTCGACGACGTTTCGAGTGAAAGCCGGTTCATAATCGCCGTATGCAACGTTCGAACGCCGCCACTTCCCTTGGCGTTTAAAACGCACGAGTTACGAAATTTCATTCCTGAAGAAGTGAGCATGGATGATGGACGCGGAGGCATTCAATTTTGGTCCAGCACGGCATCCAAAGAACCGAAGAAAGACGTCGTCTCGCTCGTCAAAGTTGTTCTTTCGAACGAAACTAAAGATTCGTGCGTAACAGATTGCAATAACAATCGCAGCAGATGTTCTGCATCAGGAATGTGCCTCTGTGAACGCCCGTACGCTGGGATGTATTGCGAGAGCAGAATGAAAGTAATTGAGCCCGATGGTATCGTGCATACCTTCTCAGAAACGCTCGATCGAGGTGGCGCGGCTAAAATGTACATTTCAATTCCGGAACGTCCGAGCGAATCCGAAGGTGTTAACGCGATAAAAATTGAAATCTCGCACGAAAACAACCCTTCCGCGTTAGGTACAGTATTGGTTCGCCGAGATATGAACGTTTCGAGTGAGTTCACCGATAACGTATCGGATAGGATGATAATCTGCGCGGCGTGGCCAAACGAAGAATTATATCACGGTGAAACGCGTTGTCGCTCGTTTGGGTACTTCGCTGATTACGCCGCGAATACGGAAGGCGCGACGAGTCAGCAAGATTCTCAGTTCGTGAACACGTTATCGAGCGTGGCGAGCGACTACGCGCGTTTGGAGATTCCAATTGAAAGCATTTTCGAGAGGAGTAGTAACACGACGACGCAAAACGTTTCGGCGGGATACTACGTGACTGTGATCAACCATCACGCGATATCCGGCGAGAGAATGTCATTCGACGCTCGCGTATCTTTCGAGCGCGAAGAGTACACCGCCGTGAATGAAAGAATTCCGACGTGCCCGTTCAATTGCAGCAATCATGGCATATGTGTGAACGCTGGTTTCTTTAGAGGAATGTGCGTGTGTTTCAAGGGATACGCTGGTTTTTACTGCCAAAATAACGCCACAAAATTAATACCAAACGACGAAGAGAGCGTCTTTGAACGCAAAATCCGTCCGGGCGATTGGGAGTACTTTTACGTGGAGAGCGAAAATACCACCTTGAGCGCATCCGCGATTCTCTCCGTGCAAATTATAAACTACAAAGACGTCAACGGTATCCCTGAACTCTTTGGCAAAAAAGTCACCGGCCTTACTTTCGCGGACGGCTCCCCTATCGATAATGAAAGCACGAAAGTTACGTTCGAAACGCCCGTTCCGGTGAAGTTCATCCACAGCGATTTCACTAATACGTCAACTTTTACGATCAATTCGACGCTCGTATCGTCCGGACCTATCGGAGATGAAGCAAACTCATTTTTGAGTTTTCAGGACGATTTTAACATCCCTCGAAACGCGTCGATAATCGATATCTCGTGGAAAGCTTTGCGAATTCACGCAAAACCGCCTTCGTATCTTTCTGAGGCGTGCTTGGCGACGTATTCCTCCGAGGAGCGAAATTATTTCGCATACTCGAAATGTCCCTCGCTCACGCCGGCGAGTGGCAGAGAACTCGTCATAGATGGAAGTTTAAAAACGCCCGGGTTGATTCAAGACGGTAAAAACGCTGGCATAGAGTTGTTCGAAAGCGTCGACGACGACGATTTGGGAGTTTTTGACGGTGCTTTAGAAGACGACAAAACCTCATTCGAAGACGCGAATTGGGTATCAGGCGAGATTGTCGTCACATGGAGAGCGTTCGTGAGAACCGGATACGACGTTGAATCCATAGCGCAAACACAGTGTACGCGGATAGATTGCATCGTACCGGAATACTTATTCGCGAATTTCACAGTTTCTCCCAACGAAACGTGGAGCTTTGGCGTGAGAAGCGCACGAGTACGTCAATCAGAAACGGCGATTGAGCCGAACGGCGGCACTCGATTTGAAGGAAGCGAGAAAGATTTGCACGTAAAGGTATCCGTGCTCCTCGACGAAAGCGGTGGTATTGGTTCTTCCAAGCTGTGCGTCGCGAACTGTAGCGGTATCGGTCGATGTGTCAACGGCGTGTGCGATTGTCCTCTGAATCTCACCGGCGTGGCGTGCTCGATCCCGATTGAATTCTTGACGCTGGAAGATACGGTTATTGAAAAAAACGGAACGTCTCTTGTAATTTCTGAGAATGTTACCGACGTTCGAGTGTTACCTGAAGGCGCGTTCGATGTTTATAAATTTCGTGTAACGAGCGATACAGCGATAGTTCGAGCGACGCTTGACCACGCTTTGCATCATGGATCTTCGCCACGCTTGTTCTTACGAAGAAATGCGGTTCCGATTTATTGTCCCCCGGGCTTGCGCGGTGGATTTTTGAACGACGATGCCGGTGAGGTCAACGAGAATTTGTACGCCGGCGATGATAACTTTTGGAGAGACGCGTACGATGCATTTGATGCGCTCGAAACCAGGGACGAATCTTCGGGAAAAATACCAGAAGCGAAAGTAATACCAAACGAAACTCAGGACGGCGGCGACGCCGGCGGCGACGATGATAACCATCCGTTTGGCGAGGAAGAAAAGTATCTCGTGCAGCACGAAGCCAGCGTAAAGGTTTCAGACGTTCCGAGAAGATACAACATGAGCGGATGGAGTATCGGCGCCGATGAAGCGGAAGAGGAAAATGTCGATTGGTGGTTTCTTACCGTGTTCAACGACGCTATCGGAGCTTCAGAAAGCTTGATATATCGCGTATCCATACAAACGCTTCCTTCGTACGGTTGGTGTCAGAAGGAGTGTAGAAATAACGGCGTTTGTGACAAAGTAAAAGGTATTTGCGAGTGTTCAAAAGACTTCATCGGCGAAGCATGCGAAATCCCACTCATCTCGATTGAAAACGGTGAGATAAAAACGTATGAAAACAGATTAGATTCGGGCGAAGCCGTAGCGTTTATTTTTGAAATCAGGTGCCAGAATCAAAAATTTGCTCTCGATATCGAGAAATTAAACGACTATTCCGCGTTTGCAAACGCTGGACCTGAACTTTACTTTGGCGTATCGCGCGGTGTCGTGCCGTCGTATGATTTCAAGCGCGGCTTATGGAAAGCGGATATGTTTGAAACTATTCCAAACATCGAAGTTGGTGGTACGTTGGGGTATTACCTTCGAGGAGAAAGCTCCGCGCCAGTTGGACAATACTTTGCAATAGTCGCGGCAGATTTCGGACACAGCGCTTTATTAGATGGCATTGCTGCAAAACTGACTGTTTTTGGAAGCGACGTTCCGAACGAGAGCGCAACGAATCATAGTAATAGTTGCTTATATCCGAGCGGAACGCTCGGTGTTAACGTCAAAGACGGAGAGAAAGGAAACATCGATTCAGTCATATTAGACGTTTATGAGCTCGATTATGGAGCGGATTGCGAATGCTACATGGCGAGTGTAAGCACCGGTACCGCGGGCGTCGAATCTATATCTGCTAATCCAGTGTTCCCAAAATCTCGGCCCTCCTCGTTCACGTTACCCTTTTATTACTTGCGTAACGACGTGCGGAAGTACAGTGGAACAACTCCGAATGAAACAAACTTTGAATATCAATCTCCAGATCCGCGCAGAGCGATCGCATCGAACGATATTGTCCCTGACGCATGGGATCGCGAAGGCTGCAACGCCTACATCTCCGACGACGTAGAAGGTAAAATCTGCGTAGTCGTGAGAGGTGGGTGCGCTTTCGACGTAAAAACAATGAATTGTCAAGACGCCGGAGGCGTGGGCGTGTTGATCGTCAACGTCGACACGTACGAAAGTCGGATTCCTGCGCCCGCGGCTGATAATTGGCGCAGCTTCCCGGAATCTACACTCACTATTCCAACGTTTTCAATCGGACAAGCCGCCGGCGATGCTTTGTTAGAAAGATACACGAGAGAGTCGGCTTTGCGAGATGACGCGGCAAAGTCGCGAACGATTCTTGAAATGTTTTCGTACATCTGCAAACTTCCGTATTGCGAGACGTGCGCGTTTGGATTAGGCAACCCGTCTGATAACTGTACTCTGAATAAATGTCCCGGACTAGACCCCACGTTCTCCATCGCGTGCAACGGCAGAGGTATTTGTACCAAAGACACATTTCAGTGCGAGTGCGAGGAAGGCTACGAAGGCGAGAGTTGCGAAAAATTTGCAAATCCACCCGTGTTTACTCGCGCGCCGGAAGTCGATATCGCTTTAGATTTGGCATCCAACGAAATCGCGTCTTTTACTTTTGGAGCGTCGTTATCAAACGCGACGACGACGACGACAGAGGAGAAGGCGGACAACGATATCAAGTTTCGAGTTGTGAATGCTCGGTCTGTTCGAGCGGCTTCTATCGATACCAACACGGGAGAGTTTCTATTTGACGCGACAAAAGTTACTCACACAAATGCGCAACAGCAGAAGAAAATGATCGACGTGACAGTCGAAGCGATTGACCCGCGCGGAGAGAGCGCTCAAATCTCTTTCCCGATTCTCGTCTCGAACGTACCGAACACGGCGGGAAACACCGAGATTCAAAGAATAGCCGATGGCGGGTGGACGATTCGTACGCTCGAAAAAGAGAGCCCGACGGCGACGCGTAGCAACAAAGAAAGTCAAGGAAATGGCGAAAACGTGGAAAAATCAGCCTCCGCCGACGAGAACAACGAGAGCAAAAAAGAAGACGCGAAGATTGAAAAATCTTTCGGCTTCCTCTTCTTCGTCTCTTTAATCGGCCTCGTCCTCCTCGGCTTATTCGGGTTCCAAATCTTAAAACTCCGCAACCGACACTTACACCGAAGAGGTTTACGCCACGTCGAACTCCCGGAATGGAACGCCACGGACGACGTCGAAACGCTCCGATCGAGACACTTCGAATCCAACAGAGACGAAGTGCGAAGCGTAGCGTAAAAATTTCTACACGTAGATACTTTGTGTTTTAATCGCACAACCAATAACACACACACATTACTACCACTACTACTACTACTACTTTCGCATCAAAACAAAGCTCACATCATTCCTCCTCCTCCTAATAATCCAGCTTCGTGCAACTCTCTTTGTAACCCCTCGTTCCCGTGCAAAAGTTCTCGCAAATTCCTCTCCAGTTCCTCGATTTTCCCCTCTAAAAACGTCCTCTGGTTTTGACAATCGTCCATCATCTTCTCCGCTTTTTTCACCGTTTGCGCGAGCTCTCTCTCGATCTGTTCTCTCGATCTCAGCACGAACCCTCGTCCGATGGGTTTGTACAAATTCGTAGTCGTTTCGTCGTCTTCATTCGTCGAAACGGATAACTCTTTCGCGGTCAGTAACGCTCGCTGTTTCTCGACGGATTTTTGTTGAAACTGCGAGTGCAATTGCTTCAACTTTTGCGTGGTGTCGATGTATTTTTGTTGCAGTTCGGTGAACTGTTTCCGTTCCGCCGATGGTGGTTTTACCGACGCCGATGCCGATGCTGCCGCTGCGCTCATTATTCGTCGAGAGAATGAGTATTCGTGCGCTGCTTTTTGTATCTTTTATAGCGCAAAAGCGTTCGCAAAAATGGAGACATTTGCGTTGACTTTTTCCCTTAAATTCCCCTACTTTGAAGCGCGAGAAAGAACGATGATACCTTTGTGCAAACCGTGCCATCTGAGCAGCCAACGCGCGTTTCGAAGCGCTCCTGCGCCTGCACATCCTGCCACGTTTAATGGTCGAAGAAATTGTGTGGTTTCGCGAGTAAAACGACGACAAAAAGAACGTTTGATGATGAGATTCGTGCGCGCAAACTCGGGGAAGTATTCCGACTATTCAGAAACGTCCTCCGCGGTGAAAACGATCGTCTCCGGAATGACGGCCGTTGCCAACACCTTGAGGCAGAGGATGAAGAAGAGAGAGGAGGACGTGTCATCGTCTTTGTCTTCTTCTCCTTCTTCGTTGAAAAAACTCCGGAATGGGAATCCAGCGAGGACGGTCGAAACGCTCGAGCGTCGAATAGCGGACGAGTTTCGCGTGAAGGAATATTTATGGACCGGGGATATCGACGTCGATTTGTTCTCGCTGAAATGTGTTTTTACAGATCCGACGCTCTCGTTTACCGGGTTGGAGACGTTCAGAGATAACTTGGAGAGTTTACAGCCGAGTTTGAGACGCATCGCGCCCGAAGGAAAGAGAAGGGTCGAGTTGCGCGAGTGCGGGAAAGACGAAGACTCGGCGGACGTCGTCGTCGCCAAATGGCGAATGGTCGGCAACCTGCAATTGCCGTGGCGACCGAAAATCGACATCCAAGGCGAAACTCGATTTCAGTTTCGGAGAGAGAGAGTGGACGATGTGGAAGAAGAAGAAGAAGAGCGAGAGAGAAAGGGTGGAGAAGAGGAGGACGAGAACGAGACGTGTCTCCGCGTGGTGTCCTATCGAGAAACGTGGTCCGAAACGGCGTCCGAGGCGCTCTGGCAACTCGTCGCGCCGTTCGCGCACGAGAAGGAGTAACTTTTGCAAAAGCCAAGCGCAACGAGAGTAGTAGTAGTAGCAGTAGTAGTACTCGTACTAGTTTATGTAGTCATTCGTGTAGTGTAGTCGTCCGCGCCAATCTGCCAAATATTCTTCGCTCCTCAGGCACCTCTTTTTGCTCGTCTGCGTCTCTTCAGTTTTATTCCATTACAAAACACGCAAAACACGCTCGCACGACATGCAATCATCGGGAGAAAGACTCGACGACAATAATAACGACAATACCGTTACGCGTCGTCGTTTTACTCGTCGTCGTCGTGTTGCCTTAAATGCGCGTTCGTCGTTCTCGTCGAAAGGAGGGTTAATAGTAAAAAACGTTCTCGTTACGTGTGCGCTTTGGCTGCTCGTTTTCTCGAGCGAAAAATCATCATCCTTTTGCAACGGAGATGACGACGTGAAGTGTCCGACATCAAACGAGTTCCAAACGCTCTCACCCATCACCCAACCGTCACCGATCGAGGAAATGGAATGGCTGGCTCGATACGATTACGCGAATAAAGATGATCACACGAAGAAAACGGAACGGGTGATTGCGAAATTATCGAATGGTCAAATATACCAATCGAAGGACAACGGGAAGACGTTCGCGGACGAGACGGCGGTTTTGAGAGGGTTCCAAGAGGATAAAGGATTCATAGTCGACCGGATTTTAGTTCCGAGCGATGATTTATACACGAAACGAGTGATTTTACAAGGGAATAAAGATCGGCATTGGGCGTCGAAAGATCTCGGCGACAGTTGGATACAACCGTGCGGGTTTGAAAGCGCCAACGATGACGACGCGAACAATTGTTTCAAAAGTCCGACCGGTGGGAAGTACGAACAAGGGTATAGGATTGTAGGAAGCATGGTGATGCATCCCGGCGAGCATAGGGATGGGTACATTTTGGCATTGGTGAGCCGACCGGAGTGCGAGAGGACGTATTACGACGACACGGTGACGTGCGCGAAGGATTTGATGTTGACTACGGATTTCGGGAGAACAGAGTGGAGGAATTTAACGGATTCGAGCGATAACGATATCGTTAGTTTTGTGGATTTCGACTGGGGACCAGATCCAGATCCTACGCACAGCGAAGCGAGCGTTTTGGCGACCGTGTATACGAGTAAAGAGGACTTGTGGAAATCGAGACATCATCCCGGGTTTAGTTTCGCGGTAACTTTTATACGCTCGTCGTCGTTTTTTGTGGGGAAAGATTGGTACGCGCATAAAACTCCATGCGGGAACGTGTTCGAGGTGTTAAATAAGGACGTCTACGTCGCTGCTTTGAAGGATTGCGACAAGTATTTGAAAATGTTGGAAGATTCGAAAGACATCTCGGACGAAGAGGAAAAAGAGTTGAGGTACGACCACGTGCAGTTGGAAGTGTCCACAGATAGCGGCGAGACGTTTAATCCGATATGCTTCCCAGAAAATATTCGCGCGAAATCGTTCACGATATTCGATTTCGATGCGGTTCAGAAAGGGCCGGATTTCATCAGCATCGACCACGCGGAGGAAGAAACGTCGGCGGTTGAAGGCGCCGCGCCGATGGGGAACTTGTACGCCGCGGATGATTCGTTGCGACTATTTTCCCTATCGCTTCGTAGAAACGTGCGCGAACGAGGCGTGGCGGATTTCAGCGGCGTTGCAGGCATGAATGGCGTGTTCATTGCAAACCAAATAAGCAGAGATGCGTTTAAAAGTACGTATAATTATAACGACGTGGACTATAGTAGTTATTACCAAACCTTGCAATCGTTCAACGGAGGAGGCGTGTGGCGATACATTCCCGCTCCGAAGAAAGATGCGAACGGAAACGATATTCAAGGGTGCACGGTTACGGACGACTCGAAAACAGTGTGTAGCTTACACTTGCACGGCGAAAGCGCGTGGTCTGGAGGTGAAAATTGGGAAACGCGGTTCGGCGCGGTGTATTCGCACCAATCCACGCCGGGTGTCATCATATCGACAGGAAATGTCGGGAACGTGTTATCGAAAGAAGCGAGCGAAGTGAACACGTACATCTCTCGCGATGGTGGGTACACGTGGGAAGAGACGTTACAAGGACCGCACATTTACGAGTTTGGTAACTTTGGCGCTTTAATCGTCGCGGCGAAAGAATCGAGCGTGGGGCAAACCGACGAGGTTTGGTTTTCGCGAGACGTCGGGAAGTGCTGGGAAGGCCCAATCAAGTTGAGTAAACCGATCAACGTCCACAACATTCGCACGGATGTCGTTCAGAAAGGATCGGTGTTTGTTATCCACGGCGAAGATGCGACGAAATCGGAATCGTACCAAGCCTCCGGCATCGCGTACGTCATCGATTTCGATAACTTATTGCTCAGCAACTCGACGTTTCGAGTCGATAAGTGCGACGAGAAGAACGATTACGAGACGTGGTTTTTGAATATTCCAAACCAAAAGGAGTGCAACATGGGCGAGAAAGTTGAAAGACGACGCCGGAAACGGTACGCGAGGTGTTTGAACCTTGAAGACGGCGTCGTGTCGGAACTCCAAGATACCGTTTCGCAATCTCACGTGTGCGAGTGCGAGCACATGTTTGACACGTCGTGTGAATACGGGTATTACAGAGTTCACTCGTCGCCCTCGGCTATTTCAGGGTGCGATCCGATGCCGAATGTGAACATCGAAGAGTGCGCGTACTTGATAGATAAAGGATCGATTCCGAAATCTCACGAACGGATCGTTCACGGAGACGTTTGTAACAACCCGTTAAACGCGCTCGGCGCAGAATACGACGATTTAGGCCACAAGAAAGGGAAAAAGCACAGCACGAAGCATCCTCTGTTTGGATTTATCATCTTTTGTCTCTTTGGCGGAGCTTTTTATGTGGTGTATAAATACTTTGATTTAGGCCGCTACGTACCGCACGGGTTCCGAGACGCGGTGAATGAATTCTTTGAAAACGTCATGGATTGGTTGAGAAGAATGCGGAGTAACATGGGATCATCATCAGGCGGTGGTGGTGGTGGCTTTAGACGGTTTGGCGGCGGCGGCGGTTCGAGACCAGATGGATACTTTGAACCGTTAGCGGATTTTGATGAAGACGAGATTTGAATAAAATTATTAAACGTGCGCGAGGGCTCGCGGGTTAGACGACGACGACGAAGAAAACTTATATGAATAAGTGATTAGAATGTACAGATACTTTAATAAATGTAACACAGCGCATCTTCCTTCCTCTCTCTCTATCGTCCACTATACCTAACATCGTACGCCGAAGCCGCCTGCTCTTTTGCGACGCACGAGTTACAAATTTGCCAACTCGCCATCATCGTCGATTGCGACAACGTCTCCGTCAGCGTAGAACACGCCGAACACTTCTTCCTCTCATCTTCTACCACTCCATCGTCTCCTTCTTCGCTAACCACCTCTAAAAGTTTCACGTACGGCATTTCCCTCGGTATTTTCTCCATCATCACAATCTTACAACATTTTCTCCGCTTCGCTTCCTCTTCGCTTTTCTCTAACAAATGCTCTTCCACCTCCAAATCAGTCCCTCGCAAACTCGGCAACACGTACGTCTCTAAAACCTCTAAAACTGGACAACAATCGATTGCACTGAAACCCACGAAGCAATTTTGAATTCCCACGCACGCGCCGGATTGATTTTGAATGGCCAGTATCGAAAACATGTGCCCGTTCGACGCAAGCAATTGCAACTGTTTTTGGAGTTTTGTTTTGGATAACGACGGGTTTGGCGACGACGTAAACGACGACGACGACGATATCTCTTTCGCGTGCAAATCGAGCAAATGAATGATTTCATTCACGTCGAAAGGGACGGCGTAGTTTGCCAGGCGATACGCGATCGATGATGATGATGATGATGACATTCTTTTATAAAGTGCGTACTTTTTTCTCACTTCAAATTGAAAATTTTCTTCGCTATCGTTCTATAAATCTCTCCTTCTAATGTCACATTCTCCCGTTGTTGTTGTTCTTCGTCATCTTCCGTCGTCGTCGTCATGGTTAAACTCGCCGCCACTGGCCTCCCGATATCACCACCTCGACTGACGCCTTCCAAAATCGGCACCTCGGCTAAAACGTCCACGCCTAACTGTTTCGCGAACTCGCTTCCGCCGCGTTCGCCGAAGGGAAAATGTTTCGTTTTCCCGCCGTCCGCGCTAAAATAACTCATATTCTCCACCACGCCTAAGATTTTCGCGTCTACTTTCGCGTACATATCCACCGCTCGTCTCGCGTCGATTAAACTCAACTCGTTCGGAGTGGACACGACGATAACCCCGGATATCGGTACTTTCTGCGCCACCGTGATGTGCGCGTCTCCCGTCCCCGGCGGCATGTCTACGAACAACACGTCCAAGTCGCTCCCCCACTTTGTCTCTTGAATCAGCTTACTCAGTGCCCCCATGACCATGGGACCTCTCCACACCGCCGCTTGGTCGCGTGGGAGTAAAAATCCCATCGATTGGCACTTGACGTTGAAATTTTCCAACGGGAGCATCCGTTTCGATCCGTCTCGTTCCGTCACCACTTTCGGTTGCAAATCGCGCAAATTCATCAACAACGGAATCGACGGCCCGAAAATATCCGCGTCTAACAGGGCGACTTTTAACCCACACTTCGCGGAGGCGATGGCGAGATTTACCGCGGTCGTCGATTTCCCGACCCCGCCTTTCCCCGAGGCCACGGCGATGATGTGTTTGCAGTTGAGAAGGGACGGAGGGAGCGGAGGTTTCTCGAACACTTTTTTCTTCTTCAACGCGGAGGTGTTGGCATCCACGAAGGAGGAGGACTCCGCCGAGGAAAAGAAGGAGGAATACCTTAATCGAAAGCAAAAACAAAGACTTTTACGCGATGCAACAACACTGCGAGAAGAGGACGCACACGCGGCGCTCTTGATTCGATCTCGCAACAGTAAACAACTCTTCATCTTCGTGCAACCAACTGTCTCGCGTTTTTCTCCCGAAATTTCGTTCAAAATGTCTCATAAAAAAGGTACGAATAGTAGAGAGATACAAGCACACCACTCTTTTCTTCTTTTACGTCGCTTTTGCGCGCGTTTCTTTCTCTCTCTCTTTCTCCTCGTTTTGATCTTTCGTTTTGTTTCTTCTTTCTGCGAGAAGTGAGCGTCCATCATCATCATCGTCATCATCTTTTCTCACTACGAACACATTTTGAAAATTTGGGTGCCGAAAATCTCCCCTCGAATGTGATCTCATTCTCTCTCTCTCTCTCTCTGTGTTGCGCTTAGTAAAAGCGGAGAGAGAGAAAGAGAGAACGAGGCGCGTTCCTTTCGCGAGAGGAAGCGAACTGCAGAGGAGAGAGGCGACCCGAAGGAACTACTGCGACGTAAAGACGATCGAGAGAAAGAAGAAGGCGCTCTTTGATTTTTACTCATTTTTTTAAAATTTCTCCCTCTTTTCTCTCCGCTCCAGACCAGAAAAAGCACAGAAAGAACAACAACACTATGACGACGACGAACATCGACATCTCGGCGCCAAAACCGAAAGTCAACGGCGAACAGATGGGTTTATTTTCCGGGAAGACCGTACAGTTAGTGTTGGAAACGACGAGCAACAGTGAAGGTGGTTCTGTGCTCAAAGGGAAAGCCGCGGACGGGATGGAAGTGACCGCGCGGTTGGACCAGTCTTTGGGCGCGGCGCCGCGGAGTCGGTTTATCGAAGTCGAAGGCGTGGTGACTGGTCCGCAGGAGATTAAAGCGACGAACGTGGCGAGTTTTGGCGAGAGCGTGGATTTGTTCGCGTATAACGAGATGTGCAAGATGTTGCACGCGAAAGGGAGGGAGATGATTTTGTAAATCTCTTCTTCTTCGGATGCGCATACTAAACACGAGTACATTTTTAATCACAAAACACATACAAAAGTATAATATATAAATAACAAGTTATCATCAGTCCGTTATGTATGTGCATTTAAGCGACTAAAAGCTCGACCGCATCTTTACTCAGCGCGCTTTTCACGGTCTCTCGCACGTATTCTTTGAACTTTTCCCCGCCTTTCATTCCGGAAATGATCTCCGTGCCGAACCCGCTGACTAAGAGAGACCTCGCGATTTCTTTCGTCAAACCTCGGCTTTGGATGTAAAACAACTCCTCCTCTTCCAAATCGGAAACGGTGCATCCGTGCGTGCACTTGACGTCATCCGCGATGATCTGTAAATTCGGTCTGGCGTTCACCGTCGCTTTCGGCACTAACAATAAGTTTCTCGTGATTTGTTTCGCGTCGGTTCGTTGCGCGAGTTTGTTCACTCTCACGTTGCCGTCGAAAACGCCTTTACCCGAGGACGAGGAGACGATGCATCTGTGTCGTTGATCCGTCGTGCCTTCCTCGAAATCGAGAATAATCGCCGAATGTAAATCTTGCGTTTGTTTCGAGCCGGCTAAGTTGAAGCAGTTCAGTTTCGTGTCTGTTTTCTTCCCGAGTTGTTTCACTCTTAAATCGTGTCGGTGTAACTTCGCCCCGACGTTGACTTCGTTAATCTCGTACATCGAAGACTCGTTTTGTCGGACGTACGTCGCGCGAGTGTGTACGGCTTCTCGACCGTGGTCTTGCGAGAGCGAGTGAAACACGCGCGCGTTTTCTGCCAAATGTATCTCGACGACGTCGTTCGCCCAGTACCGAGAATCGTGTTTTTTCCCGGAGCCGCCGACGGTGGCGTACTTCTCAACCACGCTCACCGAACTCTTCGCGAGCGCGTCGATGAACACTCTCGCGTTCGCACCCGTCGCCAATTCCCCATCTTTTCTATCTTTCGAACTCCTCCTCGCGTGGATAATATACACGATATTCTCCACGTTCTCACTCTTCACCGTGATGCACGCGACGTTATCGCTCCTCGCGCAGCTCTTGTTGATTCTCGCGAAAATCGCGCCTTGTCCCTCAACCTCCTCGTCTTCGTCGTACGTCCCAATCGCAGTCGCGATGTCACCGCTTATCGTCCTCGAAATTGAAACCCCATTTTTGTCGTCCTCGTCGATTGAAGACCACTTCTCGGAAAACCGGCCGTTGACGAATGCGACGACTTTCGCTCCTTCCGGAACATCCGCCAAGAACGCTTTCATGTCCTCCTCTACATCCGCCTCGCTATCATCTTCTCTCACCAACGTCGCACTCGTAATCTCCGAAACGTCAAAAAAACGCCACGACTCGTCCCTGTTCGTCGGCGTTTTCGATTCCGAGAGTTGTTTCGACGCACTCGAGCGCATGCGTTCGACCCACGATTCAGACGACGATTCAGACGACGCGCAGGCATCCCTCGCCTGCAGTATCCACTCGTTATCTCTTTTCTTCAGGGAAGAAGAAGACTTCGATGCTTTCGCCGTCGCCGCCGCTCCTGAAGCAGCAGCGGCGGCAGTTTTTGTCGCGCGTCTGCTCCCTCTCGTTTTCGTTTTCGTGTCGTTGCTGTTGTTCTTCTCCGTGGTCGCGGAGGAGGTATCAAAAGATGACGACGACGATAAAAGTCGCCGCCGGCTGATTCTTCGTAAAGATGATTTGGACGAAAATGACGACGTTTTCCCCAATCCATTTTGAGAAGAAGAAGTCGACGCGAGAGTAAAGGAGGAGGACATTCGCGCCAGTTCTTTGCAGCAGTGAGCAGTTTTCTTTTGGTTCTCGTTTAGTCGCGTTCTCGTTTTCAACAAAACCTGCGAGGGAGGCTCAAAGTTTGCGGTGCGTGATCTCTTCAATCTTGAATCGATAAGAAGCAGAGAAAGACTTGTCAAGTTATTCTGAGGAGGAAAAATCTGCTCTCTGTGGAGACAAAAAAAAGGAAAAAACGTTCGCTTTTTTTTTTTCCTTTTAAAAAGAAGACATCACATGTATTCGCGCGTTTAAAGAAGAAGCGCGATTGAGTATTCAGAGCACAAAACGACACGCGAAAGCGTCATGTCGTCTTCTGCTGCTGCTGCTGCTACGCATACTCTGGGAGTGAGGACGAGAGCGCAAAAGAGGCGGATGGGGGAGAGAGATTCTTTGTGGGATTTGGTCGTGAATAACGACGATATTTGTTTCAAACACATCATGTCCTCCGAATACTTGACGGACGAGGAACACGAGAGACTCCAACGCGCGCGAAGCATCGTAGCGGCGCTTGAGAATAAACCTTTGCCGTTATGGCGTTTGTTCAGAGAGGCGTTGCTGAGTGGCGGCGCGTGTCGCGATATCGTGGAGAAGCATGTGATGTGTAAACTCAACGG
>Ga0182090_1126879_pt1 | contig 15790 bp, 15 predicted proteins | sample 041ome_24_FD_127767 | JGI IMG/M metagenome (GOLD analysis project Ga0182090, IMG submission 127767) | Metatranscriptome of coastal salt marsh microbial communities from the Groves Creek Marsh, Georgia, USA - 041408BS metaT (Metagenome... | ecosystem: Environmental > Aquatic > Marine > Intertidal... | reverse complement strand
ATCGATCCATCCGATCAAACTTTTGGCATTGTGCGCCAAGGAAGCGCCATTATTGATCCAGTGACCGGGGAACTACTGGGGGTGACCGCCGCCGATATCGGCTCCGCATCACTGATGCAGCAGGATATGGAGGCTAATGAGCAGCAGGTAGCCGAGTTCGAAATTACCCGTATCACCGAAGAGGTGCGCATTGGTGATCGTCTGCTGCCGCTGGAGGAAGGTATTTTAGATGCCTATTTCCAGCCCAAGGCCCCGGATGTGGATGTTGAAGATGCCTACATGGTGGCTGTCGCCAGCGGGGTAACCCAGATTGGACAGATGAATATAGTCACCATTAATCGCGGTGAGCGCGAGGGCCTCGAGACCGGTGACGTCCTCGCGATTTATCAGACCGGGGAGGTAGTGCAGGATCCGGTTACTCAGGAAATGGTGTCCCTACCCGATGTCAGAGCAGGGGTTGTGATGCTTTTTTCGGTCTATGAGAAAGCCGCTTATGGCTTGGTGTTAACCGCTAGCCGACCTCTGGCAGTGGGCGACAAAGTTAAAAACCCCTGATAGTGATATAAGCAGGTAGGCAGGAAGCCTACCTGATTACTGTGGGCGTCATTTCGTCGCCCGCATTTTCTGTAAACACTCAGTGCTCAAGGAAGAGCTTATGTCATCTCCCCGTTTGCAGCCTGAGGGGGTTAGAGACCCTCATGGTTGGCGCCACCCCGTCGTCACTGTGAGCGCTGACTCTCCGGTTTATTCCCCGCTTTTGGCCCAGTGCAATGATGCCCCTCAACAGTTGCACATCGTGGGTGATGTATCTTTATTACAACGCCCGGCCATTGCTGTAGTGGGCACGCGGAACCCCTCTGCGGACGGGATGGCAGCGGCATACGCGCTAGGTAGAGAGCTGGCGTCGGGTGGCTTTGTGGTGGTCAGTGGCTTAGCACGTGGCATTGACGGAGCGGCCCATCAGGGAGCCCTCGATGCGGGTGGCTATACACTGGCTGTGATGGCGACCGGTTTGGATCGTGTCTATCCCAAGCGACACACCGTGCTAGCGAGAAAAATCGCAGGTCAGGGTGCTGTGATATCTGAATTCGAGGTGGGTTGCGAACCTAATCGTTGGCATTTTCCTAGACGTAACCGAACCATTTCGGGGCTAGCGCTGGCCACGGTGATCGTTGAGGCGGGTCGTCCTAGTGGCACATTATTGACCGCCAGTGCAGCGGCAGAGCAGGGTCGTGATGTCTTTGCTTACCCTTGGTCGGTGTATCACAAAAATGGTGAGGGCTGTCGTTGGTTGTTGGCGCAGGGCGCGCAACTGGCATGTTGCGCCCGGGATGTCGTCCTTGGACTGGGTGGTGGTCTGGCCGCTGCGTTAGATTTGTCCCATCAACGACAAACCAATGCCTCTGGTCAATGGGATATGCCCATGGGCGACATCCCCGAGAAACCATCAACCCCCGACGCTATAACAGCGCCTGCCAAAGCACAAAACGCTAGCGTCTTGCGCGGCTCTGGAGCAATGTCTCAGAAGATACTAGGGCTGATTGGCGACGGTGAAATCGATATTGATCAGTTGGTACGCCTGACAGGGGCCAGCTCGGAGCATTTACTTGTACAATGCGCGCGTCTGGAGATCGACGGCGCAATTATTGCCACTTCAAGTGGTTATCGTCGGCGTATCAGTTAGTCGCTTTTAAGAGGCATAAGCGTTGAAACCTTCAATCTTACGCACGCGCCAGCTTGCTCATTCGTTATTAGAAGGCGATGTCATTGCCTGCCCCGCAGAGGCGGTTTGGGGTTTGACCTGCGACCCTTGGGATCATGATGCGGTATTGTCGTTGCTGGCGATGAAGCATCGCCCCGTGAGCAAAGGTCTGATAGTTGTGGCAGCTCATGTGGATATGTTCACACCATTGCTCGACGGTCTCGATGACAAGGTGCGGAAGGAACTTATCCTGAGTTGGCCAGGTCCCAATACCTGGTTGGTGCCCAACAAAGGCTTTTTTCCCGACTGGATAACCGGTGATAGCGAAGAGGTGGCCATACGAGTGACTTCCGCTCCTGCCCTCCGAGCACTGAGTCTTGAGGTGGGTCAACCGTTGGTCTCAACGTCGGCTAATCCAGCAGGTGCATTGCCGGCGCGGCATCACTTTCAAGTGGTTCGGTATTTTGGCGCCGACTTGCCAAGAGCAACGGGTATGGTTGACCTGGCGGGAAAACCGTCAACAATACGTCGTGCTGGCTCGGGGGAGGTCATTCGCCCGGGTTAGACAATGTGACGGGGCAGCAGGTCCCTGAACAACATAACAATGAGAAGCTAAAACGGCTAATGTGGCCATCGAGTATGGCTGGGCCTATGAAGCTCAAATAAAAAACAAGTGGGGAAAATATGGATGTAGCAGCCGTCGAGGCTTATCTGAAAGACCTTCAGGTCCGAATATGCGACGGACTCGCAGGGTTAGACGGTGATAAAGATTTCATCGAGGAGTCTTGGGACCGTCCCGAAGGCGGCGGCGGCATCACCCGGGTTCTGGCGGAAGGCGCTGTTTTTGAAAAGGCGGGAGTCAACTTTTCTCATGTTCGCGGGGATAGCCTGCCGGTGTCTGCCACGCAAGTCCGCCCTCAGTTAGCGGGCCGTAGCTTTCAAGCGATGGGGGTTTCTCTGGTAATACATCCCCGCAACCCCTATGTCCCTACCTCCCACGCCAATGTCAGAATGTTCGTAGCGGAGAAAGAAGGGGAGCCACCCGTTTGGTGGATGGGGGGCGGTTTTGACTTAACGCCCTATTATGGGTTTTTCGAAGATGCCGTGAGCTGGCATCAAATGGCTAAGAACGCGTGTGATCCCTTTGGTGAAGACGTCTACCCTCGTTATAAAAGTTGGTGCGATGAGTATTTCTTTTTGAAGCACCGCAGCGAGAGTCGAGGTGTTGGTGGGCTGTTCTTTGATGACCTCAATGAATGGGGGTTTGATCAAACCTTTGCATTTATGCGTAGCGTGGGTGATGGTTTTCTAGAGGCGTACAAGCCCATTGTAGAGCGCCGTATGAATCATGAGTGGGGCGAGAGAGAGCGACAATGGCAGCTCTACCGTCGCGGGCGCTATGTTGAATTTAATCTGGTCTACGACCGCGGCACCTTGTTCGGGCTGCAGTCTAATGGTCGCACCGAGTCTATTCTCATGTCGTTACCACCTTTGGTCCGGTGGGATTACGATTACCGGCCGCAACCGGGCTCCCCTGAGGCCGCGTTGACTGACTATTATTTGGAGCACCGAGACTGGCTCAGCGAATCGCCGGAGGGAGCCCCATGCTGAATCAACAGCAGGTCGATGTGGATTATGGCTCGTCAACAGCAGTGCCCTCGGTAGCAACCTATGCGGTGTTTGGTAACCCGATCAAGCACTCTAAATCGCCGGCAATTCACACAGCGTTTGCCAAGCAATTTGGTGATGATCTGACTTACAGAGCGATTCGGGTTGAAACCGAAGAGTTCGAAGAAAAGGTGAGGGGTTTCTTTGAGCGGGGTGGCTGCGGATTAAATGTCACAGTGCCGTTTAAGGAGCGTGCATTTGCTATGGCTGATGAAGCCAGCGAACGAGCTTTGCGGGCGAAAGCGGCTAATTGCCTAATTCCAATGGAGGATGGTCGCTTGCGTGCCGATAATACAGACGGTGTGGGCCTAGTCAGGGATATGGTAGCCAACCATGGTTGGCAGCTGGCAGGTCGTCGCACGCTGGTACTGGGCGCGGGCGGTGCCGTTAGGGGGGTAATGCAGCCTTTACTGCGCGAGCGGCCGCAGTCCGTGGTCATTGCCAACCGGACCCCAGCGCGGGCGCAAGCCTTGGCATCGGAATTTGCGGATATGGGCGTGCCCGTGACGGGTTGTGGCTTTGACGACATTGCCGGTGACAGCTTTGACCTGATCATTAATGGCACCAGCGCGGGTTTGTCCGGTGAGATGCCTGCGCTGCCAGATTTTAGCCTGTCGGAGAGATGCTGTTGTTACGATATGGTCTACGGTGCCGAACCTACAGCGTTTATGCGCTGGTCGGCGGGTAAAGCGGCATGGGCGGTAGCCGATGGCCTTGGCATGCTGGTTGAACAAGCTGCAGAGAGCTATTTTTTATGGCGCCATAACCGGCCTTCAACCCAGTCTGTCATTCAAGAGCTGCGCCATTTAATGGAGAGTTAATGGCCTGTCATGTCGGCATTATGCCTGCGAGAGGTACTGGTTTTTTAGGCGAACATAGTTGGATGGGCTATAACTTAAAAAGTCTCGTTCTTGCTCCGTGATCGGCCGCTTCGGTCGAGCGGGAGATCCTGCAAACAGCCAGCCACTCTCGAGCAGTTTGCCGGGTGGAACCAGCGCACCCGCAGCCAGCATGACCTCGTCCTCGATTACGGCGCCATCCATCACGATGGCGCCCATACCAATTAGGACGCGATTTCCCACTGTGCATCCGTGTAACACTGCGCTGTGGCCAACAGTCACGTCGGCTCCAATGATCAACGGCCAGCCTTTGGGGTTAAACGCACTAGCGTGGGTGACATGTAACACCGCGTTGTCTTGAACATTACTCCTGTCGCCAATACAAATCGTGTGCATGTCTGCCCTAACCGCGCAGTGTGGCCAGATACTGACGTCGTCACCAAGGTTTACTTGCCCAATGACAACCGCTGAGGGGTCAATCATGACCCGCTCGCCCAGGATCGGCGTATTCTCTCCAAACCGTCGAATGTTGTCTGCGGCTCGGTAGCTCAGTGTGCTCATACTCGGTCCTCGCTGTCGGTATGTTCTATAGTGGCTCTAAAGTAAACAACTCTGGAAACAAAGGGCACTGATTTAATGGAAAGCAGTCATAGCGGTAAAACTCGCCGCTTTATAGCGGGTGCGGTGTGCCCTCGATGTGCGGTAATGGACCGGATCGTGGTAAGTGCAGATGGTGAAACGCGCAGTTGCATAGACTGCGGGTTTACGGATGCCCGGCCCACCAACACCCCCGCCCCAGTCCCCACCCGTGTTACTCGAGCCGCAGCGCGGCGAACTGAGACTGCAGCAGAGGCCGTGCGACTGGTCGACCCCGCCCTAGAAAAGGGTGATCAGGAGTAAAACTCTACGGGTCGCTGGAAAGTTTTTGCCACTCTGGAACCTCTGCTTTTAACAATATCTTGAGTCGGCAGCGCGCCAAAATACTACATGTTGTGTTTCCTACACGCGCTTTGTGTCTGCTCTGTGTCTAAACACCTAAAAAAAATATCCCCAAAACTATGATTTGAAAGGCATTTCGCTATAATTCGCCCCCGCAAACGGCCAAATCTTCCTGCGCCGACTGCGAACACAGCAAAAAGTCCTCGTCATACTGGCGAGGCTACTCGGGGGAGTGAAACAGCCACCTACGTTGCCAACGCCGCTCAGCGCGGTGCCGAACGTTGTGTGGCATTTCGGTGCGATCCCCGCGCACCGCTCTGGAGAGGCGGAGATGTTGATCAAAAAATTAGCGCAAGCATTGGGTGTTGTCACCGCGGCGGTATTACCGTCTTTGGTTATGGCGCAGAACCAAGTGAATATGACCCCCGGCGCGACCGAAGTCGGCGGAGAAATCTATGACCTTCACATGCTCATTATGGGCATTTGTATTGTCATCGGCGTGTTGGTGTTTGGTGTGATGTTTTACTCCATCATATTCCACCGCAAGTCTCGCGGCGTGACCCCAGCTAACTTCCACGAAAGCACTTCGGTTGAAATTGCGTGGACCGTTGTTCCCTTCTTCATCCTGATCGGTATGGCAGTGCCTGCAACTTCTACCCTGTTGGAGGTCTACAACAGCGACGACGCTGAGCTAGACGTCCTAATCACAGGTTATCAGTGGAAGTGGAAATACGAATATCTTGACGAGAACGGCGAGAACATCACTTTTTTCTCCAACCTCGCGACTCCTCAACAAGAGATCTATAACACAGAGACTAAGGGTGAGAACTACCTGCTTGAGGTAGATGAGCCGCTGGTCCTACCCGTTGATACAAAAGTACGTTTTTTGATCACGGCTAACGACGTAATCCACTCGTGGTGGGTGCCTGAGTTGGCTGTTAAGAGAGACGCCATTCCCGGATTCATTAACGAAACGTGGACGAAGTCAACCCAAGAGGGCATTTTCCGCGGTCAGTGCACAGAGCTGTGCGGTTCTTATCACGGCTTTATGCCCATAGTGGTTCATGTAGTAAGTCGAGAAGAGTTTGATGCTTGGATGTCAGCCAAGCGCTCTGACAAAGTAGCGCAAGCTGCCGCCGCAGCGCAGGAGCTGAGCCTGGCCGAGCTGATGTCGAAAGGTGAGGCCGTGTACAACGCAAGCTGCCTTGCATGCCACGGTGCCAATGGTGAGGGCGGTGTGGGCAAAGCCATTGCCGGCAGCACTATCGCAACGGGCGACATTTCAACGCACCTCGATGTTGGTATCAAAGGTGTTTCAGGAACCGCAATGCAAGCCTTTGGTGGTCAGCTGAATGACGTCGATATGGCGGCAGTCATCACCTACCAGCGCAATGCATTCGGTAATAATACGGGCGACATTGTTCAGCCTTCAGATGTTGTTAACCACAAGAAAGGTTAATTGGGAGAGATAAAGATGGGCGATCATCATCACGGTCCTGCCAAGGGCCTTTTTCGTTGGGTGTTTACGACTAACCACAAAGACATCGGAACGATGTACCTGTGGTTCTCGTTCGCCATGTTCATCCTTGGCGGTACTTTCGCCATGATTATTCGTGCCGAGCTGTTTCAGCCCGGTATGCAGCTGGTGGAGCCTGGTTTCTTCAACCAGATGACCACATTGCACGGTCTCGTGATGGTGTTTGGTGCCATCATGCCCTCATTCGTTGGCCTAGCTAACTGGATGATTCCAATGATGATTGGTGCGCCCGATATGGCGTTGCCACGCATGAACAACTGGAGCTTCTGGATTCTGCCCCCTGCGTTTTTAATGCTAGCCTCTACATTATTCATGGAAGGTGGTGCTCCCGCTTTCGGATGGACGTTTTATGCTCCGCTGTCCACCACCTACGCAGCGCCCTCGGTGACCTTCTTCATCTTCGCAATCCACGTGTTGGGGGTGTCCTCTATCATGGGCTCCATCAACATCATTGCGACAGTGATGAATATGCGCGCCCCCGGCATGACCTACATGAAGATGCCACTATTCGTGTGGACCTGGCTGATCACCGCGTTCTTGTTAGTTGCCGTTATGCCGGTACTCGCCGGAGCGGTGACCATGATGCTGATGGATATCCACTTTGGTACCAGCTTCTTCTCTGCTGCTGGCGGCGGTGACCCTGTTCTGTTCCAACACGTGTTTTGGTTCTTCGGGCACCCAGAGGTGTATATCATTATCCTTCCGGCGTTTGGTGCCGTATCGCAGATCATTCCTGCGTTTTCCCGCAAGCCTTTGTTCGGCTACGCTTCAATGGTCTATGCGACGGCGGCTATTGCTTTTCTGTCATTCATTGTGTGGGCGCACCACATGTACACCGTTGGCATGCCAGTCGCCGGCGAGCTGTTCTTCATGTACGCCACCATGCTGATTGCTGTACCGACCGGCGTTAAGGTCTTTAACTGGATTTCAACCATGTGGCGTGGTGCGCTTTCATTTGAAACGCCCATGCTGTTCTCCATTGGTTTCTTGGTGCTGTTCACCATCGGCGGCTTTACTGGGTTGATGCTCTCTATCGCTCCCGCTGACTTCCAGTACCACGACACCTATTTCGTTGTTGCGCACTTCCACTACGTGATGGTCGCGGGTGCCGTGTTCTCCATGACTGCTGCGGTCTATTTCTGGCTGCCCAAGTGGTGTGGACGCATGTACAACGAATCTATGGGCAAGATCCACTTCTGGGTGTCGTTCATTGGGTTCAACATTACTTTCTTCCCACAGCACTTTGTCGGTTTGGCAGGTATGCCTCGCCGTATTCCCGACTACGCGCTGCAGTTTGCTGACTTCAATATGATGTCATCAATTGGTGCCTTCATTTACGGTGCGTCGCAAATCCTTTTCTTGTACAACGTCATTGCTACTATCGTTGCTGGTAAGAAAGTAACCGATGAGAAGGTTTGGGATGGTGCGGAAGGCCTAGAGTGGACTCTTCCCACGCCTGCGCCATATCACACCTTCGAAGTTCCGCCCAAGCTCGACCCTGCGCACACTCATTCATAAGGAGCTGAGCGTAGGTGTTTCGACTAAGCGCTAATCCGGCCATCGATACCGTCATCAAATTGATGACGGTGGCGGTGGCCATGTTTGCTTTTGTGTTTGTCGTAATGGTGCCCCTATACAACGTCCTCTGTGACGCTCTGGGCATCAATGGCAAAACATCAGGCGAAGCTTACACAGCGGTAAGCGCAGCAGTTGATGAGAGTCGCACTATTACAGTTCAGTTTGTTGCGACCAATAATGAAGGTATGCCCTGGGGTTTCCGGCCCGCTGTGACGATGATGAAGGTGCATCCGGGCGCCGCTAATGACACCGTTTTTTTCGCTTCAAACCCAACGGCGGAAAACATGGTGGCACAAGCCATACCCAGCATTTCGCCGTCGCGAGCAGCAGAATATTTTCACAAAACCGAATGCTTCTGTTTTAACCAGCAGCCGCTGGAGGGGGAAGCCGAAGCAGAGATGCCGCTGCAATTCATTATTGATCAGGATTTGCCGCGGGATGTAAGAACAATAACCCTGTCATATACATTGTTTGATGTGACAGAGATGGTGGGCGACACCGTCGCAGCACGCTAAACCCTGGATCACTGCGACCCGGGACAACAACACGGAGAAACACGAATGGCATCCACTCAACAAGCGCCGGCCGGGTACGAAAAGTACTATGTTCCTGAGAGCTCCAGCCTTGCAATCCGCGCGACGGTGGGCTTGATCACAACAGTGTTCGGTGCAGCGCTTGCATTGAACAATATGAGTTTTAGTGAGTCTGGTACCGCGGGCTCGGCTAAGTATGTTTTTATGATCGGCATGGTGATTTTTGTTGCCACGCTGGCCAGCTGGTTCCGAACTACCATCAGAGAAAACCTGCAGGGCATGGCTAGTGGCCAGCTCAATCACAGTTATGTGTTGGGTATGTTCTGGTTCATTTTCTCAGAAGTGATGTTTTTCGCAGCGTTTTTTGGTGCCTTGTTCTACGTGCGTTCGTTGGCAGGCCCTTGGCTCGCTGGTGAAGGTGAAGGAGGCCGTATGAATGGCCTACTCTGGCCGGGGTTTGAGTACACTTGGCCTCCAACAATTACACCACAGGAAGCTGTCGGTGGTGCCGATGCCCAGCCAATAGCAAATAACGGCGCATTTACTACCCAGGGACGCAGCATGAGTTTTGCTGATGCGCATCACTGGTATCAGTGGTTGCCCATGTGGAACACCGTTATCCTGCTGTCCTCCAGCTTCACTGTACACGTTGCACACACAGCGTTACTGAAGGACAACCGAGGCAAATTCAATCTGTGGCTGGGTATCACCGTTGCCCTGGGTATTATCTTCCTTATGCTGCAGGCGGCGGAATACTATGAAGCCTACGCGCAGTTTGGTTTGACGTTGAATTCGGGCATCTATGGCTCTACTTTCTTCATGTTGACGGGCTTTCACGGCTTCCACGTTGCCATGGGAATGACCATGCTGCTGATTCAGCTGCTGCGTTCGGTGCGGGGCGGACACTTTACCGCGTCGGATCACTTTGGCTTTGAAGCATCGAGCTGGTACTGGCACTTTGTGGATGTCGTTTGGGTCTTCTTGTTCCTATTCGTTTACATCCTTTAAGACAGGCTATCCAGGAAAAAGGGCGCTTAAGCGCCCTTTTTTTTGGGGGTGGGAGTTACCTATGACGCCCCTGCACTCACGACGCCCACCCGTGCGTTAGAGTGTGTCAGGTGGCGGCGCGTTAGCAAAAGTTTGGACAGATGCGCCGGAGGATGTGGCGAAAATCAGGGATTTTCTGCTCGGTATTCTTGAGCTTCTAGCGTTCCCTGGTCCCAGGGGTTTCGGTGCCCTAGCTGGCCAGTGGCGATACCGAAGATGATGACGGATATCAATCCTGATGCCAGCGCTAAACGTACCCCTAATGATGTGACCAATCTTCTCTTCTCAGGATTTCCTTGATCTGCCATGAGGAAATAGAACCCGGAACCTAGGCTCGCGACTAGAGCAACCATGAAAATGACGATCAACGTCTTGAGCACAATGAAATCCTTGAAACAACTGAATGAAAGGTAGGTACGGACAGGATGGCCAAAGAGTTTAACGCGAAGTTGGGGCCCTTGGTGGTTAATCTGGAATGGCGGTTGACCTTGTTTGCACTGATTTTAATCCCGCTGATGACAAAACTTGGCTTTTGGCAGCTGGAACGCGCTGAAGAAAAACGGGTTTTAGCTTCGCGCCATGCCGCTCAAACAGCACTCCCAGCACTAACGTTAGATGAGTTGCTAATGCAAATTGCCCCTGTTACACCTCGGGAGCTGTCAGATGAAAGTGCGGATGTCGTCCAAGAGAGGGCACGGCCAGCAGACATGGCTTCAATGGCTGACAGAAGTGTCAGCTTCACAGGGCAATTTTCAGCTGATCGGTACCTTTTACTCGATAATCGCATTCAAAACGGTCGATTTGGTTACGAGGTCATCGCCTTGGTATCGAGCCAAGATGTTCTGGTGCCCGTTAACCTCGGTTGGGTGGCGGGAGATCCCGCTCGGCGCGCGCTCCCTACCGTGCGCTTGGCTGCAGGTGAGCAGCAACGGGTTGCGGGCCGAATTTTCATACCTCAGGGAGCGGCATACTTACTCGAGGCCCAAACTGCGCCCACAACGTTTCCAACCGTGATTCAAGATTATCCGGCCGTTGAGATGGCTCCTGCCTTGGCAGCGCTGACTTCACAGCCCGTGATGCCTTTTTTGGTTCACATTGACCCTGCGAGCCCCCTTGCTGAGTCTGCGGTATGGGTTTTAATGAACCAAAGTCCTGAGAAGCACACCGGATATGCCGTGCAATGGTTTACTATGGCGGCCGTGCTGTTGCTTGCGTTTTTGCTTCGCTCCAGCAATCTGTATGCGTTGTTGCGGCCCAAAACATCCCCCAATGACAAGCTTATTTGAAAACTCGGTAGGAAATTCATGACCTCATCTGCAACCGGTGGCCAAGGGCGTGGCGTTGTCGCGCTCATCGCAGGCATTCCCTTAACCATCATTTTAGCGGCGTCTTGGCTGTGGTACTTCGTCGCCCAAGGTGACTTGGATTTGATTGGGGCCATTGGTACGGCTAATAACGGCGTGTTGGTGAAGCCGCCTCGCCAACTGCGTGAAGTGGACTTCACCGACGATGCCGGCGCACGCTTTGCGTGGGAGGATCTGGAACCTCGCTGGACCATAGTTATTCCCAACGCAGGCTCCGTTTGCGACTCTACTTGTGAGCGTCGCTTGTACTTCACTCGACAGATTCATATCGCCCTCGGTCGAGATTTCAAACGGGTACAGCGTGTTATGTTGAATGACCAACCCGTAAGCACCATTGCGGTGGCACGGCCTGCGGAGCTCCCCGAGGGTTGGCCAGCCGATTTGACCAGCAATGCTCTAGTAGAGTTTTTAACCCTTGGTCATCCCGGGCTAGTGGCATTGACGGCCTCCGCTCAGGCGTCAGGGGAGTTATTTCCCGAGCAGTCGACAGACAGCGGCTATTGGTACCTCGTTGACCCCGCTGGCTGGATCATGATGCGCTTTGACGACAGTTTGGATTACAAGGCTGTGCTATCTGATTTGAAGTTTCTCCTGAAAAACTCAGGAGGTGCCTAATGACCGTAGCGGCAACAGCCACATGGCGAGATTATCTTGAATTAACCAAGCCAAATGTCGTCGCGCTGATGATTCTCACGGCCATGATCGGAATGTGTATGGCCGTACCGGGCTGGGTGCCTTGGCAGCCCTTGGTGTTAGGAAACCTAGGCATTGCGCTGTGCGCAGGCGCGGCTGCGGCCATCAATCACATTGTTGACGAGCGGATTGATCAACAGATGGCGCGCACACGTAAGAGGCCGGTCGCCACCGGTCGCGTGTCCCAGCAACAGGCCATTGCTTTTGCGATACTGTTAGCCGCAGTGGGGATCGCGGTCTTGGTTTTGTGGGTGAACGTGCTCACAGCGGTACTCACCGTGGCGAGTCTCATTGGTTATGCCTTCATTTACACGATGTTTTTGAAACGTGCCACACCACAGAATATTGTTATTGGAGGACTCGCTGGGGCTGCGCCGCCGCTGTTAGGGTGGACTGCGGTCACTGGGGAAATCCACGGGCATGCCCTGTTACTGGTCTTGATTATCTTCGCGTGGACACCGCCCCATTTTTGGGCCCTCGCAATTCATCGTCGTGAAGAATATGCCGCCGTGGGCGTCCCGATGTTGCCGGTCACTCACGGCGTGCGGTTCACGGCGCTGCATATCATGTTGTACACCATCATTATGTTTTTAATTACCTTGCTGCCCTTCGCCACGCTATTGAGCAGCTGGCTGTATTTGGCGGGGGCGGTGGTGCTTGGCAGTATTTTCCTCTATTGGTCCTGGGAGATCATTCGAGGCCAAAAAGAAAACGCGCCTATGGAGACCTTCAAATACTCCATCACCTATTTGTTGGCGTTGTTTATCGTTATGTTGATTGATCACTGGCTGCTAACACCCGTGGGGATGAATTTCGGCTAAGGGAGAGGATTTGTGACTACCAAACCGACAGGGCGAATTTGGCTAACCGTTGGCCTGATTTTGCTCTTTATTGCCATTGTGCTGGGCAGTTTTATTCATCGAATCCAACAGCCACGCATCATGACGCAAACCGAAATGCGCGCCAATGGGCTGTTCTTATTCGAGACCCCCAGAGACCCCGGCGCATTTGCACTGGTGGATCATCGAGGTGAGCCTTTCACTGCCGGTCGCCTCGAGGGGGGGTGGACGCTGCTGTTTTTTGGTTTTACTCACTGTCCCGATATTTGCCCCACCACGATGTCCTTTTTAGCCGACCTGCATCGTCAACTCGAAAGCACGGAGGCGGCGGACACGCGGGTTGTGATGGTGACGGTTGACCCAGCTCGCGATACCCCAGAGGCGCTCGCCGACTATGTACCTTATTTTCACCCTGACTTCGTCGGTGTCACCGGCGAGTTCCTCGATATTCTCAGCTTTGCTCAAACGTTTAATGCACCCTTTCGCAAGGTGACCGCTGAAGATGGCTCTTATCAGGTGGACCATAGCGCGAACGTCATCTTGGTAAACCCACGCGGGGACTACCATGGTTTTTTCCGTGCACCTTTGGATCTCGCTAAGGTCAAGGTAACTTACCGTTCGGCTCGCTATCTCTGGGATCGTTAAGCTTATGGCCAATACCAGCAAAAAATTAGTTCTGGTGGACGGTTCTTCCTACCTGTTTCGCGCCTTCCACGCCCTGCCGGCGTTGACCAACTCCAAAGGACACAACACCGGTGCCGCTAAGGGGGTCATCGGTATGATTCGCAAGCTGGTATCAGAACACCCCGATGGGCAAGTGGTTGTTGTTTTTGATGCCAAGGGCCCGACTTTTCGCAATGACATGTATTCCGAGTACAAGGCGAATCGGCCACCGATGCCGGAAGAGCTGAGGGAGCAAATCGAGCCCATTCACAGCATGATTCGCGCCCTTGGCTTGCCTTTGATCTGCGTTGAAGGAGTAGAGGCGGATGACGTCATAGGCACCCTAGCCAGCGAAGCCGCTAACGCGGGTAGGCCGGTTCTCATTTCAACCGGCGATAAGGACATGGCGCAGCTCGTGAATGAGCACGTGACCCTGGTCAATACCATGACTAATACTTTGATGGATCGCTCGGGCGTTATCGAAAAATTCGGCATTCCCCCCGAACTCATCATAGATCTCCTGGCGCTTCAGGGTGACAAGGTAGATAACATTCCCGGCGTGCCTGGCGTGGGTGAAAAGACGGCCTTGGGTCTATTACAGGGTTTGGGTGGCATTGACGCCATCTATGCCAATTTAGATAGGGTTGCCGACCTCGATATTAGGGGAGCCAAAAGCTTAGCCGCCAAGCTCGAAGAGCATCGAGCCAATGCGGAGTTATCTTACCGCCTCGCCACTATAAAACTGGATTGTGAGCTGCACTTAGAGGAGGGGGATCTAGTCTCCCAGCCAGCAGACCAGGACGCGCTAACTTACTGGTATCAGGAGATGGAGTTCAAAGGTTGGCTGTCCGAGGTGTTGGATGGCGCGGGTTCCAAGGATGAAGACACCCAAGACCATGAAGTAGCCGCTCAACCCCTAGAGGTGGTCACCATTACCGAGATGCCGGTGTTGCAGGCGTGGCTGAGTCGTTTATCCAGCGCTCCCTTGTTTGCTTTTGACACTGAGACCACCAGCTTGAATTACATGCAGGCGCAAATCGTTGGGGTCTCATTTGCCATTGACGCAGGGTCTGCGGCTTATGTGCCGTTGGCCCATGACTATCCAGGTGCGCCAGACCAGCTCAATCGCGATGAAGTGTTGGCACTGCTGAAGCCTTTGTTGGAGGACGAGAGTCTCCCCAAGCTGGGCCAAAATCTTAAATACGACGCGAACGTGCTCGCTAACTATGGTATTCAGCTTCGCGGCATTGCCTATGACTCTATGCTCGAGTCATACGTATTGGACTCCACCGCTAGCCGACATGATATGGATTCATTGGCACTGAAATACCTTGGGCACAAGGCGATTAGCTTTGAGGATGTGGCGGGAAAGGGTGCCAAGCAGCTCACGTTTAATCAGGTCGCCGTGGAACAAGCCGCACCTTATGCAGCGGAAGATGCTGACATCACACTGCGACTGCATCACACGCTGATGCCAAAATTGGAACAAGAGGACTCGCTCTGCAGCTTGTACAAGACAATCGAAATACCCCTGATTCCGGTATTGGCAAGGGTTGAGCGCAACGGCGCATTGATTGACCGGCAGCTGCTGGCGGATCACAGTCATGAGCTCAGCGAGCGGTTGCAGCTGCTAGAGCAGCAGGCCCATGATTTGGCAGGTCGGGTCTTCAATTTAGGGTCGCCTAAGCAGTTGGGGGAGATCCTCTTTAATCAACTAAATTTACCCGTACTAAAGAAGACGCCAAAAGGCGCCCCGAGTACGGCTGAAGATGTATTGGCTGAGCTTGCGTTGGACTATCCGTTGCCGGCTGTACTGATGGAATATCGAAGTCTGTCTAAATTGAAGTCCACCTATACCGACAAGCTGCCAGAGATGATCGACCCCTCAACAGGGCGGGTGCACACTTCGTATCATCAGGCGGTAACGGCAACGGGACGTTTATCTTCATCCGATCCCAACCTGCAAAACATACCTATCAGGACCGAGGAGGGCCGGCGAATTCGACAGGCTTTCTGCGCCCCCGAAGGGCGATGCATAGTGGCTGCGGACTATTCCCAGATTGAGCTCAGGATCATGGCGCATTTATCTCAGGATCCAGGCTTGTTGCACGCCTTTGGCGAGAATCTTGATGTGCACAGTGCAACCGCTGCCGAGGTATTTGGCGTGCCCTTGGCCGAGGTATCCGGTGATCAGCGCCGGAAGGCTAAAGCCATTAATTTTGGGCTGATTTATGGCATGTCTGCCTTCGGGCTGGCCAAGCAGCTTCATTTGGGCAGGCATGAAGCCCAGCAATATATCGACCGTTATTTCGAGCGCTATCCCGGCGTGGCAGCCTATATGACCGAAACTCGATCACGGGCCCACGACCACGGCTACGTCGAAACTCT
>Ga0182090_1641339_pt1 | contig 15825 bp, 15 predicted proteins | sample 041ome_24_FD_127767 | JGI IMG/M metagenome (GOLD analysis project Ga0182090, IMG submission 127767) | Metatranscriptome of coastal salt marsh microbial communities from the Groves Creek Marsh, Georgia, USA - 041408BS metaT (Metagenome... | ecosystem: Environmental > Aquatic > Marine > Intertidal... | reverse complement strand
GGAAAACGCAGTTTTCCTGAATCACCAATGTATAAACAAAGAAATATCTGATACAGCACCCTAAAGCCATTCGGAGCCATTTTTCGAGCCACAGGAGACTTCCTTCGAAGATTCATTAGCTAATGCATGCTTAATCTGCTTCGACGGATTTCTGGAACCCTTCAGATTTCAACCCCCGTCCGCACCAAGTATCCTATAAAAAATACCTACAATTAAAAGAAAGATCTGGAGAAATATCGCCGAGAGTTTACACACAGCCAGTAGGGAGAACGTAGTTCTCCTGAATCACAAATGCCAAGGAAAAACCCTGAATCTGCCTGCCTGAATATGCATCATTCCCGATCGAAACAACACACTATTACTTCAGAAAGTAATGCACCTGATCAATGCTGAGGTAAAACCCGGTCTGGGTCAAAACGATAAACAATAAAATCAGTCCTGGTCCTGACTTCATATGTGGCGTTATGTGGAACACCGGGAGGAACAATAAAGATGGAGCCAGGTCCATATTCCACCAGTTGTGGATTTTGTAAACTGCCACTTTCCCCAGGTCCTGCCCTGGAGTAGCGTAGACTGTCTTCAGACACTGGTACCGGGTCAATTAATTCTCCGCCGGTGACGAATATTCCTGTGCCATTTACCACACGATATATTTCTGAAATTTTACTGTGATACCCGCCAATAACTGTGTCAGCAGCAGACCGGGGTTGGCTGGTGAGAATAAAAACACCAAACTGGCCGTCGGGACTGTCAACAACACGCAAGGGATTGTCGCCACCCACTTGAGTCAATAGCTCTTCCATAGAGTCACCGGGTATAAAAGTAGTCTTGGGAGATACAGTTTGAGGAAAAGCGGGCAATGTTATGAAACAAGCCATAATCACTACTGCAAAATTCCTTAGCTCCATTTTCCCAGCGAGGCCAGTTGACCAGAAATCTGAAAATATGAATTCTTTTTTATTCATTAGCGCATCTTTCTCCATCAAAAATCTAATTTCTCTGACACGAAAAATTCTCAGCCAGATTAGGATCCCCATCACCATTGTAAACTGGCATTTCCGGATAAGGACAAACAGGGCGCGTGAATTCCACTGCATTCTCTGACCCTGGCGCTCCTGGTGGAGGTAGTGGATGTGTCCCGGCGAGAACGTTGGGTGCTTCACCCTCTTCCGCCCAGCTTTCAAGCGCACTCAACCAGTCTATGGCATGAGCACCCTCGCCACCTGAACAGTGGCTCATACCAGGCACCAGGTACATGCGGGCGCTGTCATTCACAGCATCCTGGCCCTGGGCATCAATAACACTCTGGAAATAATTCACGGTATTGCCATAGGGAATCAAGCCATCGTAGGTACCATGGTAGGTAATGAGTTTTCCTCCACGCGACATGAAAGCTGAAAGATCCGGGTTCATGGCGATGAGTTGTTCCCCAACTTCTGCTGCAACAGTCATGTGAGTGTCCGCATCGAAGGTGTTGGGATCCCAGTTCTCATCCTCCAGGACTACATCCCTGAAAAACCCGGTGCCCAGGCTGAAAGTCGGGGAAGCATAAGCGCCCCATAGTGGTTCACTGGCAGGACCGGTGCCCGGTATCCAGGTACGCCCCTGTGAGTCTACGACGCCACGATAAATAAGTTGTGCAGCCTCTACTTCATTTGTTGTCAGACATTGATCAGCTTGCCCGTCCTGGCATTGCAGGCTGGCCGGATCAAAACCGCATTGGGCAAAATTGGTGATGACACTGTCTTCGACACCATCGAGCGCATCACAGGAAGCAATGGCCGCTGCTTTCAACAGGCCCAGTTTATTCGCGCCCAGTTTCTGTTCACCCAGGTTAGTCTGGATCACTATGCTCAAGGCCATGAGTGGTGACCAGTTATTCGCTGGAGCACCCGCCACAATGGCATCATAATCGTCGGGAAAACGTTGCGCCTCCATTAACCCCTGCCTGCCGCCCGTTGAACATCCCACAAAATAGGATTTCTCAGGTTCACTGCCATAGTAAAAGTTGGTGATGGCTTTACCGGTAACAGTGAGTTCATGCACCGCTCGCCAGGCATAGTCGGTGAGTTTTTCCGGATGCCCTACTGCCCAGCCCCAGATATCAGCACCCCCATTGACGTGACCGGTATCGGTATTAACTACTGCATAGCCCCGCATCAGGGGGTCAACCAGGGAGCTGTGCACTATCGATCCGGCAACCCCGCCGTTACCTGTTTGCATGAAACGTCCGTTCCAGTTTTCTTCCGGCAGCCAGGCTTCAAAGCGGATATCTGAATCTTCTGTCGGATGTATTGACCCGGTGACGCGGCAAAATGTCGGCAGGCTGGAATAATCAGGCCCAAAGCCCGGAAAGCCTCCGGCAGGAGGATTGAACTCTCCGGCCATCACGGTTTCTGCGCCAGTGATTGAAGTGTTATTAATGCCCTGGCGCAGCAATGACAAACAGCTCAAGGGAGCCGATGACATGATTGATGCACCGGGATCAGTGACGGGTACAGTATTTGATGTTGCAACTGGCGTTTCCTGCTCGCTGCAGGCCATTAAAAAAACACAGCCCGAGATGACGGCAAGTAATAATTTGTTCATGTTCTGTGATGTCCGTTCGAGTTAATTAATTTTTAAGGTAATGTGCGGACTACGCGAAAACCCAGGTAATTGCGCCCTCGCAGCGTATTCGGATAAGGTGCACCACGACGGGCAGAACGCTGCATATACGGGTTACTGAGAAAGGTACCACTGCGAAACACACGGTTGGCGCAATTGCCATCCTTGTTGGGCGAACCATCAGACGGCGTGTGTGCCCTGTCGACTTCGTAGCAATCTTCTGTCCATTCAAACACATTGCCATGCATGTCATACAAACCAAAAGCGTTTGGTGCAAAGGATTTTACCGGTGACAACTCATCGACCCAGATATCCCGGCCTTCAGCCATACCGCCAAGACCTTCATCACGCAAACCGAAATTACCATAGTTGTAATCGATTTCATCACCCCAGGGAAAAGCTGAAGTCGTCCCCGCCCTGGCACCATATTCCCATTGGGCCTCTGACGGCAGACTGTAAGTGTCGTTACCGGTTTTGTTATTTAGCCAGCCAACAAAATGCTGGGCGTCATACCAGCTCACACCTACAACTGGTCTGTTGCCACGAGACTGGCCCTGGTAGCCTGGATTTGGCTCACCATTGACTTGCAGGCGAAGGGATTCCTCCACAGCGATGCCGTCACACCAGGTGTCACGTACACAGGCTTCCCACTGGTCCCAGGTCACGGGAGTGGAGGACATGGCAAAAGGGGCAGCAAATGTCACTTCCATTTGCGGCTCGTTGTCCCGACGCAGGGCTTCATTTCCTGGAGAACCCATGACAAAACTGCCAGACGGAAGCACAATCATTTCCGGACAATTGCTGCATTCCTGAATGATATCGCCTTCTACATAACCGGATTGAGCAAGCAAGGTATGCCTGGTAAGTATCATCATAACAACGAAAACACCAAAGATTATTATTCTTGAATTTCGCACTGGCAAGACCCTGAATTTTTATCTAAAAAAGAAGCATAACATAGACTATTTTTATCGAAGAATAGCGTAAACGTGTTTATTAATTGAAAAAAACTGTATTCTTTAGCGCTGTCCACCCACTATATTTTGTTCAACACAAGGAAAAAACAATGACAAGAATTCAGTTGCACAACAGAATGGTAACTTACTTACACAGTTTTCTATTTTTGCTTGTGATTGCTTTCCTGCCATCAAGCCTACTGCTGGCTCAACCTTTTTCCAATGCAGGTTCTTCACTAACAAATTATTCCAACGCGACTCTTCAACCCACCCAGGACTGTGCTGATTTATCCGGCCTTGAACTGGATGAACTGGTTTCCATTTCCAGTGAAATGATGCCTGCAAATGGGGACATACCCTCTCACTGCAGAGTCAGTGGTGTGCTGGAACCCGAAATTGCCTTTGTTGTTGAACTGCCTGCCAACTGGAACGGCCGCTTCTACATGATTGGCAATGGTGGTCATGCCGGTGACCGCCTTGATTCTCCTAACCAGGTTGCAGGACGTGGTCAGGCACTGCAACTGGGCTTTGCCGCTGGCAGCACCAACACCGGCCACTATGCTGATGAAGAACCTGGTGCCAGTTTTGTCATGAGTAATCCCCAAAAGGCCATTGATTACGCCTACCGCGCTGTACATCTGGCAGCTGTTACCTCAAAGGCTATTGCTTCTTTATACTATGGGCAGCCAGTTAACTACTCATACTGGAATTCCTGCTCCAACGGCGGTCGCCAGGGTTTACTCGAAGCCCAGCGTTATCCGGGCGATTTTGACGGCATTGTTGCCAACGCGCCCTGGGTGGACCAAACCGGCTTCACCATTGGTGCTTTATGGAATCAGCAGGCACTTACACAGGCACCAGTGACTGCAGGAAAGATGCTGCTGGTGGCAAACCGTGTCATGGCCAAGTGTGATGCCCTTGACGGTCTGGCGGACGCCCTGATTGATGACCCCAGAAATTGCTCTATCCAGGTAACTGAAGATGTTCCGATATGTTCAGTTGGTATCGATAATGACACTTGCCTGACACCTGCTCAGGCAGAAGCTATTCAGAAAGTTTACGATGGGCCCACCGACAGTAATGGCCGCCAGATTTTCCCGGGCTTCGAGCCTGGCAGTGAAATGGTCACCCAGGGCTTCAATGGCGAAGCCAGTATCTGGATGGGTACTATCGTACCCACAGAGCCAGGTGCCGGTGCCGCTGATTTTGGCCTGGCAAACAACACCATGCGCTACCTGGTTTTTGATCCACCGCGTCCGGATTGGGACTATCGGGAATTTGATTTCAACAGTGATGTTGAATTGCTGGATCGCTGGAGTCGCCTGGCCGATGCCAAGGACATTAATTTAAGCAGCTTCCGCGAACAGGGCGGCAAGTTGATCATGACCTATGGCTGGGGTGACCAGATTCTGCAACCCATGATGGGAGTAAATTACTACGAGAATGCCGTGACTGCCAACGGGCCAAACGGTGAAGAATTCATGCGCCTGTTCATGATCCCTGGCATGTCCCATTGTGCCGGAGGTATAGGCCCGGACCAGAATGATGCCATTTCTGCAGTTATCGACTGGGTTGAAACCGGCACTGCGCCAGACAGGCTAATCGCCAAGAAAATTGAAAATGGCGAAGTGACCAGATCACGCCCGCTTTGCCCTTATCCTGAAGTAGCACGCTATGACGGCAGCGGTAGCATAGATGACGCAGCTAATTTCAGCTGCGTAGCACCCTGATATTCATTTGATTAAAAAAGCATGTAGGCCGGAAGAGCGCAGCGTCATCCGGCATGGTGACTTGTAGTTATTTCTGTAGTCATGAATATTGCCGGATGACGGCTCTGCGAGCCTCTTCCGGCCTACAACTGCATTGCACCCTGAAGGTCATAATTCTAAGGCCCAACACGCTGCTGAAGATCACTAATTCGATCCTGTATCGAATTCAGCGTTTGATTGAGCTGCAAGCGATAGACATTGATCGATTCAATGTCCTGCTCGGTGGAATTGACTCGATTTACCAGTCCATTTTGCAAGCTGGCGACATTGGTTTTTACGCCATTGAGATCACTGAGAATACTACTTAGCTGATTATCCAGATCGTCCATACCGGCAATATTATTGCTGACTGTCTCAATGCGCGTTTGCAGGTTATTCAACTGGGCCGTCGTTTCATTCAGAGTTTTGCTGTGTCCTGACAAGGCCCCATCCATTGCTGTAATAGTTTCTTTTGCCTCAGTTACAAAGCGGTCAATTTCAGCCAGCGCAACCGTATGATTGCGATAGTTGGCCCACAGCAGATCAATCTGGGTGAAATTGGTATCGACTCTTTCCAGCAAACCCATGGAAGACTGTTCGGCCGATTCATCAACAAGGTTCAGGCGATTTTGCAGTTGCAAGATACGGCCCTGGGCTTCAATAAGCGACTCCTGCATTTTCATGCCATTGTCATAAAAGTAATATCCGGCTCCACCAGTGGCAAACAGTCCCAAAGTCAAAACAGTCAGCAGGAAACGAACACCACCCCCGGTTCTCACTTCCACAATGTCATCCAGAACGGGCACAGAAGTACCCCGCTTCATTTTACGGTGGGAGGCCAGCTCATCGCGTTCAGGAACGATGCTGGGGATGTCGTCGATGTGCTCTTTATCGGCCATAGGGCGTATTATAGGGTTATTTGCGCCAAGAAAAAAATCCAATTCACAATTTTGAGAAGTTTTTTTTCAGGAAAATTAAACTGATATGTACAAAACTTACAGTTATTTCGACGCTTTTACCAAGTAAAAAGTTCAAAGCCTGATGGAAACTATTTTGTTTTTATTCCAGCAGGGACAGAGCGCTGCGCGGTCTGTCCCTTGTCGACGGGCACTCGCCCGTCGACCGATGTAAATATCGTCCATAAAAAAAGCCCCTCAAGAGGGGCTTTTTTTGGAGGGACGATATTTACATCATGCCGCCCATGCCGCCCATACCACCCATGTCAGGCATTCCGCCGCCAGCAGGTTTTTCTTCTGGAGACTCACTAACCATCGCTTCAGTAGTGATCATCAAGCCAGCCACCGAACCTGCAGCCTGAAGAGCTGAACGGGTTACTTTAGCGGGGTCAATAATACCCATTTCAAGCATGTCGCCATACTCGCTATTGGCAGCATTGTAGCCGTTGTTACCTTTAAGCTGACGTACCTTGTCCAGTACTACTGCACCATCATCACCAGAGTTCTGGGCGATTTGACGCAGAGGTGCAGTCAGGGCGCGTTGCAGGATCATCAGGCCAACATTCTGGTCTTCATTGTCACCTCTGAGCTTTTCGATTTTCTGCAGGGCACGAACCAGGGCAACACCGCCACCAGGAACCACACCTTCTTCAACCGCAGCACGGGTTGAATGCAGGGCGTCTTCGACGCGGGCTTTCTTTTCTTTCATTTCGATTTCAGTACCGGCACCAACCTTGATTACTGCCACACCGCCAGCCAACTTGGCTACACGTTCCTGCAGTTTTTCACGGTCATAGTCTGAAGAGGTTTCTTCAATCTGGGCGCGGATCTGGCCAACTCGACCTTCGATTTTCTTGCTGTCACCAGCACCATCAATGATAGTGGTGTTGTCTTTGCTGATCTGGATACGCTTGGCAGAACCCAGGTCATCAAGTGTAGCCCCTTCTATGCTCAGGCCAACTTCTTCAGCAATTACAGTACCGCCAGTCAGGATAGCAATGTCTTCCAGCATGGCTTTGCGGCGATCACCGAAGCCAGGTGCTTTAACGGCAGCGACTTTCATCACACCACGCATGTTGTTAACAACCAGAGTGGCCAGTGCTTCACCTTCCACATCTTCTGCTATTACCAATAAAGGACGACCAGATTTGGCGACGCCTTCAAGCAGATTAATCATGTCACGAATGTTGGAGACTTTTTTCTCAACCAGCAAAACATACGGGTTTTCCAGGTCAACAGACATGGTGTCCTGGTTGTTGATGAAGTAGGCGGAGAGGTAACCACGATCAAACTGCATACCTTCAACCACGTCCAGTTCATTTTCAAGACCGGAACCATCTTCAACAGTGATAACGCCTTCTTTACCAACCTTTTCCATGGCATCAGCAATGATGTCACCGACACTGGTGTCTGAGTTGGCTGAAATAGAACCTACCTGGGCAATCGCTTTGGATTCAGTACATGGTGTAGACATTTTGCCAATTTCTTCTACGACGGCTGCAACACCTTTATCGATACCGCGCTTGAGATCCATCGGATTCATGCCGGCGGCAACAGATTTCAGTCCTTCATTAAGAATGGACTGGGCCAGAACAGTAGCAGTAGTTGTACCATCACCAGCAACGTCGGAAGTCTGTGATGCGACTGACTTCACCATCTGTGCGCCCATGTTTTCAAATTTGTCTTTCAGCTCAATTTCATTGGCAACTGAAACACCGTCTTTAGTGACTGTTGGTGCACCGAATGACTTGTCCAGTACCACATTGCGACCCTTGGGACCCAGGGTAACTTTCACTGCGTCTGCCAGCAGGTTCACGCCTTTCAGCATCTTCTGCCGGGCGTCATCTCCAAATTTTACGTCTTTAGCCATGGTAATAATCCTATGCTTGAATTCTGTTTAATTTCTTGTCGGTAGTTTTAACTGATTGAAGGACTTATTTTTTCTTTTTGCCTTCAAGTACGCCAAAAATTTCACTCTCACCCAGGATCAGCAATTCTTCATCACCCATCATGACTGTGTTACTTGCGTACTTACCAAATAAAACGATGTCTCCCACTTTCAAATCGACGGGACGGACATCCCCGTTTTCCATCAGGCGACCCGGACCTACTGCAACAACTTCACCTTCGGATGGTTTTTCAGCAGCTGAGCCTGGTAAAACGATGCCACCGGCAGTAGTTGTTTCTTCTTCTTTTCGTTTCACGACGACTCGGTCTTGTAACGGACGAATGTTCATGCTTTTTGTCTCCAACACTCTTGAGTTTTCAAAATGTTTTATAAAAAAACCAACAGCAACGGACACAGGTCCCCTGCCCTCGGGAATCACGAGCCTCAGCTTGAGACCCCCAAAATTCCTTGTAAATCATGGCGTAATCGGCGCCAAGGCGCGCGCAGCCTGATTTGAACCCTAAGATGGGGCTGGTTGGAGTAATTTCAATGGAAAAAAGTAAAAAGTTTGAAAAAAACCTGATTTTACGGCCCTCAGGGCTCGGAATTGTCATCCAACCGGGATTTTTCGGGTTGTTCCTTGCTGTATTCCCCTTCATACACGCCATCCGGGTCCTTTTGGCCAGTGGCAGAGCGGGCATAAAATTGTGCACTGCCTCCCTGACGAGCGGTAAATAGGCTTATTTTTCCAGATCGAATCAGCCATCGCACCAGTAAACGCCGGGATGGCCCTATCAGAAACAGAAAACCTGCCGTATCCGTGATAAATCCCGGTGTCAGCAGGAAGGCACCGCCAACGGCCAGAAACAAGCCTTCCAGGATTTCCTGTAGTGGTAATTCACCGGACTCAAGGCGCTGCTGGGCGCGGGTAATAGTGGACAGGCCCTGTTGCTTCAGCACCTGAATCCCAATAGCGGCGGTCAGGACAACCAGACCTACTGTGTAGAGCCCGCCAATGTGTTCAGCTACCTCGAACAACAGCAGCATCTCGACAATGGGAACTGAGAGAAAAATGAGAAATAATAGGCGCATAAAATTCTGTTGAGTTACGAGATAAAGGTTGAACCTGTCGTCTAAGTTGGGGGCTCACGTTGCAGACATCAAGCCTGAAAGAAGAAATTTGGCAAATTGTTTCCGTGATACCGGAAGGCAGTGTGGCCACTTATGGACAAATTGCCAAAATCGCCGGTTATCCTTCCCATGCCCGTTATGTAGGCACTACTCTAAAAAACCTGCCTCATGATACCCGTTTACCCTGGCATCGCGTGGTCAATGGCAAAGGAGAACTTTCCTTTCCCTTGAACTCCCAGCCCTGGATTACTCAAAAAACCCGGCTTGAGTCTGAAGGCATTATTTTCATTGGCAAGGGTTTTTCCCTGAAACAATTCCAGTGGCAGACCTGATTCAGATTTTATTCAGACAACTTTACTGGCAACTATTTATAATTGTCACCTGATTAATTTATTTAATGGATTTTGATTAATGAAAACCTTGTCTTTTTTCTTGTCACTGGCGCTAACAAGTATGACTGTCCTTGCAGAACCTGCCATTTTCAGTAAAGGTGAAATGACCATACCCGAAGGTGCTGTCATAGGTGATGGCAACAGTTCCTATTTCACCGACATTACCCTGACCTATGATGGTGAGGGTGCGCTTGTTATCACCGGCGCCCTGGCCAAGCCTCTGGTACAGGTAGACACAGTGGATATTCTGGTCATGGAATCTTTTCCATTACAGATCAGCGCAACGGTCAGTGGCAACTTGTCAGTACCCTGCGTTGAATTGCTGAATCCGGCTATATCTTACTCAAACAACACATTTACTGTTGTGTTGGCTGAATCCACACTGGGTCCTGCTGAGAGTTGTATTGCAGTGATCGAGCCTTTTGAAACCAGTATTGCCCTTGATGTACTGGACTTACCAGCTGGCACTTACACTGTGAATGTAAACGGAGTTACTGCCGAGTTTACTTTTGATATGGATAACAGTTCCTTCAACTAGCGAACCAACTATGCGCAAACCAACTATGCGACCTGGGTTGCCTGTTTACGATTTGCAATATTATCCCCAAGCACCAACATACAAGGCGTCATCACCAGGGTCAGAACGGTGGCAAAAGCCAGACCAAAGGTGATTGCAGAAGCCAGTTGAGTCCACCACTGCGTGGACGGGCCGCCAATCTGGATATGACGGTTAATCAGGTCGAAATTCATCCCCAGTGTCATTGGCATCAATCCCAGGATGGTGGTGAACGTTGTTAGCAGTACAGGGCGCAGGCGCTGGGAGCAGGTCAGGATGGCGGATTCTACCGCATCAGCCCCCCGCTTTTTGATCAGGTTATAAGTATCAATCAGGACAATATTGTTGTTCACCACTATCCCTGCCAGCGATATCACCCCGATACCTGACATCACAATGCTGAAAGGTTTATCCATAATCAACAGCCCCAGCAGCACGCCAATAGTTGAAAACATTACAGCTGACAGGATCAGTAGAGCCTGGTAAAAGCTGTTGAACTGGGTAACCAGGATAATGGCCATAATGAACATGGCCACGCCAAAGGCCTGGGTCAGAAATTCTTCTGCTTCGCGCTGATCCTGATCCTCGCCTTTAAAATTTACCCTGACATCAGGATCAAGGGTTCCTGTGCTCAACCACTGCTGTAATTGCTGTACCTTGTCATCAGCCAACACTTCATCAGTAACATCCGCAGCAATATTCAAAACCCGGCTGCCATCAGTACGCTGGATATTACCAACCCGGGGTGCCGCCTCCCTGGACATGAAATTACTTACTGGCACATTGCCCATCAGGGAATTTACTGTGAGGCGATCCAGCATGCTGATATTGCGCATGGTCTCCGGGAAACGCACGCGGATATCTACTTCATCATCAGAATCGTCCGGGCGGTAGTCCCCGAGCATAATGCCATTGGTGATCAACTGTACGGCACTGCCAATAGTGCTGATATCAGTGCCAAAACGAGCCGCTTCCTGACGGTCCACGACCATCTTCCAATCAATGCCGGGCAGTGGCCTTGAATCAGTAACATCTATAAATTCACCCAGTTCAACCATACCTCCGCGCAGCTGCTCTATAGCTTCTGGCAGTAACTCTGTATTGGTTGCCGATAATTCCAACTGGATGGGTTTACCGGAAGTGATGCCGGACTCTTCTACCTGGGGCTCTACGATAATGCCCGGGATATCAGCTGTGCGCTCCCGGACTTCATTCATGATCTGCGCCGCAGGGCGTCTGAACTCCCAATCCACCAGGCTAAGCTGGATGCGGCCAATGATGTCTTCATCTACATCGTTGCCCAGCGCAATACCGCTGCGTGTATAGATGGATTCAAACTCTTCCATGTCCAGGATACGATTTTCCACTTCACGCACCAGGTCGTCACGTTCATAGACTGAAAGGTCACCACGGGAATGAATATTCAGAACTGCAAATTCCGGTTCCACATCAGTAAAAAACTCAACGCCATTGCCCACGTATTCATAAAGGGCAAAAGTACCAATCAGGAAAGCAAAAGCCAGTCCCAGTACCAGTACAGGCCGGTGCAATGCCTTACGAACAAAGGCAATGTAGATTGCGGTAAAACCAGTAATCTCCTTCAGGTTTTGTCTGCCCTCTTCCAGTACATCCACTTCTTTAATGGTGTCCTCGTCCGAAAGCTCTGCCCTGCTACTTTTATTTTTCAGCAGTGCTCCCACAGTTGGCACAAACAACAGTGCCATAAACAGGGATGCAGCAAGGGTTACCAGCAATGTGATGGGCAGGTATTTCATGAACTCGCCTATCAAACCCGGCCAAAATAGCAGTGGCATGAACACCGCCAGGGTAGTGGCAGTCGATGCGGTGATGGGCCAGGCCATGCGTTTGGCAGCTTCGGTAAAGGCCAGTTTCGGGCTGTAACCATTTTTCATATTGCGCTCGGCCAACTCCACTACCACGATAGCGCCATCAACCAACATACCCACGGCCATGATCAGGGAAAACAACACCACGATGTTCATGCTGTAACCCATCAGGTAAATAACAAGAATGCCTGACAGAAAAGCCCCGGGGATGGCAACTCCCACCAGACCAGCAGAACGCAGACCCAGGGCGCCCAGAATGACTATCATGACCAGGATGACTGCAATGGCGACATTGTTAACCAGGTCGTTGAGCATTGATCGGACTTGCTTGGAGTTGTCCGAGGTAAAGGTGACTTCCAGATTTTCAGGCCAATCCGGTAGTTCCGACGCTGCTCCAACAACAGCTTTTACGGAATCAACCACTTCCAGGATATTGGAACCGGAGCGTTTGGTGATCTCCAGGGCAATAGAATTGTTGCCGTCCAGGCGGGCAAAACTGGTTGGATCCTTGAAGGTGCGCCTGACAGTGGCAACATCCTGGAAAGTAACAGTCTTCAGCCCGTCGGTTTTGACCGGCAAGGTCAGGATATCCTGCAGATCCTCGATAACCCCGGGCACCTTGATAGCAAAACGTCCTTCACCACTATCCAGCGCGCCTGCTGCTACCAGACGATTGTTGCGACTGACATAACTGATAAGATCTGCATAGTTCAGGTTGTAGCTTTCAAGCGCAACAGGATCAACAATAACTTCCAGTAACTCTTCCCTGTCCCCACCGATGTCGGCAGATAACACGCCAGGAATACCTTCCAGGGCATCTCTCAGTCTGCGCCCAATGGTGACAAGCGCTCGTTCCGGAATATCTCCATGCAACATGACTGTAATCACGGGGAACAGGGAGGTATTAATTTCCTGGACGAAGGGTTCTTCCGAATCACCTGGCAATTCATTGCGTGCCAGATCCACTTTTTCACGCACATCAGAAAGTGCCTGATCAGCATCAAAACCGGCATCAAATTCAAGAATGATGACACCGCTGCCTTCAGACCCGGTGGAACGTAACTCTTTCAAGCCCTCTATGGAACGCAGCTCGGTTTCCATCGGCCGCAGTAAAAGGCGTTCTGCATCTTCCGGTGAAATACCTTCATGGATGATGTTGACATATATCTGGGGGATGTCGATATCCGGTTGTGCTTCCTTCGGAATCGAGATGTAGCTGGTTATACCGGCGACAATCAACAAGGCCAGGATCAGGATGACCGGCCTTGGACGATTTATAAAAGCACTAATTAGCGCGTTCATAAGCGGAATTGTTCTCCAGTGCAGAAAAAGCTACAGGTTCAACCTGTTGCCCCACTGTTACAAAACCTTGCCCTACAGTAATGACACGAACAGAATCAGGCAGGCCAGTAACCAGAATGCCCGAACCTGAAGATGCGGCGATTTCGATGGGATAAAACTCTACTCGATTATTGGCATTGGCCACCTTGACCCCTATCGTGCCGTCATCAGCCAGGGTTAACAGGGCTGGTGAAATATCATGAGCAGAAATTCTTGAACCGGAAAGTTGTAACTCTGCAGTCAGCCCGGCCCGAACCCTTTGAGGGTTGTCCACCGCAAGCTCAACACGAAATGTCCGGGTATTTTCGTCGGCTACCGGTGCCAGGTAACGAATAGTGCCTTCCAGAATGGTACCGTCAACCAGCTTCGCGCTTCCCTTGCTACCAATGCGCAATTCACTGACTTCCTTGCCATTGATTTCACCCGCGATAATAAGCGGATCAATATCCACCACATCCACAATCGTATCCCCTGCGCGGACGTAATCACCAATCTCCACATTACGTTCCTGAACGATGCCATCGAAAGGGGCATCAATCGTTGTATTTTGAATTTCCAGGGCAATGCGTTCTTTTGCTGCTGCTGCACTATCCAGACGTGTCTGAGCTTCAGCAAGTTCGACCTGGGAAGAAAATTGTCGGTCACGCAGGTCTTGCCTGCCTTTTAACTCAAGTTCCCTTTGTACTATCAGGGATTCAGCTTCCTGGAGCCGGGCATTGCGGTCACGTAAATCCAGCTCAATAATAATATCGCCTTCATTTACCTCACTGCCTCTATCAGCGCCCAGGGCAACGACTGCGCCATCAGTTTCGGCTTTCATGCGGACAAAACGGTTGGGTTCTGTGCGGGCACTGACGGTTATCTGTCGCACGACGTCACTGGCACGAATTTGTTCAATTCGCACGCGCATAGGCTCCCCGCTTCCAGCGGAAATACCCTCGTTATTACTGAAGTCAACCGGACTGCTACCGAGTCCGCTGAGCATCCACACGGTGACCAGAACTGCAACACCGGCGGCCATCAGCATTGATGTTCGCCTGCTTGTATTCATTGCTTAATGTTGGCTGTTACACCAGATTTAGGAAAGGCGCAGATTATCACAGGATTTCACTTGGATTGCGAGAATAGGAAAGTAAAATCCGGGTATCGAATAACTCTAAATGAACTGTATTCAGGGTGGTTCTTACACCATAAATAACAAATAAAATCGGAAAGGAGGTACTAATCTCTGAAGTTATCGTACTGCATTGGTAATCCATAATTCTCATCCTTAAGTAAGGCAATTACCGCCTGTAAATCATCCCTTTTCTTGCCGGTCACCCGAAGTTTATCGCCCTGAATGGCAACTTGCACTTTCATTTTCTGGTCTTTTACCTTCTTGACTATTTTGCGAGCAATATCTGCTTCAATACCCTGCTGGATGGTTGCCCGCATAGTGGCTTTTTGACCAACCAACTCCACATCGGCAGTTTTAAGACAACTGATATCAATACCTCGTTTAACCATTTTGTTGTACAGGATATCGAGCATCTGTTGAATCTGGAAATCCACCTCTGCCGAGATAGCGATGACATTGTCACTTAATTCAAATTTCGTATCGACACCCTTGAAGTCAAAACGATTGCCCACTTCCCTGGAGGCCTGGTCTACAGCGTTGGTCATTTCGTGCATGTCGACTTCGGAGACGATATCGAAAGAAGGCATAAAAAAGTCCCGGACTAATTAAGGAGTGTGTATTTCAGGTGGGTTAATTTACTAGAAAAAGGATAAAAGATAAAAGATAAAGGTCTTGCCCAACGAGGAACTGGTGATTCAACAGCTTTTTTTACTTCACATTGGATGGAAATAATACAGGAAACAAACGTCTTAAAATTATCCTGACCTTTATCCTTTATCCCTGTATCCCTGTATCCCTGTATCCCTGTATCCTTTTTAAAGCGCCAACAACCGAATATCATTCAACAGCGTTGCAAGGTAGGTACAGAACATCCCGCCATCCACCCCGTTAACTGCACGATGATCGTAAGAGAGGGCAAAAGGCAGCATGGTGCGTGGAACAAATTCATTATCGATATATACAGGTTTCACCGTACTTCTTGAGACGCCCAGAATGGCCACTTCGGGGGCATTCACGATTGGCGTAAATCCATTACCGCCTATATTGCCTAAACTTGAAATCGTAAAGCAGGATCCCTGCATTTCTTCCTTGGTGAGTTTCCTGCCTTTGGCTTTCTCCCCCAGCTCGGCAATTTCCGCCGCAATCTCCCAGATGGATTTGCGATCTGCATTTTTAACTACCGGAACCATCAGGCCTGCCGGTGTCGCTACAGCCACACCAATATTTATATATTTTTTCTGAATTATTTTGGTCCCTGAAGAATGCAGGGACACATTGAACTACGG
>Ga0182090_1133027_pt1 | contig 15841 bp, 10 predicted proteins | sample 041ome_24_FD_127767 | JGI IMG/M metagenome (GOLD analysis project Ga0182090, IMG submission 127767) | Metatranscriptome of coastal salt marsh microbial communities from the Groves Creek Marsh, Georgia, USA - 041408BS metaT (Metagenome... | ecosystem: Environmental > Aquatic > Marine > Intertidal... | reverse complement strand
TGATATTCGTATTTAGTATGATTGTAGTAGTAGTAGTATTAAACATCAAATGATGATTTCGTGTTTCGATCGCAAAACGCAATCGCCGCTTCCAAGTTCCCGAATTTCTCTAATAATTTAGCTTTTGACTCTGCCTCGCACGTCGGTGATTTACCGTATTGAAACATTTTCAGCCAGTGTCTTTTGCGCTGATTAATAAACCAGTTGTTGATTTGCGTCGCATCGAGTGTAGTTTTGGCTTTAATCGCCGCTTTGTCTTCTTCGGTTGGGTACGGCCAGCATATCTTCTTGTTCCAAAAGTGCTTCAAGACAATCAAAGCTTCTTTTGGGAGTTTGCCTTTCGGCTTTTTGTTCAGCCAGTCTTCTTCAAGCGCGGGGATATCGTCTTTATATTTTTCGAGAAGTTGTTTTCGAAAGGCTTCGTCGGATTTTACAGAAAGCTGTAACGAGTGGTCGTCTTCATCGTGGTCTGCGCCGCCGAGGATTTCCTCGTCTACCTTCTCGACGCCTTGCTTGCGTTTCTTCGAAGCGGCTCTCTCAGCAATATTTCGTGTACTTTTATCGGTCTCATCGCTCTGTACCAAAGTCAATTCTTTCATTTTGACGTCAAAGCTTTCGCACGCGCGATCGGTTTCGTCGTAAATTGTCATCAACTCTTTTTGAAATTTGCGAGCGTTTTCGCACGAGTGCTCCATGAACGCATCCAACTCTTGCTTAAACTTGGTGTCCTCACATATGCGTTCTAACGAGTCTCGCCGGAAGGACGAATCTGGAATTCTACACAAGTCCATATTTTCAGTCTCTTCGCTCCCGTCTATGGTAAACGTCGTCACGTTCGACGACGACGTCGGCGACGGCGAAACATCGCTCGAACGCTGGCGAAAAGTTTCTCTTTCGGCGTCTAATTTTGCGAGAAACTCTTTATCCTTCGTCTCTAAACTCTCTCTTTCTCTCTTCGTTTGCGCGTTTAATTTCCTACACGTCATCATAATTTCCACGTACTCTCGAAACTTTTCGTGCATTCTCACTGCCAAAACCAACTCCTCTCGCGTTCGCTTTGGTTTCGCTGTTGTCGTCGTCTTCGTCGCTTTTCTCGAAGCCGAGACGACTTTCGCTTCGGCCGGCGCCAGTCGATCGTCGGCGCGTGACTTCTTCTTTTTACAAACACCGGTAGCGACACGAGCACCGGATGAAGGCCGGTCTTTTTTATCCTCCACGTGTAAAACTTCTCGCTCCAACATCGCGTTCCACTTGTCGTCGATGAGGTCTTCGCGTTCGTTCATCTCCGAGTCAAACATCGCCTCGTCGTTCAAATCCCGCGCGCGGATATTTTTAGCATCACTCGAAGATATCGTTCTCTTCGTCGTCGAGAAAAGAGTACTCTTACGTTCCTCTTCTTTTCGATGCCGTTCATCGTCGCCGCGAGGCGCCGCCGCGAGAAGAAAATTCCACGAAGCGGCGAGGTCTTCTTTTCCCTCGATGTCCTCTCGATCGCGGAGACGAAGAAGGAAATCGTCGTCGATGTCGTCGTCGTCATCCTTTCGACGAGAAGGAAGGTGTCGTTGATGGTCGAAGAAGGAGAAGAAAAAATCGGTCGGCAACGCGTCGACGAGCGGCGGCGACGACGACGACGACGTGGTGGTGGTGGTGGTAGTCGACGTCCACCCCGTCGATCTTTCGTCGAGAACTGTTCTCGAGAGCGGGTTTTCGCGCTCGGACGCGCGCATTTCGCTTCGCGAGAGTGCGCGCGCGAGAGAGAGAGACGTGCGTATCGCGCGCCTTTTTACGCGTATTTTCGTCTTTTTTTTGTGTCGTTTCTCTCCAAAAAATGTCGTGGCAAAGCCGTCGCTTGTCGTCGTCGCTGCTGCTGCTGCTGCGGCACAGGCACCACCACCACGGCGTCGATCTCGCGCGTCGACTGAGCAGCTCGTCTTCGACGACGACGACGACGACACGAGGAGGAGGAGGAGGAGGAGGAGGAGGCAAAGAAGATGATGAAGAAGAAGAATCGATAGAATCCATCGCGAGAAGAAATGGAAAATTCGATTTTCTTCGAGTCGCGGAGCGGTTGTTTGAAAACCAAGGAAAGAACAACGGGGAGGAGGAGGATACGAAAGAAGGAAACGGACGGCGATACGCGGATAAGAGAGCGGAGCACACGAGACGTTGGGAGTACCACGCGTGGCATTTTTTGTGCGCGTTGATGCCGCTCGGTTTGAGCATGGCGATGGTTTCCTACGTGAGGAGGAATCCGCATCCGAACTTGGTCGAGCGCGCGAAGAACGAAAAGGAAAAGAATAGAATTGAGATGGAAGAGGCTTTAAAAGAGAGGAAGAAATTAGAACAAGACGTGATTGAGAGCGCGAGGAAAGAGGAGGAGGCGAGGTATGGGAAGCTCATGGAGAGGATGGAGCGGCTGGAGAAGGAGGTAGTGGAGGCGAAGAAGACGAAGCAGACGGCGGCGAGCGCTTCCGCCGCCTCGGATGAAGTTTCTTCTCACGCTTCCCTTTCTTCTTTGTCGTCTGGAGCGAGTAAAAAAGACGCGAAGTAGTTATTATTATTATTATCATTGACGTTGTTAGGTTTTGCTTAGAGCATTAGCTTTAGTAGTATTAGTGAGTTTCGCAGTAGTACAGTACATTCAGATTGCTAAAAGGCTCGCTTGATGGACAGCTTTTTCGTCGGCGCTCGAAAATCAACTCTAATTCTCCCATCTTTTCCATTTTCGTGCTCGTAATACTCGTAACTCTCGAGCATTTGTTTCAACTCACCTCTCGTTTTCTGCAACGTGTTCACTTTTATATCTCGAAACATCTTTTCGATGTCTTTCCCGTGTTTCTTCATCAGCGTTTCGCAGATTCTCTTTTGCCTCGGCGTCAGTCGCTTCGGCGGCGCCGCGCCGTTTGAACTCGCCTCTCCCACAGCTTTCCTCAACTCGTCCCGATCCGAGTTTTTCGTCAGCGTCTCTTCGGTCACTTTATTCTTCGTTTTCTCGTCGTCTATGTTTTTTACGTTATCGTTCAGCGCGTTTCTCCCGCCCGAGTAATAAAAACTATTCGCGTCGGACACCAAGCCGTTTCTCGAATAGTTATTCACCAGAGACGTTTCCTTGTCCCAATCCGCATCTCGCGTCGCGCCGGGGAGACGAACCGGTTTGACCTCTAAAAATTGTCTCGCTTGTTTCAATCTGCCGACTTTGACCGTCGAGGAAGCCGCTTTGTGCTTCTTCTTCCGGCGGCGAGAGGAACCCATTTTTTCGTCTCTTCTTCTCTCTGCCGCCACCTATACCTCTTCCTCCCCGGGAAAACTTTTACTCTAACAAACTCTTCTGCTTTAAACAAAAAAAGTCACACGTGCGCTGGGAAGGAAAAACGCGATAAACTTCTCTCTCTCTCTCTCGAACGCGACGCGCGCAAACAAAAAGCGTTTTCAACGAGAGCGAGGTCCGGGGGGTCCACAGAGAACAACAACGACGACCGCTCTCTCCGCTCCTTTAAAAATAAAACCGGGGGGTGTCGGTTTTGCCTTTTTTTCACAAGAGACTACTTTTTAGGGTTTGAAACACTTTTTCTCTGTTTCATTTAGGGTTTTTTATTAGATTTTTTCGGAAAAGGAGCGCGCGCCCTTTTCTCTTCATTTTCTCGCAAACAGAGCAGAAGAGAAGAGTTTTGTCATCACGCGTCCGCAGGCGAGAGAAGACATGTCGTCCTCGTCGGAAACGCAAGCGCTCTTGAGCCAAGGAGGAGACGGGAAGAAGAAGTCTTCTTCCTCTTCTTCCTCCATCAAATCGTCGTTAAAAGCCGCGACGGCAATCGTCGCCGTGTCGACGTCTATTTTTGCGACCGCGACGTATGCGGTGAGTCGGTCATCGTCAGCCCGCGGCGCTTCTTTGGGCAGCGCGCAATCGGAGCACGGTTTGGACGCGTTTAAACGCGCGATCGCGAGCTTGGGCGACGATGTCGTCGCACCGGTCGCTGGTGCGAACGATAAAGTCACGTTAACCGTCGGGTGTTCGCACAAGGACGTTCTCAAGCGATTGCCGTTCGATCCGGAAGGATGGGATTCTAAAGTTGGCGCGAAGTTAATCACGGAGAGCAAATCGAAAACGTTTGCCTTTGAAGACGCCATCGAGATGACAGAGGTTGGCTGCGGAAAGTTCCAAACGCCGTATAAGTTAGGCAGCGGCGCAAAGTTTGGGTTTTATTTGTACGAGAAAGCGAACCCGGAGAACTACGTGAGTGATATCGGCGGAAAGTTGTTGTTTAACGAGGAAGAGGAGGAGGAAGCGGCGATCGGCAAAGGCGAGAAGGAGGCGGGGAGCAAAACTTCGAAGAAAAAGGGTTCTTCGTCTTCATCTTCATCTTCTTCGGTTTCGAAAGCTACCTCCACCACGGAAACTGCCTCCACGGATTACGCCGCGCAAGCCGCCGCGGCGGAGCAAAATGCGAACGAGAGAGCGAAGGAAATCACCGCGTTGTTGTCCGCGAGCATCGGGAAGAAGAAGCACGGAAGCAACTCGGCGAAATCGGCGAAATCGGCGAAGAAGCAAGTCGAAGAGGAAATCGAAGAAGAGGTTTCGGAGGAAGGTCTAGTTGAAGAGAATACTTCTTCATCTAAGAAGCACTCTTCTTCTGTGAAGAAGACCGTGAAAGGTTCGAAGAAATCTGATCCAGCTGCGGTCGCTTCGGAAGAACTCGAGTCTTCCGGGATCCAAGTCGTCGGCGAGTACTTTGACTGGGGATGGTGGATGTCTGCCTTGTCGCAAGGTACGCAATACCAAACGACCGATATCACGTGTGAGAATACCACGTGCACGATGCAAGTGTGCGAGAAGACGAAGTGCACGGAATACAAGAAGGAGTGCGAGTCCACTGAAATGTGCGACGATCTCGGAGATTTCGTGAAAGAGCAAACCGCTTCCATGGGCAAATCTGGTATCACCAAGAAGCAAGCGGCGAAAGCTTTGGAGGAAGCGACCAAAGCGAGTTCGGAAGTTTCAGAGTTTCAAATTCAGACGACTTCTTCGTCGTCGAAGAAGTCTCATCACAGACACTTGCTCTCTCACCACCACCACCACGCTACGGAGGAGGTGAGTGAAGAAGAAGTGAAACCAACGCACGTGAAGGTGCACAATCACAAGCACTTTGCCGGCTTCGGTTCCGACGCATTGCAGGAGGATGAAACCAGCGAAGAAGGAGATCTCGACGAAGAACTCGAAGAAGCGCAAGAAGAATTCGAAGAGGAAGAAGAAGTTCCATCGAAGAGCAAGAAAACTTCATCAAAGAAGTCTTCCAAGAAATCTTCCTCCTCCAAGCATCACTCCAAGCACCACGAAGAAGACAGTATCGCCGACACCGGTGCAGATGAGTTCGACGTGCGACACCCGGCGCACATCGCCTCGAGAATGTCTGGCTGCACGACGCAACACGTTGCGGAGAACATGGAGTTTTACCCGCGAGTTCACGGTCCGGCAAACGCCAACCACGTTTACATTTTTGGCGGTTGCTACGCCGACCGCGACCACGCGACGTGTAATATTCCGATTGATGTCAACCCGAAACAGTGCGTAATTGTCCGCTTGAATGACAAGAACTTCCAAGAAGCGGTTAATGCGTGCTTGGAAGAAGCGCCGGTCGATGGTAAGTGCGTCAATTACGGCAAAGAGTCCAAGTACGGAATCTTGCCCAGATGGGATGTGACGCAAGTCCACAACATGCAAAGAGCTTTCGCGGACACCGAATTTAACGGTTACCTCGGCAGCTGGGACACTTCGAATGTTCGTAACATGAACCAAATGTTTGCAAACAACAAAGCATTCAACGGCGACATTCGTAAGTGGAGTTTTGAACATTTAGGTTCCGCCACTGGAATCTTTGATGGTGCCGACAAGTACAACGCCAAGTGGGAGTGCGGTTTCAAGGCGACTGGAATAATCGATTTCAGCTCGTGCCAATCGTCAGAAACGTTGAAAAAGCAAAAAGAAATCGAAGAAAAAATGCAGCGTTCGCACTTCGTTGCAAACCCGGAGTACAACCCGGAAGAGAACACAGTGCAAGAAGACACTGAGCCACAATCTTCGGCAACGACGTTTGATGACGAGAACGCAGAGAAGTACGCCGCAGAGAGAGAGCAAGATTTCAACGCGCAAGTCGAAGAAGCGAACGAGGAAGAAGAATCCTCCGGTGGTTTCTTGAACAAACTTTTTGGGGGCGGTAGTTCTTCCTCTGCCGCACCCAAAGAAGAACACGAAGAGCCAACAGCAGCAGCAGCAACAACATCAACTGTTTCCGATGATGGCGATTATGAAAGTAGCAATGAACAACAACAACAACAACAATTACCAGAAGAACTCGAAGATGACGCGAGTTTCCTAGCATCTTCTGAAGTTGACGAGGACCGAGCATCTAGCGTTTCCCCCTCTTCTTCTTCTTCTTTTTCTACGAATACCTTCACGGAGAAGGAGTTAACTGATGCAAACTTTAAACAGCAAGTCGCTTTATGTTTAGCCGAAGAGCCGAAAAGAGGTGACTGCATGGACAACGAGTTTGGGCCGATGATTTCTTGGGACACGTCGAAAGTCACCAACATGTACGAAGCGTTCGCGAACCCTCCGACGTCAGTCGAAGGCGATGAAGCTTTTACCTTCAATGGCGATTTATCCAAGTGGGACACCTCACAAGTCACCAACATGCGAAGAATGTTCAGCAACGCCAGGCATTTTGAAGGCGGCGACTTGAGCAAGTGGGACACCTCTCACGTTCAAGACATGTCTCAAATGTTCTCCGGCGCGAGTTCGTTCGATGGAGACATCAGCTCCTGGGACACCTCGCGATGCGAAGACATGCACCAAATGTTCGAAGACGCGCGGCAGTTCAACCAAGACATTGGTAAATGGCAAGTCGGCAAGGCTTTGAAGATGAGTTCGATGTTTCACAAGGCTGAAAGCTTCGACCAAGATTTGCGAAAGTGGTCCGTGGCCAAAGTCGCCGAGCAAGAGGACATCTTCAAAGGTGCTAGCGCTTTTAACGAAAAATTTGAATGCGCATCAAAGCACAGCGGTCCAATCATGTCGTGTAAGGACAAAAGCGAGAAGGAATACGGGAACAGCAACGTGCTTTCCAAAATCTTCGGTTAAAATGAAACAACGTCGTCAACAGAGAACTACTGCGTAATCGGGAATCAGCGTTACGCCAGTCGCGAAAGGAAAAGGAAAGAAAGAGATTAATAAAGAAAGGGAAACAAGTTATTGGTAACAACATTACGAGATACTATCACTTTATACATTATACATACATTAGTGTTTAATTTAAAAGAAAGAAGAAACTGTACTTACGAATATTCAGAAACGAGTGCGACGACGCGTGCGTGTGAAGGAGAGAGAGTTCACCTTCTTTCTGTCTTTTTGCATTTTTTTCATCGCTTTTCGTAATTTTTTACGATGGAAGAAAATTTTTCTCACCTCACGAGAGAGATCGAGAGAAAAAAAGCACGCGCCCGCACGCTATCCGCGGAGAGAGATAACGAGTTAACTCAGCAAGGTCTGTGTGGCCAACGAACTCTTCCTTATTCGGTAGGCTTGAAAGAGCTCGCGAAAAGAACGCGAAAAGAAAAGCGACGCACCCGCGCGCGGCCTCTTTTTTTTATTCCGGATTTAAAAGGCCGCGGAAAGAACGCAGGAATTGCATCGGGATGAGCGCGCGCAGAATGCAATCGGAGGCGGAGCAGGTGCCCTTAATGGGCACAAAAGTGGACGACGTCGACGAAACGAGGAATACGAAATCTACGCTGAAGTACATTTCGGCCGCGGCGGCGTTTGCGGCGGCGTGCGCGTTCGTTGGTGTTTCCACCAACCAGGCGAGCAGCGGCAGCGGTGGATTGTCTTTGCTCGGGAAGAGCAGCGGTAGCGGCGGGTCTTCGTCCACCGGGGCGAAAGAAACGATCACTTTGGTCACCGGATGCTCTCCGCGAGATTTAATCTTCAGCTTAAACTTCGATCCGGACACTTGGACCGGGAAAGTTGGGGCGAAGTTGATCACCTCGGGAATGTCCAGCGAGTTCCTCTACGAAAAAGCTTTAGATATGACGGAAATCGGGTGCGGCGTGTACACGGCGGAATACACCATGGCACCGAACGCCACGTTTGGATTTTTCTTGTACCAAGTTGGGAACTCTACGTCAAAATATATGTCTGATATCGGCGCGCAAGTAGAGAACGGTCCAATTAAGCAGTCGGAGATTGCAGCGCACGCGTGGGCGAACCAAAATAAAGCAAGCTTAGAGAACCACTTGGATTCGACCGGCACTTTAGAACAAGGCGAGATTACGGACGCAGAGGAAGACGTGCAGTATTCCGATTTGGCCGCGTACAGATCAGCTGTAGAGAGCGGGCACGTGGACAAAAATGGACACTTGGTGGAAGAAGCCGATCCGGAAAACATCAAGTTAGCGCCGCAGTTGCCAGCTGGGTATAGCCAAATCCAATATTACGATTGGGGCGCGTGGTTGAAGTACATCGTTCATGGCGTCGATCGCAGCGAAAATCAAATCGAGTGTGATCCGAGCGCGAACACGTGCACATTGCAGCACTGCTCAAAGTGGCAATGTACGGATTACACGAAGCCATGTCAAGAAGGTATCACCGGATGCACGCACCCAAAAGATTTCATGAGCGAGGCAAAATTGGGGAGACTAGGCACGGTTAAGAGGTACAAGAACCCGAAATCGATGCCGGCGAGAATTGAACCGAGAGAGTGGACACCAAAAGAAGTGAGAGAGATGAAGAAGAAAAGCGCTTCAGATACTTCATCGTCGACGACCTCGAAGACTTTGAAAAAGCACGGCGTTAAGCAAGTTGGAGAACGCGTTATTTTGAAAGCGGCATCTTCCTCCGCGAAACCAGCCTCGAAAAAGTCTCATAAGCACTCGAAAACGTCGATTGATGCAGAAGAAGAGCAACCTCCGTCGGAAGATATTATCGAAACAATTGTCGAAGACATCGCGGATGATGTCATCGTGCCTACTTCCAACGTCGCCGCGAGAGCTTTTCACTGGGACAGATCTGCCGCCGGCAGCAGATCGGTTCGAAGGGCGTTGCAATCGTTTCCGTCGATCGCAAACGGCGTGTTTTCGTACACTCCTGCTCACACGACGAAACCGACGCCTCAACTTGGTTTGGGGCGAATTTATCCTTCGAGTTTAATCAATTACATGGCTGATTGCAACACGAAGGTTTTACACGCGACGAACAACGGCAACGCAAACGTAGAGTATTATCCAAGAGTAAACGACGTGTCTAACGCTGGCAGAGTGTACATTTTTGGTGCGTGCTTCAACTCGCGTGACCAAAACACGTGCGCTGTGCCGTCAGATACGCACCCGGCGGGTTGCAAAGATGCAACGGCAGGTTCACAAACGAACACAAACACGGCGACCACAACCGGGAATACGCGAAAGGGTAATACCGCCGAGCAGCAGACGGTGACGACTGCTACGGCCATTGAAGATGAAACGCTGTCAAACGCTGATGAAAGTGGAGTTGAGTCTGCGGCAACGACGTCGACTGCAACGACTGCGACACCTATCGCTTCGCAATACACGCCAATCACCAATCAAAACATCCACGAAGCCGTGGCTGAGTGCCTGGGCTACGAACCACTCGCTGGTGAATGTCCGGAGAGTCAATACGGCGTCATGTCCGATTGGGATGTCTCCCGCGTGACGAACATGGACCAACTCTTCTACGATCCTCCGCGTGTTGGCGGAGACAAGATGAAATCGTTCGACGGTATGCTCGGCAATTGGGACGTGAGCTCAGTGACATCGTTTGAGAAGATGTTCAAAAACGCCAACGCTTTTAAAGGCACGAACTTGTACAACTGGGACGTCTCCTCGGCGACAAATATGCATGGCATGTTTGAACACGCGGAAAGCTTCGTTGCAAAAATTTCCGGATGGAACGTCGGGAAGGTGAAAACCATGGCCACCATGTTCCAAAATGCCTTGCTCTTCAACCAGCCGTTGGATAGTTGGGACGTATCTTCCTGTAAAGATTTCGCGCGAATGTTTTCTGGAGTCAACGAAGATGGTTTTGCGCAAGACATCTCCACATGGAACACTAGGAACGATGCTAACATGAACAACATCTTTTACGATAACAGTGCATATGCGGCGAAGTTTAAGTGTGCAAACGCCGATAGTGGTCCGCCGAGTTCGTGCAGAGCTAAATCGGTCTCGGAGATGATTGCCGAAGCGATGATGGGTACCGATGAAGACGGGAAAAAGTCATCCAAAAAGCACTCATCGAAGCGCAGCACCATCAGTAGTAGTCAACATAGCATTAAAAAAGCGTCGTCCAAACATACGAACAATGTCGATTTTGTCCCAAATGTCCATTCCACGGCAGATTCTGAGGCAGAAGATGTGGTGATGGAAGCGACCGAAGTCGCTCGAAGCGGGAAGTCCTTGTTCGACAAGTTCGGCTCGCTCTTTGGTGGGAAGAAATCCGGGGGAGATGACCAAGAGTTGACATATGCAGATTACAATGACGAGGAATTTTACGGCGCGACGTCGCAAGAGTCGGAGGGTTTCGATGCTGCCTCTGAGGAGGAGGCTGGCGGAGAAGAACAACAGGAAGAGAACGCCGAGGATGGTGAACTCGGCAAAGACGAAGACGAAGAGGAAGAACAAAACGTCGACGAGTGGGGCGAGCCGTTGAATAAATACGACGCCGATCCAAAAGCTACGCCTAGAATCATCCGTCAAACCGGGCACGTCGACTTGTTCGGAAAATCCTCCTCGAGTTCGAGCGCGAAGAAATCTTCTTCCACGCGGCACAACAAGCACTAAAAAACTTGTTGAAGAGTCTCGCGTGCGCGCGAGAGAGAAGAGTGAAGGAGGTAACGAAAGAGGGGAAAAAAGGGAGAGAGCTTTTTTAAATATTGTACATTTACATTTTTATCCACATTAGACATACATATAAACGAGGGTCGGTTTTATTATTATCAACTACAACATCTTCTTTTATACAACTGTTGCGCGCGCGCGAGCGAAAAGCTTTTTGGTGTGGAAGCCACAAGTTAAACTTCTTCTTCTTTTTCGAGAACCCTAAACGAAAGAAAAGAAAAAAACGAGCCGCGGGCAGTGACGTTAATTTCATCACTTTTGTACGCGCGCGTAGTTTGTTTCTATTCATCGAACGAGGTGCACACACACATCAAAAACACGCGAAACGAAAAGAAAGAAGCCGCGATGAACGCGCAAGAAGATAAACCGCTCTTGGCGAAAGCGAGAGGCCAACCGGAGTCTGCTACTTCTTCGAATGGATTTTCCCGCGCGTCGAAAATGGCAGCGGGCGCTGCGGGACTTTTGCTCGCCGGCGCGGGGACGCTTTCGGCCGCGAGAGCGAACCAAGCGTACCACCTCGGCGCTGGAACGGCGTCATCCAATGTCGTGACGTTAACTTTGGGTTGCTCTCCGACCGATTTGCTCTCGTTGCTCCCGTTTGAGCCCAAGTCTTGGGACAGTTCTCGAGTTGGCGTGAAGTTTGTTTCTTCGTCAATGTCGAAAACGTTTGAGTTTTCAAAGGCGAAAGAGATGGTCGCGACGTCGCAGTGCGGGGTGTACCAACTTCCGTACCAACTAAGCCAAAACAGTAAGTTTGGTTTCTACTTGTACGAGAAAGGAAACCCGAGCAATCACATGTCCGATATCGGCGCGCAAGTGAAGGGCGGTCCAGTTTCGGATGCTTCTATCCGCGCTGCCGGGTGGTTGAACGACAAGAACGCGGCAGCGAAGCACACGATCGACATCGAAGACATGCGCAAAGCGGCGAAGAAGGATGCGGTTGATTCAGATGCTGCGGCGAAGAGAATCGCGGAAAAGACTTTCCACACGAAGACGGAGACGGTGACGAAAAGAAACGCCGCTCCTACCGGCAATGAAGTCGTCTCCAACCTCGGTTTGGTTGAAACGAGAACGTATTCCAACTTCAACGGCAACGCCAGAGTGACGTCCGATACGATTGCTTGCGACGGCGTGAAGAAGACATGCACCTTGAAATCTTGCGTTGGTCCTGAGTGCACGGAGTACACCAAGCATGACTGCGCCGCGGGTATGCCGGGTTGCAAAGTTTCCGCGGACTTCAAAAATCCGGCAGATGTATCCGTGAGAACGACCGAAACGAAGAAATTCTTTCAAACGACCATGTCCCCGCAAGAAAAAACGCGCGAGCAAAATAGAGATATGATTGAAAAAGCTCAAAGAGATTTGGGAACGACCGTCGAAGTGTTGCCAACGAGAAGACGCTTGTTGTCCAAGATTTTCGACATCAAGAACTCTGTCACCACGTCGTTGCCGGAAATGGGCTACGGTCAATCGCATCCGACCAGAGTTATCAAGTACATGGCTTCGTGTACGACAAAGCACGTCACGGAAGAAGCGGAATTCTTCCCAAGAGTTCACGACGCTTCTAACCCGGGTAACACGTACGTGTTCGGTTCGTGCTTTAACAACAGAGACCAACAAACGTGCAAGTTGCCGACGGAAGTTTTGGCGCCGGGATGCCCGGGCTCTTCCGCGACTTTAGCAAAGTCGGTAACTAATCCAATCACAACAAAAACGGCGGCGGCTTCGTTGTCTGGCGACTCCGCGAATCACTTGACCAACGAAAACATCCAAATGGAAGTGGCCAAGTGTTTGGGCGACGATCCGATTCAAGGCGACTGCCCGAAACAAAAGTTTGGCAAGATTTCCTCTTGGGACGTCTCTCGCGTTACTGATATGACACAACTGTTCGATCATCCGCCGTTAAAGAACAAAAACGATCGTTATTCTTCCTTCAACGGTGACCTTGGAAACTGGGACGTCTCCCACGTCACTGACATGAAGTTGATGTTTAGCCGCGCCTTGGCGTATGAGGGGAAGAACATTAACAAGTGGGACACCAAGAACGTCGAAAACATGTCTGGCATGTTTAAGCACGCGGACAGATTCAACGCGATGATTTCTGGCTGGAACACCGCTAAGGTGAAAAAAATGAATGTCATGTTCCAAAACGCATTTGCGTTTGATCAAGACATTTCCCGCTGGGACGTATCTCAAGTGCACGATTTCACGAGAATGTTCGCGGGTACCTTCGACAAAGGTTTCGGTCAAGACATCTCCGGCTGGAACGTTAAGCCGCACGCGAGACAAGTTGACATGTTTTTTGAAGCGTACAACTTCCAATCGAAATTCGTGTGTGACCATGTGGACCACGGACCAGTCAACTCGTGCGTTGGCGCATCCGCGAGTGTTGGTAAGACCGAGAGCGAGTTGAAAGAGATGGCAGAGAAGAAGGCTGCTGAAGATGAAGCCGACGATGATATCGATGTCGAAGAGAAAGAATCGTTCTTTGGTAGATTCAAGCACTGGTTGCAAAACTAAACTTCAGAATATCGATATGGATGTTGCGTCGATCCCACCTTTACTACTTAATTATTAATCATCATAATTGTTAATGTAATATATCATACACTCGAACTCATTATTATTACACTTGGACTACATTTATTATACATCGACGATGGCCCTTCTTCAAGAATCAAACCATCTCAGTTATCCATCTATTTGTCTATCTTGTGCTTCTTGTTTCTTTTTTCTCCAGTTTTTTTCACCCGTCAAACTCTCTACTCCAACATCTCTCGCGCTAACAAATTCGCGAACACAACGTCGTCCATCTCCACCTCGTCACACCCGTCAACGCTCTCCGCCAACGCCGCCGCTAACATATGTTTGCACATCAACCTTTCGTCCCTGGAAATTATGTCCCAAGCGAATCCTTTACACGCGCAAAAATGGTCCGGGTACGTCAAATGTTGCTGTTGCCCTTTCGTTCCGCCGTCCGCGATGTTCGTCGGAGACTTCATTTTCCCGCCGCCACCACCACCGCCAGACGCCGTCGCGCGCACCGCGTACACCGTCCTCCTCGATTTCTTACCGACAAACCTCGTCACCCCACCGCTCGCGGCGACATCCAGCGCCCTCCCCAGGTGATTCTCGCCAAAAATATACTCCAGTTTCACCAAATCCTCCTCGCTCAAGCCTTGCTTTTTCACCCGAATGTCTCTGAATATCGCTCGAGATATGGACGCGATCGAACACCCGTCCAACCGATGCTGCCTCGTCTCGTTTGCAATTTTCTCCTCCTCTTGGTCTTCTCGCGCGTCCTCGTCCTCCTCGTCCTCTTCGTCCTCCTCGTCCTCGTCTTCTAAATCTGCATCTAAATCTTTGCCACGCATCTCCGTCCCTTCTCCATTTTTGAATTTATTTCCCCGCTTCTTCGACGACGGACTCGCGCTGTTTAGATTACTAATACCGTTAACGTTGTTGTTATTGCTCGCGTTGTTCGCGTTGTTGTTTTCGTGGGACTTTCTTCTCTGGTTTTTCGAGGACGACGACACGCGACCCATGAACGCCGGGTACGCCGGCCCGGTCGCCAGCTCGTCGTCGGGGTCCGCTGCCGCTTCTTCTTCCATCATCGCGCGCTCTCCGTCCGGTTTTGATGTGATTTGTGGGGAAATTTTTGCGCTTTCGACGCTTCACTTTTTTTATCATCACCATCGTAACGAGAAGAAGATTTAGATAGAATGGAGAGCGCGACGAAGAAGAGCAGCAGCGAGGACCAGAACGACAACGTCGAGCGGCGCGGTGGTTTCCTCAGGAATACTAGTGCTAATACTAAGAAGAAGAAAAACAGCGTCGTGATAACGAGAGGCGAGGAGAGCGAGAATTCAGAGGATGAAGATGAAGAAGACGAAGAAGAAGAAGAGACGGGAGGACAAAGCGAGATGATGAAACGCGACGGAACAACGAGTGGACGAACGGAAGGTGGAGCGACGACGACGACGTCGTCGTCGAGCGGTGGGAAACATCGAAGCGGCGAAGCGAACGACGGCGAGGTGGAGAAGACCACCACCACCAACAACAACAACAACACTAAAAAAAGCGAGGAGGAAATATTCATCAAACGAAAACCGGCGCGTCCGACGCTCGGACAGAATCCTTTCGCGCGAGGCGTACCAGCGACGCCACTTTTGTCCGACGTGATGAGCAAACTCAGGAAAGCGTCTCAGGCGTTGATCGATGCGTTGGCCAAAGGAAGAGACGACGCGGAGCAGTTATTCGAGAAGATTGACGGCAGCGTGGAAGAGACGAAGAGTTCGGTGCACGAAATCGAGGCAATGAGCAGAGATATCAACGATTCGTTGCGGCAGATGTGCGAGATAGGTTTGCGGAAGGGCGGTAGCAATAGCAAAAGTAGAAAATCGAACGATAAGAAAGCGCGGCCTTCGGCTGGTTTCGTCGTGAAGTAGTACGTAGCGTAGCGAAAACAAAATCTAAATCAATAGCTCTAATCGTACTGTTGCCGCAGAAGCATCTCCCCTTCCGACTTCCACTCTTTCGCGTCCCTACCGTTCTGTCCCATCTGACGCTTCTTCCTCTCTCGCTCTTTCACAGTCTCTTTCGCCGCCGCCGCCGCGCGTTGGTTTTTTTGGTTGTTTCTTCGTCCACCGTTAGGTGTTGCCTCACCGTCTCTTCTCTCCGCCGAATTTTCTTCCAAGACGACTGCTCTCGTCGTCGTCGTCAAAACCGCGTCTCTTCGAATGAAGCTTTTATCCTCTCTCGCGCGTTTCGTCGTCCTCCCTCTCATTTCATCCTCTTCGTCGTCCGAGGCATCGTCTCTCTTCTTCTCTCTTCCCGAGAGAAAAGAGGCTTCTTGCTTCGTCCCGAGAAAGTCGAGCGGGCTCGGCAGACTATTTTTATTATTGCTTTTTGCCATCTTCTTCTCGTCGTTACAATCCAC
>Ga0182090_1874265_pt1 | contig 15846 bp, 13 predicted proteins | sample 041ome_24_FD_127767 | JGI IMG/M metagenome (GOLD analysis project Ga0182090, IMG submission 127767) | Metatranscriptome of coastal salt marsh microbial communities from the Groves Creek Marsh, Georgia, USA - 041408BS metaT (Metagenome... | ecosystem: Environmental > Aquatic > Marine > Intertidal... | reverse complement strand
CTTCGCCATTGCCAGTCTACTGAGTGCGTCCATCACCCGTTGTGCCAGCTGGCCGGCGGCCTGCTGTCTTTTGGCAGACAGCGCTCTGGCGTGGGTCTGCCATGCCAGTGCCGTGTCTTGGAGTGCCTGCTCCAACGCCTCAAGGTGGTCTGAACCGCCGGCAAGGGCATCCAGCTCGCCCTGCAGCGAAGTCAGCAGTTCGGGAAGCTGATCTGCGGGCACACGGTGTTTGCGTGACAGGTCGTGCAATGCGCTCAGCCGCTCTTCAGTGGCTTTAAGGCGCTCCGGGTCGAGTTCGATCGATTCGGCGAAGCGAGCGGTTTCTGCTTGCGCCTCATCTAGCTGTATCAGCGCTGACTGCAGCATTTCGCGGAGGTTATCAGTGGCGCCGGTTGTGAGGCGATCGTCATTGGCCAGCGCGACCAGGCGAGCAAGTTGGTCTCTCTGGGTCTCACAGCCCGCCGCAAGGTCATTGGCGCTGTCGATGATAAACGCGGCGTTGGCCAGCGTTTTGTGCGTCGCTTCGAGTTCGCTCAACTCGTTGACGCCGGGATTAAGGCTCTCGAGTTCGGCAATTTGGTAACTCAAAAGCGCTTTGCGCGCGTCGGACTCATCGGTTTTGCCCGCTAACCGGGCGTACTCCTCCTCGAGTACACGCCAGCGTTGCGCGGTCTCGCTGACCTCTACCACGAGAGCCTCTGCTCCAGCATAGGTATCTAACAGGCTGCGTTGGGTCGGTCTGCGCAACAGGGATTGATGGGCATGTTGTGAGTGAATGTCGACTAGCAGCTGGCCCAGATCTGCGCAGTCAGCGAGGGTGGCAGGCGACCCGTTAATATAGGCTCGGGAGCGGCCCTCGGCCGTAATGGTGCGGCGCAGGATGCACTCTCCTGCCGTCTCCAGATCGCGCTCAGCCAACCAGATTTTGGCCCGCGTGTTGTTGCTGACGTCAAAACTGGCTGCGATGTCGGTTTTTGCTGCCCCGGGGCGGATGGCGCGGGAATCTGCCCGGTCTCCCACACAGAGACCCAAGGCGTCCAGCATGATGGACTTGCCCGCGCCGGTCTCACCGGTAATGCAGGTCATACCCGCATTCAGATCGACCTCAAGGAGGTCGACAATGGCGTAGTCCTGAATGGCGAGATGGGTCAGCATGGTTGAACGCGCATGGAGAATGGCTCTGTTATAGCGCAGTCGGGGATGGCTGTGAACATCTCAAGTGAGCGTATTAGCCCTGATCCCCCGCGCGCATCGAAAATCAGGCGAGTAGCGTCTTTAGGATGCTTTTTTGAAGTTGGGGGCTGTGCTAAAACAACACCCTTGATGCATAAGAGGTCACTCTTGGAAGCTTTGTCTCCGCGCGCCTCGTCGCTCCTGAAAACGCTTGTGGAAATGCATATTCGCGAGGGGCAGCCCGTTGCCTCCAAGAATCTGCAGGGCCAGAGTGGGCTAGCCGTCAGCTCCGCCACCGTGCGCAACATCATGTCAGAGCTGGAAGACTTGGGTTATCTCGCATCCCCGCATACCTCCGCCGGACGCGTGCCGACTGCACAAGGCTATCGATTTTTTGTCGACAGTCTGCTTCAGGTCGGGCCAGTAGAGGAGGGCGCAGTATCGGCCTTGCACGCCGGTTTGGACCCCAACAGGAGTGCGGGCGAGCTGGTGCAGTCGGCTTCTAATCTGCTGGCCCAGATGACGTATCAAACGGGCATCGTCACCGTGCCCAAACCCGCTGCCAGCCAACTCAGGCAAATCGAGTTTCTGCCACTGTCGGGTGATCGTGTATTGGTGATTTTGGTGATCAACGAGCGTGAAGTGCAAAACCGTATTGTGCAGATGCAGCGGCCGATGAGCGAGGAGCAGCTCAGAACAGCCGCCGATCTGATCAACCAGCGTTACGCGGGCAATGATTTGTCCGAGGTCAAAAGTCATATTGTTCGTGAGATGTCAGAGGCGCGCGCCCGAATTGATCATTACTTGGAAGCGGCTCTGGAGCTCGCTCAGGCGGCTATCGATGCCGATCAGGAATCTGAGAATGTCGTGGTCGCCGGGGAAGCGAGCCTGTTGAATCAGGCGTCTCCGGAAGACATGCAGAAGCTGCGAGAGTTGTTTGACGCGTTTGAGCGTAAACGCGACCTGCTGGAGTTGCTGGAGCGTTGCTCACACGCCGACGGCATCCAGATCTTCATTGGCGAAGAGGCCGGTTTTGACGTGTTCGGCGATTTCAGCGTGATCACCGCCCCATACGCGCAGGGTTCCCAGTCACTCGGCGTGCTCGGCGTCATTGGACCGACTCGAATGGCCTATGAGCGCGTGATTCCTATTGTGGATGTCACTGCCCGTATGCTGAGCGCCGCCCTGTCCAAATAGCGCTGCGCTCACGAGACCGTCTGGGTCAGCGCATACTCGTTCAACTTTTGCCTCCACTCACACTGTATCGCTTGCCACGTTGAGCGCAGCGCGCATGCGGATACAACCCGCAAAAAATCGCTACGGCCCTGTTGATGAGCCGCCAGGTGCTCCATTCAGGGTGAAGCCACGTAAATGGGCTGGGCGGCGGAAAAATAGCCAAAAAACCGCGTTTGCACTTGAAAACTCAGCGCCACGCCCCACATCGAAGACGGGACGGGCTTTACCGCCCTCGCGCCACGCCTACAGGGCGCAGTAAAACGTATCGTGAGCAACCGGAGAGTACCCATGGCGGACGAGAAAACCGAAGAGCCCGCAGACCTGAACAGTCAGAACACCGAGGCTGAGCAAGCCTATGCGGCGAATGCGCCCGAAGAAGAGGAGTCGGGTCTACCGGATGATGCGCCAGCGGAGCCCTCAGAAGACATAGAGACCGCACCGGACTGGGAAGAGGAGCTGTCGGCGGCGAAGGACGCTGCACTCAGAGCACAGGCCGATGCGATGAATGTGCAGCGTCGCGCTGAGCAAGAAATTGAGAAGGCGCGCAAGTTTGCGCTGGAGCGCTTCTGCGGAGATCTGCTCAGCGTTGTCGACAACCTTGAGCGCGCATTGGAGTCCAGTGGCGATGAACAAGGACAGGGCGCCCTGACCGAGGGCATTGAGCTGACTCGCAAAGGTTTCATGGACGTATTGGCTAAATACGGCGTGGAGCCGGTTGATCCGACCGGTCAGCCGTTTGACCCAGAGACTGCGCAAGCCATGAGTATGGTGGACCAACCCGATGTCGAGCCCAATTCGGTAGTGGCCGTGATGCAAAAGGGGTACCTGCTCAATGGGCGATTGTTACGCCCCGCGATGGTGATGGTGTCGAAGGCGCCGAGCGGCGATTGAATCACCCGCTCAAACCGGGCGTCACTTGAAATCATATCAAGTGCCCCCATCTCAAGAATCAAGGAAGCACGCTGGTCACCGAGACCGGCCGATAGGAGAAACAGACATGGGCAAGATTATTGGCATCGACTTGGGTACGACCAACAGCTGCGTATCGGTACTGGAGAGCGGCAAGCCCCGAGTCATCGAGAACGCCGAGGGCGGCCGAACGACGCCGTCGGTTGTCGCTTATACCGACGACGGCGAAATTCTGGTAGGTCAATCCGCTAAGCGGCAGGCCGTCACCAATCCAACGAACACACTGTTCGCTGTGAAGCGATTGATTGGTCGTCGCTTTGACGACGACGTGGTGCAAAAAGACATCAAGATGGTGCCTTATCAGATCGTCAAGGCCGAAAGCGGCGACGCCTGGGTACAAGTGAACGACGACAAGATGGCGCCTCCTCAGGTGTCCGCTGAAGTGCTGCGAAAGATGAAGAAAACCGCAGAGGAGTATCTCGGCGAGGCGGTGACTGAAGCGGTCATTACTGTGCCGGCCTACTTCAATGATTCGCAGCGTCAGGCAACCAAGGATGCTGGCCGCATCGCGGGTCTTGAGGTCAAACGGATCATTAACGAACCCACCGCCGCGGCGCTTGCCTACGGTATGGACAAGGCTCAGGGCGATCGCACTGTGGCGGTCTATGACCTCGGTGGTGGCACATTTGATATCTCCATTATCGAGATCGCAGAAGTAGATGGTGAGCATCAGTTTGAAGTGCTGGCGACCAACGGCGATACCTTCTTGGGCGGAGAGGACTTTGACCTGAGGCTCATCGAGTTTCTGGCCGACGAGTTCAAGAAAGAAAACAGCATCGACCTGCACAACGATCCGCTGGCATTGCAGCGTCTGAAGGAAGCAGCAGAGAAAGCGAAGATTGAGCTGTCGAGCTCTCAGCAGACCGAGGTGAACCTTCCATACATCACCGCTGACGCGACCGGCCCCAAGCATCTGGTGGTGAAGCTGAGCCGCTCGAAGCTGGAGTCGTTGGTCGAGGATCTGGTCAAGCGTTCGCTGGAGCCGGTCAAGACTGCGTTAGATGATGCTGGCCTGTCTCCGTCTGAAGTTCAGGACGTGATTCTGGTCGGAGGACAAACCCGCATGCCAATGGTGCAGCAAGCGGTAGCGGATTTCTTCGGCAAGGAAGCGCGTAAAGACGTGAACCCCGACGAGGCGGTGGCCATGGGGGCGTCGATTCAGGGTGCGGTTCTTGCTGGTGACGTCAAAGACGTATTGCTTCTTGACGTGACGCCGCTAACGCTGGGTATCGAGACGATGGGTGGCGTGGCCACGCCACTGATCGAGAAGAACACAACGATTCCGACTAAAAAGTCGCAGGTGTTCTCTACTGCTGAAGACAACCAGACTGCAGTGACTATTCACGTCGTGCAGGGCGAACGTAAACAGGCCACCCAGAACAAGTCGCTGGGACGTTTTGATTTGGCAGATATCCCACCTGCGCCCAGGGGTATGCCTCAGGTTGAGGTGACTTTCGACCTCGATGCTAACGGTATTCTCAATGTCTCGGCCAAAGACAAAGCCACCGGTAAAGAGCAGTCGATTCGTATTACTGCTTCAGGTGGATTGTCAGAGGGCGAGATCGAGCAAATGGTTCAGGACGCCGAAGCCAATGCCGAGGCGGACAAGAAGTTTGAGGAGTCGGTCGCCGCGCGTAATACCGCAGATGGTATGGTGCACGCCGCGCGCAAAACGCTCGAGGAGGCGGGTGAGCACGCGACTGACGACGAGCGGTCTGCTATCGAGGCAGCGATTGCCGAGGTAGACGAGGCGATCAAGAGCGATGATGCCGCGGCGATGGAAGCAGCGACCACGAAGCTGACGGAGGCCACCGGCGGGGTTGCGCAGAAGATGTACGCCGCGCAACAAGCTGAGGGTGCCAGTGCAGATATGGACGGTACCGAGGCCCAAGCAGATGATGCGGAACAGGGCGATGTCGTTGACGCCGAATTTGAGGAAGTCAAAGAAGACAAGCGTGCATAACCCGACGACTGGGGCACAGTCTGGCGCGGGTACCGCGCTGTAAAACAAGCTCTTCACAGAGCGATTGAGTGGGCGCGGGTCATGGCAAAAACCATGCTACCCGCGTCGGCTTTTAAAGAGGGAGCTTGGCGTTTGTAAAAACCCACGCCGGATTTATGTCGAAACGCGACTATTACGAAGTGCTTGGTGTTGACCGCTCGGCCTCTGATCAAGAGATCAAAAAGGCCTACCGACGAATCGCCATGAAGTATCACCCGGACCGCAACCCGGATGATGCTGACGCAGACACCAAGTTCAAGGAGGCGACCGAGGCTTACGAAGTCCTGTCGGACTCCGAAAAGCGCGGTGCCTACGATCAGTTTGGTCACGCCGGGGTTGATTCCTCAATGGGCGCTGGCGGCTTTCAAGGCGGCAGCTTCTCCGACATTTTTGGCGATGTGTTTGGCGATATTTTCGGTGGTGGCGGTGGCGGTGGTCGGCGCCAAGGCCCGCAGCGGGGCTCTGACCTGCGCTATACCCTTGAGGTCTCGCTGGAGGCCGCGGTGCGGGGATCGACAGCAGAGATTCGGGTTCCCTCCCTGCAACATTGTGAGCCTTGTGACGGCAGCGGTGCCAAGCCGGGCAGTAGCCCCATCACCTGCGGCAGCTGCGGTGGCTCTGGACAGATCCGTACCCAGCAAGGTTTCTTTCAGGTTCAGCAGACTTGCCCTAAGTGCCGGGGTCGTGGCCAGACGATTTCAGATCCCTGCGTCGAGTGTCGCGGTCAGGGTCTGGTAGAGAAGACCAAGACGCTCTCGGTGAAGGTGCCTCCTGGTGTCGATACCGGCGACCGAATCCGCTTGAGTGGTGAGGGTGAAGCAGGGCCTTCAGGTGGGCCGCCGGGGGACTTGTTTGTTCAGATCGCGGTCCGGCAGCATGCGTTGTTCGAGCGCGACGGACGACATCTTTACTGTGAGGTCCCGATCAGCTTTGCCGATGCCGCACTCGGTGGGGAACTCGAGGTCCCGACCCTTGATGGGCGGGTAAAGCTCAAGATTCCCTCAGAAACCCAGACCGGCAAGATGTTCCGACTGCGGGGCAAGGGCGTGAAGCCGGTGCGCGGCGGGCCAGTGGGGGATTTATTGTGTCGCGCAGTGATTGAGACACCCGTGAACCTCACCAAAGAGCAGCGGACATTGCTTGAAGATTTCCGCAAGGCACTCCGGGAAGGGGGAGAACAGCAGTCTCCTCGTCAGACCAGCTGGTTCGAAGGCGTGAAGAACTTTTTTGATGGTATGACCGGATGACTGTTCGCATCGGTATCACGGGCGCCGCGGGACGCATGGGGAGAATGCTGGCCTCTGCGATCGCGCAAAGCGGTGATGCCTGCCAGCTTGTTGCGGCGATCGAGCGTCCGGAGTCATCACTGCTGGGCGCTGACATGGGAGAGCTGATGGGAGGTGACCCTTCGGGGACGCTCATCACCTCGGATCTGGCGACCATCGCAGACCAATTAGATGTACTGATTGATTTCACGGTGCCTGAGGCTACGCTGCAGCATGTCGGCATTTGCGCCGCCAAAGAGCTGCCCATGGTAGTGGGGACCACCGGTTTTACCGATACCCAAGCTGATGCGCTTGCCGCAGCCGTTGCGTCGGTGCCATTTTGCCAGTCATCCAACTTCGCGCCGGGAGTGAATCTGACCTTTCGTCTGGTCGAGGCGGCCGCCAAAGCATTGGCGGGCACGGTAGACATTGAAATTATCGAAACCCATCATCGGCACAAGATCGACGCCCCGTCTGGCACGGCGCTTAGCCTTGGTGACGCCGTGGCGTCAGCGTTGGGACAGGATGCGACGGCGTTGGCAGTGCATGGCCGGGAGGGACGAACCGGCGCCAGGGATCGCAAGAGCATTGGATTTCATGCGGTGCGAGGCGGTGACGTAGTGGGTGATCACACTGTGATTTTCGCCGGTGACGGTGAGCGCTTGGAGATTACTCATCGAGCGAGCTCGCGAATGGCCTTTGCTCAGGGTGCGGTCCGCGCCGCCTGCTGGCTGGTGCAGCAGGCGCCCGGTCGTTACTCCATGCAGGATGTGTTGGCAGAACAGGAAATCGAATCATGAATGCCTCCGCTCATATTGTTGATATCGATGAGAGCAATGCTCAGCAGCTACTGATTGAAGAGTCGATGAACCGCCCCGTGGTGGTCGACTTCTGGGCCGATTGGTGTGAGCCGTGCAAGCAGTTGATACCAATCTTGGAGAAGCTTGCTGCTGAGTATCAGGGCACCTTTCTGCTCGCCAAAGTGAACGCTGACGAGCAGCAGATGTTGGCGCAACAGCTCGGTGTGCGCTCTTTGCCCACGGTAATGGTCATCAAGGATGGCCAGCCCGTCGACGGCTTCTCCGGTGCGCAACCCGAATCAGCGGTGCGGGAGATGCTCGACAAGCACTTGCCGTCTCCACAAGCTGGTGCGCTGGTTGAGGCGGAACAGCTGTTGACGGACGGTGATATTCCGGGCGCCTTGGCGCTGTTTCGCAGCGCGTGGGAGGAGTCAGGTCAAAAGCTTGATATGACCCTCGCCTATGCGGGTGCTTTGGTCACCGCGAACCGGCTCGACGACGCAGAGAACCTGCTGAGAGATATTCGGCTGGCAGATCAGGACGCTCGCTATGAGCAGCTAATGGCACAGATCGAGTTGGGCCGTGAGGCAGCCAGATCGCCAGAGGTGGAGGCCCTGGAAGCGGCGATGGCCAATAACCCTGACGACCACGCGAAGCGCATTCAGCTGGCCATTCAGTTGAGTCAGGTTGCGCAATACCGTGAGGCCCTTGAGCACCTGCTGACCGTGCTGAAAGCAGATAAAGACTTCAATGACGGCGAGGCGCGAAAGGTTTTTTTGGATACGCTGGCAACGATTGGCAAGGGCGACCCCCTCGCGGCCGAATATCAGCGAAAGCTCTTTTCATTGATGTACTGACCCTTTTCATTGACGAACTGAATAGCGCCGATTTCGCGCGGCGGTAGGGTTGCAATGACCCGCCAACTTGCCTACATTCCCCTTATTCAGAAAACATACTCAAGATTCAAAAATAACGCGTCTTGCCGCGAGGCAGGTGCTTCACTCTATCGAGAGGTGAACAATGGATACCGCCTATTCCCCCGAAGATCTGGCTTTTCGCGACGAAGTTCGACAGTTTTTTGACGAAGCCTTTACCCCCGAACTGCAGAAGCGTTTGCGATCGCCCGAGTACAAGAATGCGATCGAAGATTGGCAGCGCAAGCTCTATGACAAGGGCTGGGTAGCCCCGAATTGGCCTGCCGAGTATGGCGGTACGGGTTGGACGGCGACCCAAAAATATATCTACGAAACCGAGCGCTCACTGGCGGGTATCCCAAATGTGGTGCCCTTTGGTCTCGTCATGGTCGCCAACGTCATTATGGCCTACGGCACCGATGAGCAAAAAGAATATTTCCTGCCCCGCATTTTGAAAAGCGAAGACTGGTGGTGTCAGGGTTACTCGGAGCCGGGTTCGGGTTCGGATCTCGCGAGTCTCAAGACCAAAGCCGAGCGAGACGGCGACGATTTCATTATCAACGGCGCCAAGATCTGGACGACTTACGCCCAGTACGCGGACTGGATCTTCTGCCTCGTGCGCACCGATAACTCTGGCAAGAAGCAGGAAGGCATCACCTTCATCCTGATTGATATGAAGAGCGAAGGGATTAAGGTCAACCCGATCATCTCTATCGACAATCATCACAGCCTGAATGAGGTCGAGTTCAACAATGTCCGTGTGCCCGCCAAAAATGTGGTGGGCGAGATCGGCAAGGGCTGGACCGTCGCCAAGGCACTGCTTGCTCACGAGCGCACAGGTATCGCCGGCGTCGCCGATGTGAAGCGCGCTGTGCGCGTGATCAAAGAGGTCGCCGCCAAAGAAGAAAATGGCGGTCAGCGTTTGATGGATGATCCCGGTTTCCAGCAACGCCTCGCCGACATCGAGGTAGAACTGATGGCGCTGGAGTTCACCGAGCTCCGCACATTGGCGACCCAGGCGGCGGGCGGCTTCCCGGGGCCGGAGTCATCGTTGCTTAAGATTAAAGGCACCGAGCTCCAGCAGGCCACCCAGGAGCTGCTGATGGAAATCGCGGCCTACTACCAGGGCGTATTGCCCACAGACCTCGACTCCGATGCACTGGGCCACGAGTTTGCGACGGAGGCGCGCCGCAATTACATGTACGGACGTGCGGCCACCATCTACGGCGGCTCTAATGAGGTGCAGAAAAATATTATCGCCAAGTACGTACTCGGTCTTGAGTAGGGGGATTGCCGACCATGAATTTCGATTTCTCTGAAGAGCAACAAATGGTCCGCGACTCGATCGCGCGTTTTGTTCAAGACGACTACGACTGGGACACCCGTAAGGCGATTGTCGCCTCCGACGAGGGCATGAGCCGCGATAATTGGCAGCTGTTTGCCGAACTGGGGTGGTTGTCGATTCCTTTTGCGGAAGAGCACGGTGGCTTTGGCGGCAACATCGTCGACTTGTCAGTAGTGATGGAAGAGCTAGGCAAGGGTCTGGTGGTCGAGCCCTACTTTGCCACGGTCGTGCTGTTTGGCGGGCTGATCAAACGGGTGGGCAGCGAGTCGCAGCAGGCCGAGTGGTTGCCCCGAATTATCGGTGGTGAAGTGCTGGGCGCGTTTGCCTATGTCGAACGCCAAAGCCGGTTTGCGCTGAACGACTGCCAGACCACCGCTACCAAGTCTGGCGAGGGTTATGTCCTAAACGGTGAAAAGGTGGTGGTGTTCAATGGCGAGCAGGCTGACAACCTGGTTGTGATGGCCCGCACTTCCGGAGATCAATCAGACAGCGACGGGTTGTCGCTATTCATAGTCGATGCCGCGGCGGCGGGGGTCGACAAGATGAGCTACGCCATGATGGACGGCCAGCGTGTGGCGAACATTACCTTTAAAGATGTCTCAGTGAGCGCCGATGCCCTGCTGGGCGAGGAGGGTGGTGCGCTGGCGGTGGTCGACGCGCTCAGCGATGAAGCCATCATCGCACTGGCTGCAGAGGCTGTGGGCATTATGGGTGTGTTGAATGCCAAGACGCTGGAATACACCAAAACCCGCGAGCAGTTTGGTGTTGCCATTGGCTCCTATCAAGCGCTACAGCATCGGATGGTCGATACCATGATGGCCTACGAGCAGAGCAAATCACTGTTGTTCAAGGCGCTCTGTGAGTACAAGCAAGATCCAGCGATGGCAGCCGAGACGATTCACGCACTGAAGGTGCTGATTGATCGCAACGGCAAACACGTATTCGGCGAAGCGATCCAAATGCACGGCGGCATGGGCATGACAGACGAGCTGGATATTGGTCATTACGCCAAGCGGCTGATGATGATTAACACGACCTTTGGTGATGCGAACTATCACCGCAACCGCTACATCGAGACCGCTTACGCGGCCTGATCATGGAACTGCGTGACAAGGTCGCTGTTGTCACGGGAGGTGCCAGCGGCATTGGTACCGGCCTGTGTCGGCGCTTTCGTGAAGAGGGCGTCCGCGGCCTGATCATTGCCGATCTAAACGGCGAAGCCGCTCAAGCGCTGGCCAGCGAACTGGGCGGGCAAGGCGTTACCCTCGATGTCACGGATGAAGCCGGTATTCGGGCTATGGTGGCCCGCACTGAGGCAGAGTTTGGTCAAATTGATTTGTTCTGCTCCAACGCCGGCATTCTGAATCTGGACGGCGGCGACTATTGGGCGACCTCCAGCACCAATGAGGTCTGGCAGCGCAATTGGGAGGTCCACGTGATGGCCCATATCTACGCCGCACGGGCCTGTTTGCCGAAGATGATTGAGCGGGGCGAGGGCTACTTTTTGCATACCGTCTCCGCTGCCGGACTGCTCACGCAACCCTATACCGCGGCCTACGCGACCACCAAACATGCGGCAATCGGCTTTGCTGAATCGTTGGCAATCACCCATGGTGATGACGGCATTAAAGTGAGCTGTCTGTGTCCACAGGCAGTGGATACGGCGATGCTGGGCGGCACAGATGGCGGTGCGGCCGGATTGGATGGCATTCTCTCGCCAGCCGAGGTCGCCGAGCAGGTTGTGCAAGGCATTCGCGAGGAGTCGTTTTTGATTCTGCCCCACGAGCAGGTGGAGCAATACCATCTCAACAAAGCGCAAAATTATGACCGCTGGATCGGCGGCATGCGAAAATTGCGCCGGAACATGCGCCCACCTACACTGCCCTGACGCACTACAAGGGTCTCCAGTGGACAAACAGCACCGCTTTGCCCGTGTCATTCTGAACGGCTTCTACGCGTATTTTGCAGAGTTCGAAAACATCACGCTTGCTGCTCGCACCCGGTTTGAGCAAGCCGAATGGTCGAGCATGCAGGATATGTCGAGCCGTCGGATTGATATTTACAAAAAAACGGTCATGGAGACCTTGCAAGATGCGCGCCACATTGCCGGAGATCACATCGAAGAGCTGAGCTTTTGGTCTGATACTCGCGCCATCTACGCGAAGCTTGTTAAAGGCATGACCAACTTTGAGATTGCCGAAACCTTCTACAACTCTATTTTCAATTCGCATTTCGGCCACCGGTCTATTCGCAACGAATACGCCTTCGTCTTTTCCCCCCAGGGCGACGTACCGCCAGTCGATATGGGCAGAGTAGTTCGCCATTACCCTGTCCAAAATGGGATGAGCGAGGCCTTTACCCAGCTGTTGGAAGACTTCGCGTTTAATGTTCCCTACGAGGACCTCGAAAGAGACGTGACGAGTATTACCGACGCTATTACAGCGCATATGGCTACGCGGTTTGACGTCACCCGACCAAATCTAGAATTGCAGGTGTTGGAGCACCACTTCTTCCGCAACAAGGCGAGCTACATCGTCGGCCGCCTTTACACTGACGGTGATCAAATGCCGTTCGTGCTGCCACTCTTGCACAATGACTCGGCAACAAATCCCGCTATTTACGTCGACGCTTTTCTGTTTGGGCCCGATCAGGTGAGCTTGTTGTTCTCGTTTACCCGCAGCTACTTCATGGTGGATGCTTCGATTCCCTCTCAATATGTGCTGTTTTTACAGCAGCTAATGCCAAAGAAAGAGATCTCCGAGATCTATAGTTCTATCGGGCATTTTCGGCATGGCAAGACGTATTTTTATCGCACCTCGACTCGCCACATTCGATCTACTGACGACCAATTCATCGTGGCGCCCGGAATCAAAGGGATGGTGATGGCGGTTTTCACGCTACCCTCGTATGAGTATGTTTTTAAAATTATCAAGGATCGTTTCACTCCTCCTAAAGAGGTGACGCACCAGATCGTTAAGGACAAGTATCACCTGGTGAAGCGATGGGATCGCGCCGGGCGGATGGCTGATACCCAAGAGTTCAATAATTTGGTTTTTGACGCCAGCCGTTTCTCGGATGAGCTGATGGAAGAGCTCCACGCAACATGCCCGTCACAATTACGTGTGAACGGCCGGGCCCTGATCATCAAGCACTGCTACGTAGAGCGCCGCATGAATCCGCTCAACCTTTACTTGCAGGAAGCTTCAGACGACGAGGTCAACGAGGTAATGAACGATTACGGCAATGCCATCAAGCAGCTGGCTGCCGCTAACATTTTTCCCGGAGACATGTTGCTGAAGAACTTTGGTGTCACCCGCCATGGCAGGGTGGTGTTCTACGATTACGATGAGATTGAGCCGCTGTTGGACTGTAATTTTCGGCGTATCCCGCCTCCGCGAGACGAGATGGACGAAATGTCAGGTCAGCCCTGGTACTCGGTAGGGCCGAAGGATATTTTCCCAGAGGAGTTCCGCCTGTTTTTTTCCGGTAATGCCCGGGCGCGCGCCGCCTTTGACGCCCAGCATGCCGATTTGTATGACGCGGATTTTTGGGTGGGCCAGCAGGACCAGCTACGCAATGGCGTCTTAAAAGATTTCTATCCCTACCCGCGGCGAGTCAGATTCTCGCAAAGGCATGAGGTTGCATAAGCATGGCGTCCCTCTATCTCATTCGGCACGGTCAAGCTTCTTTTGGCAGCGCCAACTACGATCAACTATCGCCCTTGGGCCAGCGCCAGGCAGACGTGTCCGGTCGGTTCTTTGCCGATGTGGGCATGTGCTTTGCACAGGCGGTGAGTGGCGATTTGTCGCGTCAACGAGAGACAGGCGAACGCATTTTGTCCAGTCAGGCCGAACCGGCGACGTTGCGCGTTGATCCAAGGCTCAATGAAGTTGATAACGAAGGGCAAATCGCCGCTTTGTTACCCATGCTCTGTGAGCGGGATGCCGCCTTCGCTGAACGGGTCAAAGCGGGACGCAGTGACAGCAAGCAGTATCAGAAGGTTATTCAGGCTGTGTTCAATGCGTGGGTATCGCCAGACTGTCCCGAGCTATCAGGTACCGCATCCTGGCCTGATTATCTGGCGGGGGTAAAAGGTGCGTTGGAAGAGGCGATGTCGGGCGCAGCGGGGGGCAGCGATACGGCGATCTTTACCTCGGGTGGCACCATCGCGACGGCTGTAAGTTGGGTGCTGGGCGTACCCCACGAAAAGATTTACGGCTTTTACGAGCCCGTTTTTAATTGCTCGATCACACGGCTGATTTTTTCTCGGGGCCGTGTCTCGCTATCTAATTTCAACGACACCGCGCACCTGCAGCTGTTGAGTCAGCAGTTGGGTGAGTCACTGGTCACTTACCGGTAACGTCTTGCCGATGACGGATATCTGGCTGGTGCGTCACGGTGAAGCGGCGGCGGGTTTTGGTGAAGACACCGACCCGGGGTTGTCGGTGTTGGGCAGGCAGCAGGCGAAGCACGCCGCGGCGTTGCTCGCAGAGCAGGTGGGTCCCGAGGCGGCACTGCTGAGCAGCCCTAAATTGCGCGCGACGCAGACAGGAGAGCCCTTCGCAACCGCGAACGGCGCCCAACTGCAGATGGACGCGCGATTCATTGAATTGCCCTCTCCCAGTGCTCTGGAGCTGCGGCAAGATTGGATAAAGCAAGTGCTGGGATCGCAATGGAGTGAGTTGCCGGACGCCGTTCAGGCGTGGCGGCAGGATATCGCCGCGGCACTCGCTGGTTTGAACAGGCCCACCGTTGTCTTCACCCATTTTCTGGTGATCAACGCGGTGGCGGCGCATATCAGCGGCGAGGACACAGTGATGCAATGTGTGCCGGCCAATGGGTCGGTGCACCATTTACGGATAGATGCGGGTCGCGGGCAGTGGATTACCCGGGGCGAGATGCTCCAGAGCGTGGTGAACTAGCGCCGCTTGATTCGCATCAAGGATTCTTGTGCCGTGGAGGCGAGCAGCGTGCCGTCCTGAGACCATAAGAACCCTCTGCTGAAGCCTCGACCGCCTCCGGCTCTGGGTGTATCACAATCGTAAAGCACCCAGTCGTCCATTTTGCCCGGATGATGAAACCATATGGCGTGGTCCAGACTGGCGGCCATGAAGTGTTTGATCGGGTTGCTGTACGGGTGGGGGTAGAACACCGTACTCAGCAATGAGTAATCGGAAATCATGACCAATGCGGCCTGATGGATGGCCCTGTCAGATGGCAGCGGTCCAACAGCCCTGAACCACGATCGTCCCACAGGCGGCTGCTCCTCGGCCAGGTACTCTGTTACCCGCTGTCGTTCAATCTGATACAGCTCAATCAGATTGGGGTCGCCGGGCTTGGTGGTAAATCCCCGAAACCCGGACAGGTCGTCTGCCTCAGCGTGCGGCGCCGGCACATCGGGCATCGTAAAGCCGTGGCTGACGCCTTCCTCATCCCGGTGGTAACTGATTGAGGTATTGAAGATCGCCTCGCCATTTTGTCTGGCGACGACACGCCGGGTTGAGAACGAGCGCCCGTCCCGGATGGGGTCCACCTCAAAATCGATGGGGACAGAGGGATCGCCCGCGCGAAGAAAATACGCATGCAGGCTGTGGGCGCTCAGGAGGTCAGACACGGTCTGATTTGCGGCCATCAAGCACTGTGCAACGACCTGCCCACCAAAAATACGCTGCTGCGGCATCAGGCTGTCGCCGATAAAGCTGAAATCACCGGTTTGGCGCGGCGAGATGTGCCCGAGCACTTCACTAAAACCTGTCACGTGGATTCCTAATACTATGGTTGACTGTGATGCGTCTGGCTCGCGGCGAGCCCATAAAAGAAAACCGAAAAATAGTCGCCCGCGCTCTGGTCAATATCCTCGACCGTTTGCCAGGCATTCAGATCCATGGCCGCATTCAGCGCACCGGTTAGAAGCTGAATCACGATACCCGGCTGAATATTTCGGAACTGCGAGGCACCGATACCTTGCTCAATATAGGTTTCCAGCGTGCTGTGAACGGTTGCAAGTCGCGCCAGTAGCCGCTGGCGAACCGCAGGTGGCAGCGCGGTGATGGCATTGAAGTGCACCAGTGGCCCCTGATCGGTGTTCTGCAAGGCAAAAATCTGGCGACAGGCTGTCTCCAGTCTTTCTACGGGCCCAGCG
>Ga0182090_1489312_pt1 | contig 15882 bp, 14 predicted proteins | sample 041ome_24_FD_127767 | JGI IMG/M metagenome (GOLD analysis project Ga0182090, IMG submission 127767) | Metatranscriptome of coastal salt marsh microbial communities from the Groves Creek Marsh, Georgia, USA - 041408BS metaT (Metagenome... | ecosystem: Environmental > Aquatic > Marine > Intertidal... | reverse complement strand
TTGCTGAGCTCGGCTTGTGCTGACAGCACCCTTAACGTCCCTTTGACGCACACAGAGTTCTCAGAGCCCTTATGATTCAGGAATACCGTCCCGAGCAAGTTGAGCTTGCTGCCCAGGCCCAATGGGCAGCCGACCGCGCTTATGCTGCCACCCGTGATGACAGTCGAGAAAAGTTTTATTGCCTTGCCATGTTCCCGTACCCCAGCGGCAAGCTGCACATGGGCCACGTCCGCAACTACACCATCGCCGATGTGATCGCACGCTATCAGCGGATGCAGGGCAAGAACGTGCTGCAACCCATGGGCTGGGATGCTTTTGGCCTACCCGCAGAGAATGCAGCCATTGCCAATAATGTGCCGCCGGCCGATTGGACCCTAAGCAACATCAATGAAATGCGCAACCAGTTGGCCCGCCTGGGTTTTGCCTACGACTGGGAGCGCGAAGTCACCACCTGCCAACCTGATTACTACCGGTGGGAGCAGTGGTTCTTCACCAAGCTCATGGAAAAGGGCCTTGCCTACAAAAAAGAAGCCGACGTTAACTGGTGCGAAACTGACCAAACCGTACTCGCCAATGAGCAAGTGGTTGATGGCAAATGCTGGCGCTGCGATACACCCGTCGAACGCAGAGCCATTAACCAGTGGTTCATTAAGATCACCGCCTATGCCCAGGAGCTGTTAGACGATCTGGAACAGCTCGATCAATGGCCTGAACAGGTGGTGGCAATGCAGCGTAACTGGATTGGTCGATCCGAGGGCGCGACCATTCGCTTTGAGCGCGATGGCGGCGAGCCCCTCGAGGTTTACACCACCCGGCCCGACACCCTCATGGGTGCAACCTACCTAGCAGTGGCACCACAACATCCACTGGCACAGCAGGCAGCGGCAGACAACCCAGAGCTGGCTGCCTTCGCCAAGGAGCTCAGCCACATGAAAGTGGCCGAAGCAGATATGGCCACAATGGAAAAACGAGGAATGGCTACCGGCATGTCCGTTCGCCACCCTCTCACCGGTGCAGAATTGCCCGTTTGGGTAGCTAATTTCGTGCTAATGAGCTACGGCTCCGGTGCCGTTATGTCGGTACCCGGGCACGACCAACGCGACTGGGAATTTGCCACCAAGTACAACCTGCCCATCCTCCAAGTCATTGAGCCACGCGAGGGAGAGAGTGCCGATCTAAGTCAGTGTGCCTACACCGAGAAAGGCAACCTCATTAATTCCGGCGCATTTGATGGTTTGGATTTCCAAACCGCATTCGACGCCGTCGTTGGTGAACTTGCCACCAAGGATTTGGGGGAGAAAACAGTTAATTTCCGTCTGCGGGATTGGGGCGTGTCTCGCCAGCGCTATTGGGGCGCACCAATTCCCGTAATCAACTGCGACGGCTGCGGCGCAGTTCCTGTCCCCGAGCAGGATTTACCTGTGGTATTACCCACTCAGGTGGCGTTTGAAGGTGTGGGTTCGCCCATCAAAAAAATGCCCGAGTTTTATCAGGTGGACTGCCCAAAATGCGGCGGATCGGCCTCCCGGGAAACCGATACCTTCGATACCTTTATGGAGTCGTCTTGGTACTACGCCCGCTACGCCAGTGCCAATAATCATGAATCTATGCTGGATGGTGAAGCTAACTATTGGTTAGAAGTAGATCAGTACGTCGGCGGCATCGAGCACGCGATCCTGCACCTTTTGTATGCACGCTTCTTCCACAAGCTCATGCGCGATGAGGGTTTAGTTAACAGTGATGAACCCTTCAAGCGCTTGCTAACCCAAGGCATGGTGCTCAAAGACGGCGCCAAGATGTCTAAGTCCAAGGGCAATACGGTTGATCCGCAGCAGCTGATCGACCGCTATGGTGCAGACACCGTGCGCTTATTTAGCATGTTTGCCGCGCCACCCGAGCAATCACTCGAGTGGTCGGACTCGGGGGTGGAAGGCGCCAACCGCTTCCTTAAACGCCTCTGGCGACTGGTCAGCGATCACACCGCGGGCGGCGCCGTTACGGCGCTAGACACGGCAAATTTGAACAAAGCCCAAAAGGATTTGCGCCGCAAAACCCACGAAAGCATCGCCAAGGTCAATGACGACTACGGTCGCCGCCAAACCTTCAATACCGCGATCGCCGCCGTGATGGAGCTGTGCAACGAGATTGGGAAACTAGAAGCCACCGAAGACAGCGACCGCGCTGTCATTGATGAAGCGCTGCGCGCGGCGCTGTTGATGCTCTTTCCCATCGTGCCACATATCAGCCAACATCTCTGGTCGGTCGTCGCAGACGGTGACATTCTGACCCAAGGCTGGCCTGCAGTAGATGAAGACGCATTGGGCAGGGATGAGCTGGAGATCGTGGTTCAAGTAAACGGCAAAGTTCGCGCGAAAATGACGGTTGCCGCCGATGCTGACAAAGCCACGGTTGAAGCCGCAGCCTTAGCTCAAGACAACGTCCAGCGGTTCATTGGCGAAGCCACGGTGCGAAAAATTATTGTCGTGCCTGGCAAGCTGGTGAATATTGTTGCTAATTAAAACCTCGATAGCTCCCGAGTCAGCCATGCAGAATGTTCTTCGCTCAACGCAGCACCCGATAACACTGTCACTGATACTTTGCCTGCTGCTTGTGGGCTGTGGCTTTCAGCTCAAAGGCAGTAATGCCGCGATGAACAATAGTTCACTGTCGGGGCGCGATGTGGCGGTGATGAGTGCCCAACCCCGTAGCGAACTGACGGTTGCGCTGACCCAACAACTCAAGCTTGAGCAGGCTAATGTGGTGGCTCCGGGAGCCAACACCCTAATCCTGAAAATAGGTGCCGAGGGTTTTGTCCAACGCAACCTATCTCTGACGGCTCAGGCGCGCTCCGCCGAAGTTGAGCTCACCATGTCTACCGCCATAGAGCTGCTCCAAGACGGAAAAACCCTGGTGGAAAATACCGAAGCCAGCGTTGTCCGCCAGTTCCTCAACGACCCCCGCAATGTGGTGGGCAAGACCGAGGAACTGCGGCTGCTGAAAGAGGAAATGCGCAGAGATCTGGCTGCACAAATTACCCGTCGAGTCAGTCATAGCTTGGACAACTGATGCAAATCAAACCTGAGCAGCTTGAGCGACAACTCAGTCAGGGTGTGAGCCGCTGCTATTTGGTGAGCGGCGACGAGACATTAATTGTTCAGGAGTGCGCGGACGCTATTCGAGCCGCCGCCCGAGCCGGCGGCTGCGCTGAGCGCGAGGTACTTGAAATCACTGCCGCTGGCGACTGGCAGCTGCTGCTGCAGAGCGCGGGGGCCATGTCGCTATTTGCCGATAAAAAATTGATTGAGCTTCGACTACCCTCGGGTAAACCGGGCGCCGAGGGCAGTAAAGCACTGCAAGAATATCTTCAGTTCGACAGTGACGACGTACTACTGATTGTCTCTGGAAAAATCGACAAACAGTCCCAACGCGCCAAGTGGTACACCGCTCTAGAACAAGCCGGCGTGGTCATTCCAGTCTGGCCCATTGACCAGCGCGAGCTGCCACGCTGGCTTGACCGACGACTGCAGACCGCAGGCCTCAAAGCAGACCGCGAGGCGCTGCAAATGCTAGCCGAAAAAGTTGAGGGCAATTTGCTCGCCGCAGTGCAAGAGGTGGAAAAACTGAAGTTGCTTGCAACTGACCGGCAAATCACGGCGGAAACCGTACGGGCGAGTGTGCTCGACAACGCTCGCTACAGTACCTTTGGCCTCGCAGATACTGCCCTCAGCGGCGACGCACGGGGCAGCATTAGAACCCTGCGGGGTCTTGAAGCAGAGTCCACCCAAGCGCCGGTGGTGCTTTGGGCCCTTGCCCGGGATATCAGCTTACTGGCCCAACTCGATGAAGACCGGCGCCGGGGCATGTCTTTGACCCAGGCATTAAAACAGCGCGGCGTGTGGCAATCTCGGGTCAACCTAGTGCAGAGCGCCCTTGCGCGACAAACCTCGGCAAGCATTCGTGAGTTACAGCATTTGGCGTTTGCCACCGACAGCACGGTTAAGGGCTTTCGCAAGGGCAATCCTTGGGACTTATTGGATCAAATAGTGATTTTATTGGCACGGGGCCCGACCCAGCGAGCTCAACTGGCTAACAGCGCTCCCCGTCGTGCATAAAGCCCGGCCACTACGGCACAGCCAACGACCCCTGCAACAGCCATCACCGGAACAAAGCCCAGCATGTCTGACAGAGCTCCATAAATCGCCGAGCCCAAAGCCGGCGAGCTCATGGCCAACAGCGTCCAGAGACTGATAACCCTGCCACGATAATCCTCCCGCACGGTCAGTTGAGCGATAGTCTGGCAGCCGGTCCCCGCCATGGTGGTTAACATACTGAGCAGTGCGATCATGACACCAAGGCGCAGCAGATCAGCCATCCACTGAAGCCCTAACAGCAGCACGCCAGCGGCGATTAGCGCCCCCGCCACCATAGCCAACAAGCGCTGGGTATCCGCCCGCTGCCGGGTCAGAATCAGCCCCCCAATAATCGAACCAACGCCGGCGCTGGCGGTTAGGGTGGCCAAATCACCCGAGTCACCCTGTAGAAACCGCCCCGACAGTGCGGGCAATAACTCCACTAATGTTCGCCCCAGCAGTCCATTGATCACGGTGAACGCAAAGATAAGTTGGATACCCCTATCTTCACGGACATAACGAAAGCCTGCGCTCAGCTGCTGCAAGAAAGGCTCACGGGGTTTTGGCGCCCGATGACCAACCCCCTTCAACGTGGCCAGTACGATCCCCGAGCTAATAAACATAGCTACAGAAATGAGGAAAGCCGCGGCGGGGCCTGATTCGCGAATCAGCCAAGCGCCCAGTGCTGGACCCAGAATACGGGCAATGTTAAAGGTCATGGCGGACAGGCCGACGGCGCTAGGCAGTGCATCGCGCTCAACCAGCAGTGGAATCAACGCCAACCTCATGGGACTGTGACCCGAAGTCACTGCCCCCATGGCAAAGGCGAGCACCATCAGCATGGGTATGCCAAAGGTGTCCGCCAGCAAACTGACGCCGCCGACCAGTGCGATTAACGCGTGGGTCAGCATTGAGACAATGAGACCGTAGCGGGGATTCACTCGGTCGGACACGATGCCAAAGAGCGGTGACAAAATAAAAGCAGGACCCAGCATCAGCGCGGCCACGATACCCACCCAGGTTGCCGACTCCGTCAGATCCCACGCGGACCAGCCGAGTAAAAAGCGCAGCATCCAAGAACCCAGACTGGAAAACCAGCTCGCCGGAAAGTAACGCCGGAACTCCGGCTGTGTCAGGGCTGAATGCCTTACCTGTCGCTTTTCACGACGCACCAAAAAATCACCTCTTGCTTTCGAGCCCCAGCAGTAATACTGTTTGTTTATACAGTATTTTGTACAGACCTTTATACAGCTTGTTGACGCATTCCATGAACAGGCCCAACACATCGGAGCAGCGTATGAACGATCCCCTTGAGCACATTATCAGTCGTCCAGATACTTGGCGTGGATTATCGACCCCCGGCAATGTATTCGCCTTTCATCACCCAGCCAATAGCGATTGGCATAACCTTGAAGCCATGCCTACGGGCTTTCTCGAACTCGATCAACAGCTGCAATTTGGCGGCTGGCCCCAGCGCGGCAGTATCGAAGTACTAAGCGATGGCTGCGGCATGGGGTCGATGGGGCTATTCCTACCCACCATGGAAAAGCTTAGCGAGCAAAACCGTTGGCAGACGTTTATCGCCCCTCCTCACGCTCCCTATGCGCCCCTATTGGAAGCCAGGGGCATCGATACACGACAAATCCTGATGGTACACCCCAAAAACCAAGAAGAGTTACTTTGGGCGACGGAGCAAGCCATTAGAAGTACAACCTGCAGCCTCGTCTTCAGTTGGCTGGGTGCGTCGGAGTATCGCTATGCTGAGCTACGCAAACTGCAGTTAGCTGCCGCCGAGAACGACACTCTGGTGATTTTATTTCGCGCCACCGAAGCCGCTCAGCAACACACACCCGCGAGTCTGCGTTTATTGATTAGCGGCTACCGTACTGTAGACATCCTCAAACAACGAGGTGGACAACCCATATCGGACATCCGTCTCGATCCAGAAAATGACGTTCCTGAGCAACCACAACTGTGGGAACTTCCTACCGAGGCTCTACGAACCGGCACTGGCCGGATGCTACACCCTGTGGCCTGAATACTATTCAGGCTATAAAAATGGCTCCACAATGAAATGGCAGTGACTCAAAGGCCGCGCTAGAATAAGCGGCAACCAAGATCTCACTTTTCTTTTAAGATCTAACGCTACGGAGTCACTGCCATGGACGCTTTTCCCCATCACTATACCGTTACCGCTACAGGGTCGAATCAGGACAGCCATATCACCGTCAGCAGTGCGGGCCTTACCGACATTGCTACTGATGCCCCTGCAGAGTTTGGCGGCCCCGGTGATCAGTGGAGTCCCGAGGCGCTAATAATGGCAGCCGTTGCGGACTGTTTTATTCTCACATTTCGGGCCATTTCCCGCGCTTCTAAACTCGAATGGGAAAGCATCCATTGCGAAGCCACCGGTACCCTCGACCGCGTTGAGCGCATCACTAAATTTACTGAGATAGCACTCAAAGTCAGCATCACAGCCTCAGGCGACGCCAGGCCTGAACAGGTTGAGCGCATACTGCATAAGGCCGAAGAGGGCTGCTTGATCACAAACTCAATGACCGCCACGGTGTCTTTGAACACCGACATCAGCATCGCTTGATATGGCGCTTGATGAATGGATGACCGAGTGGGGCGTCACCCTAGGTGTCGGCGCCCTTATGGCCTACATGATATTTATCGTGTGGGAGCTCGCCCGTAAGCACCAAGCGGGCAAGTACGGCACCCTCATTCTTTATATAGCCCTCGCCATGGGAATCATTGGCTTCGGGATTAAAGGCGTCATTCAATACCTCATGGAACACGGCGGGCTTTAAACGACCAACCTCTACTCCATGCCAATCCGCAACAGGCCCTGGACTCGTTGGCAGCTAACGTTGAAGTATCTGTTACCGACCCCGTCCCAAGCTGAGCCGGTCTATGGGCGCTTTGCCCGCAAACTCCGGGGCGTCACCCCAAAATAGGATTTGAACGCGCGATTAAACGTGCTCGCATCGTTAAAACCGTGTGATAGCGCAATCTCACTGATAGAGCGATGTGTCATATCTGGTGATTCAATATCCAAGCGACAGCGCTCGAGCCGGCGAGTACGGATCCATCGCGCCGCCGAACTGCCCTCCTTAGCAAAGAGCTTATTGAGATAACGCACGCTGACAGATTGCTGCTGGGCCACCCGCGCCAATGACAGATTGGCATCGGACAAATGGGACTCAATGTAGTTCTGCACACGGCGCAACATAAGATCTGAACGGCCGCCAGAAGGTTCAGCTGGCGTTTCGAGACACAATGCAAATAAATCTAGCAAGGTGTTTGTGATACGCAGGGCGTGCTGCTGCGAGATCTCACCAAGTTCATCAAGGGTGGCCTGGAGCAGGGTAAAGACCAGCCTGCCCTCCCCCGCTGCGCCATCAATACGCTGGGCGGTGACTTCCATCGGGAGGGGTAAACGGCCCTCTAAACGATGACGGGGCACCCGAATCCAGAGCACGTCATGGGCACCGCGAACGTGTACTTGGTAGCCCAGACTACTGTCCAATAAGGCGATATCTGACGCATGCAACTCAATGCGACGATTGCTCTGACAAACCTCCAAGCCACCCGATAACACGCAGGCGATATAGAAATGATTGTGGCGGGACTGACTTGCCAAAGCCTCGGAGCGGCTCGCTACAAAGTGCGTTTCATTTAATCGCGTGCGCAAGAATTCAAAGTCACCAAAACCATCCGTGTCGACCCTCGCCACCGCAGCCAGCGTGCTCGCGGGAAACTCAACGTCCAACTCAACAAAAAGCTCGGATAAAGCCCGGGCGAAAACCGCCGCGTCACCCTCAACCTGTAAGTGTCTGTTCACTCGTCAATCAGCAGTCGCACCAGTCGTTTACCACCGGCGGCGGGCAATAACTTGGTTAGCCAGTACCACAAGCTGGTTGTAGCACCCATAACAAAATGCAGAGGTTTAGTCTGTGTCATGGCGAAAATGTTCTCCGCGACATCCTCGGGCTCATTGTCCATCTTCATGGTTTTAAGATGACGAGCATCAAGCTGGTGTCCCATAGCCGTGTTGATCACTGGGGGCTTGATACAAGTCACGTGAATATCGTGCTCTTGCCATTCGATATTTAGCGCCTGGGTAAAACCGTTAACATAGAACTTGGAAGCGCTATAGACCGCCAGCCACTGAATCCCATGAATACTGGAGGCAGAGCACAGGTTAACCACGACAGCGCCGTGGGTTAATTTAAGCAGCGTGAAAGCGGCATGGGAAACAGTGGTCAGGCCTTTAACGTTGACATCAATCATGGCGTGAATTTCATCCAGGGACATTGACCCAAAATCCCCTGAGGACAGCACTCCTGCGTTATTAACCAAGACATCCAGACGATGACCGCTCGCGTCGGCAAATTTATCTAGCGCCGCCTTAACCGAATCCACCGAAGTGACGTCACAGAAGCCCGCTACGGCGTTGGGAAATTCAGGGGCGTTCGCTAGTTCAATGCACCGTGCTTCATTGACATCGAATAGACCCACCAGCCAACCCTCACGAGCAAAACGTTTGGCGGTTGCCAAACCAATGCCCTGGGCGGCGCCGGTAATAAACACTGATCGCATAGCCTCATCTCCTTGTTATTTTGTGTTGCGGCTATGGATACGCACCAGCTTAAGGCAGCCGGTAACGCCCGAGACACATCAACCGACGTTTAGTTTTGCCAATCCAGAGGGCTGACTCAAGACAATTCGATCATTTTTTGTATATTGGGCCGTTTTCGTCAAATTTTTGTGCCGACATTGCCTAGACCCTAACCCCGCAACATATGATTCTGGAGGCAGCTATAACAACTGACTTTACGAGCATTAGCACACAATAAAATAAGGATCTCACTATGACTGTGAAGCATATCGATGCGTTAGTGATTGGCGCGGGCATCGCGGGGCTCTATCAGCTGTACCGACTAAGACAAGCGGGCTTGTCTGTACTGTGCGTGGATGCAGCACCCGACATCGGTGGCACCTGGCATTGGAACTGCTACCCCGGAGCGCGCTTAGATTCGCCGTCATATACCTATCAATATTGGTTTTCCGACGAGCTGCTCAACGAGTGGGAGTGGTCTGAGCGCTTTCCCGGACAGCCCGAAATCAAACGCTACCTCCAATATGTGGCCAACAAATTTGAGCTTTATCCCGATATTCAGCTCAACACCCGTATAAAGCGCGCCGCTTGGAATCCCGACAGTAATTCATGGCACATCACCAGTGAGGACGGCGAGGAGTGGCAAACCCAATTTTTCATCAGCTGCATGGGAATGCTATCGGCCCCGAACGCTCCAAAGTTTCCGGGGGCCGAACAGTTCAAAGGCCGGGTATTGCATACCGCACGCTGGCCGCAAGAGGGCATAGACCTTAGCGGCAAGCGCGTCGGCGTGGTGGGAGTTGGCGCTACCGGCATACAGGTGATACAGACCTTAGCGCCGGAGGTGGAAGAGCTCTACGTGTTCCAGCGAACGCCTCAGTACGCGGTAAAGATGAACAATTACAACATGGACAAAGACAAGTTAGATTACTGGCGATCACAGTACCCCAGCATGAAAAACACTCTGCATACAACCTTTGGCGGTTTTGAATGGGCGCTCCCGGAGGAAGGCTGGGCCGCAGCAATGACCCCCGAACAGCGTCGCGAAATTCTCGAGGAGGCATGGGCCGACGGCTCGCTGCGAATGTGGGTGGGGGTTTATCCCGAGATGCTTGCCGATGCCGACATCAACGCCGAGGCCTCCGAGTTCGTGCGTGAGAAGATTCGTGCGCGCATTGACGACCCAGCCATTGCTGATCAGGTCATTCCAAAAGAGTATGGTTTTGGCACCTATCGCGTGCCGTTAGAGACTGGCTACTACGACTCCTTTAACCGAGACAACGTCCACCTAGTCAATGTTAAAACAACGCCCATCGAGGGCTTCACCGAAAAGGGCCTGCAGGTGGGCGATCGGGAATACCCACTGGATGTTTTAATTTTTGCCACAGGTTTTGATGCCGGCACCGGCGCTCTCTCTAGGGTGGATGTTAGGGGCTTGGGGAACGAGTCCTTGAGCGAACTCTGGCAGCGGGACATTCGATCTACGTTGGGATTACAGGTACACGGCTTTCCCAACTTATTCACCGTTGCGGGGCCACTGGCCCCCTCCACCGCCTTCTGCAACATGACCACGTGCCTGCAGCAGCAAGTTGACTGGGTAACGGACGCCATTCTGTATTTGCGAGAACAGGGACTGAGCACCATGGAAGCGACGGCGGAGCGCGAGGAGGCTTGGGTGCAACACCACGATGAAGTTGCCAACATGACGCTCATCATGCAGACCAACAGCTGGTACACAGGGGCAAATATCGAAGGCAAACCCCGCCGCCTGCTGTCTTACATTGGCGGCGTGGGCACCTATCGCGAGCTGTGCGAAGAAGAGAAGCAGAGCCACTATGCAGGATTTACGCTGGCGTAATCACTAGTTTAAGTCAGAAAACATCGGAGACGATGCAGTCACGGGCGGCGGGCAACTTCGCCTAGCCTTGGGCCATGGCTGCACCTTTCTTTGCAGCAACCATGGCCATCACATTATCCTCCAGCACGCTTAACGGTACCGGACCGTGCTTCAGCACAGTGTCGTGGAACTCGCGAATATCAAACTGCTCCCCCAGTGCCGACTCTGCTTTCTGGCGCAACTCAAGAATTCGGATCTTACCGATCATGTAAGCAGTGGCCTGACCAGGCATCGCTATGTAACGTTCTATCGCCTTGGTGCAATCCCACTCGGCGTTGGGGGTATTCTCCACCAGGTACTGAATGGCATCCTCGCGACTCCAGCGTTTAGCGTGGAGCCCTGTGTCCACCACTAGACGAGCGGCGCGCCACAGCTCCATGGCCAACCGACCAAACTCCGAATAGGGGTCCTGATAGAAGCCCATTTCCTTGGCCAGATACTCAGAGTACAAACCCCAGCCTTCGGTAAACGCCGTAAACGACAAGTAGCGCTGAAAATCGGGTATACCTGTCAGCTCGGTGGTAACGGCGCGCTGTAAATGATGGCCGGGCACACCCTCGTGAAATGCCAAGGCCTCGACATCAGTTCTGGGCATCGCGCTCATGTCGTATAAATTGGCATAGTAAATACCCGGACGCGAACCGTCTTGAGCGGGACTTTGGTAGAACGCCTTGCCCGCGCTTCGCTCTCTAAAAGCCTCCACTCGCTTGACCACCAGCTCGGCCTCGGGCAGCAGGCCAAAGTACTCGGGGAGTTTGACAGCCATTGCATCAATGGCCGATCGCGCCGCCGTTAAGTATTGCTCTCGCCCCTCGTCGGTATTGGCATAACGTAAATCTTGGTTTTCACGGACGAAAACAAAAAACTCCTGCAGAGTCCCTTCAAAGCCGACCTGCCCCATGACCTGGCGCATCTCTTGGTGAATGCGCTCCACATTGGCAAGGCCTAGCTCATGAACCTGTTCTGCAGTTAGATCCGTGGTGGTGTACCACTGCAGCAAGGCCTGGTAGTACTCTGCGCCACGGTCAAAACGCCACACGCCATCCTCCCCGGGAGCCTCTTCGGCTTGTTTTTCCAAGGTGGCGATGAGCCGCCGATAGGCCGGCCGCAGGTTCTCAACGAGGCCATTGCGAGCAGCAGCTAGCAGCGTTGCTTTCTGGGCCGACTCGATCTCAAGGCTGTCTACCTTGGCCTTAAAGTCAGCCCAAATGGTGGAGTCTTCACCTGAATCATCAAAGGGCACCCCGGTGATGACGTTACCGGCGGCTTCAATCATTTGAGGGTACATCCAGTTCACCAGCAGCAGGCCCTTCTCGGCGCGAATATTCAGCTGCTCAATGACATTGTCAAAGTACTGGGACACGTTGTTAATACGCCCCACATAAGCCTCGGCATCCGCCACTGAAGCCACGCGATGCACATTAATGAGTGCGCTGGGAACTTGCGTATGAGGCCCTCCAAACTGATGAATAACGTAGCGCTCATGACGATAAGCATCCAACTGGGCTTCGCGCTGCTGGCTTTGCATAAAAAGCGCCTTTGACAGACGCGCTGACGCATCTAAGTTGCTGTCATCAAATTCGGCGATCGCCTCAAGATCAGACATCCGCAGCTGGGCAGTTTCATTCAGAAAATCTTCAGATAAGTTGTTCCAGCGATCTTTATGGGTTTCTCGACCGATGTAGCTTGCGGATAAGGGCGCTCGCTCTAGATTTCGGGCAAAGGTTTGATCAAAGAAAGATTCAAGCCGGTCCTGCTGTGTCTCGCCAACTGGCTGCTCGTCAGAAGCGGCACTCAAAACCTGCTCAGCTGGCGGGCCCTCCTTCGTAGTGGGCTCTGACTTGGAACAGGCACTGAGCAAGACCGTAGCGGCAACCGTAAAGACTGTCGCGAGTAACACTGCATGACGCTGGGACATGTATAACACTCCGATTGATTCTCACATTAACGCTCACAATATTGTAACTGATCAATATTCATATACTGTACATAAATACAGTATTATTGGCGGATGTCACTGTGGCTCTGTCTCCGTTTATCCAACCTTCCACTCGAGTGTTTATCGAGGGAGACTGAGCGCCCAACCGTTATTATTCAGCAGCAGCGTGTTGTCAGCTGTAACGATGTCGCCGCCAGTGCGGGTGTTACGCACAATCAAAGCACAGCAACGGTACACGCGTTATTGTCTGGTGAAGATCCCCTGCTGTTAGAGCGAGACATAAAACTCGAACAGCGCACGTTAGAGCGGTTAGCGACCTGGGCCTATAGCATTACCCCCACCCTGCAGGTCTGGTATTCGGACAGCCTACAGCTAGAAATTGGCAGCTGCCTGCGGCTACATGGGCAGCTACCTGAAATCACGGAGCGTTTGAAGCTCGCCATGCTGAGGCGGGGACTAACCGCTGCGCTGGCTGTGGCCCACAATCGACCCGCAGCGTGGCTGCTAACCCACCGCGGTGACGACTTAGCATTAGACCCTAGCGTACCTCTACTGCAACGCCTGGGCCCTCTGTCAATTGAACTCAGCCACTTTCATGATGAAGGCGCATTTACGGGTTCAATAGCACGACTCAAAAAAGCGGGCATTCATCATTTTAATCAGCTGCTATCGCTGCCCAATAGCGCCGTCGGCAAACGCTGCGGCAAAGCCTTTAGCCAGTGGTTAAGTCAGGTCAGCGCACATAGCGATGACGCTCACCGGGACTTCCAGCCCCCGCCGTACTTCTACGACGCCCTGTGGTTTGGTTTTGAGGTGCGCAACAGCAATGAGCTGGAGCCGGCTATGGCTCAGTTATTAGACGGTTTTTGTCGTTTTTTACGCACCACCCAACTCAGCGCTCAAGTCATTGAATGGCAGTTGCTACGCAATCAGGGTAAACCCCAACCCTTAATCGTTCGTTCAAGCGATAACAGCAGTGAACCTAGCTATTGGCTCACCCTATCCCGTCTCAAGCTCGAGGGCTTAACCATTGGTGAAGACATCGAGGGGTTAGCCCTGCAAGTGCAACAACTGACTGAATCCAATGCCGTCCCCGACGACTTATTCCAGCTCAAGCGCAGCAATGAGCCCCTGCATAACCTCACCGACCGACTTCGCTCTCGCTTGGGCTTGCTGGCGGTCAGTCAGCTGGCGCTCCGGGATGCGCACTTACCCGAGCACTCGCAACACCTAAGCTCTGATCCGCTCATGGCTAAATCGGAAACAGCAATCCCTAGCAGTCACAAGGCACAGCGACCGTTTTGGCTATTCGAACAACCCCAACCTGTGCATATGGAGGGGGGCCAATTAGTGTGGCAAGGACCACTAGAAATCATTTATGGACCCGAGCGCATAGAGGACAACTGGTGGCAGCAACCCATTAGTCGAGACTATTACATTGCCCAAGATGGTCAGGGGCAGCCTTTGTGGCTATTTCAGGACCGCCGCTCAAGGCGCTGGTACGTTCATGGCGTGCTGCCCTAGCTGGGCATGCAGCACATTATTGCTAGATTGTTACACTAATGTTGCAATTGCATGACTCTTATTATTTCAGTATTGTTTCAGTTGTGTGACAACTGAGGGGGTAGTGTCGCTCCTGCGTTCACCCTCACCAAGCCTCATCATCGAGTCTGGTAGCAGCGTTAAATGTGTATCGTGGTGTAACCGCTGTGAAGCGAAAGTGCGCTGTGAAGTGCCAGGAGAATGACATGAACAATATTAAGCATAAATTACTCGGCATCGGTCTCTTGGCCACTGCATCCCTATCTGCGAACGCTGCAGACGTGGTACCTATTCAATACATTAACTCCTTCGACGTACAAGCCAACCGTGTTGTCATGTCGGCAGAGGGCGCCAGCTGGAACGTCTTGCATCAGTGCGAGCTCTATGTTGAAGCCGCCCAAGAAGTTAAGGTTAGACCAGCCCACAAGACGCACCCATTACCCCATCGCATGAACCGATTGGGCGTTTGGGATTCGCTGGTCATTACCGTTGACGGGAAAAAGCATACCTGTCAAATCGAAGACATCCAGCGCGCACCAGCAACCTACGCAGCTAACTAATCAGCGCTCGGTTGCAACCATAAGCCATCATAACCGGGTCTCTTTAGGGGCCCGGTTCACTATTGCTACTGCTACTAACGGATGAATTCCCCGTTAAAACGCCTCGTCTGCCCAGATTAAATTCTCGACCTCAAATCCAAGCGCTCGAGCTCGATCAATGAATTGGGTCTTAAGCTCTTCACTCACCTGAGGCGTCCGTGCCAACAACCACAGGTAGTCGGTGTTGGGCCCAGAGACAAAGGCGTACTCGTAGTTCTCACCCAGCTGAAACACAACATAACTACCGTAAAAAGGCCCAAAGAAGGAGACCTTGAGGTGTGCCAGGTCATCACCGGCAACAAATTTAGCTCGACCCTCCGCCGAATCACGTTCCCCAGTCTTCTGATTGGTGCCACTATTGAGCACCCGAATATCACCATCGTCACGCAGACTGTACTCCGCAGTGATCTGGGTTAATCCCCGCTCGAAACTGTGATCAAGCCGGGCAACCTCATGCCACGTGCCCAGGTAGCGGGTCTTATCGAAACCTGACACCGGCTCTACCCCATCGGGCACACCGGTGCAGCCCGCTAGCAAGACCAATAAAATCAAAGATAGCGACGCGAGCCAGCGTCGCTGGTAATCTGCTACGGTGCCGCCTGTTGCTGCAAACGAACTACTCATAAATCTCCCTCAGATGGCTGACTTCAGATCAATGTCAATGCGCTACCTTACTTTTGTCTTTCGTCTGATCATAGCTACTACCCAGACCTCTACCTTGCTAGCGCTGCTTGGGCTAGTTGGGTTGGCTCAGTCTACACTGGCCGGCGAGTTTCAGGTGGTCGATAAACACGGCACGCCGGTGCCCAATGCCATTGTTCTTATGGCAGGCATTTCCAGTAGTACCACCACTGAGGCGGTTATCGACCAGGTGGGCAAACGCTTCACGCCCTATGTATCCACCATCGCACCGGGCACCTGGGTTCGCTTCCCCAACAGCGATAACACTCGCCACAGCGTCTACTCTTTCTCAGACGCAAAGACCTTCGAGCTAAAACTCTATCACGCCAATGATGCCGAACCCGTGCTGTTCGAGCGTGCCGGCCTGGTCGCCTTGGGATGTAATGTGCACGATCACATGAAGGCGTATATCTTGGTAACAGATCAGCCTACCGAAATCAGCGATGCTACCGGGCAGGTCGTGCTGCCAG
>Ga0182090_1697212_pt1 | contig 15883 bp, 9 predicted proteins | sample 041ome_24_FD_127767 | JGI IMG/M metagenome (GOLD analysis project Ga0182090, IMG submission 127767) | Metatranscriptome of coastal salt marsh microbial communities from the Groves Creek Marsh, Georgia, USA - 041408BS metaT (Metagenome... | ecosystem: Environmental > Aquatic > Marine > Intertidal... | reverse complement strand
TTTTTTTTCTTTCCTTTTAAAAGCTTTTTCGGAGCGTTTTTTTTTGACCAATATGAAACCCTAAAATTACGTCTTTTTGAACATTCTTGAGCCCACGGCGATCGCTTTTTGCGTTTTACTCTCGACAACTGCGCGCACGCACGCACACGCGAAGAAACAGCGAGAGAGAGACCAAAAAGGAAAACGTCCCGACGTATCAATAGAATACGCGCACCACGCGATACGAATATAATCTTTTAAAAAAATGGAGCAAGTATTCCCAGAAGCTTTGCAAACTTTAAAAACCGCCGACCCTTTCATCTACAACCTCATCCAAAAAGAAAAGTTGAGGCAAATCAAAGGCATCGAACTCATCGCGTCGGAGAACTTCACGTCCATGCCGGTGATGGAAGCGCTCGGTTCGTGCTGCACGAACAAGTATTCGGAGGGGCAGCCGAACGCGAGATATTACGGCGGTAACGAAAACATCGATTTGATCGAGATGGAGTGTCAAGAGAGAGCGTTGAAAGCGTACGGGTTGGACAAAAACGAGTGGGGGGTGAACGTGCAGCCGTATTCCGGGTCGCCGGCGAACATGGCCGTGTACGTGGCGTTGTTGCAACCGCACGATAGAATTATGGGTTTGGATTTACCGTCTGGTGGACACTTGACGCACGGGTATTACACCGCGCACGGGAAGAAGATCTCCGCAACGTCGATTTTCTTCGAGAGTTTACCGTACAAGGTGAACTACGAAACCGGTTACATCGATTACGATAAGTTGGAGGAAAAAGCGATGGATTTTCGACCGAAGATGTTGATTTGTGGGGGAAGTGCGTACCCGAGAGATTGGGATTACAAGAGATTCCGGGAGATTGCCGACAAGTGCGGGGCTATGTTGATGATGGATATGGCACACATTAGCGGTTTGGTCGCGGCCAAGGAACAAGCGTCGCCGTTTGAGTATTGCGACGTGGTGACGACGACGACGCACAAATCTTTGAGAGGTCCGAGAGCGGGCATGATTTTCTTTCGAAGAGACGAGAGAGCATTCGAAGGGAAGATTAACAATGCCGTGTTCCCGAGTTTGCAAGGCGGGCCGCACAACCACCAAATCGCTGCGTTGTGCGTCGCGTTGAAGCACGCGCAAACCGACGAATTCAAAAAGTATCAAGTGCAAACGAAGAAAAACGCGGACGCGTTGGCGAAGAAATTGATCGAATTGGGATATTCCATGGTTACCGGTGGTACCGAGAACCATTTGGTGTTGTGGGATTTGAGACCGAACGGATTGACCGGATCCAAGATGGAATACATCTGCGATGCTGTGCACATCACGCTGAACAAGAACGCGGTGTTTGGCGACGCGAGCGCTTTGACGCCGGGTGGATGCCGCATTGGTGCGCCGGCGATGACCAGTCGTGGTTTAGTGGAGAAAGACTTCGAACAAATCGCCGTATTCTTGGACGAAGCCGCGAAAATTGGTTTGAAAGCGCAAGAAACGCACGGAAAGAAGTTGGTAGACTGGAAGAAGGGCATCGACGGCAGCAAAGAAGTCGCAGAGTTGAAAGAAAAGGTCGAAGCCTTCGCCGAGGCCTTCGCTATGCCCGGTTTTACCCGAGACAGCGTCGATATGTAAGTAGAGTAAGTAAGTGAGGAAAATTGAACGAGAAAGAAAAGCGTTTTGTCTCCGTTTGGGTAGAAAGATAGATCGAACCACTCCACTTCGAGAGAAAAAGACGCGACAGAGTCATTTAAGTTATTACACCACATTAAGATACATTTTTTAACACATAAAATCATTCAACTATACGTACATTTAAATTACAAATACATTTATTACAGGTTGGTACAAAAGTATATAGTTTCGTCGTCGGCTTCGAATGCGTGCGCCCGCGGTTTTCCTCAGGAGCAACAGCCAAATTTTACACGATTACATCCGTGCCCGCCGCGCTCGTCCTCAACACGCTCGTATCTAACCTCCCTCCTTTTGAATCTCGAAACCTATTTACCGGCGCATTCTTCGGCGTCGGCGACAATTTCGCTTTATTCATGTTCGCATTCTTCGCGTTCGCCCCTCTTCTTTCCATCACCTCCGCGACGATGTAGAACACGAACCCACCCAATAAAAGTATGATGAAAACGACGACGACGATGGTTTGTCGCTCCTGAAGCTTCATATCTTTCGAAGAGTCCGGGTGGAAGTACGATTCCAGAGTCTCCGTGGTGCTGTCGATGCCCATTTTTGCGCCGAAAGGAGTTCGTTTTCGCACGGGGGCGGGCGTTTTGGAAGTGAGGCAAATGCGAATTGGACACACCGAGAGAAGATATTTTTTTCCATGGAAAGGAGGGGGAAAGCAACAACTCCCGAGAGCGCATCATCAACGGAAAAAGAATGATAGAGATTAAAAGTCATCTAAATCGTCAATTTCTTCGTCCGTATCGACGCCAGATCCGTAATCGTGTTCGTCCGTTTCGTCGCGCTCGTATTCGAGCAAGTTTTTGAGCTTCTCGCCGTGACCTTGTCCGCTTCTGCCTCGCAAACCGCCGGCGTCGCGAGGGAGCGTGCGCCGGAAGGTATCATTTGTTGTTGTTGTTGTTGTTCCTTCGTGTTCGTACGCGAGCTTAACGTTGCGTTTGGCGTCGCGTTCGCGTTGGTTTCCGTTCGACGCGTGCGTGTCTATGCCTAAATTGAACGTAGAAAACTTGTTGAGCTTGTCCGTCAATTTCGCCGCGCGAGCGCGCTCGCGCGCTTTTTGGATGTCCTTTTCGTTCCGCAACGCGTCGTCTATGGAGGTGTATTCCAGAGCAATGCACGGCGTTGTAGAACTGCTATCGGGGACCTTTACGAATCGTACCACGTCTGTCTCTCTCGTCTTTCTCGTCGCGCCTCGTCTCGCTTCTACGGTGAGGAGCGTTTTTCTATTCCTCCTATCGTTGCCGCCATTCCCTCCTTGTTGGGGATTTTGCCTATAAATCGTCATCGCGCACGAACAACTCGCATCGTTCGCGAGCACTTCGCACGCGCTACTTCGCGCGCTTCGCCGCCCTCTATTTCTACCACTACTCGCGTTACCACTATATCTCGCCGAAGACGTTCGTTCTCTCACCACCACCCCTCTCGTTCGCGACATCCTCTGCACCTCTCGCACGAACCGAACGACGCTCCGTTCGCCGTGTATAAAACTCACGCACGAAACGTCGTCCAAAAACACCACCACGCGATGCACCGAATCGTTCGACGCGTACCCAAATATCCCAGATCGGATGCTGCTGCTGTTCTTTTGATGACCCGCCGCATCCGGCTCTTTCGCTTCCCGCTTTCCTTCTTCCATCGTCGTCGCGGGTTGTCGTCGTTTGTCCAAAATCTCCCCTAATTTCCCCAACAGCGCATCCAAAGGTTTCTCCGTCGCGTCGAACGCGCCAAACGCGTTCGCATCGAGCACCAAAACGCCTCCTCTCTCTTCTTTCCCAAAATCATCACCACCGTCGCTCCTCCCGTTTAACAACGCGTCGGTAATTAGTCTCTCGTCCATCGTGAATCGCACCAAGATGACGACGACGGACGACATTGACGACGACATTGACGACGACGAGAAGCGCCGTCGCGAACGCGTCGTTCGCTCGACCAAATCCAAAAAGACTCGGTCCGAACCCCCAAAGTTATTGTCGTTGCTGTTGTCGTGCACCAGCGCGTCCGCGAACGCGCACACCGGCGCGACGTCTTCCGCGTTTCTCACCGCCTCGTCGAGTGTTTTTATCGCTCGACGCATGTGATGTGATATCGCTTTGGAGTATGCGTTAGTAGTTGGGGAAAATTTGGGGAAAAAGCGGCACAAAAAGGGAGACAAAAACCACGCGCGCGATATGTCTTCTTTGTCGTCGCTCTTTCGTTCCTCCTCTCTCTCTTCTTCTCGAAGGTTCTTCGCGTCTTCTCGTCGTCGAGCAACAAAGAACGACTCCGAGAAGAAGAAGAAGAAGAAGACGAACGCGAAGAGCGAGGAGGAGGACGACGACGCGCAGAAGCGGAAGAATCCAGACTTGTACCGCGCCGGCGGCTTCGAAGAGAGATGGGAAAAAGAAGAAGAAGAAACAGAAGCGCAGAGGAAGAGGAGGCAGAGCGCGAGAAAGAAACCAGACGTGCTCGCACCAGCCGGCGGGTGGCCGCAACTCGAAGCCGCGGTGCGGAACGGCGCGAATTGCGTGTATTTCGGCTTGGAATTGTTGAACGCTCGCGCTCGAGCGAATAACTTTACCATCGAGGAACTTCCGAGAGTGATGAAGTATTTGCGCGAGCGCGGGGTGAAAGGGTACGTGACGATGAACGTGTTGATATTCGACGACGAGATGAGCGAGTGCGAAAGGCTGATACGCGCGTGCGCGAAGAATGGGGTTGATGCGATGATAGTGCAAGACGTTGGCGCGGCGAGGTTGGTGAAACGCGTGGCGCCGAATATGGCGGTGCACGGGTCGACGCAGATGTCTATTACGGACGCGAACGGAGCGTTGTTCGCGAAGGAGATTGGGTGCGAGAGGGTCGTCGTTGGGAGAGAATTGTCGATTAGCGAGATAAAAACGGTGGTGGAGAGGTCACCGGAGACGACGGTGGAGGCGTTTACGCACGGCGCGTTGTGCGTGAGTTATTCCGGGCAATGCTTTTCGAGCGAAGCTTGGGGAGGGAGGTCCGCGAATCGAGGCCAGTGCGCGCAAGCGTGTCGAATGCCGTACGGGTTTGTAGTAAATGGGGAAATTAAAGCGATGGGTGACGAGAAATATCTCTTATCACCGCAGGATTTAATGGCGGTTGATTTAGTTCCGCAGCTCATCGACGCCGGCGTGTCGTGCTTCAAAATCGAAGGGCGATTGAAAGGCGAAGAGTACGTCGGTTTGACCACTGCGGCGTATCGACGAGCGGTGGATTTAGCGTGGGAGAATAGAAACGTGTCCAAAAAAGAGCTGCTGACGGACGAATCGAGATTAGAGCTGCGACAGGTGTTTGCTCGCGCGCAAGACGAACACTTTGACGGTTTAACGACTGGTTTTTTAGAAGGCACTCGACATCAAACGATTGTGAGAGGGCGGAATCCTAGACATCGAGGCGTGTTTGCCGGGCGAGTAGTTGAAGTAGACGCAAAGAACGAACGAGTGACTATACAAACATCATCATCATCAGTATCGACGAATAACGATGGAAACGACGATAATTCATCCATCGGTGGCGTTTTAAAGCGCGGTTTCGGCGTCGTGTTTGACGACGGCACGCCGGAGCTCGACGAGCAAGGCGGATTCATTTATGAAATCTTCGACGAAAGAGGCAGTTACGTGGATTCGAGTGAATTATGTTCGAGCGACTTTGTGACTTTAGCGTTCGCGAGGAATTCTATCGATTATCGGAAAATCCGGCCCGGCAATATCGTGTGGCGAACGTCGACGACGTCTGGCGAGAAGAAGGAGCAACATCGCAAAAAGGAGAAGAGCGAAGAGGTACTGGCAAAGACATCGTCATCCGCATCGATGAGCGCGGATGGGCGCGAGAACGTCGTTTGCATAGTATCCGGAGCGCTTGGCATGCCTTTGAAAATTGCACTGTACGATACGTTGGGGAACGTCGGGGAAGCGATGACGTCCGTGCATATTTCAGAGGCTGAGAAACGCCCGATTGACTTTCAATCAATCGCGAAAGCGATTGGAGAATTAGGAGGAACACCATTTTTTCTCGACGCCGGAGAGAACATCGACTGTACGAAACTCTTCTCGGCGAAAGATGGTGATGCAAAAAACAACATCTTCGTTCCAGCCGGTGAAATTAAGAAAGCGCGAAGAGATGCAGTCGAAATGTTGTTGGAGAAACGGCGCAACATGGGTGCGGTAAAAGCGGAAGCGATGGCGAGCGATGACGTGAGCGTTTCAGACGAAATGTACAAGAGTGAAATAGAAAAATGGTGGGGTGTGCCGACGGAAAGTAACGTGCCAAAAAGGAAAAAGAATGATCCGACGACGAAACCCCCGTCACCAGACGAAACTAAACTTACCGTCTTGTGTCGAACGATGGAGCAAGTTGAGACGTGTTGCGCATTTGATTTCTTGGACGAAATTCAAGCGGATTTCTTGGAAGTTCACGGATTACGCGACGCGGTCAAGAAAATCCAAGAGGCTGGTAAAAAAGCCGTTGTCGCGACTCCGCGCGTGTTGAAACCGGACGAGGAAAAATTATGGCGTTTTTACTTGAGCTTAAACGCAGATTCTCTTTTAGTCCGGTCAGCTGGTTTACTTCGCAAGCTGAACGAGTTGATTTCAGAGCACCCGGAAGAAGGTAAAACTTACCCGAGACTTCGCGGTGATTTCAGCTTGAACGCTGCAAATATCCTCACAACATCTACGTTTTTAGATGCGTTCAACTTGGAGCGTTTGGCGTTGACGCACGACCTGAACGCGCGCCAAATCCGCAACCTCGCTGCAGCCTTACCTCCGGAAACCGCCTCCTCGAAAATCGAAATTATTCTTCATTGCCACCTCCCGATTTTCCACACGGAGCACTGCGTCTTTTGTCGTTTCCTCTCCGATGGTAACAGTTATAAAGATTGCGGCCATCCTTGCGAAACCAACGACGCGAGATTGCGCGACTCCAACGGCAAAGACCATCTCGTTCTGGCAGATATGGGCTGTCGCAACACCGTCTTCAACGCCGAAGCGCAATCCGGCGCCATGTTTGTCCAAGATTGGATCAACATCGGAAACATAAAAAACTACCGGATCGAACTCGTAGACACGGACAAAAACGAGACTGTTCTACTCTTAAACACGTACAATAAACTGTTGAGAGGAGAAATATCCTCTCGAGACGCGTACGACGCGCTGAGGAAGGTCAAAGACAAAAACGGAAACGTGCAAGGATGCAATGTCGGTTCTTTCGCCGTGAGAGAGGAGAAGAGCAGGGAAGGGATGAAGAAAACCGCGGCGGAGATCAAGTTGAAGAAGAAAAAGAAGAGCAAAGATTCGAAACCATCGTCTTCGGTGCTGAGGTGAGAGGGGAGGGGGAGAGATTGTAAGCGCTTTCGCTTTTTCTGGCTCTCTCTTTCTCAAAAAGTTGTTTGCTGTGTGTATTTTTAGTTGTAATTTAGAAACGTCACAAATTTCGAGCAGAGTTCACGCACGTCACACATCCAAACCCCTCGGAGATAAACGAAAGTAACAACACGAACAGATTCTAAGATGCACTCCGTCGCCAGACAACTCGCCATTCGCGTCGCCACGTCTTACTCATCCTCTTCTTCCTCTTCGCGCGGAAGAGTCGTCTTTTCCAGCGCGAAAGCATCGTCGGCCAAAAGGGCATTCGTCTCATCGACGACGCTTCGCGCGTCGTCGTCGTCGTCGTCAGGAAAGAACGAAAACGACAACACGGACGAATCGAAACCGCAGAACGAACTGATTGAAGCCCTCGATAAAATCGCGCAGAGAGAAAATTTGATGAAGAAGAACAAGAGGAAACAGCCGGATATTATCGTGAAAAATGCGGTACCGCCGCCGGGGTCTGCTGGGGGCGGTATCGGATCGAATACCGTCATGGGACCCGGTACGTCGGAGGAGTGGCGCGAGTTAGACGAGAAAGTGAACACGTACCCATCCGAGCGAAAATTCCAAGCGATTGGGATTAACTCTCCGAATTTTGTTCAAGATATGGTGAAACTCGTGGAAGATACGCTGGGCGACGGGAGGAAAGTGCACCCGGAAAACGTTACAAGTAACTTGAGTAAAAACGGGAAGTATTGCAGCGCGAACATGACTGTGGTTTTGTTGAACGGAGAAGAAGTGATTAATATCATGGCAAAATTGAAAGCGGATGAGAGAGTGAAGTGGTATTTGTGATCGATTGATACTCTTTATTTATCTATCTCACCATTTGCCTATGAGTTGTCTAAAAATTGCGAGAGAGTTGTTATGCTGATCATCAAATCAATTGTATATTTATTACACAGCGTTCGCGAATTTACCCAACGCCCACAACGGGAAAATGTTCTTGTAGTTTGCGTACGTAATCATGCAGTTATTATTGAAAACGCCCATGATATTTTCCTGCGGAAAATCGCCATCTGGGAGTTGCTTTTTGAGCAAACACGCGGCAGCTTTACGCAACGGCGCGGCGTCTCTCTTCTCTTGGCCAGTGGCGAGTAAAGCGAGCATAGCCCACGAAGTGTTGACGCAATGCGCGAACTCAGTTTTACCATCTTTTTCGTAGAGTTGATGATAGACTTTCTTTTCGCACGAGAGGTAGCTTTCGCCCCATCCACCGGTGGATTCTTGTTGCTTGGAGAGTAAAAAATCCACCGCTTTGCGCAAGTGCGAGCACGTCTCGTACGTTGATCCGGTGGCAATCAAACCTAACACACCAAACCACGTGCCGTAGGTAAAACAAATTGCCCACGAACCGTACCAACTCCCGTCTTCCTTTTGAATGCTCTTCAAAAAGTTTCTTCCGCTTTCGCGCGCTTTTTCGATGCGGGGTACAATCGGATGGTCCGGAAACCGTTTCGCAAACTTGGAAATCGCTTGGATTGATGCCGACGAGCACTCCACGTAGGGATAATCAATCATGATGTCTCCGAAAGTTTCTGCCGGGTTTAAAATTTCGACCCACTTGCCAGCTCGAGTGTTTTCATAAGTTGCCCACCCGCCGCTGCCTTGCGGCTTGAACCCGAGTTTTTGCGTGTTTTGATAACTCAAAATAACATTCACGCAATCCGCTAATCGATCGACGTCTATTTTATTTCTAGGGTCAATTTTAATCAAACCTTGATCTTCCATATCCATCAACGATAACGCGGCTTTTAAACCTTCGCTGGAACAGTCGGAAATGGGCCATCCGTGGTCTCTCGTGCTAAACGGCCACGCGCCTTTCGAGATGTGTCGGTAATATTTTTTCAGTTCCGGCGCGTCGTCTCTGACTTGGCTATCGTCGATGTACTTAGCGGCATCGCTCAAACATGCGCTAAAGTCTTTCGCTAATCCAGTCGCTTCAATCGCTTGGACCGCAAACGCGCAATCCCAAAGTTGACTGCCATTGTATCCTTGCATTTTCATGCCATCTTCAGCAACCCACAAATAGTCCCAAAATCGAGGCATGTGTTTCTCCACGCCATCCACGTCGCCGCTAAAGTATCTGCACAAGCAGTTAAACACTTTGTTCACCGGACCAATGTCCACGTATCGAGTGTTTTCATCTTCGTACACCACGTGCTTCAGCGCCTCTCTGTTCGCCCATTTGCGCAAAGGGGAACGGAGTAAAATAGGTTCGACTTTTGAAAGCGCACCCCACAACACGTCCTGCAACATCGGATGCGGGTAATACAAGTCCTCGCTCGCGCATTCGTTCCTCGCTTTGTTCCAGTTAATCGTATCGTACTCTTGGCAATACAATTCCGACTTCAACGCTTCACTGACCGGGTTCTCGGCTTCGATTCGCGCGCGTTTGCCGTACAAATACGACATCGGTAAATATACCATCCTACAGTGACACCAATATCTACCCGGGTGCGCTGGAAACCAATACGGAAGTAACCAACACTCCGGAGGAATTGGATTCAAACCCTTCCACTCGTAACATCCCAACATCGCTAACCAAAACTTACCCCAACTCGGTGTTTTCGTCGCTCCGCCTCTGGCTTTAATCCATTCCTGCATTTTCCGCAACGTTTCCGAAGATTCCAGCTCTTCGCCTAAACATCTCAACGCGACGTACGTCAATACCGATCCAAACATCGTCGAGTGACCTTCGATGTGCAAACCTACGCCACCGTCTTCGTTGACGTGATTCTCCAAGTACCTTTTCATTTCCACTTTCACGTGCGTCGGCAACATCTCTTTCTCCTTCTTCATGATTTTCATCGCAATGATAAAACCAGGCATGAGAAACATCGGACCTCCGTAGTCAGAAGGCCAGTGTCCGTCCGGATGTTGCTGCCCTTGGTAATACTCCACGCCCGCTCTGAGCGCCCGCTTCGTTTCCTTCTCGACGCAGTTTTCGTCCACGGCCACATCCGCGCTCGGCGGCGTCGTTTTCATTTCTCTCTTCCTCTCTTTCCGTCGCGCATCGAACGCGTCTCTCATGAACGCATCTTTACTGTGCTTCTGGACGAATCTGTTCTCTCGAAACTGTTTCCGTCGTTCGTCTTGCTTCTGGACATCCTCCTCGGAAGCGTTCGGATCGAATGTCCACGTTTGCCGACCAACGTGTGCGTTCAACGTGTGGAGTTTGTTCTCGGGATCCAAGTTTGCCTCCGAACAGACCAGCTTCCACATTTTTTCAACGCTCCGAGGATTGTTTTGTCGTCGTTAGTCGATGATTCGCTGCGCTTCTTTCTTTCTCACTCACTCTCTCTTTTTCTCTCGCGTATGCCGTCGTGTTGCGAGAGCGCGTTTCGATTGCGAAAAGTGGGAAATTTGTGTTCTCCTTCTCTTTCCTCTGAACTCCCCGCTCTCGGCCCGAGGCACCGCGACGCGTCTATTCGGTGCCTGGTCCGTTCTCGAGTGTGGCAAAAAGTAAGACGCGACTCTTTGTGTGCGCTCTTTTCTTTGCGATATTCTCTCTCTCTCTCTCTCTCCGAAGTGGAAGCTTCTTTGTGCGGAAGTGGGGCGGTCAAAGAGAGGCACGGGGGAGCAGGAGAGGAAGGCGCTTTGGATTTCAATTGGTTTAGGGTTTTTGTCTGAATTCGTGGCTCAGAAGCCGAGACCACAAAAAAAATTCGTAACTGTCTTGTGAATTTTTCTTCAAAAGAAGAAAACGAAAAGCAACGCACAAACGCGAACGCGCAATCGCCTTTTTCTTCTATCGAGCAGACGCAAATGTCATCTTCTCTCGCGTTTCAAGCGTCGGCGTTGTCCGCGCGGAGCGCGGTGAGACGCGGTAGTCGCGCGGTACGAGATTTCTTGTCGATTTTATTTTTTTGTATTCCGTTCTTTCCGCGTAAAGTTTTGTTCGCGGATATTTTAAATGCGAGTTTTCGCGCGCGAGATTGACCGCATCAGCTGCGGTCGAACGTAGAATTTGACTTTGGTTTTGCGCGGTGAATGCATGGAAGCGTAAAACGCGCTCGACTCGCGCGACGGTGAAGCTTCGCGAGTGGTTGCACTCGCGCGTGAATTTCGCACGTATATCCATTAATCTTTTTATTACTCAAACTGACTTTTATCACTCTCTTCTCCCCTCGTTCAAATATCCAAAACAGACGCGCGCTCAGCAGCAACAACAAAGGCAACGGGTCACCGCGTCTTCTGCCTCCCGCGCTTTTGGTCGTCGTCAATCTTCGGTCGTCGTGAAAGGCGCGGAAGATGACGTCGATCTCGACGATCTCGCGCAAGCGATTGAGGAACTCGCCAAGGAGAACGAGAAGCTTCGCATGAGTTTGGAAGAGGAGGAAGCGGTCGAGCCTACCATGGCCGCGACGGCGGTGGCAACGGCGCCAAAGCCGGCCGCCGCCGCCGCCGCTGATGTCACGCCGGCTAAACCAGCTGCATCTGGAGCCGTTTCCGCGTTTGGCGTCCCGGAATTGAACGAGGATCCGAAGAGACACCGAGGCTTCAAGTTCCCGCCGTTGGAAGGGGACGGTTTCGGCGTCTGCGCGTTGGACGGTACGTTGGCAAACCACAAAGGCCACTTGGGTCACAGGTGGGATAAGTTCAGAAATTTGAGGCAAGCGATCGAAGACAACGAAGAAGGAGGGATTGAAGGTTTCTCCCGAGGCTACGAAAAGATGGGTTTCACCAGAAACGAGGAGACCGGAGAGATTACGTACAGAGAGTGGGCTCCGAGTGCAAAAGCGGCGTGCTTGTTCGGTGACTTCAACAACTGGGCCACCGACGCGAACGGAGTTTGGATGACTAAGAACGATTTTGGCGTGTTTGAAGTGACCGTTCCACCGAATGCGGACGGGTCGCCGGGTATCCCGCACGGTTCGAGAGTCAAGATTCACTTGGAAACGCAAGACGGCTCGTGGGTCGACAAGATTCCGGCGTGGATTAAGTTCGCCGTGCAAGCCCCGGGTAATATCCCGTTCGATGGTATCTACTACGATCCGCCAAAGGAAGAGCAATACGAAATGAAATGGGCGAGACCGGACGCACCGGAGGAGTTGAGAATTTACGAAGCGCACGTCGGTATGTCCTCGAGAGAGCCGAAAATTAACTCCTACATCGCATTTGCAGATGAAGTTTTGCCTAGAATTAAAAACTTAGGGTACAACGCGGTTCAATTGATGGCGATTCAAGAACACGCGTATTATGCTTCTTTTGGCTACCACGTGACGAACTTCTTCGGCGTTTCCTCTCGATGCGGTACGCCGGACGAGTTGAAGTATTTGGTCGACAAAGCGCACTCCATGGGCATTGCTGTTTTGATGGATTTGGTTCACTCGCACTCTTCTTCGAACGTTACGGATGGTATCAACATGTTCGATGGCTCCGATGGCCAATACTTCCACAGCGGTCCGCAAGGTTACCATTGGATGTGGGATTCTCGATGCTTCAACTACGGCGAGTGGGAAGTCTTGAGATTTTTGTTGTCCAACTTGAGATACTGGATGGAAGAGTTCAAATTTGACGGTTTCCGTTTCGATGGCGTCACGTCTATGATGTACAAACACCACGGTTTACAAGTTGCATTTACGGGTAACTACGACGAATACTTCGGCATGGCCACGGATGTGGATGCCATGGTGTACTTGGCATTGGCGAACGACATGTTGCACACGTTGTACGATGGTAAGGTGACGACCATCGCAGAAGATGTCTCCGGTATGCCAACGTTGTGTCGTCCGGTGCAAGAAGGTGGTGTCGGTTTCGATTACCGCTTGCAAATGGCCATCGCGGATAAATGGGTCGAAGTCTTGTCCGAATGGGGTGCGGATGAAAACTGGGAAATGGGCAACTTGGTATTTACCATGGAGAACCGCCGATACGGCGAGAAGTGCATCTCGTACGCGGAATCGCACGATCAAGCGTTGGTCGGGGATAAAACGACGGCGTTTTGGCTCATGGACGCGGAAATGTACACGAACATGTCCACGTTATCGCCGGATTCCCCGGTCGTTACGAGAGGTATCGCTTTGCACAAGTTGATTCGCCAGTTCACCATGGGTTTGGGCGGCGAAGGCTACTTGAACTTTATGGGCAACGAGTTTGGCCACCCGGAGTGGATTGATTTCCCCAGAGGCGACCGCGTGGAAGCCTCGACAGGTGAATTCATCCCGGGTAACGGCAACTCCTACCACCTGTGCCGCAGACGCTTCGATTTGCCCGAAACGGACCACTTGAGATACAAATATTTGGAAGCGTTTGATGCGAAGATGAACCGCGTCGCTGGTTTCTTCAAGTACATGGCGAGTGATCACCAATACACGAGCTTGAAAGACGACGGCGACAAGATGATTGCGTTCGAAAGAGGCGACTGCGTGTTCGTCTTCAACTGGCACCCGTACAACTCGTACTCGGACTACCGCATCGGATGCAAGAAAGCGGGCAAGTACAAGTTGGTGTTGAGTTCAGACAACCCTGAGTTTGGCGGTTACGACAACTTGTCCACGCACCACGACAACAGGTACTTCGCAGACTCCACCGCGCACAACGGTCGTCCGGCGAGTTTCCAAGCGTATATTCCGTCTAGAACCGTTGCCGTTTTCGCTTTGGAAGAAGACGTTGAAAGAGTCGGGTACACGTACGGCGAAGAGTATGTTTCCAGAGTCGTCGAAGTCTCTAACGAGCACGTATAAAAAAACAGTAGAAACACATACACATTCGCAAACAAACAGCGCGGCAAAAATATACTTTTATTGACAAAAGGGACTAATATATTGTTGTAATAATTGATATCACTCACATCTATACTTCTAAAATGAGGATATTTTCGTCTCACTTGACCTCTCCTCCATCTTTTTCTACCATGCTATCCTTCGCCGCTTTTTTCTGCCAACACGCGTTCGAAATCTTCCTCACGATCCCCATGTAAAACGCTCCTTTGTTCTTCACTTCTTTCTTGTTCTTATTCGTCGTAAACTTTCGAATTTCATTCGCGGCTTTTTCGCACACATCCCTCGGAAGCAAACCCAAAAACGACTTCAGTCGATCATCGAAATCGCTCTCTCTAAGTGTCCCTTCGCTATTCTCGCACACGTGCTTAATCACAACTTCCACGTCGTCTGGCGCAGTCAAAACCTTCAAGCCTTCTCTCTTCGTTTTTCCTTCCTCTTTCGTATTCACTTCTTTCCCTTCCTCCTTCTTAGCGCGTCTCACCGATTTCGGTTCCTGATACGTCTTGCGCTCGCATCTCTCCACCGTCACCGGTCTGCCTCTGAACAGAGTGTCGTGCAACTTCATCGCTTTCTTCGCCGCTTTTGCCGTGGTGAAGTCCACAAACGCGAACCCTTTAAATTTCTTCTGCTTCCCCGGCGTCCCTTCGCCGTCGCCTCCCGCCATCCGAATTTGCCCAATATCTCTTCCACATCCTTGTCTGTTCAAGTTTGCTTTCAACCACGGCTCGATGTCTTTCGCCTTCGTATCGAACGGCATTTGGCCGAAAAACAGCGTGTGGATTTCTCGCTTATTCGTCGTCGCGTTCTTTTTCTCGTCCTTACTCTCTGCGTCTCTCTTCTTCTTCTCTCCTTTTTCCTCTTTCTTAGTTCGTTTCCGCTCTTCGCCGCCGTCACTCGCGCCATCATCGTCTCTCTCTCGTTTCTTCTTTTCCTTCTTCTGCTTCTTTTCTTTCTTGTGCTTCTCTTTGGATTTTTCCTCGAGAAGCTCTTCGAACTCGTTCATTGCTTTTTTTCCCTTCCCTCTCTCTTTGGTAGATCGGCGGTGTGCGTGTGTGCGCGTGAAGCCGAGAGTGCTGCGCGCTTTTTTTATAACGTGACTTGCGGAGTGACTTGACGAGATTTCCCAAAAAACTTGTGGGGTACGTAATAATAAAAACTGGTATTATACGTATTGCAAAAAAAGAAACTCTCTCTACATAGAACTCTCATCGAACTTCGACGCCGTTTTCCCTTAAGCTCGTCAAAAGCGTCTCGAGTTTTCCTCCGAATCGTCTCCTCTTCGGGGCAAAACTGCTCCTCTTGCCGGTTCTCCCGCTGTATTTCTCGTCGTTTTTGTTGCCGTTGGCGTTTACGCCTGGGAAGTTGATGGCGTCGAGCTGGATTTTCTTCAGTCGTTCGGCTAAGAGTTGACCGATACGTTTACACGCGCGTTTATCCGACGTCGAGACGGACGTCCACGTCGTCGTCCTCGCGCGGCGTTCGCTATCGTCGCTAGTAGTGCTAGTTGTTGCGGTGTTATCTTCTTTTTCTTCGTGTTGTTGTTGTTGTTGTTGTTGTTGTTGTTGTTTTTGTTGCTCCTCCTGTCCTCCTCTTCCTCCTTCTTCTCTTACTCCTCCTCCCCATCTCTTCTTGATCCTCTCCTCTAAAGTGCTCGCCGAGGCGACGATGTGCCCATCCGAGGGCCGAATGACTCGGCCAACCACGTGGCGATTGCTAAAGAACACCTGCAAACGATGCGCGAGTTGTTTCGTCGAAGTGGACGACGGCGATGCGGTCATTTTTTGCTCTCTTTTCTCTCTCTCTCTCTCTTTGTGTTTTATGCGCGTATCCCGTTTTTCAACTCGGACGCTTTGGAATGCGTTTTGAACACTTCGCGTCTCTCTCTCTCTCTTTATCGTTTTCGCGCTCGTGAATGTGCACAAAATCTGCGCGCTTTTCTCTCTCTCTCTCTCTCTCTCGTACTTTGTGTACTGACGAGGAAATCTCTCCCCAGTTCACGCCCCAAGAAAAACAATATTTAGGGTTGTACTTAAAACCCTAAACTCAAAGAGTTCAAAACCAACGTTGTAAAAGGTAGTTACGGGAATTCTCTCAAAAAAATTGTA